>Ga0181572_10000238_pt1 | contig 37644 bp, 35 predicted proteins | sample 101ome_26_FD_133004 | JGI IMG/M metagenome (GOLD analysis project Ga0181572, IMG submission 133004) | Coastal salt marsh microbial communities from the Groves Creek Marsh, Skidaway Island, Georgia - 101408AT metaG (megahit assembly) | ecosystem: Environmental > Aquatic > Marine > Intertidal... | reverse complement strand
TTTGAATGCACGTATTGTATTGATTGTGCAAAAAATCTAAATAAAATTTGTAAGAACTGTAATGGTGAATTGACAATTCGTCCAAAGAGAGAAGTTAGAAAGTAGTTAGGAAATAAAAAATTATTAAAGATTTATCGAGAAAATTTCAATGAAAATATTTATTATCGGAGGCGCTGGTTATATTGGATCCCACATGGTCAAAATCGCTCATCAGGCTGGCCACGATGTAATTACTGTTGATAATCTTTCTACAGGCCATCAAGATGCGGTTTTGTATGGAGAATTTGAGCTTTGTGATATCCTTGATACGACTAAGTTAGACAAACTTTTCAAAAAATACAAGCCGGATGCAGTTATGCATTTTAGCGCCTACTCCTTAGTGGCTGAGTCAATGACAGACCCTTACAAATATTACAACAACAATGTCTCCGGCACACTTAGCTTACTTAAGGCAATGATTGATAATGATTGTATGAAGTTTATATTTAGCTCCTCAGCTGCAATTTTTGGTAATCCAGAATATATTCCAATCGATGAAAACCATCCTAAAAATCCTATTAATCCTTATGGTAAATCTAAGCTAATGGCCGAAGAGATTCTTAAAGATTTTGAGTTGGCTTACGGGTTGAAGTACGTATCTTTTAGATATTTTAATGCTGCAGGCCACGATCCAGAAGGTGATCTAAGTGAAAGACATGATCCAGAGACTCATCTATTACCAATTATCATGCAAGCGGCAAATGGGCAGAGAGAATCAGTCAGTATTTTTGGCAATGACTACGATACAAATGATGGAACTTGCGTAAGAGATTATATTCATGTTAATGACCTTGCTAATGCACATTTAAAAGGATTAGATTACTTAAATCAAAGTGAATCGCTTAGTGCAGAATTTAACCTTGGAAATTGCAACGGATATAGTGTTAAAGAGGTGATTCAGCAAGTAAAAGATACAACTGGTAAAGATTTTAAGATTTTGGAAGAGGGTAGAAGAGATGGTGATCCGTCAACTTTAATTGCAAGTGACAATAAAGCTCGAAGGACACTAGAATTGGAAGCAAATTTTTCCAGTCTTGAAAAAATTATTGAAACGTTGGTTGTTAAATGAAAGTAATTATCGCTGGCACAAGATGCGTCAGCTTTTCTAACTCTACGCTTTCAATGTAAAAAAAATGGAGTTATTATCCTTGGTATCATTCCCCCGATAAGATCGAGCGGCTTTACAATAAAAACTCACCAGTAGCCAATACTGAGATCGAAGATCTTGGGCTATAAAGGTCTGGGTTTTATCGTAATATCTGGTCAAGAATTTGAATGCAGGCCGAGCACAAGTATTGAACAAGATACAGAGGATTTATTAAATGCGGTATAAAGAATACAATAACTTGAACTAATGAAAAAGATATTACTAGTATTTGGAACAAGGCCGGAAGCCATAAAGATGGCTCCCTTGGTTAAAGAGTTCCAAAAAGATACAGAAAATTTTGAAACAAAGGTCTGTGTGACAGCGCAGCATCGTGAAATGCTAGACCAGGTTCTTGATTTTTTTCAAATTACCACGGATTATGATTTAAATATTATGAAACCTGGTCAAGACCTTTACGATGTCACATTAAGCATTCTTTTAAAATTAAAACCTGTTTTAGAAGAGTTTAGTCCGGATGTGGTTTTAGTGCACGGGGATACAACTACAACTTTTGCAACAAGTCTTGCGGCTTATTATCAAAAGATAAAAATTGGACATGTTGAGGCAGGTCTACGAACGGGTAATTTGTACTCACCATGGCCTGAAGAAGGCAATAGAAGATTAACAGGTATTTTGACTGACTATCATTTTTCACCTACTGAGACTAGTAAACAAAATCTATTACATGAGGGGGTAGATGAGTCAACAGTTATAGTCACCGGCAATACAGTGGTCGATGCATTGCAGCTTGTTATTAATAACATAGATAGTGATGAGCACTTAAAATCTAAGATAGAAGAAACAATTATTCACTCTGGATTTAAAGAACTAGACTCTAAATTTATACTAGTTACAGGGCATCGTAGAGAAAATTTTGGCCAGGGGTTGTTAAATATTTGTGAAGCGTTGAAAGTCTTGGCAAAAAACAATCCTGATATCAACATTCTATATCCAGTTCATCTAAACCCAAATGTGAGAAAACCAGTTAACGAATTATTGTCGAATGTTGATAACATAAAGTTAGTAAAACCATTCCAATATGAGGAATTTATTTATGTAATGAGTAGATCATATTTGATACTTACAGATAGTGGTGGTATACAAGAGGAAGCGCCAAGCTTAGGTAAGCCAGTATTAGTAATGCGAGACATAACAGAAAGGCCTGAAGCTGTTGGGTCAGGAGCTGTAAAGCTTGTTGGGTCAGATCAAAATAACATTGTTAAAGAAGTTCAAAATCTACTCGATGATTCAAGAGAATACCAAAGAATGAGTAAAGGGCATAATCCTTATGGAGATGGCAATGCGAGTAGGCGCATTCTAAAGATTTTAAGGGGTTGATTATATGAAGAATAAGAAAAAGATATGCATAATGGGGATGGGCTACATTGGCCTACCTACAGCGGCATTGTTGGCCAGTCGGGGGTATCAAGTCCATGGTGTAGATATTAACCAAAATGTAGTCGATACAATCAATCGTGGCGAAATTCATATTGTTGAACCTGAGCTGGATATATTTGTATATTCTGCGGTACAAAGTGAATCTTTAGTGGTAAATACTGAGCCCTCTGAGGCGGATATTTTTATGATTGCAGTACCCACTCCATTCCATGCAGATAAAATCAATAATGTAACAAATTCACCAATCCCAAATGTTGATTATATTGTAGATGCAACTAAAAAAATTGCACCTTATTTAAAATCAGGTAATTTAGTATTATTAGAATCTACATCGCCTGTAGGGACAACAGACATGATGGCTAGTATTTTAAAAAAGGAGGGGGTTGATACTGGCGATATATTTATTGCACACTCCCCTGAAAGAGTGCTTCCAGGTCGTATTATGCATGAGTTAATTGAAAACGATAGGGTAGTTGGAGGTATTAATGATGAATCGACAAAAAAAGCTGTAGAATTCTATCAGACATTTGTCGAGGGTGAAGTGCTTAAAACGACAGCTAAAACAGCTGAAATGGTAAAGCTCACTGAAAATTCATTTAGAGATGTAAATATCGCATTTGCTAATGAGCTATCAATACTATGTGACGATATGGATATTGATGTTGGTGAGTTGATATTGTTAGCAAATAGACACCCAAGAGTTGATATTTTAAACCCTGGATGCGGGGTTGGTGGGCACTGTATTTCAGTAGATCCATGGTTTATTGTTGACAGTGCAAATGGTAAGGCAAAAATGATTAAGCAAGCAAGAATAACAAATGATTATAAGGCTGATTGGGTCATAGATAAAGTTAAAAGTGCTGTTTTAAGCTATAAAAGGAAACATGGGAAAAATCCAACAATCGCATGCATGGGACTCGCATTTAAGCCTGATATAGATGATCTGAGGGAGTCTCCTGCGTTATATATTGCGCAGGAATTGAGCAAAATTTTTGATGTTGTAGCAGTGGAGCCAAATATCGATAAACATGATTCATTAAGGTTAGTAGATACAGAAATTGGTATTAAGTCTGATATTTGTGTTTATCTAGTGTCTCATATTAACTTCAAGTCTTTACATGTAAAAAATGAAGACCTAATTTTCTTTTAATATAGGGATGTATTTTTAATATGATATTTACCAAACTATGGGGTCATCTGACAAAACGTCGCCAGAATCAATTCTTTTTAGCACTTGGTTTAATGATTTTAGCTTCTTTGTTAGAAGTCGTTAGTATAGGTGCAGTTATTCCATTTTTAGGAGTTCTTATTGCGCCAGAGGAAGTGTTCCACTATGAAATGCTGAAACCTATTTTGCATATATTAAATATAACTTCTCCTGAGCAACTAATATTTTTGGTTACATTTTTATTTATAGTTGCAGCATTGTCAGCGGGTGTAATTCGTCTTGCATTATTATATGTTATTACCAGATTATCTTTCGCTGTAGGAGCCGATTTCAGTGTAGACATTTATCGTCGAACTCTGTATCAGGATTATTTAGTTAATGTATCAAGAAATAGTAGTGAAATAGTAGATGGAATAATAACGAAAACTGATACAGTGATTCGTGGAATTTTGAACCCAGTGTTAGTATTCATAAGCTCAAGTATGTTGATAATTTTCATAATGAGTACACTACTGGTAATCGATTTTATTATGGCCCTAACGGCATTTATTTGCTTTGGAGCTCTTTATGGACTGACTGTTTCTGTAACGCGAAGAAAAGTGAAGAATAATAGTAAGAGTATTGCGAAGAACTCTAATCTTATGGTTAAGTCAATACAAGAAGGGTTAGGAGGTTCAAGAGATATATTAATTAATGAGAGCCAGGAGTTTTTCTGCGCAATGTATCGCAAGGCTGATTTACCATTTCGTCGTGCACTAGCGGAAAATGCCTTTATAAGTGCTAGTCCTCGTTATATTATGGAATCAACAGGAATGGCACTTATTGCTGTTTTTGCTTATATAGCAATTATGAGTAATGGCCGAGAAGATACACTTCTACCAGTATTAGGAGTTTTGGCTGTCGGTGCACAAAGATTGCTCCCTGCACTTCAGCAAACTTATAATTCCTATACTAGTTTTACGAGTGCTCATGCCTCTTTTCTGGATGTATTAAGGTTGCTAGATCAGCCTATGCATGAAGTAAACTCTCAATCGTCTTATATACCTTTTGAAAAAAAAATAAAACTTAAAAATTTAAGTTTTCGTTATCCAGGAGAGTCAAGTTGGGCTCTAAGGAATATTAATATTGAAATAGATAAAGGTTCTTGTATTGGTTTCATTGGCACTACAGGAAGTGGAAAAAGTACATTGATTGATATCATAATGAGTCTATTGTCGACGGAAGAAGGTTTCATGACTGTAGATGATCACCCAGTTAACAATAAAAATAAAAGAGCATGGAGAAAAAAAATATCGCATGTTCCACAAAGCATTTATCTTTCAGATAGTTCTATAGAAGAAAATATTGCTTTTGGCATCCCTAGAGAAAATATTAATCATCAAAAAGTTAAGAAGGCTGCAGAATTGGCAAAGATTTCAGGCTTTATTGAAAATTTAAAGCATAGCTATAAGACACATATTGGTGAGCATGGCGCTAAATTATCAGGGGGTCAGAGGCAAAGAATAGGAATTGCAAGAGCATTATATAAAGATTCAGACGTCATGATTTTTGATGAAGCTACAAGTGCATTAGATAGTGAAACAGAGCAAGCAGTTATGGATTCCATTGGAAATTTAAAGAAAAAAATAACCATAATAGTGATAGCACACAGACTCACTACTCTAAAAAAGTGTGATTATATTGTTCAGATGGATAGTGGATGTATTATTAATGTCGGAAGTTATAGTGAGGTGATTAATGGAAAATTTTAAGGTACTAATTCTTGATGTAGATGGGGTAATGACAACAGGTCAGTTTTTATATTCTGAAGCAGGAAAACAAATGAAAATCTTTGGTCCAGATGATAATGATGGATTGGGATTACTCAATCCATACATAGAAATAAGATTTGTTACTGGCGACAGAAAAGGTTTTCCTATAAGTAATAAACGTATTAAAGAAGATATGAAATTTGATCTAGATCTTGTAAGTACCACTAAAAGAATTGAGTGGATTAAAGAACGCTACAAACCAAAAGAAGTTATCTACATGGGAGATGGAATTTTTGATCATTATGTAATGAAAGAAGTAGGTTACTCTATCGCTCCTGCAAATTCAGACAGAATGGCAAAAGCGCATGCAAATTATATAACAGAGAGATCTGGTGGTGATAGGGCGGTGGCCGAAGCTTGCCTTCATATTATGCAAAAATTTTTCACATCTTATGATCATGATAGTTTGCCAGCTGATAAGCCTGATTTAGGGGAATGGACGGTATGAAACTTCAACAGCGTATAGAAAGTTATAGGCAAAATAGAAACTGCACACTTCTTGGTGTGGGTCCAATGAGCAAGAACTGCGTGGACGCATCTATTGATTTGGCGGAGAAATACAAAACTCCATTGATGTTAATAGCTAGTAGGAGACAAATTGATTCAGAACAGTTTGGAGGAGGATATGTTGAAAATTGGTCAACAAGTGAGTTTGCCGATTATGTTCGAAGTAAGGACAAAAATAAAAATATTATTCTAGCAAGAGACCATGGGGGTCCATGGCAAAATGAACTTGAAAAAAGCCAGAATATGAATTTAAAAGATGCGATGCAATCTGCTAAAGACTCTTTTCAAGCAGATATTGATGCTGGCTTTAATATGTTGCATATTGACCCTAGTTTAGATATTCACTCTCAACCTAGTTCGGATCAAATTTTAGAAAGAGTTTATGAATTGTATGATTTCTGTTGGTCTTATGCTCAACAGAAAGGTCAAGATATTATTTTTGAGATTGGTACAGAAGAGCAAAGTGGAGGTAATAACACAATTCAAGAATTAGAGTATACGCTCACGAATATTCGTAAATTTTGTATAAATAATAAAATGCCATTCCCTTCATTTATTGTTATTCAAGCTGGAACTAGAGTAATGGAGACAAAAAATATAGGTTCATTTGATTCTCCAATTCGAGTTGCAAATGAACTTCCGCCAGAAATCCAAATTCCTCAGATGATTGATATTTGTAATAAACATGGGATTTTTATGAAGGAGCATAACACGGATTACCTTTCGACAGACTCATTGCAATGGCAACCTCGATTAGGTATACACGCTGCAAATGTAGCGCCTGAATTTGGTGTGGCGGAAACGAAAGCTTTTATATATATATTGAAAGAAGAGGGATGTAGTGACTTATTAGATGAGTTTTATAAGATCTCTTATGAATCTATGAAATGGAAAAAGTGGATGCTGAAGAATACGGATGCGAATGATATTGATCGATCTATTATCGCTGGCCATTATATATTTTCATCAAATGAGTTTATTGAACTTAAAGCAAATGCAAGTAGCAAGATTGATAATCTAGACGGGTTTTTAAAAAATAAAGTAAAAGAGAGTATTTTTAGATACATGAATGCTTTTAACCTCACATAATTTTATGAACAAAACAGCGACTATAGTTTTAAATAGAAACTTACCAGAGGAGACTAATGCTTTGGTTGAACATTTAATAAAATATGATTGTAATCTTGCTGATATATATGTTGTTGAGGCTGGCTCAGATAAGAATAATTTATCAAAATATGTTTCATGGCATGAAGAGGATGAAGAGGTTGTTAAGTTTGGATTGAGGTACTTAAGGGGAATGAATTATGGCTTATTTAAGCTTTGGACTGAGGGTGATTGGAAAAAATATGATTCTTTCTTTCTAATAACTAATGATACAAAATTTCCAAAGAATCAAGCTACTATTGAAACACTCCAAAAAATACAAATAGAATATCCGAAAGTGGGTATTCTTTCCCCTTGTTCAAAAAGGTGGGGTGAGAAAGATTTAATTGGCCCTGATTCTTTAAAATACTTTTGGTTTATCCATAATAATGCTTATTTTTTACGCAGAGAGATGATAGAGCAGCTAATAAATACTGATGAACCGTCATATATGAATTTTTTATTTGATGGAAGTAATTTTAGAGGGTATTTGTCAGAAAGTGAAATTATTGCAAAAGCTTATGCAAATGATTGGGCTGCGGCTATTACAACAAAAATATTCGCAGAGGAAGATGAGTCTTTCTTACTTGATAAAAATAAACTTATAAAGACTGAGTCTTATGAGCAAAATTTAAAACTATATGTTGATGAAGGTTTAAAGTGGATTAAGAAAAAATATGGTTTTAATAGTAGGTGGCAAATGATGCAATATTCACAGCTATTCTATGAGAAATTTTTCGAATATTATCCCGAAGAAAAAATACACAAAATATAGGAGTTTTATGCGAGTAATTGAAAAACCTTGGGGCAAGGAAGAAGTTATTGAGATAAATGAGAAATATATGATGAAAAAACTCACTATGTGGAAAGGTCATCGCTGCAGTCTTCAACTTCATAATTATAAAAAAGAAACAATTTACATTTTAAGTGGCCAGTTAAGAATAATTTCAGGTCCTAATCAAAACAATCTAACAGGTAAAATTTACAAAGCAGGTGAGTCAATTACCATTTCTCCAGGTACGGTACACCGAATGGAGGGTGCTGAAGATAGCGTTTATCTTGAAGCTAGTACACCAGAAATGGATGATGTAGTTCGACTAGTTGACGATTATGATAGGGCTGAATAAATGTGTTATAGAGTTGTTATACCTACTGCGGGCATTGGTTCGCGCCTAAAAGATTTTACAAAATATATTAATAAATCTTTGGTGAGCATCGCTAATCGACCAACGATTTCGCACTTAATTGAACAGTTTCCACCAGATTGTGAGTTCGTTATAGCACTTGGACATAAAGGAAAGCTAGTGAAGGATTTTCTGGAGCTTGCCTATCCAGATAGATCATTTTTTTTTGCAAATGTAGATCCATATAAAGGAAAGGGCTCAGGTTTAGGATTTAGCTTGTTAGCATGCGAGCAATATCTTCAACAGCCATTTGTTTTTTTGTCATGTGATACATTGGTTAAAGAATCAATTCCAAAGCCAGATTGTGACTGGATGGGGTATTCTGAAAGAGATGATTCGATTCAGTATAGGGTATTAAAGATTGATAGTGGCAAAGTATCCGAAATTTGTGAAAAAGGAGCTGTAAAAAATAGCCCTAATGCTTATATAGGATTAGCCGGTATTTATAACTATCAAAATTTTTGGAAGGCAATGCACTCTGGAGGGGCTTTGGCAATTGAGCAGGGTGAATCATATGGAATGAGGACTATTCTTGAAGATAATAAAGTTTATCCGTATAAATTTACATGGTTTGATACTGGAAACCTTGAGTCAATAAAAATTGCTCGAGAAGCATACTCTGAACCAGATGAGCCCAATATCCTAGAAAAAGAAAATGAAGCAATTTGGTTTGTCGATGATATCGTAATAAAGTACTCAAATGATAAAAATTTTATAGCTAATAGGATTAAAAGAGTATCAGAATTAGAAGGGTTTGTTCCAAAAGTTTATGCTCATAGAGAAAATATGTATTGCTATAAGAAAGTAAATGGAGAAGTTCTTTCTTCTGTTATATCTTTACCTATCTTTGATAAATTTCTCCAACATTCTAGGTCTTTTTGGTCTGAGACATTTCTAACTCCTGAAAAAGAAAAAGTTTTTCATGGGGATTGTTTAAAGTTTTATAAAATTAAAACATTTGAGCGTATCGATTTATTTTATAAAATCTTTAACAAGTCTGACTCTTGTGAGTTTATAAATAATGAAGAAATGCCATTACTTAAAAAATTACTTGATTCAATTGATTGGAATTGGTTGTGTCAAGGACTTCCAGGGCGTTACCATGGAGATTTTCATTTTGAAAATATTCTTTGGATTAACGATACACAATCTTTTTCTTTTCTTGATTGGAGACAAGATTTTGCTGGCAGCTTATCAATTGGAGATATATACTACGATCTTGCAAAATTGAAGCATGGATTAATAATTAATCATGGGCTAATATCTAAAAATCATTACTCAGTTTCTTGGGGAGATGACGAAATCAAGTATGATTTTCATCGAACTCAAGCACTTGTAGAGTGTGAGAAAAAATTTAATGACTGGCTAGTATTTTCAGGTTATGACTTAAAAAAAGTTGAGATTTTAACTGCTTTAATTTTTTTAAATATTGCTGCGTTGCATCATAACCCCTATTCTTTATTGTTATTTGCACTAGGAAAAAAAATGTTAAAAAATAAAATATGATTGCTAAAAGATAAATTATATTTTTGTTAATAGGAGTGTTTATGAATAAAATATTAGAAATGTACAATGAGAATGGCTATGTTTTATTGAATAACATACTTGATACAAAGCAAATCCAATATTTAAAATCTTTTATCAGAACTTTAGATCCAAAATTAAAGGTTCCATATAGTGATGAAGCATGGGGTTATGGAAACTGCATTGACTTAGAGGAATTTGAAGCAATAACTAAGAATAAAATTATTCTTAAAAATATAAAAGATATTTTAGATTCAGATTTCCAATTTAATCACTTGATGGTCAATAGGAAGCCCCCATGGATTGGTCCAGAAGTGGAATATCACCAAGAGGTATTTAATGCAAATACATTTGCTCCTGGAGCATCTAGTGAAGATCTTAAATCTAAATGGTGTCAAATATATATTCCTCTAGAGTCAGAATCATCCAGTAATGGAGGACTAAGAATAATAAAAAATAGTCACTTGCTTGGACAAATTGAGTGTGAAGATTTTATTAATCAGAATTATAGTCATAAGAGAAGAGTACCGTCAAAAGTTTTAACTGAAATTATCCAAGATGATAAATTTAAATTAATAGATCTAAATTTAAGCGCGGGAGATTGTTTACTATTTAGCCCCCTACTAATTCATGGTTCGCCTTCAAATGGAAGTGAGTCAGATAGAATTAGTCTTGTACTTCAGGCGAGATACAGTGATTTTTCACCTGATAGCTCTATCTTTGATAAAGAAGTAATTAATAGAAATTCTTTTTTAAAAAAATCTTTTTTAAACAAACTTGAAGAAATTAATTTGCTAGGACAGTCAAGATATTCTGATTTTAAAAAATAATTATTAAGGAGAGTCATGGATAAAGAGAGAACTAAGTATATATCTAATATAGAGCGAAAAAAAGCTGTTAGGAGTAGCACTAAAAGTGGATATCGTTTAGATATGGCAGAGAGACTTATTGATTTTCCCGATACATTTTTAGATTCTTTTTTAAGTGAAATAAATGATGAGGACTTGATTGTCTATCCAAAAGAAGATTTAAATGAGGAGTTGAAGGCTCAACTATCTCAAATCAATGATTTAGACTCTCAAAATATTTTAATTGATAGTGGATCTGATGCAATAATTAAAAATTGTTTTCATTCGTTATGTAATGAAAATGATTCTATTGTTATAAGTACGCCATCTTTTCCAATGTATAAAATTTATGGAAACATGTTTGGCCTAGAGATGATTGAAGTTGGATTTAAAAACACTTTTAATTTTGATATAAAAGAAATGCTAAATTCAATAAAGAATAGTACCAAAATGGTCATTCTTGCTAATCCGAATAGCCCTTATGGGGATTTTCAAGATTTAAATTCAATTATAAAAATTTTAAATGTACTTCAAGATAAAAAAATACTTTTATTATTAGATGAAGCTTATGTAGATTTTGGTAGAGAATCAATGGCTCATTTGATAAAAATATATGATAACCTTATAGTATTAAGAACTTTCTCTAAGGGATGGGGTGCAGCCGGTTCAAGAGTTGGTTATTGCTTTTCTAATGAAAAGAATATTAAACAAATTGAAAAAGTTCAATTAACTTATCCTGTTAGCAACATTTCATTAAAGTTTGCAATTTATTTATGTAAGAACTATGAGGTTGTAAAAGAATATGTAAATGGAACAATAAATGAAAGAGACTTTCTAATCGAAAAGTTGAAAAAACTTAATTATGATGTATTGCCATCAGCAAATAATTCTATCCATCTTCATGATAGTAGTGATAATAAAAAAGTGACTGACATATTAAACAAACATGGTGTTTCTTTTAAAAAAGGCTCTACTGCATCAACCCCTTTAACTGTTCCTGGGGATGAGAGAAATACCTGGGTTAGAATTAGTGTAGGCCATGGTATTTTACAAACTCCTTACATGAAAGAATTGCTTTCATAACCCCTATATTTTCCAATAATAATGACTCAAATTATTAATACTAATATTATATTTTGATGTGCTAATAGTCAATGTGTCTTTATGCAATTAAACGAATCGAATATTAAAGGAAAAAAATGAAAACGATTCAAAGAAATAAAGATGTTATTAATGGGCGTGAAGATCTAGAGTATTTATATAAATTTGATAGTTTTCCAGTTTTTCAGGGATGCATAGATCAGTCTAGAGAAAAGGACTTATTAGTAGATATGCAATGGGAAATATCTAAAGGTTCTGGAATAATCCAATTAAACCCATTAATCCCTTTGGATATTTTATATCCTGAGTCACATGGGTCTGGAATTGTGGGTGGCATTTGGGCAGCACATCATAAGAAATTTGCAACATTTATACAGAAGCAATCGCCAAGTTCTGTGCTTGAAATTGGTGGCGGTCATGGGATTTTGAGTAGGGAATATAAAAAAGAAAACCCTATAGAGTGGACTATTATTGAGCCAAATCCGTCCCCTTTAGAAGGGGTGGAAGCGACATTTATCAAAGGGTTTTTTGATGATAAATTTACTTTTGATGGTGAAATTGATACTATTGTTCATTCACATGTTTTTGAACATGTTTATAATCCAAATGAATTTATTAGCCATATTTCTAATTTCTTAGAAGAGGGTCAAAAACTAATTTTCAGTCTGCCAAACATGGAAGAAATGCTCAAAAGAAAATACACAAATTGTATTGATTTTGAACACACAGTATTTATCTCAGAGCCATATGTAACTTACCTGTTGTCAAAACATGGCTTTAAACAAATTGCAAAAGAATACTTTAAGAATGATCATAGTATTTTTTATGCTTATGAAAAAGACTCTAGTGTTGAAAAAAATGAACTTCCAAGTGGATTGTATGAGCATAATAAAAAACTATATTTGGATTTTGTTGATTATCATAAAAATCTTATTAAAAATCTTAATAAAAAAATAAATCAAGTACAGAATGAAAATCCTGTTTATTTATTTGGAGCCCATGTTTTTGCACAATACTTAATTGAATTTGGACTTAATACTGATTGTATTGAGTGCTTGCTGGATAATGATAAAAATAAACAAGGAAAGAGACTTTATGGAACCAATCTGTTGGTTGAATCTCCAAAAATACTGGCAGACGTTCAAAGTCCAATTGTTATCTTAAAGGCAGGTGTTTACAATAAAGAGATTAGTGATGATATTAAGAACAATATAAATGATACTACATCGTTTTTGGAGGGTTAATTTATATGCTTATCTATTTTATTAATCCTCATCAAAACTTTCTCTTGGGTCCTACTATCTCTAATACTGTCACTTTTCGTAAAACTACTTCAAAACTGAACTTTATCTTTGAAGCTTTAATTGATTCAGGGAAAATAGGCGTCTTACAAACAAGTTCTAGATTTCCAGAAATGTCGAAGTATTTTCCTAAGGCTAAAATAATCAACAAGATAGACTTCAATTTATGGTCTAAAAATAAAATAATTGAAAAAACTATTGACAAAAAAACTATCAAGACTACATCTCAAGAGGATTATCTTATTCTTACAACTAAAGATTCAAAATATCCTGATCTATTGAAAATAATAGGCGATTTCAATGGAAAGATTATATTATTACTTGATGACCATTTATTTTCTACTTACATGCATGTTAATAAAATAATTGAACATTTTGGAGTTTCAAGAGTAAGAAGTCTTTCAGTATTTTCAATCAAGGGTAATTCATATTTTAGTTCAATGCCATTGTCAGAAATAGAGGAATGTGTCATAGGCTGGCCTGTAAGTAAAAGATTTTTAAATACTAGCAAATATGAAGAGAGAGAAAATAAAGTATTAGCCTTGGGAACATTAACATATAGATTATTTAGCAATGATGTAATGAATTTGCTTATTTCAGAAAGATTAAATTGTGTTCATCCAGATCGAGAATATTTGCATAATAACGCATATAATTCACCTTATATAGATTCAAAGATTCCTGTAAGAGATTATCGTTTTGATGGAGAAAGTGGTATTGGAAAATTATTAAGAAGGGTTTTGAATAAGCATGCTACACTAAAATATAATAAGATAAATATGCCAAAACTAATGAATGGTTATAGATTCATAGCTTACCCTCCCCTTTTTAATGATCTTCCATGCCTTGGTATGCTTGAATCTATGGCTTCAGGGGCAATTTTGATTGGAACAAACTCTTATGCTTATAGAAGTTTGGGATTGAAAGATGGACACAATTATTTATCTGTTGGAGATTTTATGAATATAGAGAAAATTAATTCTATTGTAGATAATGAAGTTCGTAATAGAGATAAATATATTGAGATACAGAAAAACTCTTTAAAATTTGTCGAGAAATTTAAAGACATTGAATTGATGAAAAAAACTGTTATGAACAATTTATAAAAAACTGTTCAAATGTTTAAAAAATATAAAAATATCGGTATATTTCGGTTATCACCAGAAAATGAGTATAGTGATTATTCAATTAGCCATCTTAAAAAAGGTGATGATTATCATGATCGTTTTAATACGCTACCGGGAAGAAGAGTTATATTTGATTTAGAGAAAGATGTTGTATTTAACGAGACAAGTGACTTTGCGAATCATTTAGATTTTGCATGTGGTACTGGTCGATGGCTATCCTTGCCAAATATTCAAAATTCCTATGGCATGGATGTTTCAGAGTCCATGTTAGAAACAGCAAGAAGAAACAACCCGGGCTCCAAAATATTTAAATTTAATTTTAAAGAATTAGATGAATTGAAAGGACTTTCTTTTGACTTGATAACTGCGTTTAGATTTTTCCCAAATGCTGATTTGGAATTGAGAAGCGACGCCATGAGATATATAGCTGATAAATTAAATCATAATGGCACACTTATTTTAAATAACCATAGAAATTTTTGGTCTTTGCCGTATATTTTTTTTAGATTTCTTTTTTTAGGATTTTGGCAGGCTGGAATGAGTCATAAACAGGTTGTTGATTTACTTGAGGGTTCTGGTCTAAGGGTGGTTAAAAGTTATTCTCTAGGGATTATTCCGCAAGGAGAGAGAAGGTCCATTCTTCCTTGGTTTGTTGTGAATTATATAGAGAGAATTAATGCTAAGTATTTTTCTAAATTTCATAGATTAGGTTATGATGTAATCTATATATGCAAAAAATAATAGCTTTTGTACGTCCATTTATTTTGGAGTTTATGCGAATTTATTGGGCAATCAAAGAAGAGTTTTTTTTTGCTGACCATATTAAAAAAATTAAGATAAAGCCCTATCAATTGCATTGGGTTGATCCTAAAGAAATACTAATGAGCAGATGTAAGGTCGACAAACATTGTACGCAACATTTAAAAGATAGATTTATTCAAGATGGGGACTGGGATCGAGACTTGGTGAATCCATTGAAGCACCCTATTGTTCAGATAGCGTTTAATGTTTCAAGCAATAAAACAAACTGGAAACTTTCGGGCGAATATTCAAGAATGAAAAATTTATTAGATTCCTACGGTTATTTTGACAATTGCAACTCTATGAATGATATTGAAAAACGATACAATGACTTGGATAAAATGTTGAAGGAAGTGAAAAGTAAAAGGCGTATAAGGTGTAGAAAAGACTTAAGACGATTCAATTTTCGTGAACTTGGAGGTCTAGAAGTCGCAATTGGTCGCAATGGGGAAATAATAAAGATAGGCGATGGGCAGCATAGACTCGGAATTGCTTTATCTTTAGGGATAAATAAGATTCCTGTATCTGTAGTTCTAGTGCATAAGGAATTTGAAAAATAAGCCTTTAGTAGTTGCGTTTCCTCACCCTCCCTCCTCGATTGGTGGTCCTGGAAGTTTTCAAAGTCGCCTAGAAAATAGATTGTTGTTTGATGGACATACGGTTATCTACGCCAAGCATGGAAGCAAAATAAAGCCGGATGTGATCTTGGTTGTTGGAGGGACCGGTAAAATATTTTGGTTGCTTTTTCAGAGATTGCGTGGCATTAGAGTTGTTCATCGTCTCGATGGAAAAAATTGGCAACAGTCAATTGCTAAAGATGGCCTAACTATTGGGGTTAAAAGTCAACTGGTGAACTGGATCCTATGGGGGATTAAGTTTTTTTTAGCAGATGCGGTAATCTATCAAAGTAATTTCGTTGCCAAGTTGTGGAAAGAGAATATTTTTTCATACTCTAACATTAAAAATGATCAGCATATTATTTACAATGCAGTTCCAACTGATGAATTCTTTCCTATTGGAAAAACCCCTGTTAAAGATGTTGAATTTAAGATAATCTGTATTGAAGGTTCTATTAATGGCGCTCCAGCAATAGAGATTCTTCGATCAATAAATGATATAGAAGTTAATATATATGGCAAAGTATCAGCAGAAGTGTTGAAGTCATTTAACAAAAGCCCGAAAAGAAATATTTTATTTAAAGGTGTAATTGACAGATCTCAAGTGCCTAAAGCATTAGCAGGACTTAAAATTTTTTTGAATCTTGAAACAAATCCGCCATGTCCTAATGCCGTCATTGAAGCTATGTCTTCTGGTGTTCCTGTTGTTGGGTTTGATAGCGGCAGTCTGAAAGAACTTGTTGGAGATGCTGGTATTGTATTGCCCTATGGGGCTGGTAACCCTAACTTATTAGCTCCTCCTGATTGCGCATTGCTGGATAAAACCATAAAAGATATTATTCGTAACTATGGCAGCTACTCAAATGCAGCTCGAAGAAGGGCGGAAAGAATATTCTCCTTGGATATTATGTACGATGAGTATTGCAAGGTTCTCTTTAAAAAATGAGTTGTTTTCTTGAGAAAAATAAACTATCAATATTGCTATTAGTAATAATATTTTCGCCTTACATTTATACATCAGTTCGTTTTGATCATATTGCTCTTATTGCAATATCCTTATATTTATTGCTCAAGAAACATGATTTATTACCAATGAAAATATTCTTACTGTTAGTAAGCTACTATTTCATTGTTGTAGTTGCAACTTTTTTTCAAATTATGGATGGGTATGGACTCTCTCCAATAAGTCCAATATTAGACTCATTTGAATGGTATTTGCGGGGCGCTATTTTGTTTTTGTTTGTGTCGAGAATGAAAAATTTAGGATATGTTGAAATTATTTCATTATCCAGGGTTTATGTATTTTCGAGTGTCGTCATTGGAGTAATTGCAGTATTGCAATTATTGGGAGTTGATGGCGTAGTGAATCCAATTTTATCACTTTACGAAACAGGGAGAAGCGGCGATCGGATTCTACATACTATTAATGGCCGATATAGCTCTATATTGGCACAACCAGTTTCTTATGGAATTTTTTTCCTTTTTAGTATTTCTATTTTGATGTTTTATGGTGAAAAACTAATATCTAGAAAATTATTTAGGTATCCGATTTTTTTGTTTGTATTTTTTGTTTCGTATTTGGCTATCTCAAAAGTAATTTTGATCGGTGTGCCGTTGTTGATCTTATTTAGAGTTTTAATGATACTAATTGGTCGCTCAAAATTTAAAGTGGAGGATATGCTTGTTTGGGTATCTATTATCCTTGCGTCGCTTTATTTAACAGCTGATAGTCCTATATTTGCTGCAGAGCATTTATTAAATTCATATGGGAGTATTTCATCAATATTTGACGTTATTTGGAATGCAGCATATGTGCGTTTTGATCAGTCTGAGGGGCAGCTTGTGACAGATATAAAGGCATTTAAAGAGAACATTTTTATTGGTATTGGATGGGCAAATTATGCCGCCCATTTGGGTGATAGTGGGTATATGCCGATTTTAGTTAGAGGTGGAATTATTGGATTTCTTTTTTATATGGCATATTTGATCTCAATTTTTGTATTTTCATACCGCTCAATTTTATCTTTTTTTGGTAACAAGCATCCGATTGTGATTAATTATTTATTTTTTATTGCTATTTCATTTGTATTTGCAGCGGGAACGCCGATATTCTATATTGACCGATCTTCAGATTTCCTGTGGATAATTAGCGCTGTTTTTGTATCTATGCGCAAAGAAAATGTTTCAATGCGTGGACATAAAGAGAATGCAAAATGTTAGTTAATTAACAAAAGGGGGTTAGAATGTGGAGTGCGCACCCAAACCTAAAGTCTAAAGTTTTTAAGATATTAATCTATGCGTTTCTTGGAATATTGATATCGTCATTTGCGCTCTCGTTTCATTATTTTATTAAAGAGAAGTCTGACTTAATAAATGGTGAGTATATGGCAATATATCCAGCTAAGAGCACATATGTATCGTACGATGAGTCAATTATGTATTGGCCGAAAGTTACATCTATTTTGATGGGTAAAAGAGTTAATTCAGCCGACCCATATTTGTTAGAGCATGAGCAGATAAACACGCACATTCCGTCTGCCTCAGAATCTATTACCGCACTATTAGTAGAGAGTTTAAATATGCCTGTAAATACGAGCGCTATATTGGTAGATGTGTTTTTTATTAGTGTTCTGTTTCTAATGCTATACGGGTTTTTGCATTATATCTCTGGAAAGCCCTTGCTTTCGATGCTTTTGGCATTATTGTTTATATTTTCATTTGATCTGGTTTTGCTTATAGCTTCATTGCCGGCTATAGGTGGACTGATAAATTATTTTGAAATAGGAAATATATCGTTGCTATCTAGAACAACCAACATGTCAGTATCTATCCTTCCACTTGTGATTTTCTCATTCTTCTATTATCAAGAATTTATTGCTGAAAATAACAGCAAGAATAACACCAGTGTATTGTTTTTAACTTCTGCTTTGTTGGTTTATTTTAATATTTATATGTGGACATTCTCAATTGTAATTGTTTTTACAACGTACTTTGTAATGTTGTTATATAAAGAGAAAATTATATTCAGTGCACTTATAAAGAAAATGATAAGACCTAGTGTTGTCTATATTGTCATCTTACTGCCTTTTTTTATCTTATCTTATTCATCTTATGGTCAAGATGGATATCAAGAATACCTCAATCGCTTTGGTGTTGCGCATACACGTAGCATACATATTCTTACAGTTGGTTACATGGGTTTGTTAATAATCTTACATCTTTTTCGAAAAAAATACAAAAACAGACTATTGTTAATAGCTATTTCATTTGTAATTTCACTGTTGCTTGTGAAAAACATTCAGGTGTTATTGGGTTATACCGTACAGACTTTCCACTGGTCTAGGGATGCGGCAATTCCCTTTATGTTGTTTTTATTATTTTTTCACCTTGCTCAGATAAAAATTAGCAAAGAATTTGTGTCTATATTTCTTGCAATGTTCTTTTCTTTGTTTCAATTTAGCGCCTTTGCATATGTAGAGGAGAATTGGAAAAATCACATAGCTTCTATGGAAGAGAATGACTTGTATAGTTATTTGAATAAAAATACCAGGATTAACGATGTGATTGCCGCACCTTGGTCAATGTCGTCATCAATATTAAACTACTCAAAGCGAAAGGTTTATATTCCCCATGCGCCAGTTACTTTTGCTAGCAGTAAAGAAATAATTAATAGACTTGTAGATTATTATTGCACTGTCAACATAAATTCTAATAGTTTTAAGAGGATGCTTAGCGACAAGCATGCTTATTACAGTATATATCACATGGATCGTGTTTATCATCCAGCTACACTGTCGTATTATTTATCTAGAAACAGTCTTAACTTAAGAAGACCTTACTTTACCTCTTTGGAAAGAGAAAATATGGTGAAAACGCTTGATAAATGCAAAGAGAGTATAAAGTCTAATGATTTTATAATGAGATATCATGTTGATTATATAGTGGTTCCAAATAATCTACATGTATCAAAACATCTTAAACAGTATCAATGCACTAGTATTCCAGGATTTAAAATTTACAATGTTAAGACTGCCAAATATACTAACTAGCAACATTAAAGGCTATGTTGCAAAGAATTAGTCCTCATTATTTATATGCATTAATAATATGCACAGTCTATGCATTTCTAAATTTCGTTGATGGCAGAGGCGGCATTTCAGAATTGCAGCCATTGGTTCTGAGGTTTATGGATAGTGGTTATTTAGAGCATGATTTTTTCGTAAATTCATCAGATGTATATAACGCCCGATTTTATATTGTTAAGTATCTTTCAATATTTGTTTATTTTTTTGGGGTTGATTATGGGATGCACATTGCAGGAGTTTTTTCTTTTGTTGCAACACTATTTTTTATTTATTTAATAGCGTTTAAGATTACAAATAGTGCGTTGACGTCATTTGTTGTGTTGTTGCTGTCAATGATACCTAGGAATATGGGTATTGATCTGGGTGAATGGTATCTAGTTAGTAACCAAATTGGAGCTGCTCAATTAGTAATGCCATTAATTCTAGGTAGCTTATATTTTATTTTTAGTGAAAAAAATATAGTTGCGTTGACTTTACTTACCCCTCTTGGTTTTCTTCATCCTTTACTTGGGCTAGAGATGTTTGCGCTTTTTACTCTATACATTGTGCTATATGAGAAACGAATAAAAACAAAAAGTATAGTTGTGTCAATTTTTTTATTGATATTGGTTAGTTATGTGATTGAATTATCCGCAATGAGTGAAATGTTTTATTTGGACGCTTCGTCTTTGAAGGGGATATTAGTGAATTATAGGCACCCGCACCACTACCTTGTATTTAACAATGGTTTTTTAGGTCCCGTGTTGTTTCTCACTCTTCTTTTGGCAGCTTGGAAGATAATACAGTCATGGTCCTACATATCCATGCGTTTTATTAATATTTTTTTATTTGTAATGCTCCCATTGTCGGTACTTTCAATCATTTTTATTGATTATTACCCTTTACGGATAGCCATGACAGCAATCCCCTTTCGTTTGCTATCTATGATTGGGTATCTGATTATTATTACCGCATTCGGCATGATTATTTCTCGTGTGTTAAATTTGCATACAATAAATGTTAGTTTTTTGTATTCAACATCAGAGCATTATTATCGTTTCCTGATCATTGTTTTTATTTTTTCATCCGTGATAGCCTTGGTTAATATTCAGCATAAAAGATTATTAATACTGAATAATATCATTAATAATATGATACCAATTGATCTGAATTATATTAGTATTGTTAATTTCTCTAGAGAAATAGAAAGATTGACAGAGAAAGACTCCATTATCGTTACCCCTATATCAGAAATAAAGCATTTATCTAATAGAGCAACTTTTGAGGGTGCTCAATTCCCATTTGTGGATAAATATATGCATGAGTGGTACGAGCGTCGGAAAGATTTAAGTTTATCTGTTGATGATAGTGGTCTGTCAGTCATTAAAGAGCGTTATTCTTTAAATACCCCAATGTATGCACTTATTGATGTGAATCGTAAAACCAAATTTGCATCTTTATACTGTGACCAAAAATTATGCCTTATAAAACTATAATAAAAAGGAGTCAGTAATTGCTTGATCAACTAAGAGCTGTTTCAGCAAAACTGGGTAAAAACCCACTTCTTGTTCAGGGTGCAGGCGGCAATACCTCATTAAAGGAGGGTGATATCATGCATATCAAGGCCTCGGGAACATGGCTTTCTAATGCTGAGAAAGGCGACATATTTGTCTCCGTCTCTCACAAGAAGATACGACATAATATTAACTCAGGGCTAGATGATCCCCTTAAGGGATCCGCACTTGATAGAAGCCTACTAAGACCTTCAATTGAGACCACTTTGCATGCTCTAATGCCTCATGCAGCAGTTCTACATACTCATCCAGTGGAGCTTATTTCTTTATTAGTGTTGTCAGATGCGCAACAAATACTGAAAGAGCTTCTTCGCGGTATGAATTGGGCCTGGGTAGATTACTCACGGCCAGGAATTGATCTTACTCGAAAAGTTAGTCAAGTATTAAACACTAAACAAGTAGACATTCTTGTTCTTGGAAATCATGGCTTAGTAGTTGGTGGTAATGACTGTATTCAGGCGAGCAAACTAATAGATGAAGTATTGTTCCGTTGCAAGAGGCATCTAAGGAAGTTTAAGGCGCCATTACAAAGCATGTTGACAAGCTATGCAAGAAAAATAGGTATGAAACCAGTTGAAAATGATATTGTTCATGCGTTAGCTATGGATGAGTCGGCTAATAATTATTGCCAATCTGAGAGTACAGTACTATATCCGGATCAGGCGGTTTTTCTTGGTCCTGTATTGAACTGTCTTGATGCTGAAGACTATGAGTCTATCAACATTTCGGACATACATCAAGGTTATGTAATTATAAAGGGTGTTGGTGTTTTCGTTGCCAAGCATCCTAAATCAGGAGTTGAGGAGATGTTGGCTTGTCATGCAGAAATTTTGATGCGTATTCCGATTGGAGAAAAATTGCGTTATTTATCAAAAAGAAATGTGTGTGACTTGCTTGATTGGGAACCAGAAAAATATAGACAAACTCTTGGAAAATAAAATGCACATAATAATACCAATGTCAGGGATAGGAAAAAGATTTGTAGATGCCGGATATGAGGATCCCAAGCCTTTAATAATAATAGATGGAAAGCCTATCATAAAACATGTTTGCGACCTATTTCCTGGTGAAAACAAATTTACTTTTATTTGTAATTCCAAGCACTTATCGGAAACAAATATGAGGGAAGTTTTACTTGAAGCAAAGCCAAGTGCAAATATAGTTGAAATATCGGGTCATAAATTAGGCCCTGTGTATGCGGTAAGTTTAGTGGAGAATTTAATCGAAGACAATGAGGAGGTGATAGTAAATTATTGTGATTTCGGAACATATTGGGATTACGAAGATTTCTTAAAACATACCAGGGATAGAGATGCTGACGGAGCAATTCCATCGTATAAAGGCTTCCATCCACACATGTTGGGTAGTACTAACTATGCTTTTATGAGAGATGAAAAGCAAATAATGCTTGAAATCAAGGAAAAAGAGCCCTTTACAGATAATCGCATGCAAGAATATGCCTCGAATGGCACGTACTATTTTAAAAAGGGGCTGTATGTAAAAAAATACTTTAAAGACCTTATGGATCAAGATATAAATTTAAATGGCGAATATTATGTATCGCTTGTTTATAATTTATTGGTTCAAGATGGCTTAAAAGTGTCTATTTATAATATACAACATATGCTGCAGTGGGGCACGCCTAGCGATGTAGAAGAATATAGAGCTTGGTCAAAATATTTTAAAGATATATGCAAAAAAAAGAAAAAGCCGAAAGCACAAGAAAATAGCATAACTCTTATTCCACTTGCTGGTTATGGGAGTAGATTTGTTAAGGCTGGATATAATGACCCGAAACCTCTTATAGAAGTAAGTGGAAAACCCATGATTGTTCAAGCCGCAACATCTTTACCAAATAGTAAAAACCATATATTTGTAGCACTCCAAGAGCATTTAGAAAAATATCAATTAGAGAGAGTTCTAAAGGGTGAGTATCCAGGTTTGAATCTAGTATCAATACATGAAGTGACACAAGGTCAGGCTATTACATGCAGTATAGGATTAAAAGGCGTAGACGGAGATAGTCAACTTATGATAGCCGCAACAGACAATGGAATGATTTATGATGAAGAAAAATATCAAGATCTCATAGAGGATGAAAGTATAGATGCCATTATCTTCACATTCAGAAACCATATTAGTAGTAAAAATAATCCGAAAATGTATGGATGGGTAAAAACAGATGAAAACAATAAAGCTTTAGAGGTGTCAGTGAAAACACCTATTTCAGAAGACCCATATAATGATCACGCAATAGTTGGTACATTTTGGTTTAAAAAGGTTGAATATTTCAAAGAATCATTTAATAATTTATTAGAAAAAGATATAAAAGTAAATGGTGAGTATTATGTAGATAGCCTGATGGGTGAATTAATTAACCTTGGATTTAATGTAAAAGTTTTTGAAGTAGATGATTATATTTGCTGGGGGACCCCTAATGATTATGAGACATTTGTTTATTGGCAGAGTTTTTTTCACAAGGTTGATTGGCACACCTATGGTTTGAAAAAAGACACAACAGTCAACCAGGGGAAAATTAAAGAACTTGATAAAAAATACAGAACTTTTATACAAAAGTATAGATGAGTAAGGCAAAAAAAGAGATAAAAAGATTTTTTGTGGCCGGGATTAGTGCCACTACTATTGATCTTATTGCTTATTATTTTTTGCTAAGCTTTGTGTCTTATGACAAAGCAAAAGCCGTATCATTTTTTTTGGGAACGATTGTGGCTTTTGTTATAAATAAGTATTGGACATTTGAAAAACATAATAAATCATATAAAGAGCTGATTATGTTTGGAGTGTTATATGCGACAACACTGGGGGCAAATGTAATTACAAATAAAATTATATTAGAAAATACGAAAATAGTTTTTTTGTCTTTCCTAATAGCAACAGGCATTAGTACGGTGCTTAATTTTATAGGTCAAAAATGGTGGGTATTTAAGTGAATTATGAATCGATAGATGGAGGTTTTTATAATAGTCTTCATTTATTTTTACAAATAAATTTTTCTTAAGGTCGCAACGGAAATCCAAGTATTAGTATAAAAAAACTCATGAATAAAATAGTGAAATTATCTGTTGTGGTTCCTTGTTACAACGAAGAGAAAAATATACCTCTGATTTTAGAAAGGTTTGATAACGCTATACATAGAGACGACATAGAGGTATTGCTTGTGAATAATGGGTCAACAGATGGTAGCGAAATTATTTTTAATGAACTTATTCCAAAATATGCGTTTGCAAGAGTTGTAAATGTGGAAAGCAATCAGGGATATGGGTTTGGCATAGTCTCAGGATTAAAGAAAGCCAAAGGTGAGTTTATTGGTTATACGCATGCAGATATGCAAACAGATCCTACTGATGTGCTAATAGCTATGGATATTATAGAAAAACAAAAAAAACCTGAAAAATGTTATATAAAAGGCGATAGGAAAGGAAGAGGTATATTTGATCAATTTTTTACTATAGGAATGAGTGTATTTGAAACTTTATATTTAGGCGTAAGACTTTGGGATATTAACGCACAGCCAAATATATTTCACAGAAAGTTTTTTGAATCCGTTCAAGATGGATGCCCAAAGGACTTTTCGTTTGATTTATATTTATTGTATATGGCGCACAAAAAAGGAGTTGAAGTTTTTAGGTTTGATGTTGCTTTTCCAAAAAGAGCTCATGGAGAGTCGAGCTGGAATAATGGAATGGTCTCGAAGTGGAAATTTATAAAGAGAACTCTTGGTTTTAGTTTTAAGCTTAAAAAGGAATTATAAATGGAGTGTATAGCGCACAGAATAAATACCATAGAGGAGCTACGCAAGGTTCCAAGAGAGTATGGGGTGGAGGTTGATTTAAGAGATTTTGGAGATAGGCTTGTTTTACAGCATGATCCTTTTAAGGATGGAGAAGATTTCGAGGAGTATCTAAAACACTATAATCATGGGACCATAATATTAAATATAAAAAGTGAAAGGATAGAGTATCAGATTTTAGAACTACTGCGAAAATATAACATAAAAGAATACTTTTTTTTAGATTGTACATTTCCTTTGATTTATTTGCTTTCAAAAGATGGAGAAAAGAATATTGCATTAAGATTTTCAGAGTTTGAAGGAATTGACACAATTTTAAGTATGGAGAGTAAGGTTCGGTGGGTGTGGGTTGATTGCTTTTCAAAATTTCCTTTAAGTAATTATGATGCGAATAGGTTACGTGAAAAAGGTTTTAAGCTCTGCTTTGTATCTCCTGAGTTGCAGGGACGCACAGAGCGTTCGCATGTATCGGAATTTCGACATGAAATTGAATTAAATGGAATTAACGGAGATGCGGTGTGCACCAAGTATCTAGACCTTTGGGATTAATTTGGCGCGACCTTTGGTCAGACTCTTATTTTCGTATAGGTATTGCAATAAAATTTTTGTTGATTGTTTTTCTGCTGCCAGAAATACAGCGGCAATGGTTTGTTCCATTCATTATTAATTGGATTGAGAATCCGACAATGCTGCCTTGGTCTGGACATTTGTTGTCTGGCGGCGACTCTCTAGCCTTTCCCTATGGGCCCGCTATGTTTATTTTTCATTTGCCTGGCACATTTGCTGGATGGCTGTTTGATCAGTTATTTGGGTTTGACTATTTCGCAAATTTTGGTTTTCGCGTCAGTTTATTTGGTGCAGACATATTGCTTTTGACTTTGCTTTTACAAGCTTTTGAAAAGCATTGGAAGAAGCTCTTAATATTTTATTGGCTTTCTCCTTTAGTGATGTTTATTACTTATTGGCATGGACAAGCCGATATTATTCCTGTGACTTTATTTATTTATGCACTAGTGCTTATTAAGAGTAAGCATTTCAGAGCTGCTGGATTGTTGTTGACTTGCTCGATTGCTGCTAAGCATAGTATGATCATTGGCGTACCGTTTATTATTTTATATTTATGGTCCCGCAATGGGTTCCGTAGAGAATTTAGGGGGTTCTTGCTATTATTCACTAGCTCTTTATTATTAATTGAGGCCCCTTTTCTTTTATCAGATGCTTTTCAGATGATGGTATTAGGCAATCGAGAATCAGATAAACTTTACTGGTTAACTGTTAATATGGGCAAGGGAAATTTGATATATTTAACTCCCATTGTATACCTATTATTACTTTACTCATTTTGGAGAATTAGAAGGGTTAACTTTGATCTTTTGATGGCGGTAATGGGCGTTGCCTTTAGTGTTGTTATTTTGACGACACCATCACCACCTGGCTGGTATTTATGGTTAGCGCCAATTTTCGCAATACATCAAAGTCGCCATGGCTCTGGAGCTGTGATATTGGTTGGAGCTTTTAGTTTAATTTTTATTGCATACCATTTATTACATACTGGCGGGGCAAGTTTTTTAATATTTGGCGATGTAATTTCTAAAATAATAACCATGCAAGATGTTAAGTCTCAATCCATTCACTACACTTCAATGGTAGGATTTGGATTGTTGATTGCTATCCAAATATTGCGTACGGGTATTCGTAAAAATGACTATTATCGCTTAGGGTTTCAGCCTCTATCTATCGGAATTGCAGGCGACTCTCAAGTTGGGAAAAATGCTTTTTCCAAAAGCTTAACTTTTATTTTTGGTGAGCGCTCAACTGTTAAAGTTGCCGGCGAAGATTATTACAATTGGAATAGTTCTTCATCTATGTGGAACACTATAACAAGTCTCAATCCAAAGGCAACTAAATTATTTGAACTGGTTAAAGATGTAAGGCGCTTAATAAATGGCGGCGTTATACAGGCAAAAAATTACGATTATGCAACCGGTCATTCTTCACTAAATAAAAGTAAAAAAAGTAAAGATGTAATACTTGTAACCGGGCTTCATACTCTATATCCACGTCAATTGTTTGAAGAGCTTGATGTCCGCATATTTATTGAAATAGAGGAGTTGTTAAAGCCTTATATGTGCAAAAGACATAACTACAAAGAAGAGAGGGTGTTTGGTGAAGTCGGCCAGAGAAAGCTTGACTTTGAGAAGTATGTAAAGCCACAGGCGTTGCGTGCAGATGTGGTTTTTAAATTGTTACCAGTTAATATGGAGTTAATTAGACAAGGGGGTGTTGCAGAATCTAATATTAAAGTTAGGGTTAGTATTAGGAACGGTATTTATTATCGTGAGCTTGTGCGAGTATTAATCGGAGTTTGTGGGCTACAGGTTAATGTGGACTCTATTAATGAAAAGGGCGAAGTTGTTATAGAAGTTAGTGGTGACATTGTGTCAGAAGATGTCAAGCTTGCAGTTAATATGTTAGTGCCGCATATGGAAGAGCTTTTTGATTTTAGTTCTGAGTTTGAAAATGGATTTCAAGGGGTGATGCAGATAATAACATTAATGGAAATAGATGAGTCGTTGAATCGACGGAGAGCTGTATGAATAGACAAAAGAATGGCCTAATAAAGTCTATTAGAATGCCTAAAGCTGTTATTTTTGATACAGATAACACTCTTTATCCTTATATGCCAGCACATAGGGAAGCCACTCGTGCTGTAGAGGAGAAAGTGGTTAAAATACTCGATATAGATAAAGAGATTTTTCGCTCCGCATTTAAAGATGCACGTCAAGAGATAAAGGATACGCTTGGTGCTACTGCAAGCTCGCATAGCAGGCTTTTGTATCTTCAAAGAACTATAGAAAAACTTGGCCTAGGAACACAAATATTAATGGTGCTTGATTTAGAGCAAACATATTGGCGTATTTTCCTTAGTAACTGTAAGCTTTTCCCAGGAGTCCTTGACTTTATTCGGCTTTTAAAAAGCAAAGATATAATTACAGCCAACATTACTGATTTGACAGCACAGATACAATTCCGTAAATTAGTATATTTTGGATTAGATGAGTTTTTTGATTATGTGGTTACTTCAGAAGAGGCTGGCATAGATAAGCCTGATAAGAAACCATTTGAAGCTGCACTTGACAAATTAAAGGTGGATCCAGAAGACATTTGGATGATAGGCGATAGTCCGCCTAATGATATGGTTGGCGCACACAATGCGGGTCTGGTAAAGGTGCAAAAGATCCACACAGGATCGGTTCTTGGAAAGTCAAAAGAAATGAAGCCGGATATTATATTTACTGAATATAGCAGACTGTTTGAATATTTTTTATGATAAAAAAATCTTGCGGCCATTTTTAGAAATGGCTAAGAGATCCTGTGGTGTCGTAGCACTTGAAAATATTTTATATGGAAAAGTTTTTGATGCTAATTATAAATAACATGGAAAAATATAACAGCGGTTAAAAGACCCTTAAATATTATTGTCAGATCACTATGGATAATATTAATGTATTGCTAATAACGCAACATTTGCCTCATTACCGTATCCCAATATATAACATGCTTAATGATGAGGTGAAGTTAACAGTCCTACATAGTCAAATTAAATTTACGCATAGTGCATGTAAATTTGATAATGTTTATGCCGACCTTGGATCAATTGGACCATTCTTATTTTTTAAGATGAATTTGAACAAATTTTGTCAAAATTTTAATGTTGTAATCTATGAAAGTAATATAAGGTTTATTGATAGGAATATTATTACCATGCTGCCCTGGAGAAAGTATAAGTGGATATCTTGGGGGATAGGCCTAGCTGCTTCTTATAATAAGAGGTTGGGAGACCGTGATTTATTTAAAAATATAAGAATGTTTTTACAAAAAAAATCAGATGCATCAATTTTATATTCTAGCTTTCCACTAAACTCATATATTGAATCAGGTGTTGATTCTAATGCAATATTTATAGCTAATAATACAGTTGCTCTCGATTGCGTGGCAAAAAAAAACTCTGATAAGAATACTATATTATTTATAGGATCTTTATACAAACAGAAGAAGCTAATAGAGTTAATTCAAGCATATAGAGCTGCCTCAGAAAGGTGTTATCTATCAACTCCCCTAGTCATTATAGGTGATGGTTGTGAACGCAATAGACTAGAATCTTATGTTAGAAAGCATAAATTACAGAGCTCTATTACTTTTCTTGGGAAAATTGAAGACTTAGCCATATTGTCTAAATATTTTTCTAACGCTTTAGCATGCATTTCTCCTGGCCAGGCCGGACTAAGTGTTCTGACATCAATGGCCAATTCAGTGCCATTTGTTACACGAGAAGATGCTATTACGGGCGGAGAAATATTTAATATCAACAATGGCAAAGAGGATACAGGGGTCATTTATAAAACTAAAGATGAGTTGGTAGATTTATTGTGCGATATAAATACCCATAAATTTAAATATATTGAGATGGGACATAGGGCTCGTAATTATTATATAAATTTCCGTCTACCGGAGCACATGGTTAGCTCCATTATTGATTCAATTTCGTATGTTGTAAAAAAGTAATGACTAGCATAAAGTCAAGCAGAATTTTAATTAATGCGTCAAACCTTCATTTTGGAGGGGGTGTGCAAGTTGCGGTTTCGTTTTTAAATGAATTAATTAATTTAGGAGAGATTGATGTTGATGTAGTTGTTTCAAGTGAGGTTCATAATGAACTAAAATATATTGACCTCAAAGTAGAAAGATTTAACTCTTATAATGTTTATGACACTTATGGTCTTGGCGCATTGATTGACTCGAAGTTTATAAATATCATTTCGTCAAATAGAATAGTGTTTACTGTTTTTGGGCCACTATATTCCTGGAGGAAGCCAAAGAACAGTATTGTTGGTTTTGCGCAGCCATGGATTGTTTATGTGGACAATGAAATTTATCAGTCTTACGGGTTGTTTTATAAAGCAATAGTTAGACTGAAGTACTCGATACAGAAGTATTTTTATTTTAAGTCAGATAAACTAATTGTTGAATTGGACCATGTAAAAAAAGAATTAAAAAAGCTGACAAACAAGACAGATATAGTCGTGGTCAACAATTGTATTTCTTCTGTTTATTTTAATAGTGAGCAGTGGCGAACTATTGATTATGTTCGAACAGACCAAAGTGCTGTGCTATTAGGAATCGTAACTCGTGACTATCCCCATAAAAACTTAAATACTCTACCAGATGTCGCAGAAATTTTAAAATACACATATAAGTTTAATGTCAGGTTTTTGGTTACATTAACCAATGAAGAGTGGTCAAAAAAGGGCAATAGGTTCTATTCTTATGTTGACAATGTGGGGGCAATTAGTGTCGCACAATGCCCTTCGTTTTACAACTTGTTAGACGGAGTGATCTTTCCAAGTCTGCTTGAATGTTTTTCAGCTACTCCAATTGAGGCTATGATAATGAAGAAACCAGTATTCGCCTCAGATCGTTTATTCGTAAAACAAGCGTGTGAGGACTTTGTAAATTATTTTGATCCGGTTGATCCAGATAGTATAGCAAAATCTATATACAAATATTTTCATAAGGAAAATTCTCAAAATTTAACTCTTATAGAAGGCGCATATAATCAAGCGTTAAAGTATAGTAACCCATCTAAAAGGGCCGAAAATTATATCAATGTCATAAGACAAAATACACACAATGAAAGAAGAAAATATATTTAACGATAAGACGCTTTTAATTACTGGCGGCACAGGATCTTTTGGAAATGCGGTGTTACGCAGGTTTCTAAATTTAAATATTAAAGAGATACGTATTTTTAGTAGAGATGAGAAAAAGCAAGACGACATGAGGCGTAAATATTCCGATGATCGACTTAAGTTTTATATAGGCGATGTTAGAGATTACGACTCTATTATGAATGCCGTAAGTGGGGTGGAGTATATTTTCCATTCTGCGGCTCTTAAGCAAGTGCCGTCATGCGAATTTCATCCTATTGAGGCTGTAAAGACGAATGTTATAGGTACTGAAAATGTTTTAACGGCTGCCATAAACGCCAATGTCAAGAGAGTGATCTGTTTAAGCACAGATAAAGCGGTCTATCCAATTAACGCCATGGGGATTTCTAAAGCAATGATGGAAAAGGTTGTTGTTGCAAAGTCTCGACAGGGCGGCGAATCCACAGTAATTTGTTGCACTCGATACGGAAATGTCATGGCATCAAGAGGATCGGTTATTCCGTTGTTTGCGGAGCTTATTCATGAGAATAAGGAGCTAACACTTACTGATCCAAATATGACGCGCTTTATGATGACTTTGGATGATGCTGTTGATCTTGTCTTGTTTGCTTTTAGTAATGGAAACCCGGGCGATATCTTTGTGCAAAAATCCCCTGCTACAACAGTTGGCATTATGGCCCGAGCTTTATGTGAATTAATGGGTAAATTTGATTATCCGATTCGCGTGATTGGCACAAGGCATGGTGAAAAACGATATGAGTCGTTGCTTTCTAAAGAAGAAATGGCACGTGCTAGAGATATGGGTGATTATTATAGAATTCCTCCAGATTTAAGGGATTTGAATTATGCCAAATATGTAGATTTGGGGGACGAGAACATTACTAATGCAGGTGAGTATAATTCAGACAATACTGTTCAGCTGGATGTTGGGGGTATGAAGTTATTATTAAATAAATTAAAATTTATCCAAGCTGCTTCCAGAGGCGAGATTATTGATCCTGAGGAGTAAGCATGGGTGTATTAGTTACAGGGGCGTATGGCTTTATTGGTAAGAATTTAATTGTTCGTTTGAATGAATTAGATATTCAAGTTACAACCTATACCCGTAAGAACTCAACTCAAGATTTAGGGGAGCTTATTAAAGGCGCTGATTGTATTGTTCATTTGGCGGGTGAGAATAGACCTAAAGACGAGAAAGACTTTGATGTTGTTAATGCTGTATTAACTCTATCTATTTGTGATGCTGTACGTTCTTCGGGTAAAAACATCCCTATTATCTTAGCATCGTCCATTCAAGCGGAGTGTGATAATCCATATGGGAGAAGTAAACTTAGCGCTGAAATGGCCGTCAAAGACCTTACGAATGATACCGGGAATACTTCATATATTTACCGACTTCCGGGAGTATTCGGAAAGTGGTGTAAGCCTAATTATAATTCTGTAGTTGCTACATTTTGTCATAATATAAGCCATGACATTCCTATACAGGTTAACAATCCATCTTTTGAGTTGAGTTTGGTTTACATAGATGACGTTGTTAAAGAGTTTATTGGAGTAATACAAGGAGAGAGGATTGGTGAAAAGTCACCATCAGTACAGCCAGAGTATAAAATTAAACTAGGTGATTTATCTACTCAAATTCAAAATTTTAAAGAAAGTCGAGATTCTCTTATTATTGAAAAAGTTGGCGGCGATATTGTTCGTAAACTATACTCAACGTATCTTAGCTACCTTTCTCCCGCGCAGTTTGCATACTCAATACCTTCGTATGGTGATGAGCGTGGAATATTTGCTGAAGTATTAAAAACAAAAGATAGTGGCCAGTTTTCATTTTTTACTGCAAAGCCTGGAGTAACTAGAGGCGGTCATTACCACCATTCTAAAACTGAAAAATTTTTAGTTATCCAAGGTAAGGCGAAATTTGGTTTCAGACATTTGGTTTCAGACGAAACATATGAAATTATCGTAACCAGCAAAGACTTAAAGATTGTTGAAACGGTGCCAGGATGGTCGCACGATATTACCAATATTGGTACAGAGGAGGTAATAGTCATACTTTGGGCTAATGAAATTTTTGACCCTAGTAATCCTGACACCATAACTTATAAAGTATAGAGGGGAATAAGGTATGAAAAAATTAAAAATTACAACGGTAGTCGGAACGCGTCCAGAACTCATACGTCTTGCATGTGTCATCAAGAAACTTGATGAACATTGCGAACATATTCTGATTCATACGGGGCAAAACTATGATTATGAATTGAATGAGATTTTTTTTGATGATTTGGGAATTAGAAGGCCGGATTATTTTCTAGGAGCTGCTGGCGCAACCGGTGCCGAGACTATTGGCAATGTAATCATTAAAGTTGATAAAGTTTTAGAAGAGGTTCAGCCTGAAGCAATGCTTGTTCTGGGCGATACTAATAGTTGCATGGCACTTTTGCCTGCCAAGCGTAGAAAGATACCAACATTCCACATGGAGGCTGGTAATCGTTGTTTTGATCAGCGAGTTCCAGAAGAGATTAATCGTCGTTTAGTTGACCATATGGCTGATATTAATTTAACTTACAGCGGTATTGCTAGAGACTATCTTTTGAGCGAGGGATTGACTGCGGACACGGTTATTAAAACAGGTAGTCCTATGTTTGAAGTATTAAACACTCATCGTAATGGTATTGATAGTTCTGATGTGTTGATGCGTTTAGGGCTTGAAGAATATGAGTTTTTTGTCGTTAGTATGCATCGCGAAGAGAACATTGATTCTAATAAGAGTTTTTTGAATTTAATAGAGTCGTTAAACACAATTGCAAAAGCTTATCAAATGCCAATTATTGTTTCTACACACCCGAGAACGCAAAAACGTATTGATGAAACTAAAGTTGAATTAAACTCGATGATTCGATTGTTAAAGCCATTAGGATTCAAGGACTACAATAAGCTTCAAATATCCGCTAAGGCGGTATTATCAGATAGTGGTACCATCAATGAAGAGGCCTCTATTATGAATTTCCCTGCACTTAATTTGCGTGAAGTACATGAGCGACCAGAAGGTATGGAGGAGGCTGTGGTTATGATGACAGGGCTAGAGAAAGAAAGAATCATGCAGTCACTGGCTATCATTGATAATCAACCAAGGGGTGAGCAAAGGCTTATACGGCAAGTTAATGACTATTCTATGCCCAACGTATCTGATAAGATTTTACGTATTATTCACAGTTATACTGACTATGTGAATAGAGTGATCTGGAAGAAGTATTAATGTCAAAAAAAATACTCATCGTTACAGAGTGTTTTTATCCCGAAGATTTTAAGATTAATGACGTTGCTTTATCGTGGAAAGGCAAGGGTTATGATGTCGATGTGTTGACTTTGGCACCAACCTACCCATTGGGAAAGATTTATCCGGGGTATAAAAATAGATTTTATTCAAAATGTGAGTGGCAAGGGGTTAATGTCTATCGATTGCATGCCGTACTGGGATATAAAGAAAGCACATTTAAAAAGATATTAAAGTATATGAATTTTATGATTCTTGGCAGTGTCGTATCACTCTTTCTTGGCAGGAAATATGATTATATCTTAGGCTTTAATATGGGTGCTTTGACAAGCATGATCCCTACGGTTTTAATTGGAAAGCTTTATAAAAAACCCGTGACCTTTTGGACTTTAGATATTTGGCCCGATAGTGTTTATGCTTATGGCTTTAAAAAAACTAAGGTTTTATCATATTTATTAGATAATTTTGTTAAGTTTACGTATCATAATATTGATAATATCGCCCTTTCAAGTAAAGGGTTTGAGTTGAAGTTAAAGTCTTATGTTAGAGGTGACTTGACTTTTAATTATTTACCCCAATGGGCAGACGATTTAGACATGAGATTAGAACCCGCTGATCTTGGTGCTGATGATAAAACTCATTTCACATTTGCTGGAAATGTTGGCAAAGTGCAAAATCTAGAAAATATTATCAACGCTTTTTGTTTGCTTTCTAGTGAATTTCAAGAAAAATCTCAGCTTAATATTATCGGAGATGGATCCAATCTTGATAATCTAAAGTTACTTGCCAATAACAACCCAAACATTACTTTTCATGGGAAAAGACCGCGGTCAGATATGGCTAGTTATTATAAGGCTAGTGATTTTCTAATTATCTCCCTTATTGATAAGCCTATTTTTTCAGTAACAGTTCCTGCCAAAACGCAAACTTATATTGCGGCAAAGAAGCCTATACTTGCGATTATTAATGGAGATACAGCTAGCATTATTCAAGAGAATAATCTTGGATTGTGCGTTGACCCATCAAAAGTTGATGCCATTACCGTAATGTTTCAGAGGTGTATTAACATGAATCAAACAGAAAGAAAAAAATTTATTGATGAAAATGACCGTTTATTGGCCACAATGTTTAACAAAGAGGAAACGATTGATAAATTGTTAAAGCTCACTATAGGAAAAGGCTAGTGAAAAGAGTTTTTGATATTTCCCTGGCTATTGTTATTGTTGCTTTATTGATTGTCCCAATAGCGTTGATTGCTATTGCTGTATATACAACTTCAAAAGGAGGGGTTTTTTATTGGTCTGATAGAGTTGGTAAAGATAATAAAAATTTTAAAATGCCAAAGTTTAGATCAATGTTGATAGATACGCCTACTGTGGCAACCCACCTATTAGACAAACCAGATTCGTACTTATCTCCTATTGGTGGTTTCTTGCGTTTAAGTAGTTTGGATGAGTTGCCTCAACTATTTTCAGTTCTAAAAGGTGACATGAGCTTTGTGGGACCACGCCCTGCATTATTCAATCAAGATGATTTAATTGCTCTACGTACTGAAAAAGGCGTGGATAAGTTATTACCTGGTATTACAGGCTGGGCCCAAGTTAACGGAAGAGACGAGCTACCAATTCCAGATAAAGTGGCGCTAGAAGTTGAGTATTTAGATCGCCAATCATTTTGGTTTGATATGAAAATCTTATGGATGACTTTCTTGAAGGTTGTGAGGCGTGATGGTGTGAGTCATTAGTAGAGATATGTTAATTTGGATTACTTTTCCGTGGTTAAGTAATAATTAACCAGTTGCTATCATTCCAGTTTTGAAGATATCTCATGGCACTAGTTTCTGATTTCCATCCACCTCTAAGCATGATTTTCTCTAACGGGATGTTTTTGTCTAATAGGTCAAGTGCAGCGCCAACTCTAAATGAGTGGCCAGATAGTTCTCCAATTTGATTCAGATTAGCCGTGGGTGATTGAGTTACGACTGGAGATGGCTTTACCATTGTCGGTTTTCGGACCGCCGCCTTTAGATTTTCTTGTCATAGATACCTTGTTATAATTTTGGAATTACTTTATTTTAACCCAACTTATGAAAAAACAAATTAACGCCAAAAATCCTTTTTTACGAAACGAACTGGCTTTTGATAAGAGGCATTATCAAAATTTACACAAAAAAACTAAAGAATTATTAAAGGAGTTGTGATGAAAATCGCCATTGCCGGTACCGGTTATGTCGGACTTTCTAATGCAATGCTACTAGCGCAAAATCACCAAGTGATTGCCCTAGATGTAGTGAGTGAGAAGGTCGAATTACTCAACCAAAAAAAATCCCCGATTGTCGATGCGGAAATTGAAGATTTTCTCGCCAACAAAACCCTGGATTTCACTGCCACACTCGACAAAGAACTGGCTTATAAAGACGCAGATTTTGTGGTGATTGCTACGCCAACCGATTATGACACGCAAAGCAATTATTTTAATACCAGTTCAGTAGAAGCGGTCATTCAAGACGTACTTGATATCAATCCAAAGGCGATAATGGTAATTAAATCTACCGTGCCGGTTGGCTATACCGGACAAGTCAAGGCCAAATTTAAGTGTGACAATATTATCTTCTCGCCAGAATTTTTAAGAGAAGGTTTGGCTTTGTACGATAACCTTTATCCATCACGCATTATTGTTGGCGAGCGCTCAGAGCGTGCTGAGCAGTTTGCCAATTTATTGGTCGAGGGTGCAATTAAGGAAAATATTGATGTGCTATTTACTGATTCGACTGAAGCCGAAGCGGTTAAGCTTTTTAGTAACACCTATTTGGCGATGCGTGTGTCGTATTTTAATGAGCTTGATTCTTATGCTGAGGCTCATGGTTTGGATGCCAAGCAGATTATCGAAGGTGTCGGACTAGATCCTCGAATTGGCTCACACTATAACAACCCATCATTTGGTTATGGCGGTTATTGCCTACCAAAAGACACCAAACAACTCAGAGCCAATTATCAAGATGTGCCGAATGCCATTATCAACGCGATTGTCGAGGCTAACTCCACTCGAAAAGATTTTATTGCCGATCAAATTATTGCCAAAGATCCCAAGGTGGTCGGCGTGCATCGCTTGATTATGAAATCGGGTTCGGATAATTTTAGAGCCTCCTCTATCCAAGGCATTATGAAGCGTATTAAGGCCAAAGGCATTGAAGTGGTGGTGTATGAACCAGTGCTTAGTGAACAAGGCGAGAATGAATTCTTCCACTCCAAAGTGATTGAGGATTTGACCCAGTTTAAGCAGATGAGTGATGTGATTGTCGCCAATCGCATGGTGGATGAGCTCAGTGATGTTAAGGACAAGGTCTATACGCGAGATTTATTTAACTCAGATTAATAAAGGACAAATATGAAAGTATTGGTAACTGGCTCAGCCGGCTTTATTGGTTCAGCACTCTCCATCAGATTATTGGATCGTGGTGATACAGTAGT
>Ga0181572_10000237_pt1 | contig 37856 bp, 33 predicted proteins | sample 101ome_26_FD_133004 | JGI IMG/M metagenome (GOLD analysis project Ga0181572, IMG submission 133004) | Coastal salt marsh microbial communities from the Groves Creek Marsh, Skidaway Island, Georgia - 101408AT metaG (megahit assembly) | ecosystem: Environmental > Aquatic > Marine > Intertidal... | reverse complement strand
TTAAAGGCTTGGAAACCTTCAGGATAACCAGCAACCAAGTTAAAGGATAAAACAGAATAGAAGAACATATGGAAAATTCTCATAATTTTGTATTCTATCGTTTTACACAAACCATACACACACTATTAATGTCTTATTTAATGATTATGGTTATTTATTAAGTTTTTTATTAATTTACTATACTTTGCCCCAACAACCTTCGAATCAAATAAACTCTCAAATCTTAATCTAGCAGCTTTACCATATTTAGCTGCTAGATCTTCGTTTTCTAAAATCCTAGATATTGCTTTAGCTAAATCTTTTGCTGAATTTGGCACAACCTCAATTCCAGTTTGGAGATTAATATTGACATAACTAGTGCCAGTGTGTATTTTGGATGTAACCATTGGTTTAGACATAACTGATGCTTCTAAAAGGAACATTCCAAATGCTTCTGTTCTTATAGACGAGGGAAGAACACAAACGCCAGAATTTCGAATTAGTGATAATTTTTCATAGTCGTTAACATAATTAATAAAAATAATATTCTCAGGAATTTCAACTATTTCTGGATAAAAATTTTGCATTTCTAACTTTGTGGTACCAACCACAATAATTTTTTGCGACATGTAACTAGCAGCCCTTATTAGGACATCTAAAGACTTATAATATCTTGGAAAACCTACAAATAAAGCATAAGGCTCTTTAGTAGATATGTCTTGCAGAGTATATTCTTCTCTAACATCAAATAAAATCTTGGAATCGATACAAAGAGGAATCACTTTAACTTTTTTAACAAACCTTCTATCACTTAGAATCTTACTTGAAAGCAAATAATCAGGAGAGGTGGCAATTATTTGATTGGTTTTCTTTAGTGAATAAATAAAGAAAGGTTTATAAAAAAAAAGAAGAAATTTTTGTTTTACAATATCTGAATGATAAACCAGTACCCTAATTTTTTTTCTGGGCATCATAAGAGACAATAAATCTCCAAAAGGCCAAGGGTGATGAAAAATTACAACGTCATAATCCTTAACTATAGCTCTAAATTTAAATAATGCTATTGGACTTAGGAATTCTGTAGATGATATTGTAAACAATGTTTTATTTTTATAAACTTTATTTCCATCATTATCAAAAAGAATTCTATTTTCATTTGAGGCGCAGTAAACTGAAGAATTAATTTTCTCGCCTTTCAGACTTTGGACAAGATGTCTAATTGAGTTTTGAAGTCCACCTATCTCAGGAAAGTAGGACTTATAAACATGAAGTAATTTAATCATTATTGCATTAGTTCTCTGCTTACAATTCTGGCAGATCCAATCCATGAGTATTTATTCGCAATACTTTGTCGCTCTTTAATTGCCTGAGAATTGTATGATATTTTCTCAATAGATAATAATAATGTCCTGAGTTGTTCTTTGTTGCCGAGATCAAAAAACCAACCTCCTTCTTTCTCAAGAATTTCTCGATTTGTTTTAATATTTGAGGCTATAACAAAACACCCTAGGGACAAAGCTTCTACCAACGGTATGCCGAAACCTTCATAAATACTTGGAAAAACAAGGCAAAGTGAATTAGTATACTTGCGCTCTAACTCCGAATTATCACAATATCCATTATAAATAATTGTCTCTTCTTGATCTATAATTTTTACTAAATTTTTGATCTGTCTGGACCATCCTACTTTACCAACAATTGTCAATTTATGTCTAAGCCTATAGCTCCTTGGAAGAGATAAGTATGCATCTATTAGAAATTTAATATTTTTCCTTGGTTCTATGGTGCCCACAAAAAGAAAGCCATTCCTTTTTGAATTAACTTGACCCCTCACTTGTATTGACGATGCGTTGGGTGTCAAGAGTATTATTTCTTTATTAATACTATAATTTTCAATTAACTCATCTCTCACTGATCTAGACACCGTAAAGATCTTCCATGGACTTCTGAATTTTAAAGCATAGTTCAAATGAACGAAATCTAATGCAAAAGTAAAGAAACTCATAGACCTTGGCTGATATTTGAATACAAGGTCATGAATAGTAAGGAAAATTTTGACTTTTTTTGGAATAAAGAAAGGGAGTCTTCCAGCAGGGGCCCAGTAATTCTCTATTTTGTACTTTTTTATCAAATAAAAAACAAAAATCTCAAAAATAAAATACCGAAAAAATCTTATAGAAGAGTTTATATATAAAACTTCAAATTCTTCAGGTATGAAAGCTTCAATAAATTTTCTTTGATCTTGAAAGGCAACTAGGTAGATTACTTTTGAATTATTATTTATATTGCTTATAATTTCAGCTAAGTATCTCCCAATACCAGTTGGCTCATTTCTCAAAGGTCTTGCGTCAATCAGCGTTGTTTTCATAGCATTTTGTTCCTTGAAGAATAGATGTACAAAAACAGAAGGTAAATTGAGAAAATTGCCTCTAATGATAAATTCAAATATGCCGGGAACTTAAGTGACACTCCGTCAAACATAAAAAAGAAGATAAAAATTTTTGCAAAGGTAATAAAGAAATACCCAGTTGTAAAAAACCAAATCATATTTCTTAAAACAATAATTTGAGAAATAATTGAATTAAATAGAATAAATGGAATGGCAAAACAAAAAACCAAAAAAATACTTGCTACATTTTCATAATTTTTTCCAAAGAAAAAACCTATTAGATCTTCAAGGAAAAGAAAAGATAAAAAGTAAATAATTAAAGAGAGAAATATTACAATGTATGAATGATTCCAAATATGCTGTCTTATATTATGCTCAGGGCTCTTATCTTTTACCAACATAAGAAAAAAATTCGCTGAAGGTATTGTTAGTAAAATAAAAACATCTTGTATCCTGAAATTCAATGCATAGTTAGCTATATATGCTGACCCAGCATTAAAGTATTCCATTAATAGAATATCCACTTTGAAGAAAATAACAAAAAAAACATATTGAAAGAAAAAAGGCATCACCTTTTTTATAGTCTGAAAATATTTCCCAAAAGAAGGAATTAATCCTCTGAAAGCATTTTCATACAAAAGAACTATGGTGGAAACAATGAAAAAGGTCGAAATGAAATAATTTACACTTAAACTCATTAAAGAAAACGCTAGGACAATCAATAATAAAAGGATTCTGCTTAAGATTCTAGCATTTGCCTCACCATCAAAATTACCCAAAGCTCTCTTAAAGGCCATATAGTTCTCAAAGAGAATCATAAGAGAATAGGAAAGTGCACAAATCGATAAAGTTCTTAAGATATCGTCTTCATACAGTATTTGTAAAAGTATTATTATTGATAGAAAGGAAACAATTAAATTAAAAGAAAAAATTCTTAATGTCTGCTCGATATCAGATCTTTTATGCAAAGTTAAGATATATTGTTTAAATCCTAACTCCGATATTACCCCTACTACCCCAATAAATGAAAAAGCAAAACTATAGAGTGCAAAGTCTTCAATTGTTAAACTTCTAACAAGTATTAGATACAATAAGAAAGTCGTTGTAATTGTTACAAATACTGATAAATATTGTCTTTGTATCATCTGTTATCTCCTCTAATTAGAGATATTTTTATAGAAACTTCTAAAAAATAAGAATATTACAAAAATCAATATTGAAGCGCTCAGAAAACCAATAACAAAATGTATATCTAATAGTGCCATACCAATGATAGAACCAAACAGAACCATATGTTCATCAAAAATATCACTAAGATTTTTCTTCTGAATCAATGATTCAAATAACCCAAGAAGAGAAAATGCTAGACTAATTGATAAAAATTCTGAGAGATATAAATTAAAGTTACTTGTGACTATATTTGCCAAATATGATAAATCCGATAACCTTGTTACGAGTATAAAAGCAAAAGCTGATGTAAAGAATATCTTCAATAAAAAGGACATTGCCTTGGATGAAAACTTATACAAAGTCAATAAGATTATCATCAAAAAAATATACGAACCAATCTCAAACCAAAAATTTGCAAGGCGGGTGATTGTTTCTACATTGTATTTTTTTTTAATTTTAAAATGTGGTGAAATTATATCTAATGCCCTAACAAAAGGAATTGCCATATAATTAGCACTAGAGTTCCTACTGCCTAATATAGATCTATGAAATTCCTTTGAATTTCTAGGTTCGGTTTCAATTAACAAATCTTTTGCGTCAAAATCTACTTTAATGACATTCAATTCTGGATAGATATACTCAAAAGCGTCTCGAAATAAATTTAGAGCATTGTATTTCTTAACTACATCATATGTGATACTCAACTTTGGTAAATATTCATGATTTTTTGGTATTAAAAGGTTAACTTCAAAATCAACTTTCGATACTGTTTCACCAGGACTTAAAAAATCATCAAAATTAATTCTAAAAAAACCATTTGAATCTAAACATATTGGAAAAGATTTATTTTGAGCCTTATATTTTGCTCTTATAGTTCCAAAACAATTATTTTCACTAGGCAAAAAATTGTAGGTATATTCGTCAAACTTCATCGAAATATACCTTATTGACTCGCTATTATTATCAAGAGAGAAACTCAAATTAGCATTATTCTGCTTTATATAAAATTGATTCATGTGCCTATAAATTTCATCTTCATCGAAATTCACATTGTTTAGGTAACGAGTTAAGGCAATAGGTAAATTATTGTCCTCTAACATTTGTTCAAGACTAAGTATATCTTTTTGTAAAAAAACAACAGTAGCCTCGGGATTTATTTGGGTTTTGGGATTTTTTTGGGTTTTCTCAAAGTCTTCTTTTGGAATAGTAACTAATATGGATATAGATGAAATATTATCTTTGATGGTAATATTTTCGCCTTCAAAGAAGGTTTTATATTTACGCTCATCATTTTTGTTAAAAGTTATTAAGTAACCTTTTTCAAACTTAAAATTAGTTAGAAAATGAAAATTTAAATCCTTTTTTCTTTCAGGAATTTCTATATTCTCAATCTTCAGATTGAAGTAATTTTGATCATATTCATCGAGATAAAATAATCTTTTCAAATTTTCGAATCTTGATGTAAAAAATGGTGAATGCACTGTATAAGAAGCATTCTTATTTAGAACTGGACTTGAATCTATAAGTTTATATTTATTATTAAAATACTTGTATATGTCTAGCGACATTGGAAGTTTTGATTTGGAGCTTTTCAATTTAAATTGTGCAGGAAAATTTCTTCGATTAATTATCTTCTCTAATCCCGGAGTTGTTGTAAAGTACAAGTCTTCCAATTCAAAACATTCTTCATCTATTCCAGTCCTTGAGAAAAAGGTATAGGATAATCTAGCACTTTTTGATTGATATGAGTTGTCTCTTGATAGAGTTATTGGATCATCATATATTTGATTTTTAGTATTAAAAACCGATATATTAAATTTTTCTTTTGATAGAACTGATTGTTCAGTAAAAATAATTAACTCGCTAATATAAGAACCATCATCAATAAATTTTTCTGGAAGGCTAAGCTCTAAATTGCCAAAGGTGTCTACATTCTTTTTAAGTAAAGGATAAGGAACGACAATACTTTCCCCGGCTTCGTTTTTGACCCTTAGATTAAGTTGACGAAATTCAAATGATTTTCTTTGTAAAGAGTCTATTCTTAATGTAATTTGTGAATCAAGTGGGATTTTTACTAGTCTTTGGTAAAGAATTTTTTTCTGCTTGTCTATAGTATAAAACCAACTAGTTTCATTACTTGAATCACTAAACTCTCTAGCAAGAAAATAGAAAGAATTCTTGGTCTCTACATCAGTTGGTTCGAGTGAATAATCATAAATTTTTCTCAGAATTGATTCCTTAATTATCTTATTAGAGTTCTCTTTCGAACAAATATCTTTTATAGATACATTTAGCATCATTTCATCAGAAATAACAGGTGGAATTTTTTCTATAATTAACCTATTGATATTAGAAAGCTTCAACTGATCCTTTTGTAATACTTTATTTAATCTTTCTGTTTTGGGAGAAATGGCAAAAGGTATATCAAACATACTAGATGAATTAGAATGAGAAATATCAGAAAAACTATGTTTAAAGGTAAAGGATTCACTAGCAAATGAAATCTGAGTAATAATAAGAAAAGCAATTAAAAAAACTTGCTTTAAAAAATTATTTTCTTTTAAAAACATAAAATTCATCATAACTTTCCAAGATATAAAAGTCCTTTAATAATTTATCAAAGTCCTTCATAAAATTTTCCTCGAATGACTTATCTCTGCAACTACCATATTGCCAGTCACATCCCTTATCCAACATGTAAATGGGTCTCTTTAGATCAATTAAAACAATATCTGCCTCTATTTCCATAGTATCCAAAAAACCTGCTGAATTGGGCTGATAGTTAATATAAGTAATTGGTTCGAACACACCTTGAGGATATACAAGAGATACTTTTCTATTCACAATTGGCTCAAAATTTAAAGTATTTTGTGTTGAAACTACCATTCCTTTTTTATTCTTAATAGTGTCAGTAATAATTGATTTTATTTTCTTTGTTCTGGTACTCTCCAAATAATGCTCATGACCATATCCCCAAATTTTATTTGTGAAAAAAAATCTTGATATTGGGGATGGTGAATATAAAACATGAACCAATAAAACAACAAATAGAAATTTTTTACTAAAATTGATCTTATTTATTGTTTTATAGGATGCATAAACCATTGGCGCAATAAAACCTGCGCTATAGTGATGTCCTATTCCATAGTAGTTATTTATTGCCGAGAAAATAACAAGCATTAATAAAGGGATTGTAATAATTAATGCAAGTGGAGAATATAAAGGTAAGAATAAGAAAGATAGAAATATCAAGACAATATACTTTAATTTATTTGGTAAATCGATCAATGAAAAATGATCTAAAAAGTTTATTTCTTTATTTGAGATGTATATGTCTGGCTTGAAAAACAAAAATTCTTTCCAAAATATAGTATCTATTATTGAGAATACTGATAGGAAAAAAGTAATAGCACCTAAAACTATAATTAATTTTTTCTTATTAATTATTTCTTCATTATGGGTGATGAAAACCAAGTATAAAAGAGCAAAAATTGCCTGAATGGCATAAATTTCTTTAACTAAAGGAGCAAAAAAAAGAACAATTGCAGCTTTATGGTATGCCCTATCATTTACATATACAAAAAATAAAGTAAAAATTAAGACAGCTAAATGGTCGACGTGAAAATCAAAAAGGGTATTAAACCAAACTGGGAAGGACAAAGCGCCGATTAATGCTATCAGGAAACCGAATTTCCTATACCAAATTAGAATAGATAAAACTATTACCAGAGATTGTGAGAGCAAAACTAGTTGAATTCCGCCTATAAAATATAAGAATGAATGAATTAAAATTATAGGACTGAAATGACCTATAAAAATTCTTTGGAACTCTTGAAAAGAATTTAGATTGAAAAATGTATTAGAGAATAAACCTAAATCAAAAAAAGAGGTATGCCCACTAATATAACTCAGCTGAGGAAGTATTATTAAACTAGAGCATAATATTAGCAGTAATAAATTTTGCTGAATACTTTTAGGCACAAATTATTTACCCTAAAAGAACATGTCTGAGACAAAATCCTTGGATGTGATTAAATTATCAATTTCAATGTTATGAGAGTGTGGTCTGCATGGTTTGCATAGATTTAAGTCCAAATTCTGATACATATTAAAATGTTTCTCACTCATCCAGACATCCTTAAAACTTGGATCTGTCCAATTACATAATTTAAAGAAATCATTACCCCTATTCTCGCAACAGGTGTATATATTACCATCCGAGGAAAATACAGGTATAAGATGAAGAGCATGACATTTTGAGTATGTTCTAGTGCCCATCCGTGATTTGTTTACCGACACCTTGACACCAATTTTCTTGGCAGCATCAAGAATATATTGATGGTCAAAATCGGATAATTGATAAATTGATCCATCTATTAGGGCCAACCTGAAATAAACCATTCTTGCATTAACTTCTTTGCAGTATCTTAAGGTAGAGTCAATTGATTCTTGCGTAATTGTTTTATCAAAAAGTAATGACTTAATATCAACGTTTATGCCTTGGGAAGTTAACCATTTTATATTTTCTTTTACCTTGTGATACAAACCATCCTGCTTGCTTCTCCTTACTTGTTCATATATTTCTTCATCGCCACTATCAATATCAACCCCAATCCAACTTATTCTCGAGAGAGAGTTTTGGCTAATATTCTCTAACTGTTCTAAACGAGAACCATTCGTAATCAGAGAAACCAAAAAGTTATTGTCGATGGCTTGTTCAAGTACATATTCATAGCCCTTCCTTGCAGTTGGCTCGCCTCCACCAACAAAAGTAACCGTATTTACATTTCCAATAGAGTTTTTCTTATGCGATGACCATGAGGCGATATCATCAATAAGACTATGATAGTCGTGAATTTTTGTTCTATCCCTTACTTCATTTCTGAAAACAGCGACATTACAATATGTGCAATCTTGGTTGCAAGAATTGGTTAAATCAATTTCTACAGAGGGGGGTATGATATATGTTCTATCATTTGCTGTCATTCTAGATAGATAGTAAGCATATTCTGAATATTTTGACTTCATTTTAAAAACCCCCTTCTGAAAATTCCTGGCAAATAAGGCAATGCCATTAAGAAAATAACTATTGCAATGATAGCATGCATACCAACTGAATGAACAAGTACTTCATTTTCATTTAGAGATAATACTGATGAGTAAAAGTGGACCCATAAAAACTCATACTGACCTATAAACCCTGGAGATATGGGAACAGCAATACCTAGTGTTGAAAAAGCAAAAGCAGACATAAATCCAAAAATAGTTTTGATATTCTCCACTCCTAGAAAAATTATTACTGAGAAAATATTTACTATCCACATAATAATAGTCAATAGTGATACAGAGAATAGTTTTTCCATGTATAAATATATTAGCTGTTCATAATATTTTTTTAAAGAAGTAAATTTCGGATACAAACTTGCCATAGTATTTACAAAAATCAAAAGAAGTTTAGGAATAAGAAAAATTGAAAATATAGATAAAGAAAAACTTATAAATGTTCCGTATCTACTGCTTAAGAAATAAAATACAATAATAAAAAACATTACTGTAACATCAAGTAATTTCTCAAGAAAAACAAAGGCAAAAATCTTTTTCTTAGAGTTGTCTGTTTTCTCCGAAACATAAAAAATTTTGTAAGCTTCACCAATATTGGCTAATAAGAAGAAATTACCAAAATAGGTTACTGAAGATACTTTCAGACTCTTTAAATAAGTTAATTTTTTGCCCAATAAAATCTTTAATCTTAAGGCTCGCAAAAAATAAAATAGAACTAATAAAGATATCGAAAATATCCAATTAACTCTTTTATTTTCATCGGTCATTAAAGCATATGCTTTATCGAACTCAATTAATTGAAATGTGTCCTGCAACTCATAAAAAATAAACCCAAGAATAAAGACTTTAATTATGAAAAAACTATATTTTTTCACAATAAACCCTAATAATACCGATTACATTTCTAAAGATTATTCCTGGCATTTTTTTTAATTTGTATACCTTAGTTTTTTCATCACCGTCTCTTTCTCTATGATTGACATCAATTTCATAAAATTTAATATTCAACTTATATGCCCATGCATTAAACTCCCACCAAAATCCCTCTGAAACTCGTTCTCCAAAACTAAGCCAATATTTTGCTATTAAGGATGCATCCTTAGTAGCGCAGAGAACGAAAGGACAACTTGGATCTTTTAACTTGATTGGGAAGAGAAACTTATAGAAGTAAAAAAATAACTTAGAGTATATTTTTCTGATAAAAGGGTCTCTTCTAATGAAGCGATTTCCAATAATAATTGTATTTTCCTTTTTTATTATTTCTTCAAAAGCCTCTGGAATAATTTTTGGATCAACTTGTCCATCCGAGTCTAGAAAAAGAATAAAGTCTGATTTGGCAGATAGAATTCCATCAACTACTGCCATTGCATAACCCTTCCTTTTCTTAGAGGAGATATACTTTAATTTGAGCTGCTTGGACAATACTTCTAATTCGTCAACAGTATTGTCATGACTCCCATCTTCAGATATAAAAAAAGAAAATTTAGTGTTAGTATCGCTTAGGATTGAATTAATTTCATGTATGACATTAGAAATTAACAAACCCTCATTATGGGCTGGAAGAATAATGAGTAATGATTTATTTTCCATAAGACGTAATACCTATATATCCATCTATGTCCGAAACTTTAGTAAAATTAGAAATTCTTGCTTTAATTGTCAAATTCTCGCTACAAGTAAAATCGTTTTCATGCGTTCCATCATATCTTAATGAGAATAAACTAGCGTCATAACCATGAAAATTAGAAAAAAATCTAACATCTCTACTCCCACCAACAGAGTTCATTTTAAACCTTAATTTTATATCTTCATCAGGATTAACTGAGTAATTCTTGTTAATATATGAAGGATAAAATATTTCTCCAGTAATAGCAGTATGCGTTCCCCACTGTCTTGAATTGTCAGATTTAACTTCAGTTGTATCCGAGAAATAAGAATCTTGTTGAAACTCTAGGGCAAGATAATTTCCACTTTCGTTAAATATTAAGTATGGCGCCATAACAGTTAACTCATCTATTTTGACTTCAGGATGGATATTTATCTCAAGTTCTCCATACTCCTTTCTAGGAGAAATGAAACTCATGCCTCCCTTTCGCAATAAACTCTCAAATCTCATGTCATGATATGTTTCTATGTTATTAAAATTAATATTATTAAAAAAAGGTTCAGGAAGATAGTTAAGATTAATAAACTTCACGCCTCTGAATAATTTGTTCTTGCCATAGCTGGCGTAATCATAAAAACCATTTGTATTAGATATTTTTCCTATTCTTTTATTATTACAAAATAATTCTCCCTGTATTATTCTCCCCGGAACTGATAAATTCTCTATTGCTCTTCCATTCAAGTCATAATTTATCAAGTACTCGTTCACACCCGTCTTCAAAGGTGGTAATTTTATTCTTTCAAATTTTCTTCTTTTTGAATGCTCATATACTCTATAAGAACCTATATTTCTTTTATTTTTAATCTCTAATTGTGGATAAATGAAATCGAAGAATTTATTTGACGCTTCAACATGGAAAGATTGTCCTCTTGAGTCAACATGTTTTGAAAAGACAAATTCTGAGCCTTGTTCGATGAAGAATATTTTATTAAAGTCTTTGTTTTTTACAAATTCATCAAATTCCTTTTTAGTTTTATATTCCTTCGACAAATCATTAAGTGTCATTAAATAGGGGCTTGTATTAAAAAAATTTAATCTATAAAAAATATTTTCATAGCCATGCGAGTAATTAAAAACTACGAGGTCATTTTCACTTACATTATTTTTTATATATTCTCTTAATTCAGAGAAACCACTGAATTCTTGCAAGTGTTCATTTTCTGTTTCTAGAAAATCAGTTCTATGTGCATTTAAATTAGAGAAAAGACTACCCAAAATTAATATCAAAACAACATTTAGTCTAAATTTGTTATGTTCTAAAATTGTTTTTTCTTGGAAAACATAAAAAGGAATTTTTAAAAAGGTAAATATATTCAGACTAGAGACTGGAAATACCTTTCGAGTGATTCTGAAAGTTTCCCTGGCACTAGTAATAATAGAAAAAGAACTTACTTTAATTTTTGGTATAAATCTCGATAGAAAATATACGGAATAACTGATTGGTATATAAAGTAATAAAAAATAATCAATTGAATCTTTATCGATCATTTTATTGTCGTTAGTCAATGCTCTCAATAGAAAGACAATCAAAACTGTAATTAATAAAATTTTAATATTTGAATTTAACTGATGTTTTTTGTATAGAAGGATAAATAAAAATGAAATTAAAAAAAGACTTTCATAATTATTCAGGAATGGTTTCATCAACAACATACCGGGTTGATGCGGAGCATGAATATACCTATCACCAAAAAATAAAAGTGTTGCTATTCTATCTAATACCTCAAAAAATAAAACTAGAAAATTTTGGTTTCCAATATCGGAGGAAATTGCAGTCCCATTTATTATTGCATTAATTCTTATGAGAAATAAACTGGAGTGATAGAACCAACCCTCTCCCATTAAAAGGCCATAAATTCCAGCCAAAAAAACGTAAATAGCAACCCCAAATATCAAAGAAAGTAAAAGATACCCAAGCAAAGTGGAAGTTCTTTCCTTATTTACAAAAATAATTAAGAAGGATGTCAGAAATATTATAGATGGCAAAACAAGTTGAGTATTCGGGTAACCATTAAGAAAAGACAATCCAAAAGTTAAGGCTAATAGTAAATAAGAATATTTGCTCTTATGTTTGCAATATTTAAAAATGGAATAAAGTCCTAGTCCAAGAAGAAATGGGTATATGTTCAGTTGTGGTTCAAGCGATGAATAAAGAAGCTGAAGAAAATAAATATTTGATGAAATAAGAGATGCAAGAATAATTCCATACCTAAAATCTAGGATTAACTGACCGAGTTTAAAGAATATAAAAAAAGTAAGAACAAGTAGGATTAAGGAGTAATAATGAAAGAGAGATTCATATTTTGAACCTCCCATTAAGATCTTATCAATAGTGAAATAGGCTAATCTATGAAGCGCTTTGACATTTTCTGGACCCCATAATAAAGAAATTGGGGCATTTTCAGCAAGTCCATATCTTTGAAAACTCTTATCTTCTATCTGTTTTCTATAAGTTGACTGATTTTTGCGCTTTACAAAGTCCTTAAAAGTTTCTTCATCAAATTTCTCTTTCTGAAAGTCGTCAAGTACAACTTGATAGAATATATTTTCAGTTGCTTGATCACCATATTCTCCTGAATGATTTAAAAGGCCAGAGAAAAAAATAATAAAGAGTAAAACTAAAAAGAAAATCGAAACTCTTCTTGCTTGTTTCATTGTATTTTCACTTCTAAAATTTAAAAATTTCTTCAAAACTACTTCCTACATTATTTTCTTGAAAAAACTTTTGAATATTTTTTCGATAAATATTTGAACTTGATCTAATTTTATTAATTGCATCAATAACTTGCCCTTTATCTGCCTGAACTACAATACCTAGTTGGTATTTTTCTATAAACTTATAAATTGGTCCTGACTCTTTAGTTATTACTACTGGCAAACCGCATCTTAGGTAATCGATAACCTTTGATGGAATCGTAAGGGCTGTATGGCTTTGATTAGAAATTACAATGTTTACCCCTAATAGGGAGTTACTAATTTTCTCGCACAGATCTTTCCTCGAGAACATGCCCATGTATTTATAGTTCTTTGACTTATGAGAGCACTGCTTTGAAGTGTCGCTTTCTGGTCCATAATGATACAAATTGAAATCTTCATTATCAATTGAATTTAATGTAACTTCAACACCCGAGAACTCGGTTGCTAGTCCCAAGAAAACGATTTTATTTGTGTCTGTATTTTCTATATTATTCTTAATTTTAAAATATGGGAAGATAACTTTTTGATTTAGATTGTATTTTTGATAAGCACTCTCTCTAAGCGCCCTCACCTCTTCAGTATGACAGATAATTTCATCAGCATTTAAAGCAATCCACTTATCGAAAAGTAGAAAAAATCGACCGAATATTTTTTTTTGTATTGAGGAATCTTGATAGTATAGCCAGTCATGTGAGGCATAAATTAATCGGTCAATCCTATGCAATTTTTTCAAAATTACAAAAATTGAGGCCACATAAGTATTGTCGACATATGCCAATTTAATTTTACTGTTATGTGTTGAAGTGAATATTCTCAATGCTGTAATAATAAGATCAAGAAAGAAAATGGGGAAGAAGAAAAATTTATAAAACATGGGGAGATTCTTTTTAAGAAGCGTATTCAGAAACACCCTATTCTTACTTATCTTTGATAAGTTGGAATAAATTTCTTCTCCCCCAGAAGGATTAAAAATGAAAACAATACTGCTATCGAATCTTTCAACTGAAGAAATAAAATCATCTAAATCATAAGCTTCGATCTTATAAGCAAAGAAATCAATATTTTTCATTATTTAGTTAACTTAATTCTATTATTAACCTTCTTTTTAGAAAAGACAGTGTAGTATTCATTTTCATGAGTTTCAAAAAACCCTCTCTTTTTTAAGACCCTCTCGAGATCATAAAGTTCGATGGATGTTGCTGCACCGAACCAAAATTTTTCTTTTTTTGAAAATAGAATTAGGGTTATATCTTTTTCTTCAAGGTAGTCTTCCCATTTCTCTTGAAATATAAGTTCATATGGCGATCTATCATGATCTGTTCTAACTACATCTATTCCTGAATTAGAGAGAATTGGATTAATGCCTGAATAAAATTTTCCATCAACTGACTCAAGCAATACCTGATAGTTTTCACCGCCTGGTAGGACAATGGCTCTCTCGCCAAAATGATTTTCTTTAAGATATTGAATTAAGGTCTCATTATTTTTATAGTCAAAATACCTACCATATTCATAATTATCATCTCTAGAAGTAGGAGAGAAACCATCAAATATTAGAAATGGCAAACTATAAAAAATAACTAATACCAATAAGAATTTCTTATAAATTTTAGTTAGATCGCCAATATCATCTCTTAATAATCTTATTATTGAATAAGAGAGGATAAATACTAGAATTATTCCAAATTTCTCAGTTGGAGTTTTAAAGATAAAGAAGTATGGCACATTTATGACCAAATAATCATAAATACTGGCAAATGGTGGCGATGTTCCTTTAGATAAAAAAATTAACAGAATTAACAAGAAAGACAAAAATCTGTTTGTTCTATTTTGCGTTCTTAAAGAAAGAATGAACGTAAATAAGGTAAATAATGACCCAATAAAAATATATAAAAAGTTATTGTAAAAAGTATCAAAGATTGTTCCTTTGGCAATAACTTGAGTTAAGCTGAATATATTTAAGATAATAAAATTATCTTGAACAACAGTTGATATCCAGGCCAAAGAAAATTCTTCATTAAAAATTGATCTGGCAGCGCCGATATTATCAAATATATTATTGATCCAACCAAGGTTAAAAACCAGGAAACCAAGACATGAAAAGAATAACGCAAACCAGAATCTCTGTATATTTATCTTCATATCAGAATATTTAATAATGAGACCTAGAAATATGGTGCTAAGGACTGGCAATGCTGTAGGAGGGTTATAAAGTGTAAAAGAGAAAATAGAAGTTATCAGTCCAACAAAAATAAAGTGATGAAAATATGTTTTAGAAATATCCAATATTAAGAAAATTAATGGCATTAAAGACATTGAAAAAACCGCCCACTGATTAGCAGATTGAAGATATGAAGATGAGAAAGGGTTAAGTAAATAAAAAAGAGAAATTAAGATAGATAAATTCTGATTTAATCCATGCCTTCTACATAATGCATAGAAAAATATGTATGGAAGTACAAATATTAAAGAAATAAGGGAAAAGTTTACAAGTCTTTTGTTTGAAAATAATTCATCGACAGTTCTTAAAAAGTTTATATTAATTCCGTTTGAGTTCCCAATTAAATCCGGTTTACCATAAGATTCTGGAAACCACATTTCCCCATAAAAGAACTGATGGACATCAAAATCTACGAAATAGTTTCCTTCTCCATTTAGCAACAAATAATCGTTCTGAAAATAAAATTTGACCCAAATTATGAGAAGAATTAATAGCGGGACTAATAATGCTTTATAGAGTGACTTTCTATGTAATAAATTCATAAAATTCCTTAGCTTTAATATCCCAATTCCAATCTTCCGAGTAGTCGACAGCCTCATTGCTAATTTTAGTGTAGATTTGTTTATTTTTTAACATCTCAATAATACTTCTAGCAAATAATACCCTGTCAAAAACTTTTATTTTTTTCATACCATAAGGATATACCTCTCTCAGACCTATATGATCATATGCAATAGCAGGTAGCCCAAGTGACATAGCCTCAATCGCTGCCATACCCCCTGTATCATAGACTACAGGATGGGCGAAAATTCTTGAACTAAGGAAAACTTTTTCTTTTTCTGCGCCATCCAGAAACCCAAGAAGAGAGACACTATTGTTTAGTCCGAATTTATTTATTAAACTTTTAACATCTTTCTCTAAAGGACCATTACCAATCATTGCAAGTTTTAGAGTTGGGTCAATCTTATGAACAATCTTCCATATTTGTACCATTTCATCTGGTCCTTTCTGAGGATGAAATCTTGCCATAAAACAAACATCGTAAATCTTACGAGACCTTAGAAAAACACCTAACCTTTGACTCTTGGAGTGATTAATATTTACCCCCCCAAATATCATATATGAAGGTATATGTTGCCTATTTCTAGGTATAGATTTTTTCAAAATTTCTAATGTGATACTGCTACAAGAAACTAATCTGTCTGCATATCTTCCAATAAGTAATTTTGATAGAAATTGACTAGTTTTATAAAAAAAAAGTTTAATTTTTCCTTGGCCCTTGTATACATCAGATTTGTCAAAATAAGAGGGCGCTGCCAGAAAAAAAGCTGCAGACCACTGAACCTTTTCAAAAGAAAATTTTGCATAGAAAGCAGGTATTACATCTGGCCAAAAATCTGATGAACTATAAAGAAATACTCGATCATTTATATCTCTGAGAATTTTACTGATTGCAAACAAACCATAAATAGACCTAAATATGTATGAGCTGATGAAGAATCTTGATAATGACAATGGCATGTTAATATTAATGAACTCGCAATCAATTTTATATTTAGCAATTAGCTTCTTTGTATCATCCCAACCAATAATTATCAACCTTCCTCTCGAAGACCTCCTTGCCAATTCAATGAAAATTCTATCACCACCACTAATCCCCTTTCCGATATAAGAGTTAGCTATAAAAACAAAAGTTTCTGTCATGATTATTCAATTGAATAAGTTCTACCAATACAAGTTTTATTTTTAGAAAAAGAATTTATAACTAGACTAGAGATGCCTATAACTGGAATAAAGAGAAAAGATAAAAATTTGATAAAATTATTGGAGTTATATGGGGGAAAATTGAAAGAATTCTTTAATGATACATATCCTGAAAGAGGAAATTGAATAATAGAATATTCCTCGCATATTTTATTAAAATTATGTTTATGCATTAATATGTCAAGTGATCTATTTGTGAAATGATGAATATGCCTTGGCAAATCTAAATGAACATATTTGTCCTTAAATATTCGTGATTCCCAAGATGAAAAGTTTGGGACTTCCATAACTAGTTTGAAACTTTTATTAATAGTTTTCAACTCTGATAAAAAGTTATCTAAATCTTGTATGTGTTCAAGCACATGACTTAGATTTATAAAGATACTTTTGTCGCTATCCACTCTAAGATCCTTGATTGTTTTTTTGAGCTCAACTTTATAATAATCTAATGCAGCTTTACGACCATCTTTGGAGGGCTCAACACCATAAACATTCATACCAAATGTTCTCATATCTCTAACAAAGGAACCGTCACCAGCGCCAATATCTATAATTTGAATTTCTTTTTGATCGGAGAACTGCAGAATTCTTCTCTTAAGAAGAAAATATCTGTTAATTTTTTGAATAATATTCGAGATTGATATTGAATTAATTTTGGTATAGAAATTTTCAGTATATTGTTCTTCTATATTTGCAGGTAAATCAGTCAAGAAACCATGTCCACAAGTTGTACATTTGTTAATTGAGTATTTTTCTTTACTTGATTGAAGTCTAAAATCGAATGTTGACATGAAAAATTCTGCTGGTGAATCACATATAGGGCAGAAAATTTCTCTATTAATCATTTACTTCTAATCTTGAAGAAATTCTTTCAAGTTTATTTTTGATATTGGGTAAGACCTTTTTTGCAGCAGGAGAATCAAGATCTTTTTCCACAACTGAAAGCACTTCATCAAAAATACATATAAAACACCTTTGTGTCCCATGGGGCGTATATAGGATATTTCTCTTAATTTCTCCAGGAATAAACTTGGCGTACTCCATGAACATATGTTTCTTTTCATCAATAGTCCTGGAAATGAATAGATAACTGAAAATCAAAATTCCCAAAGTAATAATAAGGATAACAAACTTTGAATAGTGAGCACCATAATTCATAAATTGGAATTTTTTCGTATTTTCTTTTTTTATATCATAACTTTCAAAAATAGAACTTCTTTCTTCAATTTCATCATTAAATTTCTGAAAAGCTTGTTCTATAGAGGACGCGGAGGTACATATGAGCTTTTCTACGTCATATAAAATGTACCCATCTTTAGTCTTTTTAATTTTTAAACCCATGATTTAACGCCAGTTTTGAATTCTTAGAAATAAAGAAAGATAAATTATACAAGACTACGATTATGAAGAGGATGTATATCAAAATGAGTTCTATATGATAGCGGTTGAGATAACTTTTATTTATGAAAACGAAATTTATCCAGGATTGATTTTCATTTACATTAAAAATTGAATTTGGAATTTCCCAGTTATTAAAATTTTTAATATCAATATCTTTTTCATCTCTAGGTATGAGAACAGCATTTTTAACAGCACCTAAACCATTAACCTGCTTAATATTATTATTAATTAAGATTCTTTGTGAAAAACCCAAATTAATTTCATTACTTGAATCACCAGAAAAATATAATCCCCAAGAGTCGTCATACCCCTCTTTTAACTGAATTCTTTGCTTGTCAGCATCAAGGCAATTTCTCTTGACTGCGAACTTAAAAATTGAAGCATTTACTCTCTTATACTTGAGGCAATTAGTTATATTTGTTTTAGTATTAATAGTTTCATTTGTAAGTTTAATATTGCCAGTCAATCCATAAGTAATAATCTTATTTACAAGAACAATTATAAGTAGCAAATTTATTATGCTAAAAGTTTTCATGTTGCTTATACTTATCTAAAATGATTTCTATATTCTTAGAAGAATAATTCTCTAATGCAAATTTTCGACACTTTCTTTTCATGCTCTTAAGTCTTAATCTATCACTTTCGATTTTTTTCAATTCTTCAATAAGATTATTTGTAGTGGGCTCAAATAAAACACCTACTTCTTTTGATAACGCTTCAGGAATGCCTCCTTTATTGGAACCCAAAACTGGAAGTCCGCAAGATAGCGCTTCCATAATTACTCTGCCAAAACCCTCCTCATATAATGAGGGTATACAAAATATATCTGCTTCATTATAGAAAGCACGAAGTTCATTATTATTTTTCTCCCCATAATAAACTAAATTCTGAATATTTTCCGATTCTCTAAGAACAGCATTTGCTAGTGGTCCGCCGCCAACTATTCTAAAATTAAACCTTGGTAATAACTTAGCTGCATTGATAAAAAGATTAATCCCTTTTTTCTCTATCAGCCTCCCAACAAATAATATCGTAAAAGACTCGTCATCGCTTCTTTCATTATCACTAGACAAGGGTCTAAAGTAATCTGTATTGACCCAATATTTAAATCTTGATATTAGTTCTTTTTCAACTCCTAATCTACAAATTTCATTGATTGATGCTTGTGATAAACAAAGAATACTTGATGACCTATTAAGGATTTTTCTAATAAAAAAGCCAACATATTTACTCTTAGATGTTAACTCATAGACAGCATGTGTGCTAACAACCAATTTAGATCCAAAGAATACTCTATAAAAAACACCTATTAAAGCAGCATTAAGTCCATGCGCATGAATTAGATATTTTTTGTTGGAATTCTTCAATTCTAGAATATATTTATAGGACCTAATTAGAAGGTATGGAGTTAAATAAAGGAAGTCTAAAAAAGGATATTTTTCCAAGAAATTAAAAACTCCGAAACCGGGCCATTTAAATCTATGAATAGTTGTAAATTTATTAAGTTTTTCATAGCTTAGTGACTTGATAGAACTTGTAAGTGGTGAATAGGTCAGGACGGTGGTCTCAATTTTCCTTTTGCTTAATTCGCTAACTAAGTCATCTAGGTGTGTTTCAACTCCTCCCACATTAGGGCTAAAGAAGGGAGTTAGTTGAACTATATGCATTTCTTTTTTATTGAGCATTTTAGAGTAGAAAGGAAAGTTATTAACTTTAACAAAATTACCAAAAATGCAAGAAAAGGTTTTTTGAGAAATTTTTTGTATTTCTGCTTTTCTAAGAAGACAAAAAAAAGTCTATAGAAAATACTCAATTGATTAGCATAAACTTTTTTGTTGCCTTTCCACTTATTTTTATAATTTTCAAAACTATTCAAATAATAACATTTTTTATTTAGGAACTCTCTTAGGCCAATATTTGTTTCATTATGAAAAATATGTGAAGAATATATGTTATCTCCTTGATCAAGGTTTTGATGTATAAATGAGTATAAGGACCATGAATCTTTAATTAATAAACTTTCCTCCAAAACAGAGACTTTTCCACATTGGCGAAATCTATAATCAAAGTCCCAATCCTCTGGTCCAGTTAGACTTTCATCAAAACCTCCTGTTTTAATGAACTTATCCCTAGAAAAAAATCTTATAGCATCTATATCAGAACCAATGTAGAAATTTCTTTCAAATCGTCTTATTCGATTAAATAATCGACTACCAAGAATAGTTTCAGGAATGTAAAGCCCATCAATATTATTTCCTAGAACTTTATCAATAGCTGAACTAATTAAGTTTTGACCCAAAATCATATCTGCATCTATAAACATTAGATATGAGCCTGATGCCAAATCAATCAAACCATGGTTTCTTTGCGCACTTCTTTCAGGACCTTTATTAGAAATAATAATATTGTATCTAGAAGCAATTTTCTTGGTTGAATCAGTAGAATTATTATCTACAAGAATGGTCTCAATATTTTTATAATCCTGTTCTTTAATAGAAATTAGACAATTTTCAATGTTGGATTCTTCATTTTTTGTTGTGATAACAACAGAAACCAATGGCTTATTCTGCATAAATTTTTTTTTCTTTTAAAAAAATTAAAAAGTAAAGTTGCTTCATAGATGAAAGCGACTTTAAGATAATTGGCACATATAATAATTTTTTACTCACGCTCTAAATCACCTTAATATGCTTTTAAGTTCTTTCCTAAAAAGACCCAAGATAAAATTATATCCATACCAGATGTGACCAATTACAATGTATGGAATGGAAAAAATAGCAACAAAAAGATTTTCATTCTTTATGACATCATAAAAAGATAACATTAATCCAAAAGCATAAATTATTAAAGGATATAAAACAAAAGGTAAGTTAATTTTTTCCTGAAAAAAATAAAATATAAGGAAAAGTAAATAAATAAATAACATTGAAGGAAAAAAGTATTTAATTCTTCGAGATGTTTCGGGGAATTTTTTAGAAAAAAAACCGCGATGTAGCCCGTATGCACCTACTTGTTTAAGATGCGACATCAGTGATGATCTTCTATGATGCATTACAATCATATCGGGTATATATAGTATTTTTTTCTTAGTTTGCTTTATCAATTCAAGACATAGTTTCGTATCTTCGCCAGGCCAAAACTTAGAGTTGAATCCGCCTACATGAAGAAAATCTTTTTTGCGAACCATTAAATTTACTGATGGCCAGTCATTAATTTCTTTAACCCTCCCAATAGATAAATATCTCTCAGGAGAACCGCCAGAGAATTTACTAAGAAATGCTGCACCAGAGACCTTCTGAAAGAAGCTGTCACCTCTAGGTGTGATACCAGGCCCCCCTAATGCAACTACCGTTTCATCCCTAAACCAGTGCTTGGCAACTTGAAAGATATCTACAGAAGGATATGAGTCATCATCAAGAAAAGTTAGTATCTCGCCCTTTGAAATACTTGCTCCAATATCCCTTTTATCTGCGGGCCCAACTTTGCCAGTATTTATTACATGTACATTATCTACATTCCATTCATTATATGAAGATTTGTTGGGTAAAAGAATTATTTCTAAATCCTTTCTATGAAGGGAGAGAATTATTGGTATGGTCTCTCTAACATAGTCATTAATTTCTTTAACTGGAATGATGACTGAGAAAAGAACTCTCATTCTGACTATTCGCCTTGATGTGATGTCAAATTGAAGATATGTTGTCTAACTCTTCTAAGCGCTCTTAGACTGTATACAAAAAGAAACTGCCAATCTCTTTTACGAAATTTAAATAAGAATATTATTTGTCTTAGGATAAACCTTGGACTGAAAGCAATGGAATACATATCCTTAACGGCCTGATAGTAATAGTCATGATCTTCAGGAGTCCGAACAATTAATTTACTCATATCAAAATCATCGTAATCTTCAGTAAGCAAAACATTTTTTTCAATACATTCCTTATGGTAAGGAGTATAGTCAAGTGGTGTGCATAGAGTAACTTGAAGTGTTCTAGCCAATCCTGAGTACATTATTCTCTTTACTTCTTTAACAGTATTGTCTAGCATGTCTTTTGTTTGCCAATAATAGCCAACCATTATAGTTAAATGAGGATGGAGTCCATATTTGGTCATCCACTTTAAACAATTTTCAACATGCTGAAGTTGATACCCTTTATTAAGTCTGGAAAGGGTTTCTTGATCTGCGGCTTCATATCCAAGCAATATAAATCTGAAATTTGCTTTAGCCATAAGTTTAATTGTTTCCTCGTCAAGATATTCAAATCTGGTATTAATTCCAAAATAACATCCTTTCTTATGGAGACCTCTACTTATAATGCCTTTGGCAAAATCTCTAGCCTCTTTACCTCTATACCAAACACCAGAATCATCAAAGATTTCTTTAACCTTATAATTCTCAATAAGATTTTGATATTCGTCTAAACTTTTTTCAACATCCATCATAGAGAAGGTCAGGTCAGGACCGTTATATCTGCAGAAGGTACATTTACCAAACATGCAGTCTCTAATTACACTGGTTGCATATGTGCCAGGGGTTTGCAGGAAATTTCCATTCTCATATGCATAATTCTTCCATCGAACAAGATCTCTATCAATTATTGGAGATGTATTCAAAGGTTCGACTTGTTTGAAAGAACCAGTATCTCGAATATCATTTTTACCTATTCTAATAAATAAACCCTCAATCGGACAAGTAAGCCTCCAGCTCTTATGCTGATCAAGATATTCTATAAATTTCTTCAAAGCAAAATCAACATGACTACTTCTTAGAACTACATCAACAGCAGAGTTATTCATTGTCTCTGCTGGCATTCTCATTGAATGATAACCAGTCATAATAATTACAGTATCGGGAAGTGCCTTTCTTAGTCTAATGGTCAAATCCCAATAAAACTTCATGACTGGAGTTGTACTTTCAAATACAACAACATCTGGTTTAAAATCTACAAGATCATTAAACCATTCATCTAAATTTTTTAAATCAGCATTGCCATCATCCCAATAAATTTCATACCCTAATTCACTTAACCAAGTAGCTGCCTGAGCATATGTAACAGGCAAGAGATAGGTTGGTTTCTTGAAATACTGGACATTTCGGTTCTGAGAAACCATAGCTTTCTGACCAAGCTTATTAATAATTGGAGGATAAGAAATTGCAATTTTCATATTATTAACCAACTTAAAAAAAAGTTTCTGTAAAGATGCTATCTCCAAAAACACCTTTGCCATGAACAATATCATAAACATCTGAAATCATGTTTCTATTGCCACATATATATACCAATGTATTATTAGAAATTTCGATTTTCTGTAAGAAGTCAGTTACTCTCTGAGAATTTTTACTATTTAAGGGTTTTGATACACATGGAAAATATCTTTCACCATAGTCACCATAGTCATATGACTCATTATCTAGTCTTATTCCATGAATAACTTTATAATCTAAATTACTATACGTACTGACGAAAGAATGAAAGGGAGCTATCCCAGTTCCAGTAGCAACAAACATAAATTTATTATTTGGTATGCAATCTTCATTTATCAAAAATGCACCATAAGGTCCATCAAGTTCAACCTTATCATTTACTTTGAGGTCAAAAAGTCTCTCACTTACCAACCCTCCCTCGACTCTCCTGATTATGAAATCAATATAATCTGCATCAGCCGATGAATACATTGAATACTCTCTATTGATATCTAGTCCTGGAAGGCCAATATTAAAACACTGCCCGGCAAGAATCTCACATTTTGGTCTTTCAACTCTTAATTTAAATGTATTTTCAGATAAGAGGGTATTGGAAATCACATTGAAAGTTTTCATTAACTGACTTTATAACTAAAGAAATTTTTAAGCACAAAAGTATAACCTATAACGAGAAGTAGGAGTCCAGAAAGACCCATAGTTGTCATAATTTGCCAAGACTCGTCATGCCATATATACATAAGGTATATTTCGAGCGGAGTCACAAATAAGAATAACCATGCGAATAAGACTCTCCCTTTTGCAATTAGATAATATTCTGCAACCATAACTAATGCCAGTGGAATAATGGAAAAACCATACCATTTGAGAATAAATGCAGCATCTTTATATGATTCGCCATAAAGTAAATCAATAATAAACTCTGCGAAAAAGAAGTAAAAAACAGATCCAGAGAAACATATAAGAAAAGTTATTAGGGAAGCATACAAGATAATTTTCCCGGTATTTCTATTTGAAAATGAGTCCTCAGCTACCACAGGGAAAATAGCCATTATTATGCCTACTGGTATGTACATTATGGCCTTGCCTAATATTGCTGCAGCAGCATAATGGCCCGCTATGTCCCCTTTAAAAAATTTGTTAACAAAGAAGATATCTATTTGTGAAATTATAGCAAAAGAAGTAGTTGCAATAATTGTTGGAAGTATTGTTTTGTAAGGAAATTTATCGATATTATTTTCATCAAAATTCTTCAATGTGAATCTATCATTTTCTTTTTTCCAGATAAACACCGTGGTTATAAACCAAACTATAAAGACAGCCAAAGCAGTCGCAATTAAAGGGTAAAGTGCGATACCATCATTTTGATTAATTAATATATAACTTAAAATGATTTTTAGAATAACTGTAGAGACTGCAATTGTTGCAAATGCTGAAAAAAAATAATTGGCTTGAAAATATGCATTATTTATTAATTGCAGAGCGGAAAAAGAGACAATCGCCGTCAATAAATAAAGAATTATTTCACTATTGAAACCTATAAAAAGTAGAAGATAGTCCTGGAAAGTAAATACAAAAATTAAAGAAATAAAACTAAATATTATTGTCCTGGTTAGAACTCTAAGGAAAAAGGACACTTGCCCATTTCTATCATTCAATGACCTATAATGACTTATCCTTCGGGAAATAATAATAAAAATAGATGAAAAAGGTGAGATAAAAATTACAGTAATTGCCATTATTGCATTGAATGATGAATACTCGACTGGAATTAGCAATCTACCAAGCATTATTTGGTAAATATACCCAAATAATCCAGCAAATATATTCGCAACAGAAAGCCAAGATCCACTTATAAAAATCTTACGATTACTTTTACTGCTCACCTGGACCCTAATATCATTTTTTAAAGTTAATTTTCTCTTTGACGATATATAAAGGTCTATTAATTACCTCCGTATGAATTCTACCGATATATACTGATATCAAGCCCAAACCAATTAAGACAACACCTATCAAAAGAGTATTGATAACGATAACTTTAGAGATAGCAGTAAAAAACTCTTGATTATTAAAAAAGAAGTCGTAAATCATGAAAATAAGTAGACAAGAGCTTGTTAAAGTTATTATTACCCCTAGATAACCAATTATTTTTAGAGGCCAAAGTGAAAATGAAGTAATACTATGAACTGCTAAACCAATAAGCTTCCTCAAGGAGTAAGTTTCTTCTCCACTAGCTCTTTTAGGTGCTTCAAATTCAATATATGCCCTTTTATAGCCCATCCAATCAATAAGACCTCTAAAAACTCTATTCCTTTCAGTAGTTCTAACGAAAGAGCTCATAACTTTTGAGTCGTATATGCCAAAGTCAGTAAGATTTTCATAAGATTGAAGCGAAGACACTTTTGACATAAACCAGTAATATAACTTCGCTCCAAAATTTCTTATTAAGTTCTTGCCAACAGTTCTAGTTCTTCTTGCAACAACTACATCATTTCCTTTCTCCCAAAGACTTATAAGTTTTGGGATAAGTTCTGGGGGATGTTGCAAGTCTGCATCAAGACATATTGTCGCATCCGAATCTAATGCCTCTTCAACACCAGCAGAAAGCGCTATCTCTTTGCCGAAGTTCCTAGACAAATTTAATACTGTAACCCTGGAGTCATCAGATGCTATTTCAATAAACTTTTCTAGGGAATTGTCGCAACTGCCATCATCAACAAAAATCAATCTCCAAATATACGAATTATCTTTACAAATCTGACAAATTGATTTATAAATTGGATCGATGTTAGCATATTCATTAAATGCTGGAATTATGATGCTAATTTTCTTTTTTTCCATGTTTAATCAGTTTAATTAATGTATTCATCAAGAAGGTTTCGCCAGTCATTATGCTTTATTTGAAACTCATTTAGAATTTTACTTGAGTCTAAAAAAGTAGAGTAAGGTCTAATTAAGTTTGACTTGTATTCATTAGATGAAACAGGTCTTATTTCTGCTAGATCTCTTCTAGGGTATTTATTTTTTAATACTTTCTTTATCTCAACTGCAATATCAAACCATGAAGACTTTGGATAATTAGAAAAATGGTATATACCCCATTTGAATCTCTGGTTATTTGAGATTGATTTAACGATTAAAATTAAAATATCTATCAAGTCATAAATGCATGTTGGACCGCCAAAGTTATCATCTATGACTTCTATTGTCTTCGTATTGAGAAGCTTACTAGAAATTTTTGATACGAAACCTTTTGGACCTTTCGAAATCAACCAGCTTGTCCTAAGAATTATGTATTTATCTAAAACCTCCTTAATAACATTCTCACTCAATAATTTGCTTGCTCCATAAACATTCAAGGGCCCCACAATATCATTTTCTGTGTATGGTCTATTAATTTTCCCATCAAAAACATAATCTGAAGAAATATGAATTAAGGGAATTCCGTATTTCTTCAGATTCTCGCTTAAATTTCTTATTCCAATATAGTTCACCTCTAGGGCATTTAATATATCTAATTCGGCTTTTTCAACATTGGTATATGCAGCTGAGTTGATAAAAATTAATGGCTTATATTTTTTAATGGCAGCGGAAATTGAATCTCTCTGAGTTAAATTAAGTTCTTGTTTATCAAGAAAAATTAATTTGAGATCTTCAATTTCTCCAGAGGTTATCGATTTTAATGCTAAAGCAATCTGACTAGAGGCTCCCGAAACTATTATGTTTCTCTTCATCATGTACTTAGCGGTGGAAATAAACTATCTCTTTTGGAAACAATAGGATTATCAACAGACCAGTCAATATTCAAACTCTTATCATTCCAGATAACTCCAAATTGATCATTTTCCAAAAATTTACTGCTAAGTTTGTAATTTACTAGAGCTCCATTTTTGCTAATAACAGAATAACCGTGACCATACCCAGCAGGAATCCATATTTGATTAAGTTTCTCTGATGACAATATTACACTTATATGCTTACCGTAATGTTCTGATGATCTATTAAGATCAACAATTACATCCTTGATTGTTCCTGAAAGACATGTAACCAACTTGCCCTGTGGCCAATTCCTCTGGTAATGAATCCCTCTGATAACACCATACTTGCTGGAAGAGAAGTACTCTAATGGATATTGAGAACTTCTAGTAAATTCATAATTTTTTGAATTGAAAAGTTCAACACTAAGCCCCCTATCATCAGAATAAACCCGGGGTTGAATTTCAAAGACACCCGGGAAATCTAATTCTTCAACTTTTATCATAGTCATTGGTTATCAATTCTAGATCTGGGAAATATTTTAAATAAATAAGTTTTTGATGTGAAATATGATCTAATTTTCTCTTAATTTCCTCAAAACCATTCCAAGCACCAACAACGACTAGTGCCTTTTTAGAAAGGTTAATTTCTTCAAATTTTCTAATCTTTTTGCCAGTCCCAGGAATATATTTGCCAATTTTTAAAGGAGTTTCATCCAGAAAATAATCGACATGGTAACTTGCCGCATGAAAGAAAGTTAATGCTTTAGCTGCTACACCAGCAAGAACAATATCGAAACCGAGATTTCTATATTTTGAACATATATTGGCGACCTCTTCCATTCTATTTAATGCAATCTTTTTAAAATTTAAATAAAAAGAATTAATATCGCCAAGTGATATTTCCGAGGAAAATAATATTTTTTCTGGTGAAGATTTAAAACAAGGAAAATGTAAATTGACTGCTTTTGACTCCTTGAAGCCTATTTGGAAAATAGTTGACTTATCATGAACTGATACAATTTGCCATGATAAAAGTTTTAGTCCACATTTCTCACAAAGAACCTTCATTGAATTGACCGTAAAAAAGGAAAAATGCTCATGATATATTGTATCAAACTGGCCAGTATTTAGCATCTCGGACTGAGAAACTTGGATAAAAATTAAGCCTTTTTTCTTAAGAATTTTTTTTGCTTCATTCAAGAAAAACCTAGGCGAAGGATTATGTGCAAACACATTTAACCCAGTTATTAAATCAAATCTTCTTTCAGAGAGCTTTTGACTAGGAAAAAAGTCGCATATTACTTCATGCCCTTTTTCTCTTGAAAAAGATACAAGATTTTTTGCTGGATCAATCCCCAGGGGGCTCATGCCCTCTTCTTTTAAGGCGTCCAAGAAAGCACCATCATTAGAAGCAATGTCAATAATTAAAGCTTCTGATCCAAAATTATCCTTGATGGTTTTAGCAAATTCTGAGAAATAACCTTTCATTAACTCGCTCGTGCTAGACATATAGAAATAATTACTAAATAGAATTTTAGGATCAACAAAATAGTTCAACTGTGAGTGAGAGCAAGTAGGACAAAAAACTAGTCCAAGTGGATATGTTTTAAAATTGTCGGATTTTTTTGAAATCAGATTATTTGCCAGAGGCTGTTTACCCAAATCTAAAAGGTTCATAGTCTCACTACCACAGGCTAAACAATTATTCATAAATCTCCTTCCACTAAACTTTTAAGATAAACTCCATATTCGGTCTTATCATATTGTTCTATAAAGTTTAATAATTCAGACTTCCCTATCCAACCATTTTTATATGCTATTTCTTCAATACAAGCTACTTTAAGTCCTTGTCGTAATTCTACAGTCCTTATAAAACTTGATGCTTCCATGAGTGTATCTTGAGTGCCAGTATCAAGCCATGCCATTCCCCTGCCAAGTTTTATAATATTTAGTTTTTCTTCAAGCAGGTAACTATCAATAATATCTGTTATTTCGAGTTCACCTCTGGCACTTGGTTGAACCTCTTTTGCTCTGATGCATACCGAATTATCAAAGAAATAAAGACCTGAAATCGCATAATTTGATTTTGGCTCTTTTGGTTTTTCTTCAATTGAAATAACCTTGTTGTCTCTATCAAACTCAACAACACCAAACCTCTCTGGATCTTTTACCTGGTAGCCAAATAATAACGCTCCAGAATCAAGTCTGCTTGCTTCATTTAGAAGCGAAATAAGCCCATTTCCATAAAAAATATTATCTCCGAGAACAAGACAGACTGATTCATCACCGATAAATTTTTCCCCAATAATGAAAGCATCTGCTATTCCCTTAGGCTCTCTTTGTTCTTTATATGAGATTTCAATTCCAAGTTGATTGCCATCTTCCAATAAATCTTTAAACATATGCAGATGTCCTGGTGTAGATATAATCAAAATTTCTTTTATTCCTGCCAACATAAGAATTGACAAAGGATAATAAATCATTGGTTTGTCATAAACAGGAAGAAGCTGCTTAGAAATGCACTTTGTTAATGGATAGAGTCTTGTACCAAGACCTCCGGCTAAAATTATTCCTCTCATTTATTTACTGCTACCACTATAAATTATGTAGAAAATTTGCTCCACCACGACTTGTTAGAAAGATACCATTCGATTGTTTGGATAAGACCATCCTCGAAAATAAATTCTGGTTTCCAACCTATCTCATTTCTGATTTTTGATGAGTCGATAGCATATCTCTTATCATGACCCGGTCTATCTTCTACATGTTCGATTAGATTTTTATAATTATATTTTTCTCCAGATTCTAAAAGAGATAATCTTTCACATATAAAATTCACCACTTGTAGATTGGTTCTTTCCTCATTCCCGCCTATGTTATATGTTTTACCAACTTCTCCTTTCTCTAAGACCTGAACTAAACCCTTTACATGATCATCTACATGAAGCCAGTCTCTAACCTGAAGACCATTGCCATAAACAGGTATCTTTCTTCTATTTATTGCATTAATAATTGTTAAAGGTATTAACTTTTCAGGATTTTGATAGGGTCCATAATTATTTGAACAATTCGTAATTAGAGTTGGAAGACCATATGTTCTATTCCATGCCCTCACTAAATGATCAGAACCGGCTTTTGACGCAGAGTAAGGAGAACTAGGATCATATGCAGTATTTTCATCAAAAAAACCATCTTGGCCCAAAGCACCAAATACTTCATCGGTAGAAATATGATGAAACCTAAATTCTTCTTTCTTTTCTTTATCGAGTTTATTCCAATATGAGAGGGACTCATAAAGTAGGTTATAAGTTCCAACAACATTTGTCTTGATAAATGCACTTGGGTCAATAATAGATCGATCAACATGGGATTCAGCTGCAAGATGCATTATTACATCAGGTTTAAACTCATTAATCAATGAATGCACTACTTTCTGGTCATAAATATCGCCTCTTACAAATTGATACCTATGTATATCTTCATTCAAAATTACAATGGAAGAGGTGTTTCCTGCATAAGTGAGTTTATCTATATTTGCCAAAAGAATATTTTTGTCTTTAATCAATCTTCTAACAAGAGCAGACCCAATAAAACCAGCTCCTCCGGTAACTAAAATTTTCTTCATTAGTCTAGATCCTTTGGAATATTCATCTATAAATCTTTTCCAAATAAGTCTCTGGAAAAAACTTTTGAATCAACATTTGATAAAATTTGGTCTTTCCTATTAGAGATTATTAAATCACAAGTATTTATGAATTCATTGAGGTCTTTGATAACCTCATGGTTCAAAAATTCATCATCATCAAGTTTAGGTTCATAAATATAAATTTTAACCCCATGTTGAGAAATTCTCTCTATAACTCCCTGAATAGAAGATGCTCGAAAATTATCGGAATTTGACTTCATTATTAGTCTATAAACACCAATATTTTTTGGATTCAATGACAAAATTTTACTGGCTATAAACTCCATTCTGGTGACGTTAGATTTTACTGTGGCACTGATCATTTCTTGAGGAACTCCGGAGAAATTTGACTCAAGTTGCTTAGTATCTTTTGGAAGACAGTACCCTCCGTAACCAAATGATGGATTATTGTAGTAGTTACCCACTCTTGGATCAAGACAGACCCCCTCAATAATTGATTTAGTATCAAGCCCCTTTGCTAGAGCATATGTATCTAGTTCATTGAAATATGAGACTCTCATTGCTAAATAAGTATTTGCAAAAAGTTTCACTGCCTCTGCTTCAGTACTCTCCATAAATAAAGTCTCTACATTTGGTTTCATTGAAACAGATGTTAATAAATCAGCAAATTTTTTTGCTCTTTCAGATTTTTCACCAATTATGATTCTAGAGGGATACAGATTGTCATACAGTGCTTTGCCTTCCCTTAAAAACTCAGGCGAAAATAGAATATTATCGAATTTGTATTTTTCTTTACAACCTGCAGTAAAACCAACAGGAATAGTTGATTTGATTATTATTATTGCTTTTGGATTATATTTTATTACATCTTGAATTACTGATTCTACAGTCTGTGTATCGAAATAGTTTATTCGAGGTTCATAATTAGTGGGTGTTGATATTATTACATAATCTGAATCTTTATAAGCTTTTGACTTGTCAGAAGTGGCCATAAGATCTAAAGGTCTTGATGAAAGGAATTCTTGAATATCTTTGTCATCAATTGGTGAAATCTTTAGGTTGATTTTTTTTACTTTTTCGTGATCAATATCAAGAGTCACAACCTTATTTCTCTGAGCAAGTAAAACAGCATTAGATAGACCAACATAACCAGAACCGACTACTGTTATTTTCATAAATCTCCTTTGTGCCTCTTTTTTAAATCATTAATGTAGTCTGTAAGGTAAATTGATGGTTTCCAACCTAACTCGATTGTCTTATCAGTTACTACTTCCCCACTTAATCTATTTCCCCTTCTAGGTGGTAAATATTCGATATTATCGCCAAACATCTCTGCAACCTCTTGGACTGAGAAGGATATATGGTTACCAATTCCAAACCCATCTCCATATCCCTTTCTGCCGACCAATTCAAGACCAGATACAATATCGCTTACATGAGTAAAGTTTCTTCGTTGAGTTCCTGGTCGAACAATAGTCAAAGGTTTGTTATTTTTATAGTTTTCAGAAAAGATAGCTATTAAAGTTGCGTATTTACCTGTTTTAATTTCTCTTGGTCCATAAGCGTTGTAAAAATATGTTATGGCATATGGCAAATTAAACCAACTACCATAGTTAACAACCAACTCAGTATTGCTGGACTTTGACCAACTATATGGACTTTGATTTTTACCTTCTCCATTATCTGCAAATTTGGTACTACTGCCAGCGTAGACCAACTTACAATTAAATTTTCTGCAAAATTCTAGTACAGCTATTGTCCCTCTAATATTAGATTTAATAATTAGATCTATATTGTCGAAACTTTGTTCGACTCTTGAAAACTCCCCAAGATGAAAAACCAGATCGGGTTTAATAGAAATTAATTCACTAATATTTTCAGTATCTCCTCTTATGTAAGTGACCCCATTAATATGATTTTCTTCAGATCCTGAAGAGTAATTATCAATTGAATATATATTATCTTCCTTGACAAGAAGTTCACAAAGATGACTGCCAATGAAGCCTGCACCGCCAGTTATAACAATATTTCTATTCATTTATATGTTTATTTCTGTCAAATTATCGATAGCTTCCTCAATTGGGTAATGGTGATTGCCAATGAAAAGCCCATTCATATCAATATAATTCGAGGCATCCAAGCTTCCATGTATCTTGTAGTCAAAATACTTAATTACATCATTCTTGACGAAGTTGCCTCCAACTATCGGCCGACACTCAAATCCGACTTGATTCAATTTCTCCAGCAATTTTGATCTGTTCCAATTGGATTCAGGTCTAATTACTAAGCTAAAACCAAACCAACTACTTGCCCCTACTTCTTCTTGGATCATAAGCTCAGAATGATCTCCCATTTTCAATTTAAAGTATTGGGCGTTTTTTCTTCTTTCTGAGATGATAGCTGGTAATTTTTTTAATTGTTCATTTCCAATAGCACCAGAGATTTCAAGTGGTCGAAGGTTGTAACCCGGCAATATAAACCTAAATGATTCTTCAAATGAATTTGAGGAGTTTTTCTTGCATAATAAGTTTCTTTCTGGAAGGTTTCTAGTCCAACCATGTGCTCTTAGTGATAAAAGAATTTGATATATCTCCTCATTATCTGTAACTACTAAGCCACCTTCCATTGTTGAGATATGATGTGAGAAAAAGGAACTAAAAGAACCCATCAAACCAAAAGTTCCAGTTTTCTTTGATTCAAACTCTGAGCCCATCGATTCACAATTATCTTCAACTAATGTAATATTTCTTGAGGTCGATATTTTTTTTATTTTGTCAAATTCATTTGGATTACCAAGAAGATTTACCGCCATAATCAATTTAGTATCTTTTGTGATTGATCCATGCAGTTTGTCGATATCGTAATTGAGAGTATTAATATTAATATCAACAAATCTTAACTTTAATCCATACTGATATAACGGAAAATAGGTAGTACTCCATGAAACAGCTGGAACAATAACTTCGTCCCCTTTTTTTAGAAGAGGCTCTTTTGTGTAAAACATTGCTGCAATCATAAGTAAATTTGCAGATGATCCCGAATTAACCATAACTGCATACTTACTGCCAATATATTTCGCAAAATTCGATTCAAAACTAGCAACATATTTACCCATAGTGAAGAAACCTTCATCTATAACGCGATGCATGGCCTCTATTTCTTTACTATCCCAAGATGATGTAGCGAGTGGGTGATTAAAATGTCTCATGAGTATTCTCTCAAATAAAATTGATATGTCTTTGAAATGCCCTCTTTAAGTGAATACTTAGATTTCCATCCCCAAGAGTTTGACTTACTCGTATCAACAAGTTTCTTAATCATTCCTACAGGCTTAGAAGTATCAAATTCAAAACCGCCCTTGTAATTAATTACCTTGGCTGCTTTGAGGTAATAGTCATAAATACTGTAGTCTTTACCTATTCCTATATTCATAAGATTTGGCATTGATTTAAAGTCCTTAATAGCCATCCAGAGGCAGTTTACTAAATCTTCTATGTACATAAATTCTCTTCGAGCAGAGCCATCCCCCCAAATAGATACAATATCAACTTGCTTCAATTTAGCTTCATGCAATTTATGGATAATTGAGGGAATCATATGTGAAGATTGAGGGTCAAAGTTATCATGTGGACCATATAAATTACAGGGTATCACTGTTTTATAATCAAATTGAGAATGCGAATTAGAAATATATTCGCATAATTTAAGAGTTGTTATTTTTGCTAGGGCATAACCCTCATTAGTTGGTTCTAATTCTCCAGAAAGAATTAAATCTTCGGATAATGGATTATTTGCATTTCTTGGGTAAATACACGAACTTCCAAGATTGATTAATTTTCTGACTCCAGTGTAAAAAGACGCCATAATTATATTTCTACCTATATCTAAATTACTAACCAAAAAGTTTAGAGGATCTCTTATATTTGCTTCAATACCACCAACTTTCCCAGCAGCGTGTAATACAATATCTGGCTTATTCTGAGATAAATAATCATATGTTTCTTTGTAGTTTGTTAAATCAACTTCTGTACTGGAAGGCGATAATATTTCAAAGGAAGATGAATTATTACTTTCAATAAAATTCTTTCCCACCATTCCACTACCACCAGTAACTAAAATCTTCATACTAACAAATTCTTACTTATACTTACTCAAAGTAGTTCTTCGTAGCATAACCATTATTTCTGATTAACTCTTCTTTTCTAGCGTCTTGCAAATCTGACTCAACCATTTCCCTGACCATTTCTTCAAAACTTATCTTTGGAGTCCATCCTAATTTCTTTCTAGCTTTTGAAGAATCACCAAGAAGCTCATCAACCTCAGTAGGTCTAAAATATCTTGAATCAACTCTAATAATAGGGTTTTTTTTATGCTCTGGTAAGGTTGAATTTTTATAATATGCCTTTTCTTCAACTCCGTAACCGGTCCACAGTATCTCTATTTCAAGAAAATCTGCTGCAATTCTTATAAAGTCTCTTACTGAAAAATGCTTTCCTGTCGAAATCACATAGTCTTCAGGATTATCTTGTTGCAACATCAACCACTGCATCTCAATATAATCTTTAGCATGACCCCAGTCTCTCTTAGCATCAAGATTTCCTAAATATAGACAATCTTGAATCCCAAGTTTAATTCTTGAAAGGGCTCTCGTTATCTTTCTCGTTACAAAAGTCTCGCCACGAATTGGAGACTCGTGATTAAAAAGGATGCCATTACAGGCAAATATTTTATATGCTTCACGATAGTTAACCGTAATCCAATATGCATAAAGTTTTGCAACAGCATAGGGACTTCTTGGATAGAACGGTGTTTTCTCTGTTTGTGGTGTTTCTTGCACTAAACCATATAATTCTGAAGTTGAGGCCTGATAAAACTTAGTCTTTGATTCAAGTTTTAAAATTCTAATTGCCTCTAAGATTCGCAGTGCACCTAATGCATCAGAGTTCGCAGTGTATTCAGGCTCCTCAAAAGAAACCGCTACATGACTTTGGGCTGCAAGATTATAAATCTCATCAGGTTGCACTTGTTGAATTATTCTTATAAGAGAACTTGAGTCTGTTAGATCACTATGATGTAGATAAAAATCATTCTTATTTTCATGTTGATCTTGAAATATATGATCTATTCTGCCAGTATTAAACATAGAAGTTCTTCTTTTAAGACCGTGGACCTCATAACCCTTCTTTAAAAGAAATTCTGCAAGATATGCTCCATCTTGTCCTGTAATCCCAGTTATTATTGCCTTTTTTTTCATATTATTTAAATTTCTTAAGTGTTGAGGTTCCGAATGTTTCCAGGATGGATTATTTCTATAACTTCAGAGAAGTTATCATCATCATTGTAGAGAGTATATTCAGAATTTGCACCAATGAATTTAGAATTTGTCTTAATCATCTTTATTTCTTCATGATCATTAGTTAGAGAAACTTCTCCCTTGACTACAATTAAGTTAACTCCTTCAGAATCAAAGGTGGATTTCTTTATTGACTCTTTAGGTTTGATAGTAATATGATTGAGATTGGATTTTATATTTTCAGTTAGACTATAGGAAGGATTTCCCGCCGAAATATTTATTTTTTTTCCCCAAAGAAAAGGGTTATGATCGTTAATTTCTTGCATGACACTTTTAATGTCTTGATCATTTTTTGATGAGGATATTAATAACAAATCATCGGTATTAATAATATTAATTTCCTTAGTGCCGATTGCTACTACAGGTTTTGATTTTGAATATATAGAAGTATTTTGGCAATGATATGTTCTACCAATGCCAGAAATTCTATTATGAAATTTATCAGGATTGAAAAGCTCAAAAAAAGCGGACCAAGTCCCTACATCAGACCAAAATCCATTGAAAACCGACATATAAGTATCATTAGATTTTTCCATGATCGCATAATCTATAGACTCTGCCTCACAAGACTCATAAGAATCTTTATCAAGAAAGATGGAATTACCGTCTTCTTTCTGGAGCTTAACAGATCTTGCTACCTTTTCAAAAATATTGGGGGCAAACTTTATAAAAGACTCAATAACAGTTCTCGCTTTGACAAGAAAAATTCCCGCATTCCACATGTATTCGCCTGAATCAAAATAGATTTGAGCATTATCAATAGATGGTTTTTCAACAAATTTAATTATTTTTTCTGGAGAATCTGAAATCTTATTAGATTGAATATAACCGAAGCCTGTTGATGGTTCTGATGGTTTAATACCAAAAACAACAAAATTACCCTCATCGGCTTTTTGGAAAGATTTTTTTACAATTCTTGCGAATAAATTTTGATCTGGAATGTAATGATCTGATGGTAGAAAAATTAAAATCTGATTTGCATCAACGTTTAGCGCAGAGGCCAAAATAGCTGGAGCTGTATTTCTTGAAATTGGCTCAAATATATTAGTAGATTTAAGCTTTGATTTTTTTAATGTTTCATTAATTAAAAATTTATATCTTATGTTTGATAAAGTGATGACTTTTTTATTATAGGAAATCTTGTCGGCAAACTCGTAGGTATGACTTAAAAAACTTTTACCCTTAACTACTGGAATAAACTGTTTTGGGAATTCTTTACGACTCAGAGGCCAAAGACGTGTACCTGATCCACCACAAAGGATTACAGGAAGAATGTCAATTTTTTTTTTCAACTAATATAAATTAATAATTATTTCGCAAGATATTATATATCAGTTTGGTCCTCATTATATTATCCTAAAAACTTGCAGATAGTATTATGATATGGCAAGAAGAAGTTATTTGTGTTTTTGAAATTAGTTGATTTCGTGGTAGTGATAGGTGGACTTGAACCACCGACCCCAGCATTATGAATGCTGTGCTCTAACCAGCTGAGCTATATCACCACGAAAGACCGCTATTATCGAAATTTTGCCTATAATTGTC
>Ga0181572_10000229_pt1 | contig 38144 bp, 37 predicted proteins | sample 101ome_26_FD_133004 | JGI IMG/M metagenome (GOLD analysis project Ga0181572, IMG submission 133004) | Coastal salt marsh microbial communities from the Groves Creek Marsh, Skidaway Island, Georgia - 101408AT metaG (megahit assembly) | ecosystem: Environmental > Aquatic > Marine > Intertidal... | reverse complement strand
GGCGGTGTAGGTTCCGGATTCTGAACCGTTGCTGGAACCGGAATATATACTGGCTCCGGGACTGGAACTGGAACCGGGACTGGAACTGGAACACTTACCGGGGGTGGTAAAGGTGTTCCTCCGCCTGCTACAAAGCCTGTAGTAACGTCTGTCATTACTCTGTCTTTTGTAGCCCTGTTTGTTACTACCTGAGCTGTTCTCATAGAAACAATAGTATCTTGAACTTCTTGATGTAGTCCTGAAGATTGGAATAATGCTTCTGCTACAGTTGTTATAACCTTTTCGTTGTTATTAGGTTCATCTACTAGTCTAAAGTTTCTAGCTCCTGTTCTAAATTCACCTGCAGGTATAACAAAATATCCTGCGATGTCTCCGTTTACATCTGTGACTAATTCGCCACCTAAGTTATTGTAGTCTGCCCTACAATGCTCACTAACTGCTTGTCCGTCAAAGAACGGATAAACTCTTGTGTTTGGTTTTAATCTTGTTGCTGTAAATCTGACAGCAAGTTGTCTCATGAATGGAACAATAGCAGTGCTTACTACTTTATTTCCTAATGACTGAGATTCAAATCCTCCGTCTGAAACACTAATGCTTGTTCCTACTGATTGTTGTTTTTGTGTTGTTGTAACTGTTGTAAATGTGTCTGAGCCACCTGTTCCTCCAGCTACTTGTCTATCTACGGATACGTCTTCTCTTGTAACTTGTGCCGCACCGACATCTTCCCAAGCACCCCATTGTGTTCCCCAAGCATCGGCCATGTTTTCCCAAGCATCAAAGTTTCCTTCGAAGTTGGCTTGAACTGCTGGACGTGTTGTTGTATCAACAAAATTATCTACAGGTGGATCTAATTCGACATTACCTGTCCAAGTAAATAATAAATCTGTTACTAGGTTTTTATATTTACTTGCTTGATAGTTGCTTGTAAATGGTTGTATATCATATGGTAAGTGAACAATATCACCTGATTTAGATACACCTGAGCTTGTGCTGTTAAGTTTTAATTCAATGTTTTCTGAATAAAAATAAGGTCTTAGTTCTTGTGCCTTTGGATCGATAGCAATGTGATAGTCTTGATCGCTTACAGCACCAATATTATGTCCTGTAAATGAGTCAACTAATATTCCGTTCTTAAATCTATCTAAGCCTGTGCTATCTAATATAGAAAGTTCGTTTGCTTGTTTTTCTAATATAGAAAGTGTTGTATAGTATTCTAGATTAGATATACGTCTTTCTAGGGCACCAATGTCTCGCATTGTATAACGTCTGTTATCTGCCTGCTTAATGTTGATGCCGTATTCAGGCCTATTTGCGTTCCTTGCTGCATGAGGAGATAAACAAGGATATGCTGGTAAAATAAACTTGGCTAGTTCCATACATTTTTCTGGGAGAGCTGGAAGTTTAGGATTGTCAGCAAACTCGCTTAATACTACTCTAAACTCTCCGTCGTGATCTAATACTACTCTAGCTCCTCTGCCTCTGTAATATTCTAAGTCTGTTGTAAACTCTTCACTTGGAACTGGGTTTGTAAGACCTCCTGAAGGTCTATTAATTTGTTGTAATTCTGATGGGTTTTCAGGAGCTGAGCCTACTGCTATATTAGGAGAACTTGTGTCTGTTACATAAGGTCTAAAGTCAATACTATCTCTTAAAGGAAAGTCTCCGCTAATTTCTGATTTGTAAACAGGAATCTCTTCTGTTTTAATTCCTGTGGCTCCTGTGTCATCTACTGGATATGAATCTATACAAGCAAATGTAGGTCCTGAAATTGTATGGGTAAAGTAATCAAATTTAGCAACCAACCATTGATATGTTCCTAAGTTTAAACTACTGCTAGATTTTTTAACAATTCTAGCGTGTCCATATAAGTTATCTTTTTGCCCATTGTCGAAGTTAAAATGCGAAGTAACGTCTAATTCGCCCGTTGTATAATCTGATGCTGTGTATGCTTTAACTTCTCGTAATTTAAATCCGTCAGCTACACCCAATGAGTAACTGCCGCTTTGTCCGTTTTCGTGTGTTGATGTATCTATTTTAACATATACATTCTCAGTTAATGATTTTGCTATTGGTGTGCCGTCATTTATAATAACATTAGCATAAATTCTAACATCTCTATTAGAACCTGAAATTGATGTTCCTAAATCTATTGATATAGATTGTGAATTGTTATATGTAAATGTTGCACTTGTTAAGTCAATAACCTCACCTGAGTCTTTTGCTACAGCGTCAAGTGTAAATCCATCTTTAACAACCATATTAAAGTTTGCATTTACGTTTGAATCTGAGAATGTTGATACAGGGAAAGTTTCATTTCCTGTCAACGTAATAGTAGTGTCTCCGTTTGTTCCTAATGAAACATCATATTCTTTTGTATATTGGAAACTATAATCATATGCACTACTATCTGCTTGTAATGTTTTAATATTATCGTAATTAAGTTTCCATAAAAACTTGTTAAATTTAGCTTCTTTAATTTCAGCATTACCTGCTGAGTTTAATACAGCATCTGCAAAACCAACTGTTCCTGAATAATTAAATGTCAGTGTTCTTACGTCTGCAAATGAACCTGTAAGCATTTGAATGTCATATAAGTAAAGTTTATATTGACATGCTGCCGCACCTTGTGTGCCTGATGAATGTGCAAAGTGTCTAATTCTTGCACTACCTATTTTATTTCCTGTTAAAGATGTTCCAGAGTGTGTTCCACTTGTTACTGAATTATGTGCTGTGTCATATAAGTCTACTTTACCGCCACCGTCAACATCAAATACACCTGATACCTCGTCTACAATAACATAGTTACCAAATGCTGTTGAAACTGGTTGACTTTCTTTTGTTACAAAGTCTGTTGACTTAAGAACATCTAGTCTTTTACTTTCTAATAATTCTCTTGGGAAACCACCAACTACTGATTTACCTGGCTCTACATACACAATTAATTTAGTGCTGTCGCCACCATTAGCGCTTGTATATACGCCACCGTTTCCATCTGTGTCTTTTAAATGTTCTCTAATAGCAACCTTGTTTCCTTTTATAGTATAGTCTCCAGACTCATCATAAGTTCTAAGAGCTAACTTTTTACCTAACTCGGCAAAAGGATCTATTTGTGTTTCATTTCTTACAACCTGTCCATATTCTACGTCTAAGTATTTGTAGAATTCATCTGGTTGTGTTGCTGTATCTAGATATGAAGATAAGGTTGCTGTAATTTTATATCTATCTGCACCTGGTGCATTGTAGTTAAATGAACCTGCTGCTGGATCTAGTAATGTTGTGTCGTCACCTGATGTAACAACACTTTCTGTTAATTCAAAACCTACATCAAACTTTCCGTTAACAGTATGGTCTGCAATAAATGTTTCTAATTCGTCAGTTAAAATAAACTGTCCTCTAGCATAAATTAAACCTTCGCTAAGTTTTAATTTACCTGTCTCACCGTAGTAAACATCTCCTGCTGTTGTTCCTTCAATACTATTAACAACGAAAGTATCTCCGTTTCTGTCTGTGTCTGCGGAGCTAACTGTTAATGTTTCTCCTGCTGTGAAGTTATTATATAACGTAGAGCCACTACCAAATGTGTATTTTAAATATAATGTCTTCATTCCAGGACGTCCAGCCTCTGTTCCAGTTTTTACTGCAACTACTTTTGCTGTTAATCCTGTTGTTCCACCGATTACATTGTCTCCAATATAATCATCTAAGGTAGTGTTGTCTACACTTGTTCCGTCAAAATCTGTGTCATTAATTTTAATAAACGGAATTGTAACTAATTGTTCTACACATCCTGAAATTACAGAACCTTCTTTAAGAGTAAATTCACCTAATTTTCTTACTTGGTCCTGTAAAAGTGATTGTAATTGAGTTAGCTCTCTGGCTTGAACTGCAACACCTGGTTTGAATAAGATACGTTGAAACTTCTTAGCGTCGCTAAAGTCGTCGTAATATGGTGATGCGTTTAAATTTAATGCCATTTTTTATTCTCTAAAAATTAATAAATGCTTTAATTGTTTCTACTTGATCGCTCGCTCTTGTTACCGGAGATCTGTTTTCTATGTAAACAACATCTCCAGATGTGACGTCAATCTCTGGATTTGTAACACTATTTATAGTCAAACCTGTCAAACCCTGCGTGCTATTTGTTAAAACTGAAGATCCAGAAATAAGTCCTATCTCTGGAACTAACCATACATCGTAAGTTGTTTCATCATCATTTATTAAAACTTGTGATACTCTAAACTTACCGCCGTCTGATGATGTAACTATATCATCTACAGCATAGTTTGTTGCTGATGTTTGATTAATAACAAAGGCCGCTGTTGCTGTTGCTGCCTCAAATATTGTAGAGCCTGAGTAGTTATATAAATTTTTAACTAACCCAATTTGTCTATAATCGTTACCTACAATTAAATCTGTATTTGTATTGTCTGATAATGAAATTGTTAATCCTAATGTTTTAGCGAACAATTCTTTTATAGGATTACTTCCATGTCCTTCAGGTGGTGAAAGAACTGCTCTTGCTGTAGCACTTGTTCCTACACCTACTGTTTGTGAAAATGTAATGTCTGCAAAAGAATAACCCGATCCTGGATTTGTAACTGTTATTCCTGTTATTGCTCCTGTTCCTGCAGCTACTGTTAAAGAAGCCTCAGCACCTGAGCCGTCACCAGTAATTGTGACTTGAACATCTCCTGATGTATAGTCTTGTCCTGGTGTTAATAATTCTATGTAATCTAGTGAGCCTTGTATAGCTGCTCCCTCTACAGCACTACCTAAAGCAGGTAAACTATCTGCGTCACCTAGTGTTGCTGTTGCTGTAGCATTGGAACCTCCGCCTCCTGTAAATGAAACAAGAGCGAAAGAATATCCTGAGCCAGCATTTGTAATAGTCACCGAGTCTACTGCACCTGCACTTATGGTAGCAGTAGCCTCAGCTCCTGTTCCGTCTCCCGATATAACTACTGTTGGTGCTGATGTATAACCAGAGCCTCCAGCAGTTACAGTTATCGAATCTAATTCTCCGTTGACGTCGAAAGTTGGGTTACCTGTTAATTTTCTAACAGGTATATGTTCTGCATCTAAGAACTTTGTTTGGTCACCTGATGATACTTGGAATAAAAATTTCCATTTATAACCATCAGATAACTCAAAAACACTTGTTGAAGTGCTTGTTGGTTTTTCTGTGCTTTGTGCGTTATTATTATTAAATAAACATTTATAGACTTTATATTCATCTGTTAATACATAGAAGTTTGCTTCTTGTAAGTTATCAGCGCCCGAGTAAGCTGTGTTTGTAGATGAAAGTGCGTCATCATATTGATCGTAAACTGTCCCTGATGTCCAGTTTATTCTTCTTGCTAATAAACAGATATCTGCTGTTGACACTCTTTGTGCAAACAACACATTTCGTCTAAATGTATTTGTATAATTATCAGAATCTAAAGGTGTTTCTGGACTTGTGTCATCCGTCCATGCGTATGTTCTTCCTAAACAGAAGTAATATAAATCGAATGAATTTAAAATATCCCGATGAAAGGATCTTGCTAATTCAGTTCTACCTAATTGTCTGAGTAATAACGCCATTTTTAATTTTTATTAAGCTATTGTTACTGTCCAAGTAACTGTAAGAACGTCTGATGCTGCCTTATTAACAACACTAAAAACAGTTCTACATAACATAGTTCCTGCTGATGAAGCATTAAAAACTCCTGCTTCACTAATAGAACCTGTTGCTGTTCCTGCGCTAAATGTTGCTACATAAGCAATAGCATTGTTAGTAACATTATCCGAATCAAAAGTAACCCTAGCTAATTCAGTTCCTAATGCTGAGTCTGAGCTAGCAGCCGCAGTATTATCTGAACCCAATGCCATATGTGACATTGAAGTTGGTGTTGAATTAAGTCTAGAAGCGATATGGTCCAAACCATCATCTACCACTAGGTTATTTGTTTCGAATTCTTGTTTAATGTTACCGTTCTTATCTGTAAGCACTACGTGGACTTTACCAGTAGCGTTCATTTTTTCTTTAAACATTTGTTTCTCCAAAGTATTATGTAAAGGTTCTGCCTACACCGACATAATCGTTAGCAAAATAACTTTCTGCATAATCCTGAACCACTAAACTACCTGAGTCTGATGTTGTAGCTGTATCTGTAACCGATGGTTTAGTTAATGATAATGCTATTTGCTCTGAGGCTGTTTGTGTTTCATTTATATTCTTACTGTTATTTATAACGAATGTAGCATCACTTGTAGTGGCCGTTTCCGTTATATTTTTACCAAAGTTGAATACAGTTCCATCATCTGAGATGCTTGTTGTATCGCTTAATCCTTTATTGTATGCTACTACAATAACGTCTGTTATTGAAACAGTAGAATCTGCTATCTCTTGATACCATGTAAAGAATAAGCTATCTGATAATGTGACTGCATCAGTCTGGAAGTATCTATTAATATCAAACACACCTGACGCTATAGAATAGTTTGTGAAGTTAAGTGTATTTTTGATAATTAAATCACCAAACACTTCCATCCCAGCTGGGTGTAATACTTCTTTATATTTTTCTATCCAATCAGATGAGGAGTTTCCTGTTTTAATAACATAGGAATAACTCTGATATCTATTGTTATCTTGTAATCTGTTTACGTCTGATAGTTTCCCTCTATCATCTGTATATTTGCCAGGATAACTAAAATAGTATCCTGTCGTTAAAATTATATCAAGTTCTACACCGGTAACTGATGTAACTTGAATGGTTGGTGACTCTAAGAAGAAATTTGACCCTGGGTTAATAATACTCCATGATGTAGGAATACCATTTGAGTCTATTGTTTCCACTTTAATAAATGCGTTATTATTACCTCCAATAAACGTATAGTCTTCAGAAAAATAATCTAACGCATATCCTCTACCATCATCACCTGTTTCGTTAATTACAAAAACATCACCTACTCTAAAACCTGCTGGTGTGCTAGCAGCTGAGCCTGAGGTGACGCTTCGTAGTGTTCTAATTAAATAAGCCTCAATATTTGAGGACTCATTTGTTCTATCTCGTAATGTAACGAAAGTTCTAAAATTATCTTCTACTATTTCTATATAAGGAGAAGTATAACCCGAACCTCCGTCTGTTATTGAGACACCTGTAACTACTCCATCGGTTGTTGTAAGTAATGCTGTTGCATCCACTCCGTTGCCATCAGCACAATGGATAATTATAGTAGGTGTCGCTACATATCCAGAACCGCCGTTTGCTATACCTATGTTTGTAATTACACCGGCAGTTTCTGTAATTGTAAGTTCTAATCCTGCACCCGGTCCAGGGATTACAGTTGTTGAGCTTGGAAGTGTTAAAACTAATTCATATGATTGTGGGTTTGTATATGCTGTTTTCTCTACCCTTTGAACTGTTGCTTGAATTGTTTTAATTGTAGTAACTGTTCCTATTGTTTCATAGTATTTTACATCAACAAGTTTACCTGCTAATGTAGATACATCCGTTCCGTTAGGACCTTCGACAGCTTTTACAGTTGTTTCTTCTAGCCATCTACCGTCGGATGCTCGTAATACATATCTACTAGGATATTCTACTTCTATTTCCTCACCATACAGTATTCTAAAAAATGCTTGTATGGATCTTTTACTTCCTTTTGTTTCGTATAAGTCTTTTAAATTTTTATATAAAAACTTTTTGTCTGCTTGAAAAACGGCAGGAAAATCATGTGCTATTGCTTTACGCCATTTTTCTAAATAGGCATTTGATGCCTCATCTAAATCTGTAAATCTACTATTTAATAAGACGTTAGAAGGATTGCCTTCTTGGTCCATAAATTTGTAATAGGTTTCTATAAAAGTTTTAAACTTTGGATGGTCTTCTCTTACAAATTCTGGAATTGTGTTGTCTACTAATGTAGCTTGTTTCGTATTGTATTCTGTAGATGGTCCTTGTGCGAAATTTAAAACTGCTGTAAGAACAGCGTTGCCATCTACAGTTACGGTTGGTGTCGATGTGTAACCTGAACCTATATTAGTTACGGTTATTGTTTGTATCGAACCATTAAAAATTGCTGCTGTTGCTGTGGCTCCTGTTCCACCACCACCTGAAATTGTGATTGTAGGAACAGAAGTATATCCCGAACCTGCGTCCGTAATAGTTATAGATTCTACATATCTATAATAGCTCGGGATAAGATGAGCCATTTATTATACCTCTTTTTGTTTAATTACAGAATCGATTGTTAGTCCCAATCTTGCACCTGTTGTTAAATTATAAACGGTGTCGTCTAATGATAGTATTGTATTTTGACTAGGTTTAGCAACGACTGCTGATGCTGTTGTATCACTTGTTCTTCTTAAAACATTTGTTAAAATGTCTTTTACGTCTTCGTGAGGAGAAGAAGTAACTCTAATTTTTGTTTCATCTCCAAACAAGCTTACAACGTGCATTTCAGATATTGTAACTTTTCCTGTGTCATAATCTACTGTTCCAACATCTGCAATTCTTATTCCATCTTCTGTTTCTAATTTAATTGTTCCTGTTCCACTATAAACAGGTGCAACTACTGTGCTACTTGGAACGTCAACAAGTTTAACCTTATAGTTTGTTGTTGCTATTTTTGCTGTAAACCAAGTAGAATGAAAATATCTAGGTTCTAATTTGTTGTTAAAAGCAAACGAATAGTTGGCATCTGTATTTAACGTCGGTGTAAGTCTTTTTTGTAGTCTTGTAACAATATTAACAGATGTTATTGAATCTGATACGCCTTTGATTAAATCATGTAATACACTATAATAAAAACTTTTATTTAAATAGTTTAAGTCTGTTGTAAAAAATTCTGTTATTGCACTATTAATAGAATTATTTAACTGTCCTGCTGTTAGTGTAGTTGCCTTATTATCATATGTTGCTGTAACTTTTAACCCAATATATGTAAACTCTGGATCAACATATTCGGGTTGAATTGCTATAGGTGTTTTAACGTCAATAACTTCTGCTGTAATTAAATCCTTATCTGATTGTGTTATAATAGAACCTGGTGCTGGGTTAAGTGAAATAAATACTTTTCCATACATTGGAGGATCATTGTCCTCTCCGCCCCAGACTGAAACTGATTGAATATTTGGATTTACTTGTTGAATCAATGCCGAATAATCTTTTGCTGTAACTGCTCGATTTTTTGTTACATTGTATTGAGGTGCGTTTCTTTTAATTTCGTCTATACTTTCTTTCTTTGCACCGCCTCCTGCTACACTGCTAACAGTATTAGAAACCAATTCTCCTACTGCTGTTAATGTTTGTGAGTTTGTAAACGTCTTACATCCGTTTGCGTTTTCTCCATTAGTAACTAAGTAATCTATAACAACAACATTACCTGCATCTAATCCTGCTCCTATAACTCCATCGCCAAATACTATTTGATATAAGCCGTCATGTCCTTCTTCAACAAAATAAACTTTTGATGTGCTATTTAAATCTACAAAGTTTGATGCTTTGTTGTATGTTTCTATTGCTAAATCTGAACCTGATTTTTGAACTCTAACTCTTAATGTTGTTGTGTCAATATTTTTATTAGGTATAATAAAAGGACCTTGTAGTTTATCTGCTGATAATGTAAAACTATTTGATACTCTTGTTCCTTCCTTTACAATTAAATCATTAAAAACAAAAGTATTTGTTCCAGCTACATCTTGTAGAGTAGCGGATACATCTTCACTAGGATAAAATGTATATGTTGTTCCATCTTTTCCTGCTGTAAATGCTGAGTCTCTTGATAAAGTAAATACAGAATTTGTATAACTTGTTCCAGGTATTATAGATAAATTTAATGTTGCTTGTGCTGCCTTTCTACTTTTAGGTGTATATCCTATTGCCTTTGCCAATGAAACTACTGAACTTCTTTTAATTGCAGTATCTAAAAAGCTTTCATTAGCAAGCATGTGTGCTAATATAGCGTTGTAATGAGTATTGTATGCTAAAGAATCAATTAAAATGCTAAGAGCTGAGCCCTCAAAGTCATAATCTGAGAATTCACTTTGTGATTCAAAAAAGGTTCTAAGGTTCGACTTAATATCTTCAAAGTCGAGCTCTGTTACATTTAATTGAGCCATTTACTACTCCTTGTCTAATTCTTCGATAGTAACAATTACGCTGTTAGCTTCGTTGTAGTCTATTCTTTCCTGTGCTCTTTCTGATACTGGATCGTTGAATATAATCTCATCATCAGTTGTAAATGCTATATTTACAATAAGAGTAGATATATCGTTGTCATCAATATCAAATGATTGTTGCATCATTTCGTCATTAAAAGGATATCCTTCTGGATTAGCCGGCCAATCTGGACTAATATTATACCAATCAAATATAATATGAGGTTTGCTGTGTTCGTCTGTTCCGGCTTCTAAAGATTCCGCTTCCTTTTTCTTTTGAAAGATAGATACACCTGCTGGTGCTACTTCTGTTATTCTTAATATTTTATTTGCCATTTTTATCTAAGCCTCTGTAAGGTTTGTGTTAATATTTCTGGGCTATTAAATCCCACCACTTTAAAAGTTACACTAAGTTCGTATGAGTTCTTATCATATTGCGGATTTGCTTTTATATTAATTAGTTCCGCTCTTGGTTCATACGCTTTTAATAAATTACTGACTGATTTTTCTATTGATAATGCTGTTACCATAGTCATTGGTTCAAACAAAAGTCCTCTTAATGAGGAACCTAAAAGAGGCTGGAAAGGCCTTTCAAATAAATTTGTTAGCAATAAGTTTCTTACTGATTGTTTAACAGCATTTACGTCAAGTTTTTTATTTACGTCTCCTGTTACAGCGTTAACGCCGAAAGACATATCAAAGTCTTTATAGAGTCGTGATACTTTTAATGTTTCCATAATAGTATTTATATGTTTTTAGCCCCTAGGGCCTTTGAAAAGTTTAGGTAAATCGAAATTTATCCATCTGTCTTTAGCTGCGTTTTTTAATATACCTACATCTACAGAAAACTCTGGTTTTGTTATTTCTGGAATTGGGGCTCCTCTTATAATGTCTACAGCATCTACATTAGGAAATGTTACAGGTATTCCTTTTACCATAACATTGACTTGATCTCCACCTGGGAAATCTATGTTAGGTATTTTCTTACAGAGCGTATCTATATCTAACGCGCCATTTCTTATTAAGTCTGCTATATTATTTAAATCTATATCTTGTCCACTGCCTTCTAATATAGGTCCCCATTTATCTTTTAATCTATCTAATTCAGTTAAAAACTGTGGTATTGCTATAGCTCCTAACAATGCTATTCTTGCCATATTTTCTATATCAGTTTGTAAATTGTCTGGAACTACTTTGTCTATAAGTGAAGGAACTGCAACTTTTATTTTAGCTTCAACAGCATCTACAGCACCATTGATAGTATTTTCAAAATCACCTAATAAATCTTCAATAGGCGCTGTGGCATTATTAATTTTTTCATCAATGGCCTCATTAACAGAATCTATTTGGTCTGCTAATGCTAACATATCTTTTGATAAACCACACGCCATTATCCTTCTCCTGTTGCTGTGTCAGTAGGTGACCCACTACCTGGGACATATTCGTGTTTATGACCTGTTAATGTTACTTCTGGGCTACCTGCTTTAACCTCTACTGAGGCGTCTACTGTTCCTGTAACGTTTGTATCTTGTAATATATTTGTAACTGTAGCATTTAATTCCTGTGCTGCGTCAGACTTTAATGTTTGTGAGCCTGTTGAAAATAATTTAGATGTTCCTTTAACTCCTATTTCAACATTACCGGATCCACCAAATTTAATATTTCCTATGGCAATACTTGAATAATTTCCTTTTGTAATTTCTGTGTATGATGCATTATTTTGAACTTTTCTATCTGCACCAAATATTTCACTATCTTTGCCTGATACTTTTAGTTTTCTATCAAGTGCAACTGTAATATCTTGATTACCTAATACTTCTAAATTATTGTCTCCTGTAACACGTTGTCCCATTCTTCCATTTATCTGTGTATTACTATCTGTTAAAACTTCTAATAAATCATTACCGCCAATTTTAGTAACTCTATCGCCTAATATTGTTGTAAATGAGTTGCCTTCTATTTCTTCGTATTTGTCTCCCTTAATATAAAAGTTAGCATCTCCGCCTACTGTTATATTTAATGCACCTTGTATAAAGCATTTTTTGTTTTGTAAAACAATTTCATAATCGTCACCAACAATTTTTGTAATTTTATCCCCACCTGCTTGTATCTCATAAAATGTGCCTGAGTTATGAAACTCGTGTATTCTGCCGTTGTCAGGTGTGTCGTCTACTTCAAACACATGACCTGACTCTGTTTCTCTTACATGGTTATAAGGATATAAACTAGACTCCCCAGGCTTCATATTATCTTCTGTGGGAGCTACTCCTAATTCTGGGTAGGCACCTGTTGCAGTATTACCGAAACGAGGATGAGGTTCTTCCCAAGTTTCTCTATCGTATTTTGCGTTGTCGTATTTTTCACCTACAGAAGAAACGTCTGGTGCTACTGCTGTTGGTATTTGTGTTCCGTCATTTTCTTCTGATAAACGTTGGCTTCTTTTAGATGTTAGTGTAATATGTTTTTCTGCTTCACCGTTTCTAGCTAATCTAGATGAGTCTGGCTCTTTAAGTGAATTAAGTCCTGTTCCTGTAACACTTCTCGGAAATTGTTTAAATGGATCTGTAAATCCTACATTATTGCCCACACCTGCTATTAAATCTCTTTGATTTTGTAAACTATTTCTTTCTGCTACTAAATTTAAATTTGATGGGTTTTTTTGTATTTTGGAATCTAATTCTGAAATTTGTTTTTCTAAAGTTTCTATAGTTTTTCTATTTTCTTCATCAGCTCCTGCTTCATTGTCTGGATCTTTATGGTTAGCATCCTTAAAAGGTATGCCGGGTATAGTTCCTAATACCGCTGGTTGTTGCTCTTCGTCATCCAAAAATAATCCTATTACAGTTGAGCCTTCTACAATACCTGTAGGCGAAAATCCTACGCCTGAAATTGATGCTGAGATTGAAGGCATAACAGGAATAGCCCAAGGTAAATCTGCTGTGGGCAAAGTTTCTTTATTAGCTGAATGTAGTCCGAATATTCTAACACGGTAACGTCCTAAAAACTCAGGATCGTTTCTATCCTCAACAATACCTAACCAAATATTATATGAATTCATAACCATCAACCTCTTCTTCATTAACACCTTCTAATCCTAAACTTTGAGCTAATCCATTTTTAACGCCATCGGCCATAATAACATAACCTTGACTATCTAGTTTATGGTGTAACGCTGTTAGTAAAAGAGGGCCAGATAAAAATCTATCAAAATCTACGCCAGCTTGTGTTCCTGGACTATCGCCGTCTTTGGCTTTTTCTTCAGGTGAAGGATATACTAAATTAATTACTCTTCCTACTTCTATATCTGTTCTACCTGGAAATGTTAGTTCAAATTTAAAATTATTAATAGAATTTAAATAACTTTGCCTAATTAATTTATTGTCTACAGTTAGTGCATCTAAATTATAATCGTTATATAAAGCACTATTTAAAGGAAAAAATTCCTTAAATTTATATGGGTTTCTTGCAACACCCTCTGGTATTGGAACACCCTCTCCTGTTCTTACAAAGTTTGAAAATTGTTTTCTAGCATCAAATGTTTTTTCTTCGTATTGTTTAGTAACCACATCGTAACTAAAACCTGCTCCTGCTAAATATCCATTATCTGCATCTTCCATTATATCTAATGTTTTCGGTATTGCACATTTTTCTAAATTTGTAAATCCGTTAGGAAGTTTATTACCTACATAGTCAAAAGGAAAACTTCTTCTTGGAAAGTTAGCTCCTTCTGGCTCCATTACATAATCGTCAAATATTCCGTTTTCTATTTGATTACTAATTAAACTTTCTAAAGATGTGAAATAAAAGTTTTTATTGCTTTCGTAAAATAAAAAGTCTGTGGAGTTTAATGTGTTTCCTTTAGAACGTTTTGCTAAAAAATTCATACATTGGAAAGAGCCCCAAAAATTAGAAGTAAATGTTACACTACTTCTATGAGGACTATCCGTTATAATTAATCCTGTTGTTTTATCACTATCTACTTTTCTAGGTGTTTCTATATATTGTGTAAATATATCCTCAACAATATCGCTAGTCGTTCCTCTAAAAGTTTTAGAAATTGCATTAATATTATCTATATAACCTTCTCTAGAAGTAAAACTTAATTTATAACCTGCCTGCCTATCGCTTATTAATTTTCTGTCTTCTATAGCATATATTTGGAATGTTTTTTCTATTACATTCGAGTTATTGTCTTCTAAAGTATTTGTTCTTATTTTCATTGTAATTAGTTCATTACCTAATATAGGTGTTCTACTAATTAAATTTGTGGAGTCTGATATTATAATATTACCAAATAAAACAGGGCTAAAAATATCCTCATAAAGGTTTATTTCTAGCATAAAAGGTTGTAATGGTATTGACGACCCATCAGCTGGGGTCAAAAATAATTCGTCTATAGTGTAATCACCCGCTTTTGAGATTTTTTCTTCTGTTACAAACATGATATATTATGTCTTAATTAACTTTTTATATTCAGACGTAAATGTTTTTAAATATTTTCTATTAAGAAGTTTTATTTGTCTTTTCTCGTCATTTAAATTTTCTTCGTATTGATAATTCGTTACAGCAGCTATATCTCCTGATATAAATTTTGCATCCTCATAATCACAAATTATATCTGTTCCTGCTTTAACGTAATGGTGTGTATCGTTGACATTGTTTGTTCCATATTTATCTGTGCAATATCTAAACAAGTCATTAGAGTGTATCGGCCATTCTTCATTTACATTTATAATATCATTAAACATTAAAATTACCCAATGGTATTTTGCTGAACCGTATTGTTCATAAGCTATGTCTTCTGGCTTCACTCCATCTCGTATAAAATAAGGAACTAAGTATGCTCTTTGTTCATATTTTTTCTGAAGACCTGCACGTCTAAAAATATCTTTAACTATTTTTTGACTGTTGTTAAACTTATATAAAAAATTTGGAACCGCTCTAAAATACATATTAATACCCGTCTGCTATTCTGTCGTTTGTTAATGTTTCTAGTTCTGTGAACGACAATGTCATATTAATTTCTGAAGGTGCACCACCTGTGCCTATTATTGTTGTGAATCCATCTCCTCCATATGTTATATTCATATCTGTTAACGCACATGAGGATATTCTATTGAGATGTGTATTTTCTTGGTCAAACCATCTATATTCAATACTAAACTCTGAAGGATACATTAGGAAGAATTCTCCTTCTTGTCTTTCCGGGTGCATATGGAACTTAAACTGTTTAATAATTTCTTGAACTGATTCGTATTCGCCTTTATTTCTAGGATTAAATCTATAGTTGAATTGAAACTTTCTAAAGCCCATAGATTTAAATAATTGTTCTTTAAATGGGTTATTTACCTTTTTAGTTGTAGCTTCTAAAGCACCTGCAAAGTTTGCATCACCTAAACCCATAGATGCAGGTAATGTTGCCGCACCTATCATTACATTTCTTCCTATAAATTCAGCACCTGACATCACATCTTGAAGTGATGATCTACCTGATGCTAATTGTCCTGCAACACCTAATGATTCTTCATTATAATTAGCTGAATATGCTGTTGATGGAGGATTATTAATATGAAGTTGTATAGTTGTCATAAGTCTAACTAACTCTGGACTGTCAACAGCAAATCCTGCTGTTGCTCCTCCTACAAGACCTGCACCTCCTATAATTAAAGGTTTAGCTAATGCAGATGCGTTTTCTCCAATAAATTTTCCTGCAACACCTGTTGCTAAAGTTGCCGATCCTAATGCTGTTCCAGCTCCTGCTACAGCATCTGCAGATTCACTTTTAGCTCTATTTTCTCTAGCATATTGTTCAGTTAATTTTTCTTGAGCTTTAATCCAATCTGCATTGCCTGTTCCACTTTCTTTTGATAGTCTTCCTACGGTTGTGTTTGTTCTTGCTTGTATATAAAATACTACTGAATGAGGTTGAACCATTTCGTCTTCTTTGAAATCTGAAGATCCAACTTGTTGAGGATACTGCAATGTTTTGATTTCACTAGAGTGCATAGACTTTAATAGATCTTTTTTACTCTTATAATTAGAGTCTCCTTCTATACCATTTTCATAATCTGAAAAGGCAGTTTGACGAGCTCTTTCTGAGACAGGATCATAACCTGATGCATAATCAGAGTTAGGTTGTCCTCCTTGATTAAATTCAGATCCTCTTGTGCTAAATCTGTTTGGGTCGTCTGCTACTGCCATACGTTTCCTCGATATAAATAACGTTATTATCATTATTTATAATAGGATATGGCATACTCAAAGGAAATATATCAAGGAAAGTTTGTTCCTAAAAATCCTAGTAAATACAAAGGTCGTGTAAATGATATTGTATATAGGAGTAGCTACGAACTAAAATTTATGAATTGGGCAGACAAGAACCAAGATGTATTGTCTTGGAGTTCTGAGGAAATTGTGGTTCCTTACAAAAGTCCATTAGATAATAGAATACATAGATACTTCGTTGATTTTTTTGTTGAAACTAAAGATAAAAAATATTTAGTAGAAGTAAAACCTCATAGATTTACAAAAGAGCCTAAAATTCCTCAAAGAAAAACTAAAAAATTTATAAATGAGGTAAAACAATACGGAGTAAATTTAGCAAAGTGGGAAAGTGCTAAACAATTCGCTAATCACAAAGGTTGGGAGTTCTTAATAATAACGGAAAAAGAACTCGGCCTATCATTATAAATACTTATATGGCAAATCCATTTGAACAGTTAAGTGCTAAGGCTGGAACAACAGACCGTTCTATGCAATGGTATCAAGCTAACATAAGAAAGTTAGCTAGTGGGCTCAATACACCACAAGAAGTTATGAGCTCAGATTTGGGTAAGCTAAAAAGTAGTCTAGATATAGGTGGAATGTATATGTTTGTATATGAACCTAAAACAAAAGATAGACTGCCTTATTGGGATACATTCCCTTTATGTGTTCCTTTTGATGACGCACCTGGTGGGTTTTATGGACTTAATTTACATTACCTACCACCGTTATTAAGAGCACAATTATTAGACAGACTTGAAAAAACACAGGATAAAATTCCTGACAAGGACGGATATAGTAAAATGCAAGTGTCCTGGAGTTTACTTAAAAAGGTAAGTAGATTTCCAGAAGTTAGACCTTGTGTTAAAAGATATATAACAAAAAATATTCGTTCTAGATTTTTACAAGTTAAAACAGAACATTGGAGAGCATCTATTTTTATGCCAACGCAAAACTTTGTAGGTGCTGGACAACAAAAAATTTACAGGGATTCGAGAGAAATTATAAATGGCTGATAAAGCAAAATTTAAACTAAGCAATTTTAGAGCTGCGGTAAGAGAACAACATTTACCTCGTGCTGATAGGTATGAGGTAGAGTTTAATTTACCTTTTGCATTAAGACAATGGTATCCGGGTGTAGATGAAACTCTTACTTTATTTTGTGAAGAAGCTCAAATCCCAGGACTTTCTGCCCAAGTAGAACCTGTTAAAATAGGTGCTTGGCAGGAATACAGAATTAAGAACGTAGACTTTTTAGGACAAGAGTCTGTGTTTACATTTATTGCAGATGAAAAATGGGCCCATAGGCACGTTTTTGAAGACTGGATATTTTTAGCTGCTAATCCTTATACAAAAGAGTTAGCATTCCCGGATGAAGTATTTGGGTCTATTGTAGTAAAAAGTTTGTCGCAACAAGATCAAGTATTAGGAGAATGGAAACTTATTGATAGTGTTCCAAAACTTTTAAACTTGATTCCTGTTTCAGCAGGTTCGCCTGGTCCTTTAAGAATCTCACTCACCGTATCTTCAGTTAAATGGATATACAAACCATGTGAGCCAATTGCAGAGGATGCAAGAAAGAAACAAAGACCTGTTTTAGATGGGACTTTTGAAGACGGCGAATTAAAATCAAATAAAGGACAACCTCCTCAAAGAGATCCTTTTATTTAATATATTATAGGAGAAAAGAATGGCGCTACCAGTATTGGAGACACCAACATTTAATTTAACGTTCCCAGGAACAAATGAAACATATAAATTTAGGCCTTTTAAGGTAAAAGAAGAAAAACTTTTAACAATGGCTTCTGACGGTGAATATGAAGATATGCTTAACGTATGTCAACAAGTTGTCACCAACTGTTCGTTTGGAGAAGTAGATGCAACTAAATTGCCAATGCACTTGTTACAATGGACTTTCTTACAAATAAGAAAAGAGTCTGTAGGTAACAAACAAGAGTTCATGTTAATTTGTGGACATTGTAAAGGCACAATGAGTTATGAAGTTGAAGTTGATGAATTTAAGATTAATAATCTTGATTCAGATTCCTCAAAAACAATTTTTCTAAATGAAGATAAGACTGTAGGAATGATATTAAAATTCCCGCCAGCACACATAATGAATAAAATTGATGACTTGGATGATGTTGAGATCCTAAAACATTGTATCGACACCGTATTTGATGCCGAACAATCATGGGATGTATCTAAGGAAACAGATGATGAAGTTGTAGGTTTTGTAGAAACTTTACCACTTGAGGCTCTTGCAGAGACTAGAGAGTTCTTTAAGACAATGCCAATGTTAGAACACATTGTAGAATATACTTGTCCTAAAGAAGATTGCGGAAAGCCAAATGCAGTATCAATTAACGGATACGAACATTTTTTCGCATAACTCTTTCTCAAGATTCTCTTGAAAATTATTTCAAGACGAATTTCTTATTAATGCAAGAACATCATTGGAGTCTATCAGAAATAGAAGAAATGTTGCCTTGGGAAAGAGAAATATATGTAAGTATGCTAGTTGTGCACTTGCGTAAGAAAATAGAAAAGAATAAAGAAACCGTGAGGGATATGAAAAGCTAATGCCAGAAGCACCTAGAAGTTTAATAGCAGGCATGGAGAAAATGCTGCGAGATATGGAGGCTGCAAAGTCTAAGGACCCATCTGTCGAAAATGAGAAGGGCTTTAGTAATTTAGAGCAAAGTATTAAAGACGAGTTAGATGAAGTAAAACGACAATCTAAAGAACAAACAGACTTTCTTAAAAATGAAGCTAAAGACAATAAAACTTTCAACAAGATGCAAATTGCTGAGACTCTTATATCGAAAAGAGGTAACATTTTAAAAGGTAGACTTGAAGGTGACTTCTATAAAGAACAAAGAAAACATAACAAAGGTGCACGTGATTCTAGAATTAGAGTAGAGCAAGGTATAGGAGCATTATTAAAGAAGATTGACGATATTAATGCAGGCAGAGGCGGCGGAGGAACTGGCGGACAGACAGTTATAGTAAAAGACGAAAGAAGTGCACCGAGAACTGCAACAAGCACAGCACAAACGACTCCTAATGTATCATCAAACGGAACGGTTCCTGTTCAAGGAGAATTGTTTGGAAGAGATCCTAATGCACCTAGTATTCCGAGAAAAGTTCCTGTAAACCAAACACAAGCACAAAGACAAGTAAATAAAAGACAACAAGAACTTCCATTGTCAGGCGGAAGTAATGCACCGAGAAGAAGTAGAACATACGATCCTAATAATCCTAGTGAAGCCTTAAGAGAACGTAGCTATGCAGTAGATCCAACAGACGCCAAAAAAGAATTAAGAGGGGAAAAAGGAGACTTAGAAGGTAACGTCAACCAAAACCAAATGTCAAAACTTTTGATAGGTGGTCAAGCAACAATAAGAAGAGAACAATACAAAACAAAAACAGGCAAAGACGCAACTAGATATAGAAACGAAATCACAGGACGTTTATCAAAAGAAGACGATTTTCTCGAATCAGAAAGTAGAGTTGAAAATTTTATTAGTGCTGTAAAAGATGCAAGAGGCGAAGATGTAATAGGTGCAGGAGAAACATCAAACCAATTAGCATTTAGAACTGCTAAAGGCTCATCATCATTAGCAAAGAACATAACAGCAAACGCAGCTACTTTACAACAATTAATGGAGTCAGATCCTGAAGGTAAAGTAGGAGAAAAAATTGGTGGGTTAACCCAATTAATGAATAAGGCTCAAACAGCTACAGGTAAAGATCAAGAAGTAGCTGTAAAAGAAGTCAACAACATGATTAAAGAACTTCGTGTTGAATCTCAAATAGCAAAAGAAAGCGGTGTAGAAGGTGCTCCTGATTTTGAAAGTTTATTAGGACTTAAAGACCTACAAAAAGATCTCGGTAAAAAGACATTTACAGGTTCATTAAAAGAAAGTTTAAATATAGATCAGGGAGCAGGATTCTTTGGTGGGTTAAAACAAGCATTCTCACCTACAAGATTATTTGGTGATGCTGGAACAGGCGGATTAAGTAATTTTTATACTGATAATCAACGTGAGGAAATGGCTCAAAGAGAAATAAGAATACAAACAGGAGCCGAAATACAAACACGTGGACTTGCCGATATGGTAGGCGACGAAAAAGGATTAAGTTTAACAACACCTGAAGGAGCAAATCCAGATAATGAATTCTTAAGAACAGATAGCTCCGGTAGGCCTCAATTAAATGTAGCCGCTTTAGAAGGCGCAACAGATGCAGTAGCTGAAGGAGAAACCACTGGCCAAAGAGAACTTCCGTTAACAGGCGGAGGCGGTAAAGCTAAAGCATCAGGTTCCGTATTTAGTGGAACAGATAGAGAGTCATTCCAAGAAAAGTCATATGAAGAGCTAGTAAAAATTAGAGAACTATTAGAAGACGGAGCTTTAGGTGGCGACGGCGACGGCGGTGGTGGCATGGACATCATGGGCCGAACAGGCGGTAAAAACAAGAAAGGCAAAAAAGGCAAAGGCAAAAAAGGCAAACTGTCTAGACTAGGTAATATGTTTAAAGGTAAAGGTGCCATGCTTACAAAGGCAGGTGGTGCTGTAGCAGCAGTTGGCTTAGGAGCCTATACAGCTTATTCAGGTTCAAAACAAGCAGAAGCAGATGCAGATGCAGGCAAACTAACAGCAGAAGAAGAACAAATTGCAAAGGCTGAAGCAGTAGGAGAAGGCGTAGGTGGAGCAGGCGGTGCTCTTGCAGGCGCGGCTGCTGGTGCGGCAATAGGTTCAGCAATTCCTGTTGTAGGAACAGTTGTAGGTGGACTTATTGGAGGAGCTATAGGTTACTTCGGTGGTTCGTTTGCAGGTAAAAAACTTGGCGGCGCTGTAGGTGATGCGTTAGATGTAGATCCCGGTGAGTTAGCTGAGTCAAATGCTCAGGCAGAAGAAGCGATGAAACAAATCGCAGAAAAAGATAGTGGGTTAGCTAGTAAAATACAACAAGAAGCAAATGAAATTGAGGCTGCGTTGTTAGAAGAAGCTGGGGACGCTGAGTTATCAGATAACGATAAAGCTGCTATTAAAAATGCTGCTATTGTAAAAGCATTAATGAACAATGAAGCAGCTACTTCGGCAATAGGTGTAGACAGAAAGAAAATAGCAGATACACTAGAAGCTAATACTGAAGCAGGCTTTAAGTCAGCAAAAGAATCAGGACTTTATAAAGAAAGAGGTATGAGAAAGTCTAAAATAGATAGAAGTAAATTAGGCGATGCTAGTATAGATGAATTACAAGCAATTGTTCAAGATGACGACTTATCTGCTGATGATATGAAGGCTGTTCAAGATGCATTAAATCAAAAGAAAACAGGAAAGGCACAGGTAGCAGGTTTAGATCCTGTTCCAACAGGTGATGCTGTTGAAAATATGACAAGTATAGAACAACAAACAGGCCAAATGGCTGGAATGCAAGGCGGAGGCCAAACAGTTGTAAACAATGTAACAAATAACACAGGTTCCGAGGGCGACATTATTGTAACCGCCCCACCAACATCTCGTATTAACGACAATACTCCGTTACATTTCCAAAGACGACAATATATAGGTCGCAGAATTTAAAGTCAAAAAGAAAGGGCAAATAATGCCCTTCCCTCCGATGTTTAGGATTTAGTCATCTTCTGCTAATTTAGCAAAATAACTTAGAGTGTCATCCTCATCTTCTTCCTTAACTGGATTAGTTACAGGGGCTGCTTGAGCTTTTACTGCTTGTTCAACAAATGTATCATCAGCAACGTCACCTGTCTCATTAGAAATTTGTTCTGCTGTTGCTACTGTTGCGCCACCACCTAATACCATATTAAGTTTCGCTTTTAAATCTGCATATGATTTAAAGTTTTTAGGATCAACAATTTCAGATAATGAATGTTGTTTTCCCCATATTTCTTCAATCACAGCGTCATCTTCTGCGACTACTGATTGGCTATCAAATTCACTTTTATCATAATTTCTATAGCCTTCTACTTGTCTAATTTTTAATTTAAAATTAGCACCCTCCCAAAAGTCGAAAGGATTAATAGGTGTCTCATCCTCAAATTGAGGTTGCATGACATCTTTAATTTTATCAAATATTTTCTTACCAAATTTGTATAAGAATACTTTACCTTCGTTTTCTGGAGCACTTGGATCACTAACTACCAAAATATTAGTGTAATATGCTAGTCTACGTTTTTGTTTTCTAGCAATTTCTTTATTAGCCTCAACACCACTATTCCATAACTCAGAATTTAATTCTGAAACAGGATCTTGTTGGTTAAGTGTAGTTAATGAATTTTCTATATACCATTTACCTGAAGGACCTTGGAATCCATGATTCCATAATCTTACCCATGGCATATCTTCACCTTTAGTAGGTGGCAAGAATCTAATAACGGCATAACCGTTTCCTGCTTTATCTACTGTTGGTTTCCATTCTCTGTCGTCACCTGAATTGGACTGACTTGGATTTGAAATTTTTTCGACTTCTTTCATTAAGTTATCGAAATTTCCTCGTGCTTGACGAAGATCTGATAGTGTATTAAACGACATATTTTTCTCCTTGTATTGCGTTGTATTACGTTGTATATTTGTCCTGTATCTGCGGACACATATATTTATAAGAGTTATGTATTAAATATCTCATTTATTTTGTCCGAAAACTTATTTAATTTATCTAAGTTTGTTTTAACAAATAATTTATATTTAATTATTAACATAACCGTATCACCTAGAACAAAATCATCCTTATATTCCATAACAAAAGGATTAATTTTTTCTAATAAAACCACAGTCTCAAGATTAATATCTTTACCCAATAACATTCTTAATATTAATGGATGCTGTCCTTCGACTGCTGATTTTAGTTTGTCAGATTCCATACGAAAAATAATCTTATGTAAATCTGCTTCAAAATTGTATAAAAGTCTGTCCTTTTTAGAGTCCCATTCTTTATATACATCCATTGCTGAGGTATCAAACATTCCTCCCCAGCGGTCACCTGAAACAAAGTTAGCAACAAGAAAATCTATGACTTGTTGTTTAGTAAAGTCTCTGGCAATCTTTCTAACAGACATTAAATCCTTACGTCTGAGAAAGGTTTCTTTTTTGCCTTTAACTGCACCTTTATGTTTTGCTATATCATAGCTCCATGTTGTAAAGTGTAGTTTTAAGGCTAAATAAAGCTTATAAACATCGAAAGGTTCCATTATATAGGTAACTTGTTCTTTCTTTTCTCTTTTAGTAAATTTAAATCTAAAGCTTCTTGTTTAATTTTTTCCTTTAGTGAGGCATTGAGAAGTTTCTTAACACTTTCAATTTCTATGTTTTCTTTCTCACAATAATCTACAAGAACATCAATGCAACTACTATCTGTCCGAAAAGCAATCTTCTCAATATGTTGCGAAAATTGTGTAGATGTTTTAAACTTCTTTGTAATAAGTTGCACATCTGATAATTTTTCTACTGGTTTTTCTTGTGTATTATCTATAACTTTCTCAATCATCATTACTCCTGTTGTGATTTCTTTTTACCCAATCTTTTATGTATGCTATAACTTCTGTTGGACATTCAATATAAGGTGTTTTACATAATGTTTTCTGTGCTTCACCTGGTTGGTCAAATGCGTTAATAATTGGGTGGTCAAATGCTTCAGCAATGTCTTTAATTCTTCTAGGACTTCCTTTTCCAAAGTGAACAATTTTAGGAGCGTTTTCGTCTGCTAATAGTTGTATTAATCCTTGAACAACATCGTAGACGTGTGTAAAGTCTCTTTCCTTTTTACCTGTTCCAAATACCTGTAAAGGTTTGTTTTCCAAATATTTCTTTTTAAAGCATCTTATAACTGTGCTATATTCTCCGTAATCTGCTTCACCGGGCCCATAAACGCTATAAAAGTAAAGTTTAGAATAATCTAACTGATAAAGTCTATGATATAATTCTAACAAGTTTTCACAATTAGCTTTGGACCATGTATAAGGATTATCAGAATCCGAATATTGTGTGCTAGATGAAGTAGCGAAAAATAATCTACAATTCATTATTCTTGCCCAATCTGCGACGGCGGCTGTTGATGCGATATTATTAACGATTGTTTCCGTTGGGCGTTCTAACGATCTGCGAACACGAGGCGAGTTAGCTAAATGAAAGATAGCTACAGGTGGGGTTATTTCCCCTTTAAACGGATTGAAGTTTGCGACATCTTCAAAATAATATTTAACATTAGGATGAGGTATTACCCAATCTCCTTGACGTTTGTCATCAACAACCGTTACGCAAAATCCCTCATCAAGTAATCGTTCAGTAAAATGACTTCCGATAAAGCCACAGCCTCCGGTTACAATGATATTTGGGATTTCTTCGTTGTTAAACATGCTACTATTATATAGTAACTTTATAGGTAAGTCAAGATGTTATTATACCGTTTGGACGTCTTTTTCGTATTCGTCTCTAAGTTCTAATAATCTAGGGACATAATCATCACGTTTTTGAACATGAACAATTGGTTCATCTTCTTCTACTGCCATAATGATTACTGTTTGATCTACAGGAATGCCTGTTCTTTCTTCCCACATAATAGCATAAGCTGCTGTTTGAACAAAGTAATTGCCACATCCTGAGAGTGTTTTCTTTTTCTTAGATGTTTTGAAATCTATAACTGAAAGCTTACCTTTATATTCTGCAATACAGTCTACCTGTCCTGCTAAACGCAAATGGTCTGAATATAATTTAGCTTCTATTGCTTGTATGTTGTCAACATCATTTAGTAATGGACGATAAGATTCATACATTTTTTGATCTAATAATCCTAATACTTCTTTATGATCTGTTTCTTTGTTAAGCAATACATTTTCTGTTAGAGTGTGAAACTTAGTGCCTCGAACTGCTGCACGTCTAGCAATTTTGTCTGCTTCTTCCTCACCAATTCTTTTACGCCAAGCTAATATCCAAGGTGGTGTTTTATGTCCTAATATTGTTGTAACACTAGGATACTTCTTGCCTTCGGGTGTAACATATCTACGCCCTTCAGGTAGGTTGACTTGGCGAATATCGCCAACGTCAACAAAGTTATGCTTATATTTACTTAAGGTAGTCTGGGCCATATAATCTTGATCCTGTAATTTTATAATCATTTTCTACAATATTGCCTCTTGCTTTATTAGTTGCTGGTGTGTTCCAACCTGCTGCCATTAACACATCACCAACATTAAAATTCTCATTTTTAAGGTTAATGAAACCCCATACACATTGTTGAGACTCATTTTTTCTAATAATTTTGATATACTTTCTACCTTTCTTAAGATATACGTTAAGTGGTAATGTTGGCCAATCTACTTTATGTTTTTCTTCGATTGCTTGACATAATTCTAATGCTTTTGCTTCTGCTACTTCATATTTACTGTTTAACATTTTTACCTCACTTTTATTGTTTAACATACTTATATTATACAACCGAGGTGACCAAAAGTCAAGCATTTTTTTAAAAAAAGTTGTGTTTTTTACGTCTTAAATAAATCGCCTATCTTAGACTTAACTCTCTTATTGGCTTCTCTTATTTTTACTGATTTTGGGTCTTTTTTGCCTAAGTCATCGGCTAACGCACTTGTAGGATTGGCTTCTGATATTCTACTTAGAACATCCATAAAGCCTTTAGGTGGTTTAGTTCTATCGCCTGTGCCATGTATAACACCTGGCGCTTTTGTGTAAATTTGTTTTAAATTGGGATTTTCTGCTAATACTTCTTTGAGTTTATCATAAGAACACATAACAGTATCGACATCTCCTGTTTCGATGTCTTGTATATCATACATTGGCATTATAATTCCAGCTTTGTTGAAGGTTGTTTTTCCCAGACATATTTAATTTTACGTCTGTCTAACTCTCGAATACATTTTGCTCTAAGTTTTCTATTGACGCCATCTTTATTAATAGTTTCAAATAATTCGTCTTTAGATTTGCCTTTCATATAGTCATGAACTACTGAAAGTTTCTTTGTAACTTTGTCTATGGATTTAAATGATTTAGAAAATTTTGTTGGCATCGTTCACTTCCTTGTCTTGATAGACTTCTTCATAATTTTGTATTAATTTATCTAATAGTTTGTTTGAATCTTTGCTCATTAAATTTGAATTTTTTAATTTAATTGCGCACTTATGTATATATGTTGGATCTACTCCCTTTAAATTAAGTCTGGTAAAACGTATATGTTCAAAACCAAAATAGTTTAGCGCTAATAAAGCCAAAGTAATTTCCTCCTCAGAATAAAAGGACATTCTATAGCCTAATAGTTTTTTTGGTTTCTCTTTCTTTTTCACCCTATTAATTGGGATAACATTATTCATAATATTATTTATTCCTAGAAAACTTTGACACCGTAATGTTTAGCAAATTTTTCGGCATCTTTTTCATTATTCACAATAGGTTGTCCTTTTATATTTAAGCTTGTATTTAATAATAACGGACATCCTGTGTCTTCATACCACCTTGTTAATGTGTCGTATAACCCCGCATTCTCCTTTCTTGTAACTGTTTGAACTCTGCTTGTGCCATCCTTATGAACAATAGCAGGATATTTATCTGGGAATTTACAAGTAACAATGTATTGCATATAAGGCGAAACAAAGTCTGCCTCTACATTAAATACCTTTGATACATCCTCTTGTCTTATAACAGGGGCAAAAGGTCTAAACTCTTGTCTGTTTTTAATTGTGTTTACTTTAGCTTTCATTGTTTCGCCTCGAGGGTCTGCTAATAAACTTCTATTGCCTAAAGCTCTAGGGCCAAATTCTGCAGGACCATTTGCTACACCTGCCAGTCCTGTTGATTTTAATTCTTTTACTAATGGCTCTATAGGATATGGCTTAACAATGTTATAACCTAAGTATGGGCCTCCCCAATTACAATAACTATCTTTAGCTGCTAGTATTGCTCCTAATGATGAACCTGCGTCTCCTGGGTTAGGCATAATCCAGTTGTTTTCAAAGTATTGTGGAATAAGTCTATTTGCTAAACAGTTTAACGCACATCCTCCAGATAATACAACATTTTTCTCGCCTGTAAGTTGTGCAGCCTCTCCCAATAGTTTACAAAACTCCTCTTCATAAACAAGTTGTGCACCTGCTGCTATATCAAATAAGTCTTGTTCTGTTGTAAGTTCTGGGGCCCAACCTTTTATTCCTTTATGTAAGTTAAGTCCACTTTCTAATATTTCTTCTCGTATTCTTGCCTCATATTTCCATTCATTACCATATGCTGCCATACCCATTAAAATATATTCGTCTTCGTTTGGTTTTAGTCCTACTCTATCTGTCATAGCAGAGTAAAACAATCCTAATGACTTAGGATAATACCAACGTTTTAAACATTTCATATTATGCCATATAGATGTCGTAGTCCACTCTCCTATAGCGTCTGCTACTACAATGGCTGCTGATGTAAATGGGCTGGTATAATATGATGCCGCTGCGTGTGATTTGTGATGGTCACCATATATAATTTCAGGTTGTATGTAATCTAATTCAATAAAGTTTTTTAAATATTCTTTAGGATTTAACCAAGGACGTTTTTGTCCTGCAAATATTTTTCTTGTTGCTTTCCAATATGGATCTTCATACCAATATATTTTTGTAGGATGTCCCCAACGTAAAGCATACCTAACTAAATCTTTAGATAAGTGTTTGTCGTTTTTTATTCCTGTAAATCTCTCCGAATGTGAAGCAAATAAAATTGTGTTTCCTTGCATCACAGTTAATGAGGCATCATGTGTTGCTGCTGAAATTCCCCATACTATATCTGCGAAATTATCCATAATTATTCCATAACCTTAGATACTCTGGGAATGTTTTGAGAAAGTTTGTTCCACGTCGAGCATCATGTTGTTTAAAAAATTTAACAAAATTATATCGAGCAGTTTCTATTTCTTGCTCAGTTAGTTTTTCTCTACCCTCTCTCATAAGATTGAGATTACGTTTTACTTTTTCTATCTCAAAATCATAAAAGCCAACAAAGTTAGAAGTGTCTTGATGTTCTTCCATAAAGTCTATTGCTTCTTCTAAGTAAATTTCATACTCAGCAGGTATTGTATGTATGTTTTGCCATACAGGCTTTTCTAGTATAGGAACATCAAACCATATTCTTTGTCTAGGATGTATTTCATAGGGCTTATGCGTATTATAAGGATCGTAAATATCTTTATACTTGATTCCTTGTTTATCGCTGCTAAATTGTTCTCTTAACCGTAAAATATATATAAGAAATTCTTTAAAAGATGGTAAAGATAGGTTATTAAAAGTGTTTATAAAGGTAAGTGTAGTATTATCGGTCTCATTTAGAATTCGTTGAACATTGGTCTGTAAAAGGTCATAATCTAACCCATTTCTCATATATTCTGCTTGTTTTCCTACCCCATCTAAGCTAACGAATACAGCAAAGTTTTTAACTGCCATATTTACATACCAATGGTTACCTGAACCTGGGTTAAAGCGTTCACTTTTCCATATTTGTATTTCTTCTAGTTTTTGTAGTTTATCAATAAACTTATCCATTAATTTTGGTTTAGGTGGGCACATATTACTTGTAACACTAACTTCTAACCAAGCATTAGGATGTTCGTAAATATAATCTAATACTTTAAATGTGTTGCTGTCCATTAATGGTTCGCCACCTGTCATTCTAAAAACTTCTAGTGTTTCATATAACTCAGGCCACCATCTCCAAAAGGCTTCAATATATGGATTTTTATCTTGTGCTACTTTAATAGGCATCAACTCTATTTTATCTAAATGATTAATATCGTTGTGCATTACTGTTTGTTTGTCTGTTGTAATGATATTATATGGGCCATGTTGTTTTATTTCTTTTTCCCATGTATTAGATAAATGAGGCGAACAATATGAGCATTTAAAGTTACATGCTTGATTAAAATTAACCTCTACATAACGTGGATTAATATTTCCTATATCTAATGTTTTAATAATATCTTGTCTAGAGTTTTGTGCCCAATACTCTCCGCTTCTATGTATTCTATCAGAACGATGTCCAGCATCCTCAATTTTCCAACAATAAGAACAGCCCTCAGGACGTTTGCCCTCAAGCATCATTTTACGTTCTTCTTTTTTCTGCTTTGTATTGTGTAGTGCTGACGGATTGTCTTTTAATTCTGTTACATCAATTGAATGTGTAGGTGGGTGATAACAGCTATGAGTTTTTCCGTTTGTAAGATGCAAAGACACTTGACTCCATTTGGCATAGCACATGGATTTAGAAATATTTCTAAGTTGTCTTTCCGCTATATCGGAAGCGTTATCATAATCTGACATAATATAATTTTTATTTTATTCGTAGATAAATGGATCTTTTTTTCTAAGCTCCTTTAATCTTTTGTTTCTTTGTCTACGTTTTTTCCACGCCTTATATTTATCTATAAGTTTCTTGAACATAATATCTCCTATGCGTTTACTATTTTATTTATAAGTATGTCGCTAATCTCTTTTGCAGTTAGGTCCATAACTTCTGAACCGGGATGCCACAAATCTCTAGCTTTACTTGTTTGATTGTTTATAATAATAGGACTTAAATCGTGACAATAAGTAGCCTTTGCTGAGTCCTTAAACCAAGAACCCTCAAATAAGAAAGTATCTCTTGTAGTCATTGCATTTATTACTTGATGAATATCATAAAGTTTTGTTTTAGCATTGTATTCATCTTCGTAATTACAAAGATAATGCCAAGTTTGATTTATTCCAGTTTTTTCGCACGCAACATATTTTTCTCCGTGCTCATCTGTTTTAAGAATGGTATGAGGAGTTAATTTATTAGGTATTGACCACGGACCGTTGTGTAAAACACCTTTTTCTGTGTAAACTATTCCCCTATCCTCACTTGTATATAAAACAATAAATCCTTTAGGTTTAGGTAAATTGTTTCTTTGTCTAGCAATAAGTAATTTAATTAATTCATTACTTCCACCGCCACAACCTAAGTTTATAACAGGCTCTCCAATATATTTTTGTAAGTAGTGAGCAATCGTTTCATCTTCTGCTAAACCTACACCGAACACAAAACTACATCCTAAAACGCACCATGTATTTGGCCAATCTATTTCATCCCACTCTGGACATCTATATCCTTCTTCATTTAAATTATACCAAACTCTATCTCGATCTGCGTATTTCCAATTTTTTAATCTTCCGTTTGGGTAATACTTACGCATTTTTTCTTCCCAATCCTTTTTGTTATCTCCTACGCACCAACGTAAGTCATAATCTTCAGGACTATAGCTAGGATTTTCTGGGTCTAGAAGTTCATTACACGGAGTTTGTGTATATAATTTAAATGGGCCGTTAGGATGTAAATAATGAGGAGATATCTTTCCTTCATACTCTATTCTATAATGTTCTCTAACAGGTTCGGCTGTTCTAGCAGGATTTTCAGGTGTTATATAACTACTAGGAAGATTTATCGGACAATATTTTTTCATATAAAGCCTCCGCAAGTTTAGCATGCCCCTTTGCTGATGGATGACAACATTTTGTCAACCAATGTTTAGGTGTTCCATTGTGCATGTATTGATGTATTCCTCTACCTAAGGGCAAGCCTTCTTGTGATAAACATAAATCTGAAAATGTGGAATGGCCATTAGGTTTGAAGAAATATTCCCAACCGTATTGTGCTACTAGGCCTTTATCGCCCATATAATACTCCCACCATTTTTGGGTGTATCTATTTTCCCAGCCAGGCATAATGTAAAATTTTGTATTTGGAATATAAGCATCAAACCAACTTTTTAAATATACCCAGTAATTAATTTGTTCTTGTATAGCATGTTGAGCGCTATATACTGTTAAAGCATAACCTGTCCAAAGTTTTCCTCTATCATCTTCTAAATGATCTACTCCTAAATGAGGCCAAATAGTATTGTTTTTAAAATGATCTTGAGGATCGTTAGCTGCAAAATCAAATCTATCTATACCTGAAGGAACATAAACTACAACCGCCTCTTCTATATCCTTTAAATTTAAATGACTACCATGATATATTAAATTGTTGATACTGCCTCTATTGCCATTACCTTTCATTCCAAAGTTAATGCCTGCCCAACCTAACTTGTCTGCTAGTTTTTGTGTAAAAGCATTCTTATATTCCATTTCTGAAAAATCTAATGGATGTTCTTTTTTATATCTACCTGTCTCATTATCAGGAGTTTCGACAAGTCTAACTCCATTAGGATATTTTCTTAATATTTCATCTACTTCGTGATCTTGTGGAATAAGTATATTACCTGAATTAACCCGCCAATCATATGCTTCATATAAATCTTGATCTAAAGCTCCTTGTCCCATTACAAAGGAACAACCAAATCCAAATACGGCCTTTTTAGTTTTTGCTATGTCTTCGTTAATTTTAGCAAACTGAACTTCATACATTAAAATACTCCCTCCAAGCGTTTTGTATTTTAATATATGCTTGAGGTGCTAGATCTCTAGAATTTCTTTTTAGAGTCCAAAAGTTATGTTCTAGTATAGGCTTCATATCCTTATACCACGCTAATTTGTTTTCTATTTTATCAATTTGTTTTATGTTATCAATAATCTTTTCAAGTCTTTCTTTATCTGCCATAGTATCATAACTTTCGTCAATAAAATCGCCAAATGTCTCGTAACCCATATCTTTTAAATGTTGTAGTGAGTTTCTATTTCCGTATATCATAAAAGGTGTGTGTGATGCCAATGCTTTAAATGTTTTTTCACTAATAAAACAGGTTAAGTCTTCATCGTTAAAGGATGCCTCACTAACAATACTTAGATAGGATTGTAATACTGTATCTTTGTTAAATTTTTGTATATAAATTAAATCTGAAAAATTATTCTTTCCTTCTCCGTTTGGCTCTAACGGTAGATACTTGTTTAGCTCTTCTACTTCTTCTTCTGTCATAAAATTGCCAAACATATAGGTATTATATTGTATAAAAGGTTGCATGCTACATAAGCCCTTATCTAAAAGTCCTTCTTCTACAATTCTTTTGTATATCCAAAGTCTATGAGATCTTTGTCTTTTTTGTAATAGGTTGTATGTCCACGTTTTGTTGTTTGTTTTATATTCTACGTTTTCTTCAAAAGTAGGCGCAACATCTAATCCTCTAAAATTACCAAATTCATGTGTAGTGTAAATCATATTCTCAAAATGAAATAAAGGAGCTACGCACATTCTATTTTGTAAATTATGTGTATTACACCATGTCTGATATTGTTTGTCTGCCTCTCCGTTTCCTGTTATATAAATTATTGCTTTAGGATTTATGTTGTATTTTGTGCACTCATCATGGAAATAATTCCACAACCAAGATCTTTGATAACCTTCGTGTGATTGGTCCAACATTAACATAGCTCTGCCTTCTTGTAAGTCCTTCATATATTTTGGAGACAGCCATTCAAATATAGATTTAAATTCTATGCCATCATCTCTCATCCAATAGTTTTTTGCTATTTTTCCTACCCATTGTTCTGGGGAATGATTAACGCCTGTAGAAATAATATATTTGTCTTTAGCATGATATGCTCTTACAACATCAAAGTCTTTGAATTCAAAGTTTTCAAATTCTTGTCCTGTTCTCCAATAACGTATCATTGTAGATGCTGTAGGACAGACTTGTAATCTCATAAAGCCGTCAGGCAATTTTTCTACTTTAGTAGATTCTACAAAGTTTTCTTGTTTTGAAATGTTCTCGAATGCAAAAATCACATCAACTTCTCCGACCAGGTCTTTGGTGTTAAATCGTTATTTATTTCTAATGTAATGTCATAATCAAACTCTTTAGGTCCTGCTTCTCGTATCCAATCAGCAGTTTTTGTAATCATATCCTTTAAGTCGATTGTTTCTTTATAATCTAATATTTCTCTAGCTTTGTTTGAGGAACAAATAGCAGTATGAACTTCTTTAGGGCGAGGTGGTAAGTATTCTGGTGGTTGATTAAATCCTGTTTCGTTAGCACACAAATCTGCTAACTCTTTAATTGTAACCTCTCCTGTATCAGGTCCTAAGTTTACTGTTTCGTATTTAATATTTTTATCTAATGCTAATTTAACTAATCCGTCAACACAATCATCAACATAGCTAAAGCATCTTACCTGTGAACCGTCTCCGTAAATATATGCTGGTTGTCCTCTTAGGTTTCTATTTAACATAATAGACATAACATTCCTAAAAGGATCTGTATAGTTTTGTCTAGGACCAACAATATTATGAGGTATTGCTATATTCCACTCTATACCATGTGTTTCTGCTAATAGTTTTAATGTTTGTTCTGATGCTACTTTTGCTATAGCGTAAGGGTCCTGAGGTTTACATTCCATATCCTCAGTAAACGGTGCTTCATTACTACCATATCTTGCCATGCTACTACAAAATACAAATCGTTTTACATTAGCAGCTATAGCAGCAGTCATAGTTGTTACAGATGCTTGATAATTATTCTTTGTTATAAACGCAGGACTAAAAACAGACAAACCCTCATGTGCTGTTGCAGCACAATGTATAACAACATCTACGCCCTTACATAGTGCCTTCATAGCTTCAAAGTCGCAACAATCTGATGTCAATACAGTTGCACCCTTTGGAACATTTTCTAGCTTACCGCCCATTAGGTTATCGTTACCTAATACCTTGTGTCCTTCGTCTAATAGTCTAGCTGCTAGGTTACTTCCTAGAAATCCTGCTATACCTGTAATTAAAATTTTCATTTGTTTAATTTTGCTAACTCCTGTGCTAGTAGTTCATGTGCTCTTGCTTTTGGATGTCCGCCATTGTGTATAAATTTTCTTGCTTTGTTTGGCCAACGTTGTGTCTCTATATATTCATCCATTGACTTAGGAAACTTAACTCCTGCTAGTCCTTGTATAACAAAGTCATAAAAATTTGTATATCCATCTATCTTTAAAAAATGTTCAAAAGGTATAGAGTTTAGTAATCCATTATTAGGATCTACTTTCATTCTCTTTTGAAAACTTTCTTTGTTATATTCATCACTAAATGCTGGAAATATTTGTAAACTACATTCATTTGCCATACAATAATTTTCTATTGTTCTAAGTCCTATTATAAAATTCATAGCTCCCATTCTAGGTAGCCAAAATCTAGATAATGATCTTTCCATTTCTCGATGTTCTACAGGCCAACCGTCCCAAGGATCCATAGTAGGTGTATATGTTGTAAACTCTCTAGCAGATGTCGGCTCTCCGTCCCAACGCCATGTGGGACTTATAACATCTAATCTATCTAATCCTGTTGGCATAAAGAATACAATTCTTTCTTCGTAATCCCATATAGGTAAATCGTATAGTAAAGGCTTTTGTGTAATACCTAAGTTGCCGCCACCGACTATTCCCAAATTAATATGGTCTGCATCTATTGCTTCTGCGTAATGTTTTAAAAATGAAAAATTAGGCCCTCCTGCCTCTTCTCCGTGCATGAAAGAGTCTCCTAATCCTAAAATTATTTTCTTTTTCATATTTGAACTACCTGTATCTCATTTTCTTTTTTCTTTTCTGCTAGCTCCTTACACATATTATAGAAGTCTGTGTAATCTGGGAATATATCTAAGAACTTTGTATTTCTTCTTCTGTCTAATTCGTTAAACCAATTGTAAAAGTCTATTCTGCCTTCCTTAACTTTGTCTTCATCATATTGAACATCAGCAAAATAATCTCTTACTCTTCTAAATCTTTCATATTCTAGTTCACTAAACTTTGTGACGTCTTGTTCGTCCATGTTATCTTTAATAAACTTTAATATTTTATCGAAGTAAGGTAGATACTCCTCCTTAGGTAATATGTGCATGTCATATTGTAGTGGCTCTTTTAAGTAAGGAGTATCAAACCTTATTTTTCTATCTAGTGGATATCTAGGATCTAATGTAGGAATTACATCATTATACTTAGCTCTCCAATCTAATATCTTTTGTAAAAACTCTGTAAAACTTGTAACAGATAAAATGTTAAATGTAACCATGTGAGTAATATGGGACTTAACGTCATTTAAATAAATGTCTTGATTCTTTTCCCATAGTTCTATATTTAATCCTGTTCTTAAATACTCAGCACGTTTGCCCCAGGTGTCCATTGAACTAAACAATTTAAATTTTCTAATACAACCTTCATCCATTAGTTCATTAATAACAGGACCTAGTTTTTGAACGTGTCTAGACGACATTCCTAAATTACTGTTTACATTAATTTCTAAATGTGGTTTAGGATCTTTTTTAAGTTCTTCAAATAGACGCCATGTAGATTTGTGTAGGAGCGGCTCCCCACCTGTAATACGTAGAATGTTTAATGTTTTAGAAACAGTTGGCCACCATTCCCACCATGCTTTAACGTATGGATTCTCATCTTCTGCCTTAGTCTTTTTAATATAACTAATATCCAACATATGATTTTTAACCATATCAAACGGACCGTGTTTTTTCATTTCATTATAAAATGTGCTACTTACTGCTGGGTGACAATATCCGCATTTAAAATTACATTCGTTGTGAAAAGCAATCTCAATATATTCTGGGTTAACATCATAGTCCCATGGTTGATCTATAATTTCGTCTACAATATCATCTGTATAGATAGAATTGTTTCTTATCATTCTATCTGATATGTGAGAACTATCCCATGCTTTGTCTTTCTTTTTGTCTAGTGATTCTACATTCCAACAATACTGACATCCTTTTGGCTTTTCACCGATAAGCATTTCAGCACGTTCTTGTTTCTTTTGCTTTGTATTATGTAACGCTGCTGGATTAAGTTTTATTTCTTGAACATCAATATCGTGTGGACTTGGGTGATAACAAGAGTGCGTCTGTCCTGAGTAACAATAAATTGATGTATGATGCCATTTTGCTAAACAGAAAGTAGGACTGATTCTATCCTCTAGTTCTTTACTCTTCTCCCTGATTAAATTAACATCAGCGTCGTATGAATTTCCCATAATATATTAAGTCCTTATAAATCTAATTAACCAACTTCCTAAATCGAAGTTACTCCATATAGCCTCTTTTGGTTTTCTATGATGTTGTTCGTGTAATGCTTCACCAAATACAAATGGAACAAGCCACCAATCTGTTCTAGGCTTTCCACCTCTATGTGAAATAGATGCAATAACTCCCATTCCTAATTTTGAAAGTCCTGCTCCTAACAAATAAACTAATGCCCATTTAATATCTATTAATGCTAGTATAATAACAACAGCAACAATAATAGTCATATAGTTTTTATGTTGCCAGCTATAAAATCTATCTCTTATTTCATTTTTAGAGTGTGTAATAATTCTTTTTTGTGTTTCTCTGGGTGTGCAACTATTCATTACCAATGCTGTATTGAACATACAATTTAATATGCCGTGTTCTACAGGTGAATGACTATCGCCTTCTTTGTCTGTATATCTGTGATGATTTAAGTGCATTGCCTTCCAAGCAATCATAGAACTTTGTAATCCTAGTCCACCTAAAAATACTAGGAGATACTCAACCCATTTGTAAGTTGTAAAACTTCTATGAGTTACTAACCTGTGATATCCAACCGTTGCTGATAGGTAAAAAATGGTATAACACAGTATAACGCTTATCCAATGCCAAGCTGTTACGCTAGGCAAAAAGTATAACGGTATAACGCTTAGTAATGCAGCGTTTTGTAGAATGTTTAATTGTAATACTTCTTTATTCATTTCTTTTTGCCGATAATCATGTATCTATTAAAGTCTTTTAATGCTAGTTCATTTTTATATAAAACTTCTAGCTTTGATTTGTCTTCAAACTCATCTAAGCTTGAGGATGTATTCACATGCTCATCTATTTCTAAGTTATTAGATTGTAAAACTATAAGTGTATTTATAGGACATTTATCCAACCATTGTTGATAATCTTCTTGAGATATGTGTTCGCAAATTGTATTGATTATAATACTAGGTGTTGTAGGATATTCAAATGTTTCTAGTCTGTGTATTACAGGAACAATGTTGTCTTTTTTATAGGTTATTTGATTGAGGACGGAGGCACAGAATGGGTCCTTGTCTACGGAGTATATAGTGCCTGCAGAGCCTAATATTTTATTGTCTCGTAGCAGCTGAGGTAAAATCCCAAACCAGCCTCCTAAACAATATATATCACCTACAGGTTTTTCATCTATAAAAGCTGCTAGTATTTTTATTAGCCAGTTTTTACTCTCTAATTGACTTGGGAAAAATGCGTTAGAAAATTCTTGAGATAGGTGATTTTGATATCTCACATAATCCATCCATTTTATAATTCTTTTATGCTCTAATTTCATGCAAATAATTTTGTAAATCGTGTAAATGTTCTTTTTCAGCAAAATATACAATATTTTGAGGTGTATAGTTTACATTTACTGTATATGGCCACTTCCAACAAGGAATAATTAATCTTTCCTTGATAAAATAATAATCTCCTCTTTTTTCTGAGATAGTAGCAAAATTTATTTTTGCTAACTTATCAAATAACTTTTTATGATATTCATCTGTATTGTGTGCAATAATATACCCATCATAATTTTCTGTAACAAACTTAAACGCAACCTCATTCAATGCTCGAATGTGTTCGTGTGGTTGTAGTCCTTTTGGCCCTAGTTTTTGAAACGTTTGTAAGCCAAATGTTCTACTTCCGTATATCGCCCACCTCGTTGAGTCGTGCAAGCTCGTTACGCCGAACCCATTGATGATTTCTCCGTCTTCTT
>Ga0181572_10000226_pt1 | contig 38399 bp, 19 predicted proteins | sample 101ome_26_FD_133004 | JGI IMG/M metagenome (GOLD analysis project Ga0181572, IMG submission 133004) | Coastal salt marsh microbial communities from the Groves Creek Marsh, Skidaway Island, Georgia - 101408AT metaG (megahit assembly) | ecosystem: Environmental > Aquatic > Marine > Intertidal... | reverse complement strand
TGCATCAGGAAACCATTTCCAAAATGCTTCTACATAAGGGTTATCATCATTATGCCTATATGGCATTTTTCCTACTTTTTCTAAATAGGTTAAATTATGACTTCCGTGTTTTGTAGGATATTCTCCATTCTGTTTTATATCCTCCATCCACTTACTACTAATTTCTGGACTACAATATGCACAAGCAAAATTACAAGCATTTGAAAAGCTAACTTCTAAATAACTAGGATATACATTTTCTCCAGGATCGCTAGTTGCAATTTCTTCAAATCTATCCCAGGCCCAAGTATCTGCTGTTTTATAATGCCTATCACTAAAATAATTTTTATCTAAATCTTCAATATTCCAACAATAATCACACTCTTTTGGTCTGTTACCTAATATCATATCAAGGCGTTGTTGTTTTTTATATTGACTGTTATGTAGTGCGCCAGGATCTTTTTCGATTTCTTTCAAGGGTATTTTATGCGGAGCAGGATGGTGACAACTGTGATTATACCCGTTTTGTAGATATAATGTAGTTTGCAACCATTTAGCCGTACAGAAACTGCAACTTACTTTGTTTATTTTATCACGCTTTTCTTCTAGTATGCGTATTTTTTCTTCGTTGCTCATTTAGCTCGCTTTATAATCCTTGGTGTATTTTGATATACTGCTTTAAAGAATTTACTTTGTTCTGCATCTAATGGCTTTGTAGACATATCAACACCTGTGCCTTTTAGTATTTCAAATCCCAAACGTTCTGATTCTTCGTCTGGGTTTAAATCTTTTACATCACTTTCCCAAAAGTTGTTTAGCCATTCAAAGTCACGCACATTGGCATAGTCCCAATCTGTACAGTTTGTCATATAACAACCTTGACGTGCGCCTAGTATGCTCCACATACCATTTTTTACATCTGCACCGATTTGACTCCAAATAAGAAGGCGTTGATAATTTTGCCACCATACACTACGTAAATCGTCTACTTTAGCTCCTTGATCTAAACTCATCTTAACGCCTTCTCTAAAGCCAGCTCTCCAAGCCTGCCAAGGTGTTGCATTAGTATAAGATTCGCTGTAGTTTTCGTTAAACTGGTAATACTTGTTGTCAAAACAGAATTCGACTTTTCCTCGTTCATCTCCGTCTTCACTTGCTTCGTGTGTTTTCATATTGTGAACAAATTTACGTGTCCACATTTTTAGTCCGCCGTTACCGTACATCAGTCCGTTAACGTGAACTTTGCCGCACCAACTAAAAACGTGGTCTGGTGTTAATCCAAGCTCTTCTGTATCAACAACTACATTCATAAATTTAGGATCAACAATGTTGTCTGCATCTACAGTAACAAAATACTCTGTTTCACTTAAATCTGCACAAGCCTTATGTGCGGCATCGCTCCCGTATACTCCGTGAACACGCTTTGCCCAGGGAATCTTACTACACAAATCTGCATAATTTTTTTCTGCATTTGGTTCGTCATAACTTAGAAAAATAATATCTTGTTCAGCTACTTGTATTTTCATTCTGTTTCCTGTATATGATAATAGTTTTCGAATATTTTACCACAGTATACACTCACTTCACTCTGTGATGCAACCTCTTTATTTTGATCTGTAAGTACAAATTTGTCATTATACATAACATTCCATAATTGAAAATGAATTGTATCTAATAAAATATTAGGATCATCTTGACTAGTGATGTAAATATTATATTCTTTATCTTTATAATACGGAGTTTCCTGAAGTAAATTTTTTAACCCGTCGGTTAATTTAAACGACCAAGTTTTATTTACAGTATTTTGTATAATAATAAATGCGTTATTATTGTCAACACTAGTAACTTTTTCTACTCTATGTATGCTTCTATCTACATCAAATAAATCAACTCCACTATGTTTTAATTGTAGCTCGTATTTTATATTTTCTTTTCCTGTAGGCAATATTAAATAATCTTTTGTATTAGTTTTACCAGATATAAAATCTACATAAGTAGTTCTATCAACTTCAATAGAAGGTGTTGTGTCATCAAACACATTTGTTAATTTAACAATTTTACCTGTTTTTTCGTTAAAGTTAATATACAGTGCCATCTTTTAACTTCTCTATAATTTCTTCGGACAAAAACATATCTTCTACATAATGCAGTATGCCCTTTTGAATATAATTCCCTAGCAATAAGCTACCATCTTTTTTATAATATCTACCAATAACATTTGTCCATCTTTCAGGTACTTGATGCCATCCTTGTAGACGAGTTTTCATATGTGTAAATGTAATATAACTATTCGGATCAGTAATGTCTAATTCGTTTCCTATAATCTTACTTGCAAGAGCACAAGACACATCCATACTGCACCATTTTTGATATTCGTTTGGAGCATATTTTCCGTAAAATAATTGCCAGTTATTAACTATTACTTCTAATAAATTATAAAACTCTTTTGCTTTGTCGCCTTTTTTAAAGTAATGCAATGCACTATAAAGATTAGGTAAATTGTTTGCATCAAATGTTTTTCTATAAAACCTATTTGTAACTAGTTCATCTCTGTAAGTTCTTACATTGCTAGTAAAAAATAACTCTCTTTTTCCTAGTTCATCCCACCAATGTGTTATATCACTTAGAATCAACATATCTGCTTCTAGTACTATTGTTTCATCATACGGACTTGCGTGATAAACTTTCCATCTATTTTGTATTTTCCAATCTTCATCTTGGGCATCATCTGACCACGGAATAGAAATAATTTTATCAAAAGGTCCCTGCCATTCGTCTGGAACTTTATCGTTTGTTATCAAACTTATTTTTTGTCCAGTATTATATTTGTGTAAACTTAGTGCTAACGCATATGCTTGACGGACATAATCTGTTTTTTCATTATTTTGTGCTAATAGACAAAAACCTTTACTCATTACTGAATACCTCATCAATATGTCTATCTAAAGAAAATTTATTCATAATGTGTACATTTGCAGATTCAATGGCGCCTAATGTATAATGTCCTGGCCAGTCTTTTTTATCAAGTAAAAATACGTAATGCTCATTGTCTTTATCTGTTTTAATTAACACATCGGCATCACTTGTCAACCATAACTTACCTGGTAGCATCTTAGGCCAGTTAGTACGTTGAAACCCGTTAAAAATATGTATTGCAATACTAAATGCATAATCGTTTCTAAAATTACTTTGAGGTATTTGATATATTAATCTATAAAAATGCCAATTATCTCTAATATGTTCAACTAAATCAAAAAAAGATTTTGTAAAGTCTGTTTTCTTAAAATAAAAAACTGTTGCCCAGTACATATCTGGACCTCTGTCACTTATTTTATTAAATCGGTGTTCGTCAGGACGATCTTGATTTAAATCTTCAATATGCCTATAAATTAAAAAGTCATCATCTGTATCAAACGCATTAAGAAGAATATTATTTCCAACAATAAAATCTGTATCCATCACTATTGTTTCGTCGAATGGAGAGATTTCATATGCTGACGCTCTTTGATGATTCTTCCAAGTAAGATTTCTTTCAGACATAGTTCCGTCTCGAAATCTTCTAGTTTGAGTTGTTTCGTAAAAGTTTAACTTTACAATATCGTCGATGTATTTTTTATAAAAAGGATATTTGTTTAAAACGTAATCGACATTATCTGTTGCTAGTACAACAGGAAGATTAAGATGTTTTTTAATTTTTTTTGCACAGTAAATTGCTTGTTTTACATAATCTATGTTAAGATTGTTGAGTGCAAAAAGTAATACACCCTTGGTCATAAATTAACTAAATCCTTAATTCTTTTCTTTTTAAGACTACTAAATTTTTCTAAATATTCGTTAGAATTTGTAAAATAGATATCTAATATTTCACTTAAAAAATCTTCAATATTATCAACCTTAACAGGTGAGTTGTTATCGTCAATTAACACAACATCTTCTTGACCTGTTGAAACAAGCATATGACAAAAATTAATTAGTTCTCTTGTTACAGAAAACTTTCCACCATTTAAATAGTGTACACAATTTTCTAAAAATTGTTCGTGAATTAATCTACGCTGGTTATTTAATGTAACCATATAATTTGAAAAATCTAATGCTTTTTCTAAACGTTCATCCATAAGAACCTCCTAGACTACTATTATATAACAAAAAGTCTAGTAAGTCAAGTTGTTTTTGAAGTTATTTTAGGTAACGCTACCCTGGAATAGCTCGTTTGAAACATTAGCATCGTATGGTGCATCAACTTCAACATTTGAGCCTGTTGCTCGACGATAATCTACTTTTATCGAGAAAGTACCTTGAACAGGTTCGTCTTCTGGTGGTCCAGTACCTGTCTGATCTCCCGTATCAAAGTCCATTAATTGAAGATAAAATGATACAGTGTCGCCTGTAGCATTTTTCTTGGCGTAAATTTTTATCTTATTTTCTGCATAGTCACTATCAACATCGCCGCCGCCGCGCCAAAAAATCTGTTGCAAACTATTATTAAGAGTGTTATAACCTATTGTGTCATTGCCACCTAATTCGTCTGAATTATGATTTCCGTCTGCTGGATTTCCTGATCCTGTGGTAATAGTTCTAGTTCTTTCAAGTTTAACAGCACCCATATTAGATAACATAGTTGCCCAGTCAGAACCTTTAATGTTAGTTCCATTTCCTTCGCCGCTAATATTAATACTTCCGCCAGCATTAAAAAAATGTTGAGCGTGTTGTGCTCCGGTAGCAGTTTGTGTGTTTCCGTTAGAATCAATATATTCATATCCGCCAGGGAATTCAATGTCAAATTGACAATCTATACCAGTAGGCTGGCCTTCGCCTCCCCAAGAAGTTGTTCTAGTTGTTTGACCGTTTGTACCGTCTGATGTTTCAGTCATTTCGGAATTGGAGAAAGTATACTTGTCTGTATTAATATCTGTTACAGCGTTTAAATAATCGTTTACACCTTTATTAGCAGTTGCACTAACCTGTGTAAACGTTACTACTCCGCCGGAATCGACTCGGGTAACACTAGTTCCACTTGCATCTGCACCAACTATTCTACCTTCGATTTGTGAACCAATGCCTGCATTTGCATTAGTTTGGTGTTGGCTTGCACGATCTACAAGTGTTTTAAGTGTGTTCCATTCTGCATTATCAATGTCTTTTGTAGAACTTCCTGTAACTTTTGTTAAGGTAAAATTTTGTCCGTATGTATCGCCCATTACAGACCATACTATATCAACAAGATCATTATAATCCGATGAATTAATAATGTCGCCAACGTTTACAGCCATCTGTTACGCTCCGCCGGATAAGTCAACTTGATTAGAATATGATGCTGATTTAACTGAAACATACGCCCCCGAAGGACGCTGTTGTCTTACTGTACTTTGTAATGTTCCTAAAATAGATTCGTCAACATTTGGATCGCCGGCGTCATTATCAACAAATTCTATTCTAAATTGTATTGCTTTGTCGCTAGTTTCTTTAGCAAAAATATAGTATCTGTTTTCGGCATAATCGTTATCTTGACCTTGCCTTTCAAAAATTTCTTGGAACGAAGATGTTAAATCATAATTACCAATAGGTTGAGTAACACCGCCATTTCCTGTTTTTACAGTAGTATTGGCTCCAAATTTAATTGTTCCCATATTAGATAACATTGTATTCCAGTCTTGGCCTTTAAGAGAATTATCACCTGAAATTTCTGCAGAAATATGAATTTCGCCGCCAGCATTAAAAAATGCACGTCTATGATCTGAGTTATCAAAGGTTGCAGTAAATTGATGTATAGGATTACCATTCCAAGGACTATACCTTTCGCTAGTGATAGCAGTTTGTACTTCTACTTGTGTTCCATCAACTCTGTCTTTTAAAGGTTCTAACACATCCATTAGACCTAAATAAGCGTTAAATCCTTTTGTTGGATCTCCGGCAATGTTATTAGCACCAATTGATTCTCCTGGACTAATTTCTGCAAGATTAGATAATGCACCAGTCTGATGCACATTTATTCTATTTAGATCAGTTCTTAACAATTCCATATGTTCTGCTGTTACTGTTTCTGAAACAGCAACGAAATCAGCAACTGGTGTTTGTCCATATCCTGACTGTCCGGAACCTACACCGAGTAGGTTATTTACTCTACTGAATAAAGTGTTATAGTTTGCCGCTGTAATCTTTGAGCCAGGATTTACTGCCATTGTCGTTTCCTATATCTATTATGTACGTATTTATACCTTGAGTACGCACTCGACTAATTTTTCTTCTTCTGACGAATTTGATTCTAATGCAATCCCTACCAAACAACCACCGTTAATTGCTGTGCTTGCACAACCGTTATCATCTACATAAACTGCATCACCTTTGTTAACTGTGCCAACTACACGAACAGGAACACGACCTTTAAGACCAATTGCTTGTCCTTCTGCTTCGCTGTTCATTAAGTATGCTGGTTCTGCTGATACAACACCAATTGCAATGCTTCCTCTGTTAGCTGATCTTGCTTCGGCTGTGCCTTGTGTTGCTACTGCCATAACTGTTCCTACTGGATAGTCTGCGTCTGTAGTATATTTTTCTGCTAAGTCAGCATATTTTGCTTCTGAAGCAATTCCCTGGAATACATTAGCGTAAATATCGCCCAATCCGTCTCGTAATGCAACTGTGTTTATTCCAGCTGTTAGTGCGGGTAAATATTCAACTTGTGTTCCAACATCTTTAAGTGCTTTTGCTGTTAAAGCTAGTCCGTCAAACTCGTTTGCATAAACTCTTTCCCAACGACGATCGTCTTCTCCCAATGTAACTGATCTTACATTTGTACCAGTATCAAACCCTGGGTTTACACTATCTGAAAAGAATCTTATTGGATTTCTAATAATACCGCCATCATCTTTAACATTAATAACAATTTGTGTACCAACGTTATTAGCAATAACTGCGTTAGTTGTTAAACTTTCTACACTTAGAGCAAAATCACCCGAATCACCTATTTGTAATCCAGCGTCTGCAAAAGATGCAAGATTTGAAAAACTTGCACCAGCTGATGTTACAAAATCAGATGCTGTCTTTCCTTCTAGTTTGTCCGAGTTAGATGCTGTTCCCCATAATCTCCAATCGCCTGAAGTAACACCTGAGTTGGCAGCTAAGGTGTTTTTAAGGGTAATGCCTTGGCGTATTCTATCAAATCCTGATATCGCATTTTCAGCATCTGTTGAATCAATAGTAAATTCATTTGAACTAATAGTAAATACAACTTCGTCGTTAACAACTGCTGTAATAATATTGTTACTACCGCCTTGATTGTTGTTTACTGTTCGGCTTACAATTTGAGTTTGGCCAGCGCCTGCGGCTTGTGGACCAATAAGTACAAAATTTGTTCCATCATATACCTTAAGCTGTTGTCCGTTCCACCATAAATCACCTTCTTTTAGACCTGTTGGTGTATTGGTGTTAACTTCTGCGCCGCCTGATGTACGCCATTGAAATCCATCATAAAACTTTAGTTTCGAGTTTCCTGTATCAAACCAAAGCTGACCTGCTATTGCTCTCGGTGGAGATGCAGATCCTGCAAAATTTTCTAGCAAGTATACAAAATTTTCATTTTGTATCTCACCATATCCTGCGTAGTTTTTACCTACTAATTTTAAGTCAGTAGTTTGATCAACTGTACCGTCTTCGATTACTGTTAGTTGACCTGTGCTGTACTTGTCTATTGTATATGCCATTTTTAACCCCTAAGTGCGATATTGTATTTATCTACTTTCATTAAAGCGGTGTAGTACGGACAAACTGCCATACGCCTGCGTTTACTATAAATTCCATTTTTGCTCTCAAAGCAGAAAGGTTTGCAACACCAGATGCTGTAGAAAAGTTAATATCTTGTACAACTGATTCTTCTTCTGGGGTTGAACTATCTTCTGGATCACGTAATACTGAAATATAAGATTTAGTTGCTGTTGACTCAATATCAATACCAGATACTGTTGCACCTGTATATGAAGTACAAACTATTCTAGCAACTGTTCCATTTTCTTTTTCTGATGCAGGATATAAAAATTCTAGTAAATCCTTTACATCATTATATGGTCCATCTAGATTGAAATCGTTTGTTGGATTATTTAAACCAGTAGTGTCTAATGATGTTACAACAGGTTCTTTATCAATCTGTGTATCTACATAGCCTTTGTTTGCTACTACTGTATCACCATCAGAGTCTGCTGGTCCAGTGACTCCTGTAATTTTTTGATTATTAATAGTAATAATTCCACTTGAACTTATATTCAAAGGATCACTAACTGTTATTGTTGATCCATCAAAAGTAAAATTATCAACTTCTAAGTCTAAGAGCGTACCAATACTAACCAATCCTTCTGCATATATTACAGAATTATGTAACCTATTTTCGCTTAACTTAACTACATTATCAATTTTATAACTTTTACCAGACACTAGATCCCAATCATTACTAGATGTCCAATTATCAGTTTCATATTCCCAAGTTATAGTTTTATCATTACCCGAAACTCTTACTATAATTCCTGCACCGTCCATTTGGGAGTCATCTAGTAGAGTACTATCACTTGTAATTCCTAATTCAATGTTTTTATCTTCTACTCTTAAATTAGATACATCTAAATATGTTAAATCGCCACCAACTGTTAAATTTCCTTCAATATCCATATTTCCAGTGATTCTAGCAGATCCTGTAAGGTCAAAATCAGTTGCCGGTGCACTAGTAAAAATACCTACACGCTTATTATCTGCATCTACATAAAATGCATTATCTTGAGCATTGCCTCTTCTAGTTCTTATTGCAAAATCTTTATTAGAAATTTGTGTGTCAATAAAACTAGTTCCTGTGGTTTTGCTAACAGTTAATGTTAGATAATCTGATGTTTGATCACCGATTGTAAGTCCTTTAAGATTTTTAATCTTGACGCCACCTGTAGTTTGTGTGTCATCATTTGTTTTCATAAACTTATCAACAGTGTATGTTTCGTTTGTGTTTACATCAATAAGTGAGCTTGTACTTTCTGCTGTACCTCTAAACCAAAAATCTACACTTACAGGATTAAATCCTAATTTAATTTTTTGTCTTCTCGGAGTGCTTGTGTCGTCAGGATCTAAAGGAAATCCTGTAATATTAACAAGAGGTACAAAAGTTGCTGTAGATAGGATTCCGGCTAATGTTCCTGCTATATAAAAGAACATAACAGTTCTGTCTTGTGATTGAGTATCTAATACTGTTACTGCTTCAAATCCTGTTTTTCCTTGAGCATCTGAGTAATTTGGTCCTACTAATACTAAATCTGCACCATCGAAGAAATAAAGTTTATTATTTAAACTATCGATCCATAAATCACCTAGCACTAAATTAGGTTGAGAACTGCTAACTACTGCGCCGCCAGCACTTTTAAATGTTTCTCCATCATATAATTTAAGACGTTCTTCAGAAGTATCATACCAAAGTTGTCCAGTTAACGGATTTCCAGGTGCGCTTGTTTTTGCAAAATTTTCTAATAATTTAATATAGTTTTCATTTAAAAATTCACCAAAACCTTTATAGTTACGTCCAACAAGGGTTATATCAGTAGAAGTATTATCAATTTGACCGTCTACTAATTCAACTAATAGCTCTCCGTTTGTTTTATTAAGTCTGTAACTCATTAGCTTTCCTTACCTCCGTAAATAATATAATTCAGTGTAATTGTTGGAGGCATAATATTTAGAGGTTGTCCTAGATCATTTTCATCAACACCACCACTATTTGACAATGCTTGTCCTGCACCTGTTCCTGTAGGAGCATCATACACTCTAACGTTATCATCTACTGGTGTTCCTGTAACATCTGAAATTGCAAAAAACTGATTATTTTCGCTATCTCTCATATCGTGTTTATGTTCTGGTAAATTGTTTATTGAAATACTTTTAGTTTCTTCACCATCTTTAAGACCAACTGTATCTGCAGATTCAGCAGTAACAACATTTGCACTTGTGCCTCCCATATTATCAGCACCCAGCGGCAATCTACCTCTTAAATCAGGAACTCTAAAATATTCAGGAGTTACTGAGCTTCTACTTCCAAACTTATACCCTAATACGGTTGCTAATTCTGGCCATTTTGCAATTTCTACTTCTCTACCATCGCACAATATCCAACCATCTGGTGCTTCATCTCCAGCATATGGCATAATTACACCCGGAGGATTAACTGGAACTACACTTAAAAAGTCTTTTCTAGTAATTTTAAACAGGCCTTGATTAGATCCTGATGGAACATTAATAATTAATTCATCAGATGTATCTGTTTCTGTTACTGCATCTCTATCTGTAATAAATCTATTACTAATTGTAGTTCTAAAAATTTTCTTTAGCGGAGATTCACCAATAGAACCGTCTTCGTTTTCAAAATTTGCATCTTGATACTGTCCGTCAAACACAACATCTAAAACAGATTCAACATCACCTACTATTGAAAAGTTTGTTTTAGATGTTAATACGTCAGATTTAGTAGATCTACCATTAACTGTTCCTGTTACAGTACCAATTACATTTCCGTATATGTCTGTTCCATAAATATTTCTATACTTAACGCTAGGCGAACCTATATCTCTAATAGCATTATCATCAGCAACAATAGACGATGTTGTTAATAAACCTGTTATTTTCGTATCGCCGCCTACATTCAAATTTCTAGCAATACCTGCGCCACCTTTAGTAGTTAATGCACCGTTAGTAAACACTGTACTATCTGTTGTTGAATTAACAAGTAAAGATCCACTTGACTGAATATCGCCTATTACGTCTAATTCTTTATCTGGTGCTTCGTTATTAATACCAACTTTCAAGTTAGAATCTAAACGCATTATTGTTCTTGTAATATTGTTGTTTCTAACACGTATGTCAATGTTTGAACCACCAATGTTATTTTGTAAAATACCTGCGTTTCCTTCAACTCCAACTGTAAGTTCAGCGTTAATACCTAAATTTAGTCCTTGGTTGTTTTGAATGTTAATCGGAAATTCTGTAGTACTTGTAGCATTACTTCTTAAAAAATTAGCTGCCGATATTGGTAATGGTTCTCCAGGAATAATAAGGCTTTCAGCCTTTTCTGCAATGCCATAAAATTTAAAATTGCTTACTCCATCATTGTCAGTGTCTTTATTAATTAAATTTAAGCCAGGATTAATAACATCAAACCCTGGAATTTTTGCTTTTGGTGTAAAAGATGGATTGTTAGAATAAATTGCAACAATTTCTGACGAAACTTCTACTTCTAAAACTGTATATGTATTGTTATCTGATGCAAGTATCGATGCAGGTGATGAACCCGTTGCCAATCCTTCACTAAATTGAGGACCAACTAGAATCCAGCCGCCGCCTGTGTATAAGTATAACTGCTGATTATCTTTATCTACCCACAAATCGCCAGTTTGCGCTCTAGCAGGAGCAGAAACTGCCTTTGTAATGCCACTTGCCGGTGACCAGTTACTACCATCATAAACTTTTAATGTCGGAGTTTCTTCTCCATTATCGTACCAAAGTTGTCCTTCGGTAGGATTTGCAGGTTCTGTTGATTTAGCAAAATTTTCTAATAAGTGTAAAAAGTTTTCAGCAATAATAGCACCATACGAAGTAGTGTTACGTCCCGGAATACTAATACTTGTTTCGGTATTTAATGTACCGTCTTCAATAGTTAGTGTTCCTTTATTTGCTACGTCTGTATAAGATATTGTGTATGCCATCGTTACGCCTCATTAAATCCGGTTAAACTTTGTACTCTAACAGTATAATCAATTTGGATTAATCTGTTTAACGACTTTTGTACAGGATGGAAAATAACGTGTGTTAATAATCTTCCGTCACCAGTTGGTGAATAGCTTTTTAAACCTAATTCATCAAATACATATAAACTTTCAGTACCAGATGCTGTATCAAAAGCATCTTGACCATTTGGCTCACCGTAATCTAGCAAACAAGTTACTAATATATCTGTATAATTAGTACCACTTACGTGTCGTGTTTCAATTTTATTTCGGACAGGATCAATATTATTAACACTTCTATCATCTACAACTTTAGTAAAAGTTTGATTATATAAACTTGCATTAGTACCAGTACTATTTGGAGTCAAATAAGTAATAATTCCTGTAGGATCTATACTTGTGCCTCCGTTGCCAAAGCTCATTTCGTGTATCCAACCTTGTCCAGCGTTTGCTAAACTTTCAGCTAACGATATACTCATATTCTCATAGTGAATAGCATTACGTTTATTAATAAGAACTTCACCACTATTTGGGTCGTGGATCTTTATGTGTCCTTCTAATAAAATGCCATTTGTATCTTTAAAATTGTCTGCCATATCTATATCCTGTCATTGTATTTATCGCGGTAGATCAATACTTGTCTTACGTAAGAATTTTGCAATCTGTGTGTCAGATTTTCCTAAAGGACTCATAATTGATACATTTTTCCATTTTGTTTCATCCCAAGAACTTGCTAAAATATCTTGCAATGCTTCGTAGAATTTTCCGTTGTATAAAACAACCTCTCCTTTGCTATAATCAACGGTTTCTTTAAAATTAAGTTTGTAAGGACCGTTGGAAATATTATTAATTTCATTCCAAGAATACCCTGTTTTCTTAGAAATAATAATTTTAACATTTGGTTCTGGCGGATTTGTTAATCTTACATATGCTCCGATTGCTCTATTTACTGCATATTCTGCTTCAAGAGTAACATTTCCGTTAACACTATCTTGTCCAATAGCCGGATCAAAATATGTTAGTGGATTTTTACGTAAACGTCTACCACTAATAAACATATCTATATCCATTCCTTCCCAATATTCGTATGGTATACTAGAAAAGTCTTCGACTATTCCTGTACCTGTACCTGTAGCAGTTGCTTTAAACTCATAGCCTATAGTAGCAGAAGACCCTACCTCAGACCAATTAGTAGTACCTAAACTCTTAACACGATAATATCTTCCTGGAATTATTTCTGTTACAGGCAAATCAACAGTTTCTTTATACCAATTAAACTCTGTCGCAGGGTTTGGTAGCGGAGCAAATGGTAATAATATCTGTAAATATTCAACTACTTTTGGAACTACTAATGCTGTAGAAGGAATCTCAATAGGACTTTCTTCTCTAGGGTTGTAAATAACTAGATCGTACGCTCCTACATCTAATTTTGGTGGAACAAATCGTAATTCAGTTGTACTTACAAAAGTAGTTGTACACTCAATATCTTGAACAAATACTTTTGCAACAGATCTAAACCCACTTCCTTTTATTACTCCTTCTTGTAATACAGCTCCATTAACTAATCCACCTAGTGGAAAAGCAGAATTATTGTTAAATGTGTATGTAAGATTATCAAAAGTTATTAACGGACTATTAGAATATTCTTCAGACATATCTTTATATACACCAGATGTTGAAACAATTTCTAAAGTATCTTCATTATAAGGAATAACAGATTCTTGACTTTGTCTAATTACTGATGTTCCTGCATCATAAACTGACTTAACTCCTGTTCCTAAAGTTCCTCTTCTAATTTGTTTTAGTACATTTCCGTCTCTGCCAAAATATTCAATACGCTCGCCTTCAATAAAGATAACTCCAGGAATTTTAGATTTTGCTAGTGGAGAAGTTAATAAAGACCCGTCATTGACTGTAATAGTTTTATCATAGTATCTTAAATCTTCTGCTAATTCAATAGTGCCTGGCTCTAATCTCTTAAAGAAATATCTATTAGTCATATCTTTAAAGATTTTCCAACCAAATTTATTTGATATAGGAGCATTAGCAAACTGTATGATATCGACTACATCATTATCATTAATTGGTGTTACAAATTTAATGTATTGCTTATTTTCAGTTAAAATATAATCTGCTGTAGGAATTAACCATTTGCCATTTAACGATACCCAAACATAAGAAACATCAAACGCTTCGGCTCTTAGTTTAATTAAGCCATTTTTCAATTGTCTAAATTCTGAATATCCTTCAGTACCCGGAGTCATCGTAGTGCGTTCTATTACATCGTAATTCATACGCTCTATGCCCTGACTATCGTGATTACTAAATTGATATACAACAATATCTGAACCATCAGCATATACTTCGTCAAAATGTATACTGCTCGGTGTTTGAACAAAAGTATCACTTGAATCTTCACCTATTTCAAAGTATCCAAATCTATATTCGCCGTCGCTCATTAAATAAACTGTTAAACTATCTCCTGCTACTCCAACACCTCTATTTAATACAATAGTACTTCCCGGCTGTGCGTCATCAGCAATGTTAGGGTCAAACGCACCTGAACCTTCATAAGTCCATTCTTGTAAGAAACTTAATTTTCTTCCATTTAGATAAACTTCAATTCTGTCTCCGCTTAAACTTCCAACTGGAACTTGCCATTTTTTCAACTGATATTCTCTATCACTTGTTACTTCAAATTTTTGACTATAACCAGGATTTAGTACTTTTCCGTTAACTGTAACAATAGTATAAAAAGCCGACGGTTCTTGATCAAACGGTGCTTGACTAATTTCATATACTGTAGAACTTCCATCTGCTATTAATTTGTCAACTGTTACTTGGCTGAATGTTTGTACTTTTGAATCAAATAATGCGTATTGTATTTTTGTGTTTGCAACTGGAGGTTCAACAAACTTAATAACAACATTTCCTTTAACTGCATATCCACTATCAGATTCAAAAAGTTCAAACGGTTTATTTTTGCCATTTACTGTTACATAAGCAGACCTATTGTTGTCCCATCTAACATTTGTTAAAAACTCTGAAGATGTTCCATCTGCTACAAAAGAATCATAATCTAAAACTTGTGTTCCAGATACTCCCATTGATAATAACTGAATCACTGCACCATTACTAGGTGCTGTGAAAAATTTAATTTTCTTATTATTGTAGTCAATGATAAAATCTGATCTTTCTGTTAAAATTTCGTAATCTACTTTTACAAACATTGATTCAAAACTAAATGGAATTCCTTCAATAGCAAAATCAGTAGTTACTCCGTCCCCTCTATGATTTGTATTATAAATTAGGCTAGAGCCTTCAGATGGTCTTTCATATACATTAATATCTAATGTATCCATTACTTGTCCTGGTATAACTTCTTCAGGACCTTTTGAAGTTGTAGCTGTTACAAATCCATCGCCATCAACAGTTATTTCGTTTGCATCTAAACCTTTGGCAGTTGAATATGCTAAGTCGCCACCGCCTAAGGAAGTATCATAACTTTCTTGATTTAACTGAAGTGACCCGTCAGTTGTACTTCTACGAATTATAAGTAAGTTTGTATCAGTTCCATATTTTTCTATAAACTCTTCATAACCAATTTCATTATCAATAGTTACTATTGTAGTTACACCATCACCTTCAGGTGATGCCATAATAGCACGAGTATTTTGAAGATTTGAAGTATTAGTTGTGCCATCGTACTCAGCGTCATCAATACGAATTCCATTGATATAAAGATTATATTGAACATTTTCTGCGAGAGGTTTTGATAGCTGGAATGTTAACGTAGAACCGTCTAGTAAAAATGATTCTTCATCAAATGATTCGTCAAATAAATCCCAAGCATTATCATACCAATTATCACTATCCCAACCTTGTGGTCCTGCAAATCCATAACTCTTAACTTGTACACCACCGTAATCAACACCGTCCATTAATTGATTAATATCTTTACCTATTTGTCCAGTAGTTGGATTATAGAATAAATTTATTCTATCTGAAGCTGTTAATAAGTCTATTGACTTTTTGTAATTAACAACAATTTCTCTTGCATTTCCTGGAGGAGTTAAAAACTTAATTCTACCAAAATATCTATCATAATTAACTGTTGTATCAAGTACATTTTCATATGTATATTGACTGCTTAGTATTGCTGTTCCGTTAATTGTAATTTCAATAGTATTAGTTCTCATATCCATCGGAAACTCTAAGTCAAATTCTGTCTTAGATCCTGTGCCTATAAATGTTTCACTAAAATCTAGCTCTGTTATTAAAAATGACCCGCTTACTCTGTCAAATTTAATAACAGAATGCATACTTCTAATTAAAGAATTTCCAATTCTAGCGGCTAATACTGCTGGTCGACCGTTGTCTTTTAATGATCCATTTACTACTACTTTAGGTAAAGTTAAATAATTAGAACCATTAGATACAAGTTTAACTGATGAAATAGAACCGTTAGGTCCTAAAGATGCTAATGCTTTTGCTCCAGAACCTGATTCGCTTTCAATAGTAATAATAGGAGCAGTTATATAACCTTCGCCTGGGTCAGCTATTCCTATTTCAACTACTTCAAATGCTACATTATCGAGCCAAAACTTGTTCGGATACAAATTAATGTTTTCTGCTGTTCCTACTAACTTTTCATCAAAAACTTTGATACTTGGTGCTTTAATTCTATTATCATTACTATCAAATGCAGGAGGTAAATCAAAGTCAGTTAATATGCTAGAAGAATTTTCTATATTATTATAGTTTGAAACATACTCCCTAAGTTTTGTCTTGTAAGGTTTAACTTCTTCAAGATAATCTTGGTAACTAGCTAAGTTATCATTTTGATATGTTAGTTTTTGTTTCAACTCACCTACATTGTGTTGAGCTTTGATAAATGATGTTTTAAATGCCCAGTCAACATAACCTTGCTCTGAAAATACATAACGTAAACTTGCAAAGAATAATTTATTAAATTCTACTTCTAGATCTGTTATTAAAATATTATTTTTTAAAGTATTAAGAACTACACGTATTTCTTCTACAGGCTGATTATCAAAGAATTTTGTATCATAACTTTGTGCATCAAAACCTACTTGGCTTCCTTCTAGATTGTAAAGCTCAGGTAAAAATTCTATTGTGCCATTTTGTCGACCTATAGTTTTATAATTTACTGTATAATCAACTGTTTGTTGTTCGTCAATTTTTTCTAATAATATCCATCCTGTTGATCCAATATTATTAATTTTAACAATATCACCTAAGTTATCATCTAACCCTTGTAAGTTATAACTATAATCTACAACATAATTAATGTCTGTAAATTCATTATACCCGGTGTCGTACCAGTCTTTATATTTCCAAAAACTAGTTACATCATATGCCTGACTTGATATTCTATTCCAGCTAGATGTTTCGTCAATTCTTTCGTATAGTGCCCATTTGCCTCTAATTGTTGAGTCAGACTTAACAAGTACTGTAAATCTTCTTACAATAATTCTTGCATTATTAGAATAATTATTTCCGCTATTTAAAACTGTAGCAGATGTAACTTGTCCTATATTATTAATTGTTAGTTCAATTTCTGCGCCGGATCCAGTTCCTAATATTTCAATAGTCGGAACTACTTTATATCCTCTACCAGAATTTAAAATATCAACACGTTGTATTTTTCCGTTTTCAATTACTAGAGAAAGTTCTGCTCGATCGGCTCGAGCAGTACCAACAAACTGTAAATCAATGTCAGTATCTACTACTAGATCATATTTCCTTGTTATTTCACTTGGATAATCATCTAGTGCATTCAATGGAGATATGTCTCTCGATTCAACTATTAGATTTTTCTCTAGAACACTGTTAGTTCTTTCTATAAATTGCTTTAATGCTTCTATTCTATTAATAAACCACCCTTGTCTTGGTTTATCTAGCATACCGTAACGCTGTCTTGGCGACAATTCAGGATTAGGAACAGGTCTGTCTTGCTGATCATAACCTATAAGACTGTCAAACCATTTACGTTCAATATCTGGTGTTGGCTTACTTGTTGATAATCCTTCTGTTAAAATTTGATATTGATTGTGTATATTACTGTCTTTGTCAGAACTTGTCCAGTATTGTATATTCAATACAGTGTCTTTTCCTTTAATAAAAGAATTACAGTTCCATAAAATAAATGCATCGTCTTCGGTAAAAGTAATATATTCGTGTTTCATTGCGGCAGGATCTTCAATAAATCTTGCTACATCAATTGCACTAATTGATCTCCATTCTACATCAGGAACATTTGTTTTATTTTTAACCCAAAAATAGTTCTTAGGAAAGAATGCTTGTGCAATCGAATCATATACCTTTTTAGTTACAAAAACACTATCACCGTATTTTGATCTTCCTGTTACACCCAAAGACTGACCTTCTTCAGTTGCTGCCAGTGCGTCCCACTGTCCTGGTGTTAATTCAGTTTCGACCCATTCATAAACATCTACACTTGATCCAGGGAATAATTTATTCCAAGTATTTCCTGAATAAGTTTTAGAACCTTGATGCGGATTAAAAAACTTAATTGTGCTTAAATCCCACCATAGTTGGCCAACTTGATATGTTCCCCAGGTATCTATACTGCTAACATTAACTGTATTATCACCGATATTATATGAAGCAGGATCAAAAGGAGTTTTATATCTAAGTTCTTGTTCTGCTGGTCCAGCAATTTTACCTTGGATAGGATCAATGTAATCTAAATGAGTTATAATTTCATTTTTATCATTGTCATATAAAAATACTTTTTTAATCTTTTCTAGATCAGGTAATTTATTTGGAGTTCTATGTTTAGTCCAAACTCTGTTATTAGAGTCTCTTCTATAATCTAATACTGCGCCAACTTTATTATCTGTATTAACAAAGTCTCTCATACCTGTATAGATATGATTATTTCTTGCAATGATAGTTTCTCCAAACAACCTTGCTTCGGTATTATTATAATCAATAACTTGTCCAAATACTAAGCCGTTGTTAACTCTATCATAAACATAAATTACACCGTTACCAATTATTTTATTTTTAAATTCGGTAAATTCGTTGTCAAATGTTGTTTTGCCTTGATCAAAAATAGTTATTTCATCTGAATAAGATTTGTTAGCACTAACAAATAATGTATTGCCATCAAAATCAATTTGGCTTCCAAATGCTTCTTTTCTAGAAGCGTTTGTACTTTTTAAAGTTTGTATTAGATTAAAGTTTCCATTTTCTTGCAAATAAACATACACAAGTCCTTCTTTGTTTTCATCAGCAGAAGGAGAGCCTATTGCAAGCATAGTTCCATCAGCAGATATTGATATTGTATCTCCAAAGTCTTCTAATGTATCAAATGCGTCAATTTCTTGATATTTTAAATAATTTCCATTTAATGCTCTATAAACAATAACTTTATTAACATTGTCACTGTCATATTTTGCAGTTACTATTAATACTTCGCCTCGCTCATCTACATCAAATACTGTTCCAAATTCTTCTAGGCCTACTTGACTTAGTTTAAATGTAGAATCACTATTAGGAACAAAATCAGTATCATTAGGAATATATCCTACATAGTCAATACCTGTATATCCTGCACCGTCATATGCTATTCTTTCCCAATCTAAAGGATCAAATGCAAATCTATAATCATCAGGATCGTCAGGATTACCTGCAATATTTGTTACTGCCTTATAAAAGTTACCATCTAAAAATATAATATCATCTATAAAATAGTCTTTCTCAGGAGAAAATTCTCCTTTATAGTTTTTGTTCTTTGCTAGTTCCCAATTATAAAAATCACCATCCGGCGTTGTTCCGTAATTATAAAAATAAATTCTTCCTGGCAAGGTTGAATTTCCTTCTCCTTGACATCCTATAAAGGTTTTATAAAGATCTTTATTTTTTCTAATTTTAATATTAGACCCTAAACGAAGATTTTCTTCTTGTTCTGGTACAATAAATGTACCAATCTTGGTATAATTACTAGATAAACTTCTTTCATATACCGAAAACATACCTTGATTATTTCCGGCAATTTGATAGCCTTCTGCATCTGCAGGAATTTTATATATCGGGCGCCAGTCAAAGTTTTGTATTGACGGAATATTTGGTTCTGTAGGTATTCCAAAGTTTGTATCGTCTCTATAAACAAGATATTCTAAACCAACAACATATTCATTAGCAGGTATTTCTGTAAACTGGCCAGCTGTTCTCTGGAAAACTAATAAGCCGCCGATTCCTAAAGAATCGTTACCAATTGAAACTGATCTAACATCTCCCAACTCTTGTGTTACAGCAAAAATTGGGTCTGGATCGCCTGCTGTTCCAAGCATCTGGATAACTGACGCTTCACCAAACTCTAAACCTTTTTGCCAGTTACCTAATGTTCCTGGAGTATTATTTTTAATAAAGACCGTTGCATTTAATCCATCACGTTGATAAAATACAACTTGGGCTGTTGCTAGTGTTACTGAGTCTCTAACAAACTGACCTATTCTAGGTTCGAATGAACCTTTAAGTGTATAGTTGATAAAGCCGTCCCAGTTATCATACAACGTATGTGCTTTATTTGTATCTTCAACTGTTAATCCAGTTGTTCGTAGATCTGCAATTAAGTTATTATCAGCATCTGGAAACTGGAATATTTCTAAATTAACTGTATCACCTGCTTGTACTACATCAGTTACTGACTTTGGTGCTCTTACTACAAATAAGTCAGTAAATCTTGGGTCATTGGTTAATCCTCCTGCGCCGGGTGTTCCCTGATACGACAGATTTCTAATATAACTGTTAAAATCATTTAAACTATTACCAGTACCATTTTGTATCCATTGTGGAATACTTTCAAAAGTAACAGGATTATTTTGATCATATATATTCCCACCACGAGCATCAATATTTGATTTTCCTTGAGGAACGATATTATAAACTGCTAGTGCTTTACCTGTATCGTCTGTTACATCGGTTACATAATAAGTTGATGGTGCATTAAAGAGCCAATAACCACCAAGATCATCTGAGGTATCAATTGTTTCTACCGGTGCTCTTTTAGTAAACTGGCCAACATATTCTCCAGATTCTAAATACAATGCACCTTCAGTTGGCCAAGATCCAAATGATCCTTCAACATATATAGAAAGTGCTCCGTCATATTCGTAAATGTTAGTAGCATAGCCAAATACCGATGGTCCGTCAACTTGAGCATCAAGTGTTGGTCTGTTTACATATGTTGAAAGATATAAAATTGCATCTATTTTCTTTTGTATCACCAATCCTGATTCTAAAACTGATTCATTAATTACAGAGCTATACTCTCCATCAAAAACTTCTCTTTCTAATACCCCTGTATCTATTAAGTTTACAGTTGAATTTCTATACCAATCAAAATATACAGTATCTCCTGGGCCAGTTGCATCATATTGATCAACTGGCGCTCTTACTAAGAAATGATCTACTGGATCTTCTGGTGGTTGAATATTCTCGAAAGGATAATTACCAGTTAATATAGAATTAAAAGTTTCTTCGTTAAAAAATACGTTATTTTTTTGATAAACTTCTGCAATAGATCCAAAGGTAGTAAACGGTAATGCCTCTACTGCGCCTTTAATATCAACCACTGCTTCCCATAGTTGATCGCTATATTTAACAGATTCACCATTTTGATAATTTGTTTCATTTTCAAAATTACCTCTGAATTTAGTTTTTACGTTTGATGCTTCAGGGGAACCAACAACCAAATAATCTCCATCCGCGGATATTCCTAAACTAGAACCAAACTTATGTTCATCGTCACTAAATGTTGCATCTAATTCTAAAGTTTGTGCATATTGCCAGTTTTGGGAATCTATACCTCTTGTATAAATGTAAACCTTACCGTTGTCTTCATTTGGTGATCCAACTGCAAGTACAGTATTTCTATTATCAGCGTCTATTGACTTACCGTATCCAATATCTGAAGTTGTATCGGATACAGTTTTTTGTAGGAATTTATATGCCTGAGAATTTTTTAATACAGCCCAATTACCTGTGCCGTCATCGTCTAACCAAACTAAATTACCTTCATTAATTTCTTTCTCTGTTAAAACATTTGCACTATTTAAATCCGAAACCCTAACAGACTCAAACCGTGTTAAAAGTCCTCTACAATCGACAACATCATTAATTGTTTGTGTTGTTTCAATAGTAAGGTTATCTGTACCTACTTCTAATACTTTGAAAAATCCTTGTACGTCATTTGTAGTTTGTGATTTAATTTGAGAGTTATTTACTGATGTACGATTTGTTGTAATAATATCGTATATTCCAATAATATCACCCACCTTAATTGATCCATCGTCAAACGAAGTAGTAATTGAAACTTTAAACTGATTTTGATCTGGATCTCCAATAGCAACTGCTTCTGAATTTCCTTCTATTTTATTAATAACAAAATCTGATAAAACGTGCTGATAAACATTCCAAGACTGCTTTTCTGTTCCTATCCAAATGTATTCTTCATTTCTTAAATCAGTTACATTAAGTGATAAAATGCTATCATAGTTATTTAAAATGAATGTAACATCTTCTTGATGAACAAATCCTGCATCTTTAGTAAAAGTTCTTTGTAAATTTTCTTTAACAGGAATAGGCTTGTGGTTATAATTATTTGGTTTTTTAAATACTTCGAACGGTTTTATTCTATATATTAAATCTCCAGAATCATTATTATTGTTAGTTACAAGTTCAAAAGGCTGTGGACTAATTTTAAATTTATTTTCATCTAGTCTAAATTCAACTTCTTCAAATCCGTCTGACGCTCCGTACTGTCCTTCTTTAATAGCCCATTCTTCATAAAATTCTAAACTTTCTTTATCGGCAGCACTTAATACATCAAATAATTTAACAAGTGCGTTTTTGGTGCCTTTGTCTTGTATCATTCCCTGATAAAATTTATATTGCGAAACATCGTCATTAATAATATTAGATAGATACTCTCTATTTTGGTATCCTATTAAGTGTTGCGCAAATCTTTGTTGTTCAATATCAAAGTTATCACTGTCTAAATCGTAAAAATCTGCAAACTGATTTGTTTTATATTCAAAGTTAGTCAATAGACCTGATTGAGGTTTTTCTGACAATACAGACCATTTGTTGCGATCAAAATTTTGTTCGCCACTTATTTTTGTTTTAGCAGTGTAATAAAATTCTTTATATTTTACTAACGCACCAATTGGATAATCTGTCCACGATTTCCATTCTAAAACTTTAGCATCATCATATATAAATCCTGGAATATTTAAACTACCATCCCAGGTATCTGTACGATATCCTAAAACCTTAATTCTTTCTTGTCTATAACCAGTTGGCTGATCATAAATTACATCTCCAAAAACTGTAAAATTATCAATTAATAGTATATGTTCTTTTTGTACTATAGGTAGATTTATTGCATAAACACCATCTATAGTGTTTCTTGGACGCATTGTAAATTTATTAGGATCAGTTCTATTTGTTTTTGTAAATTCTTCTACTAACTTCTTACCATCTGCTCTTAAAATAGAATATCCATAAAAGTTATCAAACACATTATCAACAACTGAGTATTCTGTTTCTAATTTAACTTGCTCTGCCGCAGGACTTAAACTTATAACTGAACCTGCTTTCCAATTTTGTGTTGTCCAGAACAAAAATTCTTTTGCACTATTAGTCCAGTTAGATAAAATCTTTTCTTCGCCGTCATAATAATCAAATTTAAATCCTTGGTCTTCTAGCCATCTGCCGTAACCTAATAAAAAGTCTACAACATCTTGTATTGTATTAAGAACTGAACCGTATGGTAAGGTTGACACATCGTCAGTTAAAAACTTTTTACTAAAGACTGCTGTTTTTCCTCCTTCGAGTGGCAATTCTGGTAATCTAACAAACTTAGTATTATCAAATGTAGCAGTTGATGTATGAGTGCTAACAACTTTGAAATAATCATCAGTATATTCTACATTAGTTCCTTCTCTATACAATTGACCTGCTTCCCATTGAGAATAAGGTTCCGATATTCCTCCGACGTTAATTATAGGATCTTTTGATGTCTTAAACGTTGGGTAATAACTAAATTGTGGATTATCATTATTATAGCCCCTAATTATAAACCCTGAAGGTTGTTTTTCAATAATAACGCCGCTATAGTTAACAGTTTTAATAGGAGAACTTGTGTTTAAAATAATTTGATAATTTTCTTCAGGAATAAACACGTTACTTTTGTTAACAGGAGTTCTACTATCAAGTATTAACTTAAATTTAGATTTGTCTGTATATCCAGCTAATTTACAAGCCAAAGAATTTTTTATCTTTTTTAATCTCTCATTGTAAATTTTAAAATTACTAGTAACATTTGATGACATATAGCCTGCAATATAGTTTACTAATCCTAAAGTTAACACTTCTGAATCATCGTCTGGTGTATTTGGAAATACAATATCTTTTAAAGTTATATGATGACCTGTTTCAGCATATACTAAATGTCCAATTGTATTTCTAACTTGTCTCGATCTATCAAATCCACTTGCAAATAATTTTGCAGGTTGATTTACTGCAAAACTTGTAAGTAATGCAAATGGATATTCAGAACTTTTCCTCCAAGCAAGCTCTACAGGAGCATAATCACCAAACTCATAAGTAGAATTAATTTTTAAATTTTCAAATTTTAAAGGCACATTAGCACTCGAAGGATCTAATAGTTCTCCATTGCTATCAACTGGAATAAAATTCTTTAGTCCTGGTCTTTTGTATTTTTGATTAAAAACAAAAGGCTTTCCTGGTTCTCTAATTGTTCCTGTTTCTAAGTCTTCCCATAATAATAAATTTTCATTAGTATAAGGAGCAGGACCGTAAACAGTTTCCCACCAATTTGGTTTTATACTAAAACCTAACATTTCCCAAGGATGAGTGTGCGGGCGATCTGTATCAAAAACTTCTTTATATATTCCTCGCCAAAAGCCAGGTAGTTGTGTTCCGCCCGGACCTGTCATATTAGCATAATTATAAGTAAACCCGTTTCCTGTTTCGACATATTCGTTTTTAGTGTAATCTTCATTAACAAGTTGAAGCCACTGTATAAAATCAGTAGTCATTGTCTTATTAATTACTTGTCTTGTAAGACCTTGTTTTCTAAAGCTACCTTTAATAAAATCGTTAATGTCAAATAGATTAGGATCGTAATCAACTTTTATATTATTGAAAATACGAGTTTCAAGTTCTAATATTAAACTATCTCTAAAATCTCCGTATGCTTTTATGATACTTCCGTCGTGACCCTCAATAACTTGCGTTGGAGTTTGATATGAATTTTCAGTATAAATCCTAGGTTCAAATTTAGGATACAAACCTAATTTAGTTGGAGTAGGCGGTACATAGCTACCATTTGTACTCTCATATTCATAGATTTCAATTACATCATTAAATGTTTTTTCTTTTGTAATTATAAGAAATCCGTTTTCATTAAATTCGTAATCTCTTTTATATAATAGTTGTTCATTATTAATATAAACACTTACTGCTTTAGTATTAATTTTATTATATTCAAAAGGTTGTGATAATGCAAAAAATTGTGCATCTGGATCTTCTACTGTAATTCTTGTAGTTATGGCTGCTCCGAAAGGCAACATATCGCTAAAATAAAAAGGTAATTTATTAGTTTTATCTTTAACTATTTCAGACAAAATTTTGTCTACGTGTTGTTTTACAGGACCTTCAAAACCAAGTGTTTCTGCAATTTCTAAAAACTGTCTTTTAAACTTACCATATTCTCTACGTGCAAATCTTAAAGACTTAACTATATTTGCATCTTTATCTAACAAATGATACATTGCTAAGTTTAATGGTGACGAATGCTTAATAAACTTTCGACCAAATATGCTTTGATTTGGTAAATCTCTTAAGTTAGTGCTTCCTGGAAAAATTCCTTCAAAATTTGGAATGTTTTCAACAATCGTTGATACGTGATCTGAAACTTCACCTAGTGTAAAATCTTGAACATTTGCATTTAATGGATTTCTTTCAAGGTTAGGAGCAATTTCATAAAAGCCATTATCATTTTTAGGAGTACTACTATTGCATTTAATTCTAATAATATCTCCTATATTTGACTTCTCTAAGGTTATTGCTTTAAATTTATCAGCAGTATTAAGTACTTGATAATCAATTCCTTGTCTTAAGATTTTATTATTAACAAAAACTTTTATTTCTAAATCATCAATAAATGCACTTTTATCAAAACAGTTAATCGGATACACTGTTCTAGTATTATCATTTTCATATTGTATAATTACTGATTGATTAGATAACTCATTTGCTTTAATCCAAGCACCTTCTTGTATGTAGTCAGTTCTTGTGCTGTATTTTCTTAAATATCCAGAAGCAACTTCAACTTGTTGAGATTGAGTTTCTACTTGATAATCAACCATATCTGTATTATAATCAAAATTGAATAAGATATCTCCAACATTGTCAATGCTTCTATAACTTAAAGGAAAACCTAAAACACTATCGTTAGCACCCGAACCTTCCTTATAACTAAAAATCTTTGTACCTTTAAAAGTTGTTGCATCATATACCGAACTATCACTAAATGAATTTCCGTCACTGTCATACACATCAAATAGTGGTGCCTGATTAACAGCAGTCTTTTCTTGACCTTGTAGCCATTTTTCTCCGTTATAATACCAAATTGATCCAGAATATTTTTCTCCGGAAATAATCAACACGTTTTCATCTTTAACTGGATCTGTGTCTGCAACTTCTTTTAAACTAATTTGGCCAGCAGTTCCGCTACCTTTAAAGTTTATAAATTCTACTTGAAAAACTTTACCGTAAACTAGAGGGTCAGGGTCAGCAGTAAATAAAATCCTCATACCTTGTGTTACAGTTACACCATCAATATTGTATCCTAATTTTCCTTCTATATTTGAAAAGGCATCGGTTGTTATTGTATCGATAAGATCAACTACAGGCTTCGAAATAGTGCCAAACTCGAATAACTTAAGGCCTGCATCAAATTCAATAATTGGTCTATTAGCACGGGCTGTTTGGTCTATATCTGCAGGTTGATTATTAATACTTGCACTCAGTTCAATAACTTCTTTATGGAACCATCTATTGTATCTTGACCAAAAATTGCCGTCAATTGATGAACGATTGATAACAATATAATCTTTATTCTTAGGATATCCAACTGCCTCACCGTAAGGTAATCTGTCAAATCCTTCTTCAGCATCGAATGGTACTTCTAAATCAATTCCTACAGGGAAAGAAACTTCTACATCAGTATCAGACACTAATGTAATTTTATCTCCAACACCTTCAATATACCACTCTGAATTAGCATATTGTGACGGAGTTACATCTCCACTAAATCTAACTTTCATTCCGTTAGTTAATGACCATCCGTCTCTAGTTGTATAATATTTTTTACCTATTATTTCTGATGTAACATCAATAAACGTGGCATCAGTAATATTTGCTACTCGTATTATTCCGCCTAGGTTAATGTCATTGTTAGATACATAAAATATTTCATTAGGAGTTCCTGCATTTAATTCTAGTTCAATAACTCCGTCTTCAACTTCTTGTGCTGATATACCTTCAGCAAGCAAAAACTGATCATCTAGTGTTCTTTGCGTTCTAAATGTTAATGGAAGTCCGGGTGTATTAATTTCGAATCTATACTTAACACCTCTATATAATTTTAAACTAGGATTAGGGGTTGCTCCGTCTGGAGTGAACAAATAAGAATAACTGTCGCCGTTATTTTGTAGTGTTACAGTATATGTACTTGTAATTTCTTTTTGTTCGCCAGGAATAGTAACTGTTTGTGGGCCAGCAGGTAACCAATAATATTCACGGAAGTTTGTAAACATATCCCAATTTATATGAGGATTCCAAGTATAAAACTCTTGCTCATTTATTCTATTGTGATTATTATTAGTTCCTTGAAAGTTTGATATTTGGTTTACTAAATCTAAATAGTCTTTGTAATATTCTACGTTTCCGATATCATCTTTAATAATTTGTGCAGGTTCTAGCTGATAGTCTTCTCGTTGTTTTGAAACATCAGGAATGTAATTGTCGCCTGCAACATAAGATTTTGCTGTTTTTCGTCCCAAATAACCGCTTAACTTTTCAGCAACTCCAGGCTTTAATAACTGATCAATAGTGCTTGATAAAAACTTACTATTAGCTTCAGTTCTAAAATATTTAGGTAAGTGATTTTCACTTTTTCTATCGCTCGAATTGCTTCCTGGTAGCGGAAATTCAGTCTGATCGTTTTCGTAAGCCATTACGTTTATACCTTATTATCTACTTTGTATACCTGTATTATTTGTTGTAGAAGTTGTTACAACATTTCCGGATGCCTTTAATCTTGATGCTGTTACTGCATCAATAATTTCAATGTCACTAACAGATGCTCCACTAATGAATATTTCATCAGCTTCTGATTTTATTTCATATAATGAACCAAATGTTTGACTATCCTGATACGGAACTATAACAAATGTTACTACATCAGGTGATAGCTGTTGCATTACATATGTTGAAAGTTCTGAAAAGAAAAATGGTTCTCCAAAATCCCAATTTTCTAATGCAAAAAATTGACTAATGCTTGCTATTACTCTAGCTTTAATATCATTATCATTTAAAACAGCATCAGGATTTTTAACTACTTTAAATTTACATCTTAAATCATCTGACGCTTCTTCTCCAAACAGTATTTTATACTTAACCGGATGAATAATAATTTCATCACTAAGTGATTTAATTTGATTTAGTTGAGATCCATATTGAATAAACAAACTATCACTACTTGGAGGCAACGGCTTAGATATGATTTCTTCAGTTAGCCAGAGTCTAAATGCAGTGTCATATGTTTTTGTTAACAAGTATAAATCAACAATATTACTCGAACTAGGATCAATTCTCGAATTTTGATCAGCGGCGTGAACATATCTAAATTTTATATCGTCGCGGCCAATGCGAGCTTTATAGTCTGTAGTTAATGTTAACACATTATTTGTTTTATCCCAAATTTCAAAAATATCGTCCTCTATGTAATACAATATTTTTCCATCATCGATTGTACTTAATGGTTCTACAAATGATGCTTTTGATTTATAAATTAAAATATCTTGGTTTGCATTTGAAAAATAATTAAAATCTTCAACACCGTCATCTGTTAAATATCTTTTAAAGATAACATATTTTTTTCTAAGTTCTTCTAAAGATGCTAGTGAATCATAAGCAACAATATCGTCAAAAATGTCAACATTATCAACTACACCATCTTCGTCGTCATCATAAAAACTAACTTCTATCTTTTTACTATCGACATACCCTTCAGCATCTCTGTATGATTCTACTATTTCCCAATCATAGTCAACTGTAAATGGTTCAGAAATATCAGGTGCGGTATTGATACTTAAAACTGTTATTTTATCTTTAACAATTTTTCCTGTTTTTGTATTATAAATTTTATCGCTACTATCATAATAAAATCTTATTTCATTATCGCTTTCAAAAACATATCTCATTGCTCGATACACTATAGTATATTTTTCTCCGTCAGTTTTAAAGTTTAACAACCAACTCGAGTCAAGATTTTGATTAGTTGCATCTCCTGTTTTACCAGTAGAAAACTCAGTTGTTAAGTTTAAGTTATTTTCAGTAATAACTCTCCATTCACCGTCATTCTGAGAAAATCTAATGCCAAAGGTTTTATTTGCAAATATTTGATCTATAACCTGTGTTTTAACTTCGTCAGTTAATGCCGAAGGTAGAGTAGGTTTGATCTCTACTAATAATGCTCCTGTAGGAATTATATCATTAAACGAAACTGGTCCGTATCCGTCATCGGTGTCTTCAACACCAGTTCCGTTTACACTAATAATTTTAACCCATTTATAAAATACACCAAATTTTGGAAGTTTTCCTGAAGTAGGTAATTGTTTAATTTGATTTTCAAAACTAGTATCAAAATAAAAACCTGCAGGAGCTTCTAGTTTAACCATATTATTTGGTTTTACTAATTTTAATATAGATTCAGTAAAACTACCTAGTTTACTTTTTACTTGTTCTCTGTTTTTAAAATATCCGGTGCTTAAATTAGTTTCATTTGTTGTTTGAACCCAATTAACTCCTAAGTCACCTGTTAATACCTTTGGAAAACTATCGTGATAGTAGTTTCTTAATTTTTTATTATTAAGAATAGGGGTTAATATATTTTCTACTGCGCCTTCGACATCTGTTCTAGTTGTATATGTAAAAGTTTTTAGTAGATTTAAATATTCTTTATATACAACACCGTCGTTTCCAAATAATGTTGTTTGGCTATATTTTCCTGTAGCATCAATTAAATCAAAATATCTTGAAATACCACTTGATGTCCTATTAACTGCTTTAGATTTAATAATTTCTTGACTGATTCCTAAAGGAGCAACTTGGTAATCTTCACCCGTTATCATCCTGTTTTGTGTGTAATATGTAGACGGAGCATTACGCTTAATACTATCACTAGATTCGCTAGGACTGCTATTATCTACTGTATATTTTAATTCGTAGGTAATAGTAATTTCTTCTTCTCTACCAAGTCTACTTAAATATGGAATTGTTATCGAAACACCTCTCATATCTTCTGGTGTGACAATTACTCTATCTGCTCGACTAGTTCTATAAAATATTTTAAATGAACCTTTAGGAAGATCGCCAAATACTCCATCAGTAAAAACTAAGTTAATTCTGTCGTCTATTCTTGTTAAAACACTATAAATTTTTCTATTCTTTTTTGACACACTATTATAGATAACATTGTTACCTTCTAATGCATCAACCTTAGTCCATAAAGACGATTCATTACCAAAACTATCTAAACTATATAACCAAACATCGTTATTATTAATATTTGGAGCTTCAATAGCAACTGTTTGATTTGATATTGGATTATTTACTGTGAACAACCCTTCTTCTAATGACCCTTGTCTAAAGTGTGAAAAATATCCATTATTAGAACTTGAAGGTCCTCTTCCATCATCTCTATAAAGTATTGATAAATTATTTCCTGGAAATGGTGATTCTTCAACTATATTATCGTTAGAAATATCTGTTGATACAATTTCAAATCTTGTTGCCCTACCATCTATTGTTTTGGTAAAACTATATACCGGTAAATCTGTATTTGTACTATTAAGTCTATATTGTTGCGTTGGTATACCGTTAACGTCTGAACTTTTAACAGGCCTTCCAACTGTTGAATTTACCGGTAATGAAGCATTTAATACTTTAGTAAATTGCTCATTCCAATCAGCATTTGCAGGATCATTCCATACAACAGTTTGATTTTGTAAATTTACGTTATTACTGTCAAATACTTCTTCAGTAGTTCTTACACTAGAAATTTTTAATAAACCATTTGCAGTTTGTACTCTCTTAGGATTATAAGAAAGCAACCTTGCTAAACGTAGTACACTTTCTCGTCTATCAGCAAGTTCAAGAAAATTTTCACGAGAGTTTAAATCAACACGGAATGCAATATTTTGACCTAGGAAAGCAATAAGATCAATAAGTGCAAGGTATTCACTTGATTCAATATAATCGTTAAAGTCCTCCGGATAATTCTCACGGAGGTAATTAATCATTGTTCGACGTAAATTGTCAAAATCATAGCTCTGAAAATCAGCATTGCGGAACGTTTGATAAACTCGCTTCCAATCTTCTGCTAGTAATAATCTGTTTTGTCTATCTGTGGACGACATCTGTGCTTTCCTAATCTCTTATACTATATTTATTTGATTTTTAAAGTACGCACTTAATTTATAAATCCGGCCTTTTCATCAAATTTCATTTGTAATTTTTCAACAATACTATACGGCAAATACACTAACTCGCAGTCTATTTGTATGCCACTTTCGTAAGTATCTACAGTAATTTGATTAACTTTAACTCTAGGGTCATAGTTAATAATTCTCGAAACATTAGAAATAATAGCATTCTTTGTATCTTCTGTTAATGGTTCAAAAAGTATATCCCATATGATTGTTCCAAACTCAGGATCACTAAGTTTTTCACCCTGTCGAATGTGAAAATGGTTAATAAGATCTTGTTTAATTAGAGCTATATCATAAAGATTAGGATTTTTGCTATCAGTATCTATTGTACTAAACCCTTTATAGGTAGGGACACCGCCGGCAGCATTATCTTTAATATTGTTAGCCTGTACAGCGATTTGTTTATATAATTTTTTTTCTAAACTGCTCATACCGTATTTACCTTAATTTATGTTGGCCTCTTAAATGTATCTGGAATGTTTGGGAATACAAAATTTTCCTCGTTTGGTTCTTCATATCCTCTATCTCTGCCAGAAATTTGTTCGCTTGGATCTAATGCTTTTGTTTCATCAGGAACGTGAGCTTTAGGATCTAAATTTTCGTGATATTTCCAAGGTTCGTGTCTAGGAACTCTTTTAGGAATGTGTGCTCTTGATGCTTCTTCAGCCGCGTTATCACTATTCATATAAATTTTGCCGCCTTCTCCAGTAGTTTCTTTATGGTTGCCGCCTGCATAGATATTAGTGTCCTCTCCTGCACGAATTTTTCCATTTTTGTCTGCATAAAGCTCAAAGTCTTCTCGAGCCGTTGCTCTAAAATTAACATCTGCTGTTAAATTAATATCACCGTTGGCTCTAAAATTAATATCTCTACCTGCATTAAAATTGAAATCATTTTCTGTATGAAAACTTATACTATCTTTTGCATAAACGTCAATTTTTCCGTTGCCGGTCATTTCAATCCAACTGTTTCCACTACCGTGAGAAATATAAATTAAATCTTCTGTGTTATGTAATAATATTTGATGTCCAGATCTTGTTTTTAATCTAATAAGCTCATTAGCCGGAAAGTATTCATTTCCTTCTCTGCTACCTTCTTCAACACTTGCATATTCTAGCTTGTCTCCATCTTTGCCCGATGGCGGATTTTTTCTTAACAGGCTCATATCTCCGTCATCCATAACAAACGAAGATCCGCCTAATCTACTAAACGGAACATTGCTTTCAGATCCAGCAGGTCCATATCTAGCAGTCGGTCCTTTACGGTCTACCGGTCCCGGAGTGCTAACTCCAAACACCATACTGGGAACTTCTCGTCTTGCACTAGAAGTTGTTGTTCCTCTAATATGATCTGTTGTTAGTCCTGCTTCTTCAAGTTTTTCAAAAGCAAACGGGTTATGAGGTTTTATAAATTTTGTTGGATCTCTACCTGTTCCTGTTTCAACTTTTTTATTATATTCACCTACAGGCAGTGCTTTTGATCTATCTTTGTCATTATACGTAGTAGACGCATTTCCCGGAATCATAAAATTCATAAATTCGTCTTGTACGCAACCTATCCAATATGCTTGACTATAGTTGTTTTCAGCAAAAAGTACCATTACAAGTGAACCAGCATCTGGCGGGATTGCCCACCATCCATAACCTTTTTGTGTATTATTCCAACCACTATTACGAGTCATATCTTTATATGGTGTTGCACCCGAAAATGGACTTAGATACTTTGCCTGTACAATTTGCCCTGTTCTTGCAGATAAGTTTCCCGAGTCGGTCCTTTTTAATATTTCTACTTCCAACGAACCATTAAATTTAGTATCAAGATGACTTATTACTAACCCAAGGTAAATTCCGGAAGGTAAATTATCTTTTGGTTGGGTTCTTTGTTCGGTTGCCATTACTGCTGATTTCCTTCAGTTCTATCTAATATGTTTGCAACGCTTCCTTGTACCATTGCTTTAGCATCACTAAACAATCCACCAACACTTGATGCAATGTCTTTTAGGCTTCCTAACTCTTGTCCACGCTTTCTTACTAGGTCTAATTCTTGAGTAAATTGTCCTTTGTTAAAAACATTGTTTACTGTGATAACCTGATATACTCCGCTAAACATTGCTACCGGAAGGAAACCTCCAAAAGGATATTTTACAAATCCATCGTCACCGTCGTAATCAATTGGTGTTCTAAAACTTAAAATAACATCAACTTCTCCATTCCGAGGGTTCATAGCCCCATCAACGGTAATTTGTGAATGTAACGGGTTTTCAATTCCTAGATAGTTTCCTATTCCTCCATCAACAATATAAAACGGATCACCGTGAATTTTTAGCGTGACATTAATTAAGTCGTTGTCAGTATTAAGTATAGCATCATTGAACATTCGAGCAACAGCATTTTCAACGTGTTGTCTTGCGCCGCCGCCTCTTCTTCCTGAATTTGGTCCTGAAGAGTTATTAAGCGTTGGATTACCATCTGGACCAGTGCCGCCTTGATTAGTTACTAACACTGCATCTGCATCGCCTTCGGCAGTCCCGTCTACTTTTTTAGAATCTGCACCCATTTGTCCCCTATCATTATTAAGGTTTGTAAAGAATGCAATATCAAAATTAATATCAAAATCTATAATATCTTTATTTTGTCCTGTGTAGATATAATTGTATGCTTTAACTGCTTGAGTTTGTTTAATTAACGTTTTAAATATATTAGCCTTAGGTCCTTCTATTTTTGCACTGTCGACTTTAAAAGGCACAACCCGATAAACAAACACTCTAGGTGCTCTACCAAGCTGTCCTTCTGCAAGCGGATTAGTAACATTAAATACCTGTGTTTCGATTCTAAACCAATTAACCCTTCCTTGAGCGTCAGGAGTTTGATCTGTTAATCTTCTAGCAAAATCACTACTCAAAATAACTTCTTGGATTATTTCTTCGATAGATTCGCCAGACTTAAATGTAAATCTCCTGTTAGTATCGCTCATTTGAACTCGACCTCTTTGGAATTGGCCTGAGACGTTTTCTGTTTCTACAAAGACAGGTTCAGCAAACGGCATATTTCCACCGTCGAGAAAACTTTTTACAATAGGAGATTTTCCAATGTTATTCCATCTAGTAGCATCACTTGCTTCTGCTTTAATTGCTTCTCCTAGTGCGGATTGAGGTACACTAACTCCGCTTAGTGCTTGTAATTTTTGATCAAGTTCTGGAGGTATTTCGCCGCCAGCAATACCAGTTAATGATTCGTACAACGCTTGTCTAGTAGTTCCTGCTTCAACAACACTTCCTGCTGTGGTTACACTTCCTACAGCGTCTGACATTGCACTACCTTGTGGAAAACTAATTACATATTGGTCGGCCGCAAATTGTTGACCAGACTGCTGTAATCGTATTGATGCTTCGTTTAATACACTACATAAACTGTTTGCACCAGTCATTAATACTTCTCCTACAGATCTTCCTCTAATATCAGTGTCTGTATTTGTTCTATTGTTATTATCTGATAGTGCTATTTCGTTGTATGGAACTGCTTGGCAAGAATATATGGCACCGCCTTCATTAACAGCCATATCGATACCGACAAATCTAAAAGGAATATATCTTTTTGCAAAAAATGGTTCTCTTACATTACCTTCATCGTCATAGCCTATAAATTCAACACCTAGTAAAAATGGTGCTTGTAAATAATTTAAATGTCCTGCTACAAGAGCCGCTGTCTTTAAGTTATGAAAAAATTGACCCATTGAATATGGTTCTGTTACATCAAAGCTAATTGACATTGCATTTGAATGACGAGATCTTGAGTTTGGTGCAACATAAGTATCAATGTTTACATTATCAATAAAAAATTCTCGTTGTCCATCAGTTTCAAAAATTGTAGGAATCTTTTTGCCGCCTGTACCACCGCTTTTAATAATTTGTACTAATGGGCCAACAGTTCTATAACTTAAAGGAAAGTTTAATTCAAAGTTTGTAAGTGCAGATAACGAAAATATATAATTGTAACTTGCAAACTGATCTAATGTATTGGCATAAGGTGGAAAACCTTGTCCTAATAATGCCAACGCTCCGCCTAGTGTTGGATTTTGTATTAATTGCGCAACTTGATCAACTTTTTGAGCGGCTTCTATAACTGGAGCAACTGTAGCTCCTACCACCGAACCTACAACACCAGACGCAAGTGCACCAGCACCACCAACAATAATTCCAGCAGTACCGGCAGCGGCATTAACTGCTGTGCTACTTGCACCACTAGCAATATTAGAAGCAGTAGTTGTTATAGTATTTCCGGATGGTGTTTGTACTGGGCGTCCTTGAGCATCTGTTTGTATTGCCATATATTATGCTCCTAGTTGCCTTGATAGTGCCGGGCCTTGAGGTAAAAATATTTCAATTCCTGCAACTAAATCATAAACAGGATCTTTTAGAATATTCATATTTCTTTGTGTAAATACCCACCAAAGTTTAGAGCTACCATATAAATCATATGCCAACAAATCTGGTCGATGTGTGTACTGAGGTTGAACTTTATATAAAACATCATCAGGTTCAGCTGGAATTGGACGAATTGTTAATAAGTCCAAATAAAGATTATTAACAATTTTTGTCGAAGCCCACGGTGATGAATTTTCATAATTTGCCATTATATAAATCCTTTTCCACTGGTGATATATGTTCCGTTAACAAAAGCATCTAAACTAAACTCAGTAATAGATTTTCTGCTGTATATAGGTTGAACTGTAACATTAATGTTACTTCTAGTAGGAACCCAAGAACCATTTTCTCCTAACCCAACCTGTATATAATCAACGTCACTAGGTAAATCTACTGTAAACATAGTAACTATAACAGGAACATTTTTAAAAACAAAATCTCCGTATCCATTAAGCCTTACAACAGGCGGCGGAGACCCTTGATTTGAACTGGCACCGTATGCCATTTTAGTAATTGTTCTTAAGTAATGCACTGCGGCTATCCAATATGCTCCTTCTTGTGCATTTTTAATCAAAAAATCACCAATAATAGTCATAGAACTCACTTGACTGTTCTGGTAAGCAGGAAAAGGATAATTACTATGTGTAGGATGTAGTGAATTATAATTTGCAGAGTGTTCAACAATAATTTGTGGTGTATAAGGAAATATCATACCATCAGTTTCTAACAAAGGTCTTAGCATAGGACTAGCTTTGTATGTGTCTGGAACTGATAGTCGTACTCTCCAGTCTAAATCTGTTTTTGAACCCCAATTAGCATCTGTAAATTCAGTACCCGTAGTAGGAACTGCGCCAGGTAATAAACCAATGGAACGTAATGCTTTGCCAAAACCGGTGTCTGATATTAAATTTGTTGCTGTCTGCGATACTGTTGCAGAAACATTATTTAATGCTGATTCTCCTGCTTGTAAAGCAGAACCTACAAAATTTTGTACGCTACTTTGTGGGTCGTTTGCCATAAGTGTCTCCTATATACATTATTTAGTTGACAAAATTATCTGCGTATATTATAATAGTTATCTAAACTTGGAGTTATGATGAAAAAAATAAATTATTTAAATAATAAGGATTTGTTATTAGAAATACACAAATCAAAGTCGAGTTTCTGTAGTTTTGTCGACCCGGAATATCATCAATTTGATATTATTCTTGATAGCACAGACAAAATTAACATAAGAACCATTGCCGAAGCAAAAAGAAATAAAGCAAAGAGATTAGGTGATGCTGATTACGCGGCAAGAAAGGCCGCTGGCGAGCGTGTTAAACAAGCAGATTGCGCAATTGATTATAAAAAAATTACAAAAGAAGAATTAATCTTCCGTATAATGACCTATGATCATATTCCTGAAGAGCCAGGTCGTAAAAAGAATCCTAAAACAGTAGCAGACACAAAAGTAAAATTAAATTTTCCACCTTTTCAACATTATAAGTTTAATGACGATGGAGAATTAGTGCTTGTAGGTAAAAGTCATTGGGTCGGTGGAATGGAAAATGGAAACTTTGAACTAAAAGCAGGAAAAGCAACAGAAAAGTTAGCTAGAATGTGGATGAAACTGTGTGATCGCTATGCAACTAGAGGTAACGTCCGTGGATATACCTACAATGATGAAATGCGAGGGCAGGCAATCCTACAACTTGCACAAATTGGTTTGCAATTTGACGAATCTAAAAGCCAAAACCCTTTTGCATATTACACTGCCGCAGTTACTAATTCATTTGTTCGAGTTATTAATATTGAAAAGCGTAATCAAAATATTAGAGACGACATCTTAGAAATGAACGATATGAATCCTAGTCATACTAGACAAATGGTCGGTGAATGGGAAGCCGCAATGAAACGAGAAGGGCTGGAAACAAAATAAAGGTTGACTTTTTCTTACAAAGACTTTATTATAGTAACTGATTAGTATGGAGAACTTATTTTGTTTAAAAAAGCGGCTGTCTTTACAGACATACACTTTGGCTTAAAAGGCAACAGTAAAGTACATAACAACGATTGCGAGGAATTCGTAGATTGGTTTATCGAGCAAGCAAAAGAACACGGTTGCGAAACTGCAATCTTTTGCGGTGATTGGCATCATAACCGTAACAGTCTTAACCTAACAACTATGGACGCTACTATTAGGTCTTTAGAAAAACTAGGCAAAGCATTTGACAAATTCTATATGTTTGTAGGCAACCACGATTTGTACTACAAAGATAAACGTGATGTAAGTTCAACTATATTCGGTAAGCACATTGACGGTGTTACCTTTGTAGATGAAATCTACGAAGAAGATGATGTAGCACTTGTGCCTTGGCTAGTAGGCGACGAATGGAAGAAAATGGAAAAAATTAAATC
>Ga0181572_10000211_pt1 | contig 39541 bp, 59 predicted proteins | sample 101ome_26_FD_133004 | JGI IMG/M metagenome (GOLD analysis project Ga0181572, IMG submission 133004) | Coastal salt marsh microbial communities from the Groves Creek Marsh, Skidaway Island, Georgia - 101408AT metaG (megahit assembly) | ecosystem: Environmental > Aquatic > Marine > Intertidal... | reverse complement strand
GCTTAAAGGCTCATCTGAGTACGTAAACCAGACACGCTCACCGTTAATGGTTTGCACGTTCTTGTCAAAATAGCGTATACTAAACATTATTTCATCAGACATAGGGGTATCTCCCACCTCCATATGTGTGGTTAAAAGGGGTGCAGGCTTTTTCATCCCTGCTCGACAGTTCGGGTTGCGCCCTCTGAGACTTCTCACATGATGCATGATCAAGACCAGTACTCTCAGATGACTGGTGTATGATCCTATTATACTATACCGACCTCGCAGTTGTATAGGGGGTTTATTGCGCCGTCTTCATCGACTACGAATAAACACCATCAATAGGGTACCATCCTTGCATAATATAAGGGTTATTGTCAACCCTTATATGGTGTTGTTTGCTGACCAGCGTTGATCATGCGTTGACGCCTGAGCGCCACGATACCAACGACCTACCTTCGCAAATGCACTGACGCCACTCTTAGGCGCCTTATAGGGAGTAGTGGTAACCTTACCACCCTTACTCACATAGGCTGCAATGTCCTTCGCTATTTGTGCCTTTAACTCCGCCTTTGTCATATTATACCTCTCTTAAGTACTGTCCACTGTGACATCTCAACCGTAAGGGCAATGAGCATGACACTCAAAGTAACAGGTTTGTTGATCACCTTCCGCCGAAGCGTGACCGACCTAACTGTCGATGTCACCTTGTGGGGACATGGTGGAGGATACAAAATTGGGCGAAAATGTCAAGCATTTCAGCTCAATTAATAGGGGTTTTCGAGCCCTCTGAATCGCTTGACATCTCTCAACATATACATAGGCTAAGACCCACGAACCCGCTCACACAAACCCGAAATATTGCACTCCACTCCTACCTACATATCCATGAATATATTTCACACAATCACACACTTTCTCACACCAATATATTATGAGGCACTATGACCAAGACAAAAATAAATTCAAAAGCGCATAAGGACAGGGGTCTCGACTGGTATGTGAAATGGATCGCATCTATTATTCTCCTATGTGCATTCTCCCTTAGAGGTAATCCTGAATACGCTCTCTATGATGGTATTCTCTCACTCATAGGCGTTTCTCTCTGGTTTTGGGTCTCCATGTTATGGAATGATCGGGCTCTCATCGTTCTCAATGCGGTGGGGTTTGTTCTTATACTACGTAATCTGATAGCCTATGGTGGGATTTAGGGTGTCGGATCGCTTTTTCAGTATGGACGGTTGACGTTGGGGGTGGATTTGTCATAAGGTATAAATATCACTATGGCATACATTATCGACAAAGCAAAGGATCTCAAAGCACACACGTCTGGAATCGTGGATGTGTCTTTGATAACGTCTAATCTGAAGGATGGTAAGTTCTTCGGTGATGAGAAGGCGTTAACGAAGCGGTCAAAATTGTATGAAATTAAATTACCTACTGATTCATTTGTTAAAATAAAGAGCAAACTCAAGGCTAAGGACACTGCGAAAATCAATGTCGACATGGGCGATGGTTTCGTATTGAGGTTGTTAAAGACAGGTAAAACCAGTGCAGGCAGTGGTGGTTCAGGTGGCGGATCAGACGATACTGCAATTAATGAGTCATTACAGTGTTATTATTGTTCGTATGTCTTTAATGTTGCAAAGAAACAAGTGGATAATGTCACCTTCGAGCAATTAAACAAACCAGGTTGCACGTCTTATGCAGATACGAATGTATCCCTAGCTAAGGCATACAAAGGCGCACCTGAGTCGTGGTTCGATGAGAAAATATATATTCGAACTGCGAATATATTATATAAGACCTATAAGAATAAATTCAGAGGTAAGGTATATTTTCATAGGGGTTCTCCCTTTATGGCAGGATTATATTCCGCTAAGGCACATGTCCAGAAATTAGATAAGAAATCTGATAAACCCTTGGCGCCTGGTTCATTCAACGATGACAAATGGAACCCAGGTGATATCTGGATGTCCACTCTATCTAAACACGAAAGACCACTCGCAAATATAGATACATTCGATGAACTCAATAAAAAAGTCTTACAAATGGCAGATGACGGTATATGTCTCGGTGTCTCACTCAAACGACTTGAAAGTAGAGAGAAAATAGAAGAATTTAATAGAACAAAACTCAGTGATAAATCATGGAAAACATGGTCATGGGGTAAAACAGGTGATTTCTTTAGTTCACAGGATATTTACGTTACCATGTCTAATAAACTTGTTCAGTTTCGTACATTTAGTGGTGACACATCATGGCAAGGTGAGATTAAAGGTCTTGCAGCTGCTGGGGGTAAGATCGGTGGTGGTAATGTTAACTTCTTTGTGAATAAAATATTCAGTACGCCCATATACGATACAGAGGCGAACTTTCTAAAATCTATTAAAGACGATGATGTCGCATACGATTATCTCTATGAGGGATATGTTCGTCACAATAAAAATTCAACACCTAAGAAGTCGGTGTTAACAAAGGATGAATTTATGAATGAGGTGCAAGGCCAAGATCGTAATTTTATCAATTCAAAGGCGATATGTATCGCATTCTTAGATGCCGTTTATGCAGGCAATGCCCAAAAAAGAACCGAACTTGCTAACTCAATGTTTGGTTATGCAAGTTCGGCTACCGATGTATCTAGTTTCTTTATAAAAGTATCATAGAACCCATAGTTCTAAGTATCTATCGGTGAACGGATCCACGTTCTCATCACCTCTATCAATATATAAAAATGATGTTTGTTTTGTGATAGTTCGATACTCATGGTCGAAATGGATATATCTCGCTACTGGTTCATCACCAATGCCTCTCCATCTATCAGGAAAGAAAGGTCTCACGTTCTTCTCATAGTTGTCAATCAATTGTTGATTCATTGGATTTGAATCACCACCTACGTAGTACTTACCTAAAATCGCTGGGTCTAATGCAAGATTCACACCATCGTGTTCACCTGCTAGAAACTCAATAAAGGTATCGTACTTAGCGACAGTCTCTTCATTGAACATGAGATTCACTAGGTTTGGATATTGACCATAGTTGAATTGATAGAAATAAGGTAAAAACTCAGTACCCTCAGTTTCACCCCAATCTGACACAAAACCAATAGTCGAAGCATTATCGTTATTGATTCGATCAGTTTCTTCTTGTGTTAAAGTTAGATTGGTTTCTTCTGCATTGCCTCTATCAGGTAATGTAGAATATAATATTGACTGCACCAATTCACGACAAACAACGTTTGCATCGATGAACATGGTCTTGTCATTCTCACCAAAATAATTATTTCTGAAGAGATAGCGTTGATAGAAACTTGGGTGTTTCAATACATCATCGTCACTCTCTCGCATAAAGCGAATGAACTTTACAGGACCCTCTTGTTTGAGTCCAAGTGCATCAAATTCCTCTTGGGGATAATCGGTTACAATCCAGAATTTTGCTATTAAATAACCATCAGACTCAAGCGCTCTGTTTCTATCTAGTGATAGTTTCAAACGTCTTACGTCTTGTGGTGTAACCTTAGGATCATCGGTTACGCAGGTTGTTACGATATTAAATGCCATTATATACTCCTATCTTCGCATTCTCGCCAAATCTTTGGCGTAATTTTTATCATCTTCAAATACAGGTACTAGGTTTGATTTATGCATCGCCGCTATACCTAATAATTTTCTTTCTCCTGTGTACTGCATAGGTTCTACACGTGGTGTACAGTTACCTGTTGCATTCGTCACTAACGAAGGATAAGTTTCTGCTACTTCTCGAACTATCTGTTTATAGATACGTTCTTGTTGTGCAATCAACTCATCATATTTAGGTCGCTTGGCTTTGTTAAATGCTTGAGTCTTACGTTTCTTTCCATGTGGACCGTAACGTAGACTAGTTGCTAGATTTAAATAACCCATGCCACCTATCCTACTACAACATCTGCGATATTGTCAATAGTAAAAATGGAGCGGATAGACAGAATCGAACTGTCATCTCGACCTTGGCAAGGTCGCATAATAACCGTTATACTATATCCGCTAAAACCAATCTATCCAACCTGTAGCGATATATTTCTCGCCGGACAATGGTGGATTTCCACGATGAAAGTGTGTAAATCCTGCAGGCCAAAGCACGAAGGTGCCACGCTCAGGTGTGATTCGCCTATGTTGGTATAAAAACTCACTCTCACCGCCATCATTGACATCGTTTAGATATAACATCCATGCCAATAGTGTTCTGTTGCTGTCTATTTTATGTGTATGTTCAGTATGCCAATTGTGATAACCACCACCTGGCAATGTCTTCTGTAGTTTTGCTGATGACACGAATAGACCTCTGTAGTGTCCATCTGTCAATACAGGATATTTTTCTTCCCATGCTGGTATGATATCTGCCTCTATACGGTCTACAAGTTCTTGTGAATGGGGTAATAAGGCACTTGGCAGATCATGGCAAAATATACTCTCATCTTTCTTACGTGTCCAATGTTTAGTATCATAATCTTTACGATTCAATGTCAAGCCTTTCTCATGGGCTGTATCGAACACGTGTATAAAATCATCTATAAGGTCATCAAATACACCTGTAAATAAAAATATATGATCACCTATGTCTTCAAATTTCATATCCATAATACTCAAAGTCCTTTTCGTATGCTTGTCTGACTATCTCCTTCATACCATCGTTCAGTTCTATATTTAGGTCACTTGTAAAACCTACTTCTTTTGCTACATCATCATGTGACCAATTGTTAATGTCTCGTCTTGTCATATCAAATTGTAATGACTCGATAGTTAATGTGTAGTCTTTAATATCTTCTAGTCTAAACCACCTTGTCTTCTCTTCACCGTGATAGTGTGTATATGCATTCTGAGCTTGAAATATATTACCAATAGGTGACATTTCATTCATAATGACACCTGATAACCATTTTTGACTTTCATGTACACCAAAATCAAAAGCGCCTGATGGTTTCTTTAACATGTACATCATAAGAAATTTCAATTGCGATGCAAATCTGTCGTATGGGTTTCTTACAATGGTGTATAGTGGTGTATCAGTTGTCAATAGATCAGGACAGAATAACTCAGCATTATACAAATGAAAATGTTGTGTAGAATACGTATAGTGTTCTGTCTGTTTATAGTCAAGTACATCATTTGGTATCCTGTTATGGTAATCCTTGTACTCATCCATTATATAAAATTCTATGAATGAACCTGCACACTTAGCAGGATGCATGAAATAGAACTCGTACTCTGTGGCGTCTCTACGCTTTACTCCGAACATCGTACCCTAATAACTCAAAGTCTTTCTCATATTCAAAATTGACAATATCAATCAGTGTTTGATTTGGTTCAAATGATTCTAATGGTGTCATTGGGTACATGCTAGATTTGATAATCTCTTCATGTGACCAAACCTTTTTGTGTTTAGATAAATCGAACTCTATATTACCCCATGTGAATGGTTTGTCGTCTTCTAGTTTTTGAAATTGTGCTATCTGCTTATTTTTGTAAAATATAAACTCGTGTTGAGGTCTCATCAAGGCGACCATATTCACCATTGTGTGAGCGCTGTATCTTCTGTCAGGAAACATTGCTTTGTCTCTGAACCACCAATATGCAAGAAAACGAATCATCGATACCGCTCTGTCATATGGATTTCTGACCATTGCATATATCGGTCTATCGTTATCAGTCACAGAACCTGGATATAACATTTCTTGTTGTTCTAATGGTATATGGTCAGCTACAAAATGTTCTTCGTTTTTATACTCAGGATACTTTCTCTCAAATGCCTCTTCTAAATTACCATCAGCAATATGATCCATTTGATAGGCATTCTCTTCACAAATTGCTTTAATACAATGACCACCTGCACGTGGCACATGTGAGAAAAACCACTCGTATCGGTTCTGTCTCTCACCCTCTTTAAAATCTAAAGTTTTAATTACTCCTTGCATTCCCACTCCCGTTGATGCCATTTGAGACTACATTCTGCACCACAAAATATATGTACAGGTTCTTTATTAGTTGATGTATGATATTTGACTGTATCAAGCATTACACGTCTATTACAATAACTGCATGGTGCAACATTAGGGTCTTGTTGTACAAACATTACTTCTTATACCTCTGAAACCATACTGCTAGTACCCACCTTTCACCTGCATAGATCGGTTCGACCATATGCCATAGTTCAGTACTATTATTAAATGCAATCATTGATCCTGATGGCGCCTTGATTGTGACACCTGGTTCTACTACGAATCTACCACCATCGTAATTGTCGTTCAATGTAATAATAGCTGTAGCACTATCATCTTGATCTGCTTGATCTTTGTGAGGATGGAAAAACCCACCTGTACGATATCTAATGATCTGACAAAAACTGACTTTAAAATAGTCTCTATGATCTGGTTTGATATCTTCTAAAATCTCTTCTACTCTTATAAGTTCATCACCATATATCGTGGTGTGTTCTCTATTGCCATCATGAGGCCATTGGTACTTGTATGTTTTTAAATTGTCTTGTAATTCTGGATCAGTCGGTAGTATTTTGAGACCATTTATATTGATATCTGAATAAGGTAAACTATTATGCAGCTCTATCAGTTCATCACATATAGCATCGTCAAGTGTGCATGGCACAAAATTGATCCATGTTTTACTCGTGTTTGGTTTATCTATCTCTGGCATGGGTGGTAAAATATGACTTGTGTAAATCTCCACTTATCATCTTTATAATTATCGTAATTATTTATGTATGCGCCATGCATCCTGTTACCTGGAAATATGACAGCACGATTGAACTTGGCAGGTATGATATGTTGTATGTTGAATTTCTCTTCTACTGGATATAACAGACTTTGTTCTTCATGGTTTGTAATCCATTCACCACCATATACGGCAGTACCACCATCTTCTTCTTTATCTAAGTAGACAAGAAAGTTCAGTGTTGCTGTCTCGTTAGGGCATGACAACTCTGAGTCGATATGTGGATAATGTTGTAGTTTGTTATCAAATACATTGATAGTTTGAAAACAGTTGAACTCAATCAATCTTGACCAATCGTATTGACCTTTCCAAAAGTATCTACGACATATATCTAAGACTCTCTGGTTTTCGTTCTCGTATATTCTAGTAGGGTGAGCAACCTTGTCTACTATTCTACAGTCGTTGTAGTCTATGCCATTTCTACCCTTACGTTCTGGATTATATTTCCATAATGGGTAATCTCTCTTCATCAAATGGTCATAGATTGCATCTGGATTCTCATAGAAATTATCAATGGTTATACAGTCGTTCTCAAACGTATGTTCTAATTTAGGATTGAGTTTGTATAACTCATCTATAGCATATGTACTCATTCTTCACGTCCTAAAAAATCATAGCTCATCTGATCACCTTCAGTATAGAAACCTAACTTCTTACTATGATTTAAATTAAATGATATACTATATCTAGTGTAACTTTCTTTTGGGTTGTGATCAGGTGGAACACAATGCATCAAGTAACTAGGCCATAAGGCGAAGTCACCACTCTGAGCTTTGAATGTCATATCATTTAAACTACCACTCGTACCAGTGTATGTCATTTTCTCATTGTGTTGCATGTGTTTCTGATTCTCACCTGCTTGATGACCAAAGATAGTCGTTACATTTGGATTAAAGAACTTAATAGGTTGTGAGTCTTCGTCAACATCAACATAATATGTACCACTCATCAATGAGTTAACGTGATTATGTACCTCATGTGAATGATGTGAATCGTATCGATTCATCCATGCAAAGAAGTGAATGTCATGCCTTGATAGATAGTCTACATTACTCTCAAATACGTTCTTTACAAATAAGATATATGTATCTTTCATTTGATTGACGAATGATGTCCACCAAGGTAAAAGATACATTTGTTCACGTATGTCTTCGTCAAAGTATGTTGTATAGTTTATAAGATTATCATCACCATGTCTATCAGCGACTTGATCGATCAATCGATCCATATCTTGTCTAACTCTCTGGTGATCTAATTTGAGTTTACCTGATAGAAATGGAATTGGAAACAAATAGTCTACATCTGTCTCGCATGGTTGAAAATTGTTATTTAAGTTTTTATCGAAGTTAATTTTCATTCTTTTTCACACTTGCACCAACACCCTTATCTCCATTTGGCATTGTTACATCTTCATAATATGCTATGACAACTCCTAGTTCTCTTATATATCGTCTCAGTTCTTGTACATTTGTAGACATCAATTGATAGTCTGATATTGTTGTAGCAACGAACAGTACATCGCCTGCATTTGCTCTCTTCATATCATCTAAGAAACGGTCAAGATATGTATAACCTACAGGCCAGTCTGGATTTTCTCTCTCTTCTAAACTACACTCTTTAGGTCTTTTATCTTCTACTTTCTTACAAGGATTTGTAATGATTGCTTCTGACACTACGTACCATTTAGGCACGTCTAATTCTAATGGTCTAGGTAGTGTTGGTTGTATAATATCTAATTGTACAGGTTTACTGACAACTTCTACTTTCTTTGTACCAAATATACTACAACTACTGATCAGAATTGCGGCTGTCACGATTGCTAATGTTCTTGCTATCATTCATTATCTCCTCAAATACTGCCTTTGTGGCATTGTTGACTCTTGTTTCAGTCAAACCTGGTTTCATTAATGCAATTTTATCTAGGTTGTGTTTTCTAAAAATTGCCAAGTACTGATCTTTTTCTTTTTCGATCTCCGCATTCATACGTGTCAAATTGGACAATGCTTCTGCTTGTCGCTCAAAGTTTTCTTGTATTGCTACAATTGTAGCCTGTTGTTCAGCAACTGCAAGTTCTAGTTTGACGTTGTTGTCTTTTAGGGTCTCATTCTCTGAGTATAACCACCAACATCCAAGTCCAAGAACAAGCATAATGCCAATAAAAAATTGATTCATTATACGTCCTCTATTATGTAGTTTAGACCAGCTGCACTGCGATATTCAACAATTCTGTCGTCTTCGTCTCTGAATTTTAGGTGTTTGTCTTTCTGTATAAAGACTTTCTTAGCGATAAACTTCCTATCGTCTGCATCACCATATTGAGAGTTAAACGATACAGTAATTAAATATCGTGTCTGAAATAAACTCTTTAACCATTCTATAAATTTCTTCATTTTGTATCTTTACCATTATACATTAGGCCATGACTTCCGTATAGTGCCTTTTCATCTTCTTCCAACATATTTAGTGCAGTATCCAGATCAACGTCTTCTGCAATATATCTCTTCAATATTACACATTGAAAGTCTCTACAGACCCTAGGCCGATCTTCATAGATTTTACATGTGTTATCTGGATTTAGTTGTTGACATGGTAATGATGAAAGTACAAAATCTCCTTGATATTTTGGTGTATAGGTAACATCGAATAAGTCTATACGATCACCGTGGAGTAGTTTTATAGATTTGAAATAGACACCATTACAACATCTACCACACTCTAAACACAAATCATTACCATTTCTCATGGCAATATTTAGGTATAAAAAAAGGGGAGTTTTCTTTAAAGTCAAAACTCCCACACCGAAAAATAGACCGCAAATTATGTTTCAAAGTTTTGAATGGGTCTAGTAAACACCTCGCATGTGAGGAAAAGTTAGACCACCCTTTCGGACCACATTGTTACTTCCATCCAATACTCTTCAGCAGTGTTCAACAATGTGTACTTCGTAACGGAGTCGAGGGGGCTACTTCTCCTCGATTTCTGTCGACTACCCTTCTGCGCTACGGAGTGTCTTTAGTTGTTCGATAGTGTCTCTTGCATTGGTATGAATGATACCAATACCACCAGCATCTTCCCAAGCTTTGATGTTCTTTGGTCGATCATCGATCAGAACATTACCTTCGATAGCAAAGGCAGCTTTTTGAGTACCTGTATATGTACAAGTCACTACTACATTTGGATCTACATATCTTTTGATCCACTCTTGTTTGTCATAGACTACCAACTCTCTGTTGACTACACCAGCAGCAGTCAATATTTCCCATGGTAACTCAGTGTGTTTGATATACCCTATCAAGTCATACATATCTACCATTGGAGGTAAGTTCGCAAATAGTCTTTTGTTTGTTAGTTCTTCTTTTCTCTCGTCATACTCTGTATGGCCTTTATCATCATTGGTCAAAGGGTGACCAATATACTCAGGTTGTTCTACGCCTTTTAGAAAGTCGGCTAGAACACCATCCATGTCAACGAAGATTCTTTTAACTTTATTACTCATCATGTATATCCTACGATTTTTTGGGGGTCATTGTCAACCCCTTGTCAAGCAAAAAATGGCGTCCTCGGCAGGAATCGAACCTGCAACCTACAGTTTAGAAGACTGTTGCTCTATCCTGTTGAGCTACGAGGACTGTTGACTATTGCCAGAAGTTCTCGTATATCCAAGACTCTTTTCTATATGCTTCTCTCTCATATGGGCTACGTGAGTATGGATGGACATTTGTTTCGCCTTTCCAATTTCTTAGTTTAGGCGATAGTTGACCAGTTAAAAACTGTTTTGCATGTACTAGTTCGTGTGCTAGTGTGACCATTTGTTGCTCAAATGATATTGGTTTGTTGAAACAAGTACGTGACAGTTCGATCTCTATGTTTCTCTTATCACCTAGACAAAACCCTAGACAATTATCTTCTAAGGCGTTAGTGATACTGATATTGACATAGATTACTCTACGTAGTTTTGGTATGAAATAACGAATTACGTTCTTCACGTATTGTTCTATTTGTCTCTTGTTTTTGATACGACCATTGAAATCTACAACTATGTTGTCATTGAATTTCACGTACTTCTCCTGACTATTCATAAAAGTTATCAAAAGGCACTGATTTGGTGCCCTCCATCTCCGATACAACTCTGTCGTGTAATTTACGTACTTTATCTCTGTATGAGAAACCAAGGCGTGGTTCTTTCTTACCATCTTTGTAAGGTGGTGTAAGACCACGTTCAGTATATTGTTCTGCTGTGATGTCGATGATTTTTTCACCGTCTTGACACCACCAATGATATTCACCCTCTTCATCTACACCTCTGTATAGGTCTAATTCAGGAAAGAAATCTTGTAATACTGCTGATGCATGATAGCAGTGACCTGCCATCTTCTGTTGGGCATTCTTGTTTATCCAACTCTTAGATAATAGATCGGTTGTGAGATTGTTTTTGATTAACTCAATCGTCTGGATCAAATTCGTCATAATAAAAATCTGTCACTTTATTAGAACAAAACGAACACACCTTTGGTGTCAATTCATCTTCTTCTTCAATTGGTTCGTTAATAGGTATAATTTCAAATTCATTGAGACATTCATCACAATAGTATCTTACTTTAATCATTTTGGGGTATATAATCCTCGTCTGTCTTGCCTGTGTTAATCATTATCATTTTCCACATACTTTCGAAAGATTTCTTTTTGCCTTCAGTTTTGTTTGGTTTAATCTCTACAGCATATGGTAATGGGTGTTTTGCTTGAGATTTTTGGAAGTCTAAGCCAGATGTATAGACTCTGACTTCACAAAACTCTCTGTCTATTTGTTTGAATAGATGTTTCCATCTTTCACACTGAACGTCTTGGTCTTGTTCAGCTGGTAAATACAAATAGAATCTTCTCATACGTTTACTGGTCCTAGTGCATTCTTATGCCATTGTTCTAGCTCTGTATAACCACCAATGTTATTGTCATCAATTCTGATCTGTGGAAATGTTCTAGCACCTGGAAATTGTTCAAACAATTCTTCACGTGTAAAGTCTACGTCTAATTGTTTGTACTCGTAAGCATAGCCGTTTGCTTCGCAAAGTTGTTTTGCTTTGTCACAAAAAGGGCATTGTGTTTTACCATATATCTCAATCATGCCAACCTCCTTCATAGTCAATTTTATATAGGTTTTTTATTTGTTCAATTTGAGAATTTGTTAAGTCAATATTTTCTCTTATTTTGTTAATATGCACTTCATTTTCTACGCCCAACCTTATCATAAGATCGTCTAAATGGTCAAGGGGGATAACCTCGGCATATGCCTCTATATCACCCATAATGATCTTCTGTGGTATGAAATGCTCGTCTGGAATCTCACCTTCCGACACCATAGAGATCGCCATGTCAACTGTGGCGTACTGATTGGACTTACGTAATTGTGCTACTGCCGATCTAAATCTGTCTACTGGATCTCGTCTCACTGCCAGTCTAGGCATGCCCTCTCTGAACTCTTTGTTTAGAAATCCAGAGTATGGCAATGATTGATCTTGTAACCCTAACAGTACTGTCTTTGCATATATGATAGACGAACTACCATTCTTAGGGCAAACACATATATCGAAATCATCGAAATATACTATGTTATAATTTAAAATCTGAAAACGTGTCATCTGTTACATCTTGTTTGATGCCACCAATGAGATATGATTCTATCTCTGTTTCTTGTGGTGCATTCTGTAGTCCTCTACTGTTGAACCAGTGTTGAGTCCAAGGTAAAGGGTTGTTAGTAGATGATATGTCGTAGATTGGATTCAAACCAATTGCACGTAGTCTTTTGTTTGCAGTGTATTCTACATATTTGCCAAGAAGAGGCACTGATAGACCAATCATTGATCCATCTTTGAATAGATATTCTGCCCACTCTTTCTCTTGTTGTACTGCATCTTCGTACATTTTGTAAACTTCTGGTTCACAATCTTTCATAACCTTGTTCATTAACTTGTCGTTTTCATGGTTTTTGTAACATTTTAGAATGTGTTGTGATATTGCAAGATGTTGAGCCTCGTCTCTTGCAATGAATGATATAATCTTGGCACTGCCTTCCATGAGTTTAAGTTCACCAAATCCAAATGAACAGGCAAAAGAGACGAAGAATCTTATACCTTCTAAAATGTTGACACTAATCAAGGCAAGATATAATGCCTTGTAGAGATCATAGTCGTCAACTTTTAGACCTAAGAGTCTTCGCCTGCCTAGTGCAATGAAATCGTCATATTTCTCTGTAACCATTTCAGCACGTTTGATAATTGCAGGTTCGTCTATTATTGTATCGAATATATCACTAGGGTCAGCATAAACATTCTTTATAATGTGTGTATAGGAACGACTGTGGATCGTCTCCATGAAGTCCCAAGTGATAATACAAGACTCAAGTTCAGGTAGGGTCACAAAGGGTAAAAATGCTATGGACGGTGCCCTACCTTGAACTGAATCTAAAAGGGTTTGATATCGTAAATTAGACGTAAAGATGTGTTTTTGTGCATCGGTTAGTGATTGATAATCTGCTCTATCTTTTTGTAGAGATACTTCTTCAGGTCTCCAAAAGAAACCTAATTGTGTTTGTGTGAGTTTGTCAAAGATTGGATATTTGAACTCATCGAATCTTTGTGTGTTCAATGGTTCACCAAAGAATGGTTTTGCCTTCTTAAAATCTACGTTGTTCTTGTTAAATACTGTCATCTTTATTCTCTTTTACATCTAGCACTAGTTCATCATAGTTATTTACAAAATCTATCTGTGCCTGTTTATCTCTGTCATATTCTGCTTGAAAGGCATGATATTGTTTACTTCTCTTGTCACTTGATATGAGTCTGTTTGGTCTACCATCAAAATCTAATGCTGAGTATCGTTGTCTAGCGGCACTAGTTTTGACACCCTCATCATCATACCATTCATTGAAACCTGCCATGTGAGTATTTGCATTGTACCAATGTAGAAATATATGGTAACTATAATCACCTGCAAGATAGTCACGCCAATGTGGTATATTTGGCCCTTGATACATCATAATATCACCAGGTTCTAACAACACTTTCTTACAATTGTTCTTTTCTCTGTCTCTATGATTTAGATTTTGTGTGATATCTTTGACGTGTTGATTATCCATTGTGATGAAGTTTTCATCGTTTCGTAACCAAATAGGCCAAGGCGTATTGTCATCTGTTTTGTAATCTAAACAAAGTGTAGCACTAATTTCACAAGACGCTCTATCTAAATGTGAACCTAGATATGCACCTCTATCATAACTACGTGTGTAAGAGTATGTCTGCCTTAGATCAATGTCTAAGTGTCTCTGCAAGGCAGTTGTTACATATTGGTGTAATGCAATACCCCATGGTGTACAATATCCTGCTTTAGATTTCTTCAGTGATACTGGTTTACCATCAGGCCCACCAGTAGTTATCTCGTACTCTTCTACTTCTAATACGTCACCTCTATGTTCTGTAGCACGCCATATATCCATGGTATAGTCTATGATGTCTTGAGGTATTAGATTACGTATGACTACGTATCTATCTTTCCATAACTTCCATGTGTTCTCATTGGTTGTACCACGTAACCATTTGTTGTCTTCGTTTAGTTTCTTATACTTTACTGTCTTTTCTTCAAATGGCACACGCTTCACAATCTTCTTCCTCACTGGATTCATATTTAGACATTACATTAGCAGCATCATCGACAGCACTAGGTGTATCTTCGATTACATCTTCTTTCTTACCATCCATTGTGTTCTGATAGTAAGATGTTTTCCAACCAAGTTTATAGGTTGTCAATAAGTCTCTTGCCATTACAGAAATTGGCACTTCACCATTCTCGTAATTTTCAGGATTGTATGACCAATTGCCTGATATTGCCTGATCAAAGAACTTCTGCATCACTGCAACTACATTGATATAACCCTCGTTTGATGGCATATCCCATAGGCAAGTGTAACTATTCTTTAGTATACTATATTGAGGCACAATCTGTTTCAGTGTACCTTTCTTCGATTTCTTCACTGACAAGTAATCTCTAGGTGGTTCAATACCATTTGTTGCATTTGATACAACACTAGATGATTCACTTGGCATTTGTGCTGACAATGTACTGTGTCTCAGACCATGTTTTTTTATATTTGCTCTGAGTTGTTTCCAATCCATATGGAGTTTTGAGTTCACTAGTTCGTCAACATCGTTCTTGTATGTGTCGATAGGTAGAATGCCCTCTGCATATTTTGTTCTGTCAAAATAATCACATGCACCTTTCTCTTCTGCAATCTTATTGGAACTTTTTAGGAGGAAATACTGGAATCTCTCTGTTAAATCGTGTACCAGCTGCCAAGCATTCGGTTCGTGGTATTTTACTTTGTTCTTAGCAAGATAATGTGCAAGTCCAATGTAACCAATGCCAAGTGATCTACGTGCAAGTGTAGATATCTTAGCCGCTTCTACAGGATATTCTTGGTAATCTATGAGTTCTTCTAACCCTCTGACTGATAGATCACATATCTCTTCAAACTCTTCTTCTTTAACTATGCCTACATTGATTGCTGATAAGATACACAATGCAATCTCACCATTGCCATCGATGTGTTCTATTGGATCAGTAGGCAATGTAATCTCCTGACAAAGATTGCTCATGTTTACTTTGTCTAGGAAACTACTATGAGAATTACAGTGATCTATATTCATAATATAGATTCGGCCAGTCTCCGCTCTTTCTTTAAGTAGATCGGTAATTAATTCTCTTGCATTAATCTTTTTCTTTGGTACAGATGTTGCCCTTTCGTATCTCTCATACTCTGCATCGAAATCATCGGTTCCGAATAACTCGTAAAGGCCAGGCACATCATGGGGTGAAAAAAGTGTAATATCTTCGTTTTTAAGAAATCTTTCATAGAATAGTTTTGATAGTTGAATAGAATAGTCTAACTTTCTGACTCTGTTGTCTTCTGTGCCTTTGTTGTTTTTGAGGACGATGATGTCTTCAATTTCTTGGTGCCAAATTGGGAAATGGACAGTAGCACTTCCGCCTCGAACACCGTTTTGCGTACAGCATCTAACTGTCGACTCAAATTTCTTAAGGAAAGGGATAACACCTGTATGTTGGACTTCACCACCTCTAATTTTGCTTCCAATTCCTCTGATTCTACCTGCATTGATTCCTATTCCTGCTCTTTGTGCTACATAACGACCAATAGCCATGTCACTAGCAAAAATTGAAGATAAAGAATCATCACTATCTACTAATACACAACTTGCAAATTGTCGTAATGGTGTTCTGACACCTGCCATGATAGGTGTCGGTATGTTGATCTTAAATTGAGATATAGCATCGTAATATCTCTTAACTGTATCTAGTCTGTTCTCACCATAGTTTCTAAACAATGTCATGGCAATTAACATGTACATGAATTGTGGTGTTTCGTAGATTTGACCAGATGATCTGTCTTGTACTAAGTATTTATCTACAACTTGCTGTAAACCTGCATAAGTAAAGTCAAAATCTCTACTATGTCTCAAGGCTTTGTTTAACTTGTCTAACTCTTCGTCTGAATACCATTCTAGTATTTCTTGGTCGTATACGCCTTTCTCTATGTTTCTCTCTATCAAGTCTTTAAGTTCAGGATATATCTCTGCATCTTTCCATTTTGTGTTGAAGACTTGTTTCTGAATTGCAAAGAGTAGAAGTTTAGATGCAACGAACTGATAATTAGGCGACTCTAGTGAAATGAGATCACTAGCAGACTTGATTAAAATCTTTTGTATTTCTTGTGTTGTGATGCCGTCATAGAACTGTAGACCACTATTCATTTCTACCAATGACTCAGATACACCTGTAACACCTCTACAGGCCTTCTCTACCATTCTATGGATTTTATCTAAATCTATTGAGACTTTTTCGCCATCAGATTTTAATACCTTTATTTCAGAATTCATGTACGTTTATACTCCTTCAATTGTAATCTCGCTGAAAGACCAGAGACAACACAATTGTCTATAATTTGTTTTACTTCTATTTCTGATATGCCACTAGAAATCATATCATTAATATCTTTACAATCGGCAATACGTTTATCATTCCATATACAGACACGATAACCCAAAGAGATAACCTCTTCTAATTTCTTTATGATTTGTTCGTTTCTAGGTTCGTTGTCGTATATAAGTATTGCATTATCTTTTATATCATCGCTGATCTTTTTAAAATCACTACCACCGACTGCGATACTGTTTGGTAGGAATAAACTATCTATCGGCCCCTCTGTGACGTAAATAGTTTTTGTTTTGTCCACGTTCTCAATGTTGAAGATGAGTGGAACATCATCCCGAAACCTCATTGTTAGATATCTTAAGGGCGAACCGTTAATGGCACGACCTGTAAGACCAACTAGTTTCCCATTCTCATCGTAGAATGGCATAATAATTCTTGGATCATTGCCTAGAACTCTGTCTTTATATCTTGGTGAAAGATATGATAGAGTTTGTGCATTGTCGACATACCATAGATTTGTCATCTTAAATTCTGGTATGCCTCTCTCTAAGAGATAGTTTCTTGCAACTGCTTTCTCAATTACTGGAACTGCAACAGCAACTAGTGAATTATCTTTTATATTTAGATTTTCTTGCCTTGGGGTAAACTTGAATTTATCACTTGATGGCATTTTTTGGGCTGTTTTTTTACGCCCCTTACCACTCTCTTTCAACCACTCTTTGATGTATTCTTTGTGTTGTACAGGAAAATGATCTTTAATGAAATTTACACTTGATGTAGTCTTGCCACAATTATGGCACTTGTATACAAACGATTGATCTACTTCGAAGTGATAACCTCTGGCCTTGTACTTGTTCTTTTGAGAGTCACCACAATATGGACACCTGTGATTCAGTGTATTATCATTGGTCCACTTCGCCATGTCTAGTGAAGACATAACAAGGGACAAGTATTTACGTTCTAACCATAGCATAGAATACTATTATACTACTGGTAGACTAGGTTTTCAATATACTTTTTGCTTTCTTTTTGGGTACTTGGATGACGTATCTATTCTCAACAACTTTAGGTTTTTCCTCTTCTACTCTACGAGCAATCATACCTGTGGATGAGACTAGTAACAGGACAGCCAGTGGATCAAATACAAATATTAGCGCATAAATCACCCAGCGGACAGCGTTGTCAAGATACTTGACAACTTCCTCTTCGCCATATATGACTTCCGCAACATATTTGATTGGTCCTATCTTAGAATCCTGTTCAAGTTGTCGTCTCTGAATAGGAAGTTTTTCTTCAGTGTACTGAGTTATCAATGCCACTGAGGCATCAATGTCTTCAGCGATCTGAGCCCTTTCATCTCTTTGTTGTCTATTGATATAGTTTCTATCTTGTGGACGCCCTGTGGTGACGACCAGGTCGAGTCCTGAGAGTCTTTCTTGTAGTCTTGTAATCTTATCTTCTTCTGCACCAATACGAACATCTAGTATCGACAACTCTAAATTGTTACCATCACCTACTAGGTTAACTTCAATATTCGCTTTTGACAAGTAACCAAATATACCAAGTGATGTAATTAACATCAATACTGCTACAGATGCAAGTAAATAGTATTTTAAATAGTTGAGTTTTTCCCATGCAAGGTGTAGATAAGCCGCAGTGACAAGTTTACCTGTCTCTAATGCTGACATCATTACTATTGTTCCGATGTATGCACCTGCAAACATAGTTGCCATACCTATAATTGAGAAATAGGCTGCTATACCTGCAATTGCTAGAGAGGTAAGTAGGGCTAAGTAATTCAGGAATTTTAACATAATTTATAGGTAAGTACGTAACTTTCTGTAAAGTGTTTCAGAATCTTTTCTGTTCTTCTTTACATATTTAGATCGACTTCTAACAAGAGGTTGATCTGTAGCAACTGCCGCTCCTGTGGAGTTGACAGGTGCATCTTCTCTAAGGTCTTCGTACTTAATGAATTCCGCAAGTTGATCTGCTAACATAATGCCTGCTCTGTAATCACTAGGAAAATGTAAACCTGCAATTACTCTACCGAATGCACATATGTCAGCTGCATCTCGTAGTTCACTTCTGATCTCTGGATATAATTTACCATAGTAATTTGCGACCACGTAAGGTTGTACTGTATGACCAGAAGGATACGATGGTGTACTTGCTGTGTCTGTCTCATATCTCTTAAAGTCAATTCCCAAGGCCTCTGCTAATTGATAAGGTCTTGGTCTATTGAAATGATTTTTATAGTGTCTAATGATTGGTGTACATTGTGACTCTATCATTTCGATTGTGTCTTCATCGAAATCGTAGTTGTTGTCTAATAGTACTTCTTTGATGTAATATGATGCATCTTTATCACAATTGATATAATCAATCTTGTCTTGTTTAGATTGACCATCGTATTCTTTTTTGATTTCGTTTATCTCGTTCTTTGCTTGTGATGAAGAGTTTTTAGGTGGTGCAGGTAATACTATGTTCTGCCATCCATCATGGAAGATTTTAAGTTTTTCGTATTTTGCTCTCTTTAGATCACTTTGATCTTTGAATGTAAGAGTATCAACTTTTAGTATTTCTTCAATAAACATCTTCTGCTGTGAACAATATTTTGTCCTCTCCGATATCACCTTGATAGATCATAATACCGAATCCCATACTGTGTTCTCTAACGTTCACAACTTCTGTCTTCTCAGGATAAATTTTGATTTCTTCAATCTCATCAAAATTTTGTTTTATTTGTCTTCTTAATCTATAAGGTCTGTCTTCGTATAGTTTACCAACTTTAACACTCTCTGATATCATTTCAGGTGTAACAACGTCTGCCTCTTTTATCAATCTATAGAACTTTTCAAATAGATCATCCATCTGATCAGAGGTTAATGTTGTTTCTTCTTTAAGTAATGCTAGTGCTACTGCATACGAAGCGAATGCAGTCTTGCCAAATGGCAGTTTTTCTATAAGTTTTTTAAGGTTGAATACTAATCTGTGTAGTGGTGTGAGTGAATTCTTTTCTGCTTTTGTGAAAGGATTGTTTTCTACTGTGATGTTTGGATTGTCTGGATCAGGCAATTTCTTAATTCTATTGCCTTTTTTGTCTATAAAACCAAACTTATACGCCTGTGTCTTCTCAAAAGGCGTTGTCAACATCTTAAGAATTCTGAATACAATTAAACTATCTACTACTCTTCCTACCATACTTCTATTTATGCTATCTAAATGGTGCTGGATGAGAGAATCGAACTCCCGACCTTCTCATTACAAGTGAGCTGCTCTACCTGCTGAGCTAATCCAGCATCACAATTCTCTAAGTCTTTCGATTAGTATATTGTCTAATGGCACTTCCGCCATCCAGTCTTCTTTGATAAGACCGAGATAAATCAACATTGTTTTGATCGATGACCAGTGTGTTTTGTCTTTAATCTTAAAGTTTAACATTCTCATACATGGTTCAAAACCAAATACGTTGAATAAACAGATAATGTGATTGAGCATTAGACGCTCACGTAGTTCGCCATTCTCATGGTATCTATGTAATAATCGTTTTAAATATCGGAATCGGCGTAAATCTTCTTGGAAATCTTCAATGTCCTCACATTGAGGATCATCGTAATGCTTCATCGCATATGCATTAAAGTTTTTTGCTGTGAGTTTGTCAAATAGACCCATAATATAATAATGTTGTTTACACCTTTATATAGGTGTAGATGAAAAGGTTATTAACTTGTTAACCCTTTTTTATGTTTTTTAGCAAGTGTGGTAACAAGTTTTAACACACCTTTAAAATCTCTGGCAGATTTTCTTTCAACCTCATTTCCAGAGTCATTATCTACAACAGATATATCATAGGGAGGTTTACCGTTGTCGGATTTTGAACCTACAACTATGTCATATTGTCCTTCACCACCGAAGTCCATACCACCTGTATGATAACTAATATCACTCATGCCCATGTCGACTTTCTTGCCAACTGCTCTAGACATCACTTTTTGAATTTCAGACATTTCTTTATCATTAAAATCTGGTTCAGGTCTACCTGAATATTCTATGAGTTTTGATCGAATGTCTTCGAGTAGTTGTCTGCTCATTATACTAAAGCGCCGTAAACTTTATAAGAACCTGTGTCTAACTTTTCGTATCTAACGTTAAGTTCTACTACGTATTCTTCTTTTTCAATCTCATCGATTGGTGTATCAACTGTTTTACCAACGATTTCACCATAACGTGAGAAGTTTAATGAGAATTGACCTCTATCAGCACTGAAGTCTGCTTCGTCTGCTGATTCGTTTCTTGGGTCAGATGATGGAACATTTGATCTGAATAAACCTAATTGATTAAGTTTTGCTTCCATCTGAGCGACTGCTGCTTTTGGGTTTAAAAACTCAGCCACTGCAACGTGACCAAGTATAGCATTGATTTTGTCTTTTACAATGCTGTCTTCAATATCATGTGGAATGGCCTCAGAGGATAGACCAGCACCTTGGAATCCTACGATATTGTTTTCTTCTAAAAATGTTTTAAATGTTTTCATAATTTTACCTATGCGTTAATTGCTACTGCGGTACCAAATACTGCACCACCATCGATGAATAGTTCATCTGATGGATTCTTTTCTATATCTACTGAACCACCTGGTGCAATGTGCATATTACCGATTAACACATTAGCAGAAGTTTCTACTGAAACCAATCTAAATTGTGTGTCGGAGTTATATACTCTTACCACTGTAGAAGAAGCGAAATTACTTCCGTTTCCTGAACCTACTTGTAGTGCTTCGTGACCTGCTAGTAACTTATATCTCATTATGATTTCCTAAACTAGTCAGCTAATACTGCATCGTCATCAACATCTGGTGTCAATGGATCTGAATCGTCATCAAAGTCTGCTACGTCAGCGCCCATTGATGAATGTGACATTGCTACTAAAGTTTCGAATTGAGTTCTTGACCCAACCACTTTTCTTAGCTGCCATCCTGGTGAAATAACACCATTGTTAGCTGCTACTTCGTCTTTGTCTGCACCATAACACTCAGCTTTGTCAGCTGCGTTTAGATATTTTGGCTTTGATGCTTCGTTGTCTAATAATCCCCAAAGTGCCATTTTTACTTTCTCCTCTATTGATTTGCGACTTTCAATATTGCTTTAAATGCTTTATTGAAACTCGATTTATCTTTTTGTAGTAACTGAAGGTATTTAGACCGAATTGGACCTTTAACCTTCATTAAAGTGTCGTGAACTTTCTCTGCATCGTCACGTTTTACTTTAATTTTCTTCATATCGTCTGTTCTGACTTCACCGTCTTTAGTGTAGTCTTTGAACTTACGAAGTTGTATTAACATCGATGCTTCTGGTCTGTTTTGTACGCCTTTGGCTTTACTGCCGTATGCATCTAATGCTCTTTGATAGACTTCATCTTCATCGGCTTCAGCGTATTTGCCTTTTGCCATTCCAGCAATTTTTATTAGTCTATCTTTTAAATCTTTCTCGCTTTTTGCCTGAGCAACGGCACGAGCAACCTTTTTATTACCAGCGTCTGACATCATACCAAAGTCAGCGATCTTTTCCATGACCTGTCTAACTTTAGCAGTCTCTTGTTTGACGTAACCAAGTTTCAGAAGTTTCTTTCTGAAGGCTTTAGTTCTAGCATCAGCAGTTAAGACTTTCTCCACTTCTGCTCTGGTTAATTCTCTTGACATTACTTGCCCTTTAAATTTTTTGACAACATTTTATCTATTTGAGGTGTTGTCATATCTTTTTCTGTTGGGTCACCATATCTTGATCTGCCAATAACAACTCTAAGGAAATCATTAACTGCTTTTTGGTTACCAACAACTCTGATATTTTTACCCAAGTATGCGACTTTAAGACCTGATCTTTTTGCTAGTTGTGCTACTTCTTGAGCAGCTGCGTTTTGGGATTTTCTATCATTGAACTTTCTATTGTTTGGGTCGACTGTAATGTTTGCAACTTTTTCTTGCAAATCTTGTTCACCTAGTTCTTCTCTAGGTGCATATTTTTGGCCATCTTCCCACATTTGTCTGTATGTATTCAAAACATTCTCAGACATTCTTTCTTTTTCCATCTCTTGTTTTGCTTTTAACTTTTCTGTTTCTCTAGCATGTTTGAGTTGGAGTTTTGCTTTATCTTCAGCATCTTCTGATACATCATCAGTCATGTAACCTGCAAACTTACCTTTTTTGATTGTGTTCTTTTTGATGATGTTAGATAGTTTGTCTGTTTTTACTAAAAGTTTTTTTGCCTTTTGTCTATCTAGGAAAGAGAAAGAGTGCATTTTACCTTTGTTGTCTTTGACGGTATAGCCTTTTTTATCTTTCTTTACAATTTTACCGAAGTGTTTGTTACCTTTTGAATCATAAAAGTCTAACTCTAGGCCAACTCTTGCATCTTTTTCTGACTCTGTGCCCATTCCTTTTTGTGCAAGAGCTCTGTAGTTCTCGCTTAGGGTGTTTAGGTCTTCTTTAACTACTTCTTCGTTTGCATATTTTAATGCTTGTTGAACTTCTTTTGATTTTAGAACTTTGTCTCCGTAGAACTTTTTGATTTCTTTACGAGCAATAGAGTCTGCACCACCAAGATCAAGAGCGACTTCTACTGCCTTTCTGATCTCAGCATCTTTAACTTTATTTCTACGGAAGTATGTTGATATTTCACGACCAGTTAACTTAGACTTACCGTATGGGCCAAGGGGATTGACCTTACCATCTTTGTCTAAAATGTTTTTTGATTCCTGAAATATGTTCATTATTTGCCTTGAGTTTTGTGCAAGAACATTTCGATTTCTTTTTTCTTTGCCTTGAACTCTTTTGAACCGTGTTTGAATTTCATCATGTCATTCATCATGTCGATGAACTTCTTGTTATGAGGTGAAAGTTTTACTTCTGAGAGATCAAAGAATACTTCTTCTTTTACATCTTTCTCTTTGATGTCTTTTTTCTTGGCATCTTTTTCAAGTTCTTCAACTTCATCTACAGTGTATTTTTTACCTGCACATGTGAATTCTTTTTCACCTTTTTCTTTAGCAGCTGCAAGAGCACCAGTAAATGCATTACCTTCGTCTTTCATTGCTTTAGAAATTGCAGCTCTTCTTTTCTTTAGATACTCATCTGAAGAGTCTGTATCGCCATCGTTGTCGATATCAGCATCTGCTTTTCCGACTGGATCGAGTTTCTTGCCTTCTAACATGGCACGTGAATCATCGATTAATTTTTTTGTTAAATCGTCTATCATTGTTTGAGTTCCCCTTTTTCAAAGTAGTCGAACAGTTGTTCTTTACCACTTTCGTTAAGTCTTAATTGTTTTGCTAATCGACCTAACATGTTTTTCTCTGTGAGTTTTTCAATAGACTTTTCTACTGACTCTTTAACTGGTTTAACTTCTTCCATTGCAGGAAGTTCGCCCAACTTTTCTGCCATTCTTAAGAATCCCTGAGGATTTTGTTTTTGCATTGACTGTAGAACTTTTACACTGGTCATATTCATAAGATTTGCAACTCCATTGATTTGTTTATCATTTTTGAGTTTGAACAATTTCTTAAGTTTATCACCCATGCCCTCTTCATCAAGGACAATCTCTTCTTCTACGGTATCTTCTGCAACTTCAAGCGTTTCATCGAAAGCTTTCAGTTCTTCTTCAATTTCACGATTTAAGATATCATCAACAGATTCTTCGATAGAATCTTCTTTATGCTCTGCGAATGTTCCGTATGCACGAACCTGAGCCAGTTTATCTTTCCAGTTTTCTGATTTAAAACTCATAGTACTATTATTTATATATTCTCAATTCTTATAACAAGATTTCCTTCACCTTTTATCACTCTATGATACGTTTCTCTAGGTATGAAGTAGACCTTACCCATTTCTAACGTTGTAGGAAGACTGTCATCCATCTGTAGTTGCCATCCAGTACCACTCAGAATGTGTATTCTTCTGTTTGTTGTATCTCTATGCCATACGAGCTCTTCAGTGTCTACGGAGTCTTCGAATGTCCTAATGACATATTTACGATCTGTTCCGTGTTGTACTTCAAACTTTTCTGTATATGGTTTAGACATTTCCTGATACTAAAACTATTTTACAAATATGTTCCAATCTTTCTATGTGTTCAAATGCCTGCCATGGTGTCTCAGCGTGTGCAACAACACCATGTCCGTCAATGCCCACTATATCATATTTAGTTGCACCAGTCATAGTGTCTAGGCCTAGGTTTTGATGACATTTATCAGCAAGTTCACGGCTTATAGGGGGAACTTCAGGTACGTTTGGAGCGACTGTGGTGTATCGACCTAACTCTGGAAACTTCTGAGTTAGTGTACTCAACTGTATGCCTCTATGCATGGCAGCTACTGTATAAGTAGGGTGTAAATGCATAACGACTCTAGTTTTTCTATCCAATTTACGCAATAACCCATAATGAAGTGGTAATTCGCCTGTTGGAGTGAGTCCTAGCGACTCTGGTGTGTAATCCATAGGCAATCCTGACACTACATCTATCTTCTTAAAGTGTGTATATTGCATGTTTTGTTTACGTACACCTGATGGTGTTACGTAGAAATGGCCATCTTTACTATGACGTATAGATGCATTACCATCACGTGTGGATATCAATCCAAGATTGTATGAGTGCGACATAACATCGCATATTGTTTCTAGCATTAAAAGATTCCTTCAACCCAATTCTCTGCTACGTCTTCAGCATAAGACTCAGAATGTCCATGCACTTCTTTAGTCTCTACCATAACTTCTGACTCGTATAGGTCGACTTCGTAACCCTCTGAGGTTAGGCGAATGATTGCTTTACGCTCATCTTTCCAAAATTCGGAAATCACTTGATCCATAATTTACTCCTTAATTTACCAATAAAAACTACCACCACCAGATAAGCCTAGTTGCTTAGCATAGTATGGTAATCGACATGACCAGTAAGACGCTGATGTCTTATCGGTCGCTGTAGAACAATTGTGCCTAGAAACAAATGATGCTCTAGCATTCTTGTCTGCAAACTTCACTTTTAGTCCTGTAGTATCACCAAAGGTGACCTTTTTGACATTCCCTGTTTTAGGGTCTTTCACGTGAACATAATATTTTTTAGGTCCACCAGATTTTGGTTTGTTTAGTTCTGGTTCGTCTTCTTCCATAAGAGGACAATCTAAAGGCACTAAGTTGCCTTCATAAACATCAAACTCACCAAGATCGGTTTCAATAATATTTTTGTCGATCTCTGTTAATCTGTATCGACCTTCTGCGACTTGTTTTCTTGCCTCTCTGATCACTTCAAAATACATCAATGATCCTAATCTAAATGGATTGTCAAGTAAACTTGTCTTTGATTCTTGTAAATCTGTTAGTACAGTATCTACGGCTTGTTCTTTAAACGTTTTCATTATACTTTAGCAGCTAAATCTTTATCTGCTCCACCCCATGTTCCTTTTGATTTGGTTGCAAAGCTGTTCACTCTTGCATGTCCCCATTGCTCAGGTGAAGTACCTGGTCTATGACCTGTACGCCAAGCGGCAACACCACGTTTGTATACTTGTTTTAATATACCAAAAGGTATGCCTGTTTTCTCTGCCTTTTTCTTTAGAGATACGTCTGCATCTTCTTCTAGTTCTTCATGTGTAGAGACCATATCTAAACCTTTAATGTTCCCTGTTAAATGTGATTGCATTTTTTGAAGTTGTTTCTCGTCACCAGCAAAAGTGATTACTTCGCCACTTTTAACTTTACCTTGACGTTTGACACTAATACCTTTGAATTTTTTCATTGCTCTTTTGGCAAGTGCAACGTTCTTGTCGCCTCTCACTGTCAATACAAGATCGAGTTTTTCGTTCAAGTCACCAAATTCTTTAACTGCTTCTTCAGTTACTACAAAGTCTTCATTGTATGGGAAACCCTTGAGAGGATTGTCGAATACTTGGGAAAAATGTTTCTTAGCTTTGATTGTCTGCTTCTTGTAAGCTTTCTCTTGTTCTTTAATAAACTTTTCAACTGCTTGACCTGGAGTATCGTTTTCATACGCTGACCTTATTTCATCTGTGCCTATTTCGTGGACACCGTTATTTGTTTTATTACCTGACATTATAATTCCTCTCTTGTTGCCATGTAGTTATTTATGTTTTTCAACCGTGTAATATCTTCGATCTGCTAAAGGTTCATATAAGTTCAAAGCACCATCACATTCTCTAAAATCTCTGTTGTTACTATAGAAGACATCAAATGCCATACTTATTCTAGGTTGTCTGTTCACATTTGTTTTAACTTCGTGTCTGAGACTAGAACCTACCATATGTAGAGTGCCGATTATGTTCTCTACTCTACCCTTATCTTCAAAGTGTGTGTAACATGGTTGCACACCACTAATAAAGACACTACATGCCATCATATTTGTATGGGCGATCTTACCTCGATCTTCTAGGCTTAACTGAAAGAATTCTTTTTCATTGTATTGATTAGGGCAATGATGTACGTGTGGGTTGATATTTTGTCCTTGCCATAATACATTGGCCCAACACTGTATTCTATAGTACTTGTAGTCTGCAATCTCAGGTAACGATACGATTTTCTCGTGTAACTTGATGTGTTCTAATTCTTTGTTGTATATCCAATTGTATACATTGTGTTGAGCAGTTGTACCTGTGTAATCTGTTTTGTTATTGTTAGGTATAGAACATACCTCATCGTGGTATTTCAGTACAACGGTTTCTATTGTTTCACAATCTTGCGGTGTTAAGAAACCAGAATGTACAGAATGATGTACATTGGTTAGATTCATAATATATTATTTTTGTTTTTCGTATTTCTTAATAGATTGTCTTGCAAGTTTCGTAATAAGTTTTTGATGTGCTTTATGTTGAGACTTAGTTTTTTCTCTTTGTTTATCTGCAAGTCTTTTTTCAGTTACTTCTTCACCCATTACTAAACCACTCATCTGTTGAGCAATCTGTGTGAGAATAGCAGGATTCATAGCGGCGATTACCTCTGCTTGTTTGTAACTTACACCTTTAATTTTCTTTAAAACTTTTTTGATATCAATCTTTTTAGATTCAGGCACACAATCAGGCACCATTTTATCGCCTTTCTTTTTCATGCCTACTTGTTTGTATCCTTGCCAACATGCTTCCATTAGTTTGACTTCTTCTTCTAACATGTCTTCAATAGCAAACTTGGCCTGTTGTACTTTTTTCCATGCATCTTTATCTTCAGGCTGTACACCTCTCATTTTGATGAGTTTGTCGATAAGTTTTTGCATTTCACTTACTCGTTTTTGTAAGTATTTTTTGTCGGTATCTTTTAGATCATTTTTTATTACTTCATCTAATGGTTCAAAATCGTCTTTGATGTATAGATGACCTTTTCTTTTGTGTGATGGCATTACTTTAGCACCAACTAAAGATGCAATACTATTCATAAGACCAATACCGTCTTTCTCATCTTTAGAGTAAACTTTGCCAACTTTTGATTTAACTTTTGATACTAGAGAATCTAATATACTAGAAAATGGTGCTACTAGTTTACCTTCTTCTAATTCTTTCCAGATTTCTAAGTCTTCTACTTCTGGTAGTGTGTCTTCACCATACATCTTTTTAAATTTCTTGGTGTGTTGAGAAGGTTTGGTCTCAGCATCTTTATCACCTGGTGCAGGTGTATATGCTTTTGGATTGTCATCATCCATTTTAGTTTTGTTCTTAAAGTGTTTTGCTCTGGCTGATTTAGTCTTATCTGACATCTCATCGCCTTCTGCATCTTTAGCATAGTATTTTGCAGGCTGTGTACCCTTGGTATCTTTACCAATGTCATCGTCCTGTTTTACTCTTCTAATTTTTTCTCTAAGTTCTTCTAACATAATATTATTTATGATTTTTTTCTCAACAACTCTTTCTCTTTCCATGCTGTGGCAATCTTATTACCTGGAAATGTAGATGCCCATGACATAATTTTAGAGTACAATGCACTTGCTTTCTTGTCGAATGAATCTATATCGTCATTGTTTGTGACTTCTATAAAATCTCTACCAAAGATTTTCTTAAACTCTAATGCATTTTTGTTAGCAGCTTCCCAATCGTTTTGTACTACTTGAGGTGGAAGTTTCCTTGATCTCATGGCATTTCTTGCTTGTGCATTTTTAAGTGAAGCAGAAACATAGATCATCTTGTACTCGTATCCTAGTTTATCTAATAATTTTTTATAGTTCTTAATCTTATTTGACTTAGCCGATGTGGTATCAAACGTCACACCTAATCTACCACCAAGATACATGTCTAGTGATTTACCTGTAAGAGTTTTTGCTTTTGCTCTGATCGGATCTCTGTCTGCTGGGTCCATATTTCTCAAGTCTAAACCAAGACCTGCCTTCTTCAGACCATTTTCAAATGCTTTATCTGAATTAACTGATTTTAAACCCATTGTGTCTAGTGCTAACTTCTTAACAAATGTAGATTTACCTGAACCTGGTCCACCTGCTAAAAATATTGCTTTGAAAATACCAGGATCGTATACGCCCTCTGTAATCAAGTCTTCGATCATATACTTAGGCATAGTTTCTTCTGTAATACCCATGCCTTTTCTGACATCTTTGTACAAGGCATCTGCAAATCTAGGAACTGGTACGCCTTGTTTGAAATTATCAAAGTCGCCTTTCTCTGCATATGCTCTCATCTTAGATGCTGACATGCCTGTGACATCACTTGCATTCTCGTCTCTCTCACCAGCAGAAACAATTTCTATCATGTCAAAGTTATAATAACCATGACGACCTTTAACTTTGTTATATTTGGTGAGAATGTTTCTGAATTCTTGTACTCTATCTGAACCTACAACCATGACCAAGTTTCTATAACCTTGTTTGTATATTTCATTGGCAATTTCGAATACAGTTCTGACATTGGCATCAACAACAGTGATTTTTTTACCAAAGAATTTTTTCAACCATTTAATCTTTTGTCTGTGAGGTAATGGATTTTTAACTTTATCATTTGAATGTGATGAGAATAATAAAGCATCACCACTCACCGATCTTGCCACTTTCTCTAACTTAGCTGCTAATTTACCATGACCAATTGTTGGTGGGTTAAATCTACCAAATGTGAATACTGCTGGTTTGTCTGCTTTCTTTTCAGTTAAGAATTCATTGAATGTTTTCATTTTGAATTTTTTGGATTCTGTTCTAATCCTGATATTGCATTTTTAGGTTTAGGTTTTTTCTTTTCTAATTCTTTCTTTCTAACGATAGGCAAAAGTTTTTTAGCAATCTTGGCAATTACTGCTTGTTTGCTTTGTAATCGTTTCTCTAATTGTTTCTTCATACCGATACCCATTTCTGATCTATCGGCATCTCTCATCCATTTTTTGATGAGAATGTTACGTGCTTGTTTTCTAGCACGTAGTTGTAACTTAGCAGGATCGAGAATAACTTTCTTCATTGCTCTCTTTCTCTTTGCTAAAATTTTATTTTTGTTTTTTCTAAATGCAGCTCGTTTTTTCATACGAGTCTGTAGTGAGTCTACTTCTAATATAACCTCTTCGTTTCTTACATTACCAATTGCATCTGTGTATGATAATGTCATTGGTAATAGTTTGTCAATTGGTAAATCTATCTGTAGTGCTGAAACTTTTATTTTAGGGTCAACCAACACAGCAGACAAGAATCTATGGTGACCATCTATGATTCTGTTGTCTTTAGATATAACATAGAAATTATTTTTTGAAGATGCAAAATCTCTAGTACCTTGAGCACCAAACTGTGCTACATTTTTGATTGATTTATCAAAATATATCTGTTTTTGAATAGGTTTTAGGTTGCCTACTGATACTGATTTTATTTTAACATCAACTTTATCATCATCTTTATCACCATCTCTGAGGCCATGTGTAATCCATTGTTTACCCTTTTTAGTATCTAAACCTTGTGGGAATGGATCATTAGGCACATCGTTGTCTGCGAATGGTTCTGATATGTCTACTTTACCTTGTGATAATCTTTTCTGTAGTAATTTGATATCTTTGTTATCGATAACAGGCATATCTTTTCTTTTTGCAAAACCACCCTTTGCCATTTTTTGGGCAAACTTATAGTTTTTTTCGAAATCTGGAATCTCTTTGTCTATGTCAAAATCAGGATATTTCTTACTGACATACTCTTTTGCTTTCTCTACTTTAGTAGATACTAACTCATGTGTACCTGCACTTGCACCACCAGCTTCGTGTATAGTCTCTTCTTTCTTTATGCTGGGGTGGTCTGGATTTTTGTAAGGTGTCTTGCGCTTGCCATCTTTATCGTAATTGCCAGACTTCTTTTTAGCAATTGCGATTGCGGCTTGTTGTGCTGTAAACTCCTTAAACGTCTTCATACCACTATTTATCCCAATTTTTTGCTACTGTAAAGTTGTTGAGACTGAACTCCATACGGTCAACTAATTTGACTGCTTTGCCTTCTTTATCGATTGCAACATATCCTTCAGGATTTACCACTTTATAACCATTACTTGTTTTTACAAATGTACCAATAGACTTCACTCTGTTTAGAGAATCAACAATAACTTTTTTAGACTCTACTAGACCTCTCTGAAAGTTTATTAAAGCTTTGATTGTAACTTTTAATTTTCTAAGTTCTGCTAGAGATTGTTGTTTGATTTCTTCTTTGATCTTTTTTGTTTTTTCCATTTTGACTTTAGCAATAACGTTGTCGTTAAAATACTTATCTACATATTTTAAATAGTCTTCGTATTTTGGATCAAATTTACCTGATCTTATCTTTGAATTAACATATGTTTTGTATGATGCACCGACAGCACCCTTATCTGAAAACATCTTCATTATCTTATTGAACTGATCTAAGTTGTTTTTCTTTATGTTTCTAAACTCTTTACCTACTGCGGATAGGTTTTTAGAAAGTAATACTGATTCTTTTGCAGTCATAGAACCATTACCTTGGACATCTTGGTAGGAAGCATCATGCATCCATACATCTCTACTTGAACCCAAGGATGAGATATCAGCACCAAAGCTGGCATTCAATTCCTCTATGGAACTTCCTGTATATGTGGTGTGGAAAACGATGCCTAATTTAGCACCCATTATGCTATTTGCCAACGGCGAACCAGTCAAAGCTGCATACTTGATAGTATTAGGTTGAAATGTGACGTAATCTAAGTTACCAATAGTCTCTGTTTCTTTATCACTATCTGTAAACATAAGATCACCTTGAAGTATCTTATCACCCCATGATAACTTTGATAGATATTTAAATGACTCTAAGAATTTAGATTGGAGATCACCTGTGAGATCATCTTTGATCTCTTGTTCGGTTGTATAGAATTTAGGTGTCTTGTTGAATAAAGATTTCTTGGCAATGAAGAATCTGCCATCTTCTGGATGTTTACCAACCCATAGAGCAGGTGCACCATCCCATTTTACAGTCATATTGACAGCTCTAGAGGCGTGACCTTTTAACATGTCACGTAACCCTCGTAAGAAATTTATAGATGCACGACCACCATCAATACCATTGTTGATGATTTCGTCTTCTAAATGCTCAAGATGTAAGTTTTTGACCGCCATAATAGTAGTATATCACAATTTGTTAATGTGTTACTACTATTTATGCTATTTCCGTTTCGCCTGAATCGATAAGAGCCTGATACTCTGCTATCTTAGAGTTACAATCACTAACAACAGTCTGCCATGCAGTTAGTGTGCCAGAAGGTAATGCAACTGGTGTGCCATTGGTAAAATCGTTCCAAAGACTCCACATAAAGTTCTCGTTATCTGTGCCATTTGAACCGTCTAACGAAGCATTGTTTGTTCTCCAATCAGCCCAAAATGCAGTTCTACCACCTGTGCCTGTGAATGAATGTCCACCAATGTAATAGCTGTCGGAGTTATTCTCTCCTTCCATCCAGTTGATCTGTCTTTGAGTATAGTTTTTACGTTGTGTAATTTCTGTTATAAGGTCGCTTAATAGAGGCATATTGTTCTCCTATTTGCTATTATTTAGTTAAATTAACCTTGCACGATCAAAGATTTTTAGATAAAGGTCGTTTCTGAAGTTGATCTTCGATATCTTGGATTAGTAGTTCAATCATTTTGGTTTTCTGTTCTTCACCATTGGCCTTGAACTCTCTTAATTGTTTCTTTAGAGATACCTTTCTTTGTATAAGATGTATCACTTCGTTGCTTTTCAAATTTTTCATAACCATCTTATATTATATATGTAAAACCCCCAAAATGTAAGGGGGTTTTATTATTTATTGGCGATCTGGAAGGGACTCGAACCCTCGACCTCCGCCGTGACAGGGCGGCATTCTAACCAACTGAACTACCAGACCGTTAAGTAACACTATTACTTATACTATTGACCTCTGATTCTATAGAACTTATTAGCGAATCTAGCGCACTGAGGTTAGATGAGATATCTGACATCGTGCTTTCTAAACTACTGATAGTATTTTCCATATTATCTAACATTGTTAAAGTACGCTCTTGTTCAGCAAGCATATTCACCAACATTTCTTTCGTGTTTTTAAAAATTATTTCGTCTCTATTCATAATGTACTCCTTAATTAAAAATCTCCTTCTGCAACTTGGACTACCATAGTCCCTCTCTTTCTCCACATATCGACAACTTTGTTTCTGTCGTCAAATACTAAGTCAATCTTACCACCCATTTCTTCAAACTTGTCTGCAAGATCAGATTTAAAAACTTCATCTGGTTCATACGAATCGTTTGGTCTAAGGAATAATCCTTTATGACCATCCCCAATCCACTCAGAAATTTGTTTCTCTGTTATCTCTCTTTCTGATTCGTTTCTAGCACTAAAGAATGCGACCTCTTCACCTTGAGCAATAAATCTTTTTGCAATATCGCAAACCCATTGAACAGGTTTATCATCTACAGTAGCATTTCTAAATGCATTCCAATCTGGTTTAAAACCTTTCTCACCATTTACAAGGTGTCTTCTATGTTCAACGTCAGCGATAGTACCGTCAACGTCAAAAATTATTGTTCTCTTAGACATAAGCACCGCCTACTCTATCGACTCTATCGAGGATTAAATCATCGAATGAGCCTTCCCAATCAACATACACTTCAGGATCAGTCTCATAAGTTTCCAAGGACATTTGATCAATGCTTGTAATGTAATCAAAAGAACCCTCAAGACCATTATAAGCATTAACGTGCTTCATAACTTCAGCAGCGGCAGATGCCTTTGTGACTTTAGGTGAATAATACCAGTCATGTTCACCAGGACCATAATAATCTTTTTGAAAGATTTCTTTGTTCAGTTCAGTGTGAACAACATAGGTTGAACCACCCTTAAATTTGTGAAAATTCTCACCATACTCCTCAAGGTTTTGAGTATTGATTACATAAACATATTTCATAGCGTCTCCTTTAATTTTTTCTTCATTTCTCATCATGTCCATTCTACGAAAAAATCAAGGTCATTGTCAAGCTTTTTATATGGTTTTTTTAGCATGGCGGAGGGGGTGGGATTCGAACCCACGGTACGTTGCCGTACGCTGGTTTTCAAGACCAGTCCATTCGACCGCTCTGGCACCCCTCCGATTTGGTGGAGCTGACTGGAATCGAACCAGCGACCCTCTGCTTGCAAAGCAGATGCTCTCCCTACTGAGCTACAGCCCCATTATCTACCGACTTCACCTAGAAACTTTTCTTTACATTCTTCCCATGTAAGAAAAGCAAGTTCGTCATAGAATAAGGTTTCTTTTAGATTTGTTCTGTTATTATTTAACAGGTTTGTGATTCTTTTTCTGGCATATTTTTCTTTCCAGAGTTCTGATAGTGCCTCTGTAGAAAAGTCTTGTGATTTGACCAATTGATCTTCTGTAATCTCACCTCTTAGAAACTCACGTGAGTTATCATATAAAGAGGACCAATAGATACCCCTTTGATGATCACTACGAATTATATCTTTTGGTATATCGAGTTTAGAATAAATGAATTGTCGCATACGATTACGATGATCTCGTTTAAGTGTTTGACCATTCTCTCTCTTCGCAACATAGAGTAAGAAGTATCTGTCGTTGTAGTGTTCTTCAGCATAATCAAGCATCGCCTTTTCAGTGTCTTTGGTAAGTTCATATGATAATGAACCTTTACTGTAACCCATTTTCTTCCAATGTTTCAGTCTATCGTACTGAGATAAACCACCTGTCTTTGCTTTACCATATAATGATGTAGTTGTAACTGAGACCAAAACATCACCATAGTTCTCACGCCACTGGCGTTGGATATCTTCGGATAAACATAGAAGTGCCAGTAATTTCCCACCTGTGTAATTGAAACCTAGAGGCTGAAGGGGGACAATAGTTGACCCAATAGCACTGTTGTTTAGTTTACCACTGTTAGTTTTGTATTCTCTATCCCACCCTATGTGATCGTCACGTGGTGTTAGATCAATGAAATCTCCTGTAATACAAATGACACCAAGATATTTACCTGTAACTTTATCTCGTACAAGATAGTGTAGGTTACGACCAATGTTTGATGAGTTTTTCATCGTAGATGTCATAGTTCGTACACAATTCCATTTCTCTGTGAGAGTGCCAGTAGACTGGCGATCTTTAATGTTATCCGTGTAGACTAATTCAGGTTCTAGTTTCTCAAAGTCCATAGGGTCTTCAGGAAACCATATATTGTTTTTACTTTCAGTGATGATCTTTAAATGATCTTCGTTGACAAATTGTTTCTCTTCACCAAATAAAGTACCCATAGATTGTGTTGGGTATTTCATTTGTATTTCTAACCATTTTTGATAGAGTGTATATTCTTCTACACCCATTTGTGACACATAAGATAAGTCTTTGATAATTCTTTCTCTTAACTCATCTTTTGATAGTACTTCTTTCTCAGACCTGTTAGCCTGATACTCGTCATATTGTTTTTGTACGAATGGTTCCATTATACTTTAAAGTCCTGAAATTTTTCACTGCCTCTATTTCTGTCAAATACAGGAGTGTCATCATTATCATCAGCATCGAACAGTTCTTCTTGTGCTTCTTGTTCGACATCATAAAACTTCATACGACTTCTATCAACACCAACAACAAATCTTTTGAAGATAGTTGGATCATTGTATCGATTCTTCAACTGTTTAACGACCATTTGATCTAGTTCTTCTAGTTCATCACTGGTGATCAAAGCAAACATCAAGTCAGCAGTTGCAGGAAGACCAAACGATTCTGAAGTATCTTCTAGACCAATGTCTGTAGAACCATAACCTGATCTTGTAGTCTGAGTTGCACTGACAATAGGCAAGTCAAACTCAACTGCAAGACCTCTTAGTTCTTCTGCAATACTTTTTACAAGTGTGTAAGAGTTTGCACCTGAACCTGGTCTTACTCTGTAACTTGCACATATGTTTAGATAGTCTACAAAGATAATATCAGGTCTAAAGTCCTTTTTGATATCAAGTTCTTGTAGTAAATGTCTAAAATGACCTACGTGAGCGGCTGCTGTTGGATATTCTTTGACAATAAGTTTACCTTTTGTTTTGTTTTTAAGTCTGTCGATCTTAGTTTGATATTGTTTCTTTGGTAGATCGGCAAGTTCTTTGATAGGCACATTCAGTACATTAGCATCAATACGTTCTGCAATCTTTTCTTCTGACATTTCCATAGACATATAGAGAACATTCTTACCCATAAGTAAACATGATGATGCCACGTGGCACATGAACATAGATTTACCAACACCTGTACCTGCAAGGCATATGTTCAGTGTTTTGTTTGGTAAACCACCTTTTGTGATCTTGTTGAAATATTCAATGTCGAATGGAATCTTCTCTTCTTCTTTGTTGTAAAACTCAAATCTCTCGTCAGCATCTTCTAAAACATCGTGACCGATGTGTGTGTCGAATGATACTGAGAGAGCATCTTTGAGTAAGTCTGGTATTTCACCTGTTGATCGTTGAGACTTATTATCTAATACTTCAATAGAGTCCATTACTGCAATGTAAATTGCCCTATCTTTGCACCATTGTTCAGTCTCATCTATTATCCACTCGTTGGCGGACTCATCTGCTTGGACACTCAAAGAATTTATCAGTTGTTTCGAAGACTCGACCACTTTGTCGTTAGTACTAGTGGTCTTGTCTAGATTTATGAGAAGTGCTTCAACTGTAGGATTCTTTGTGTACTTATCAAAGTACTCTTTAATTAGTGTAAAAACTAATTGTTCAGATAAGTCGGTGAAATACTCAGACTTTAAAAAAGGAAGACACTTACGTGAGTAAGACTCACTCTGTATCAGATTCCTCAGGACTGTCGATTCTATTCTTGCTTCCATACCTAAAATACTCATTTGCTACTTTTTCTAATCTTTCCATTACCTCTTCTGTAAAGTATTGTTCTGGATTATTGTTAATTGTCTTTGCGAATTGTGTTGTACCATCAGGAAGTTCTACACGTGTAGAAGACTTCTTAAAGATACCACTCGCAAGTGCCATGTCTAAGAGACCATAATATCTGTCTAGACCTTTATCGTATGTCAATCTGACATCTACGATTCTGTTCTCTACAGTTAATCTGCTCTTAGCATTCTTACAGTGTATAATATTTCCTATAACTTCTGTACCCTCTTTTTCCTTTTTCTTTGACAAATAAACGATAGAAGAGGCTGCATATTTCAAACCTGAACCACCACCCATTTCTTTTTGAGGGAACATAGAACCAATTACATCGTATGTGTGATTGGTCACAATCATAGGAACACCTGCTCTACCGAGTTTAAGTGTTAACACCCTAAATGCACCTTTGACAACTTGAGCACGAGTCATGTCTCTAGTTTCCTTACCTGCAGCTGTATCTTCGATCTCTTTGGTAGTTGATAACATACCAAGTGAATCTAAGACAAACATCATAGGTGGTCTTTTAGACTCATCTGTTTCTAAGTACTTGTCAAGAATACTGATTGCCTGTTGACGGAATTCTTGAACTGTTACCACAGGCACGATAACAATTCTTTTTGAATCGATTCCTCTTTCTTCAATCATTTCTTTTGTGATTGCAGATTCGGATTCGAAGTACATAACAGCAGATTCAGGATTATCTTCTAAGAATTTTTTGACCATTCCTAGTGCAAAGAAAGTTTTACCTGTTGCTGATTCACCTGCGATTGCAGTGATTTTGTTTTTGGGAAGTCCACCGTAAAGTGAACCACTAAGTAATGCATTGAAGATGTATGACCCACTATCTACGAATGAATCCACATCACCAGCTGCAACACCATCTGATACGACATTTGCATATTCGTTACCAGAGGCTTTTACTAAATCTTTAATAAATGACATAAACACCTCTCATAATGTAATACTATACAGTATACTCTATGTAGTGTTAATCGTCTAGTGCTTTTTTAGAAAGTTTTTGGTCAAATCTAACATGCTCTTCCATCATGGTTTTGACCTGTTTGAGTTCTGTTTCAATATGAACAATGAGACCAAAGATTACAATAATCATTAGTATGAAGAAGCAATCTAAGAAGTCTAAAATCATACGTCTAATTCACCTTGAGTTTCGACAACAACTGTGCCTCTTTCGATGAGTATCTCTCTGTTTTTAAGATGATTATTTGCAATATCTTCTTTAGATTGACCATCATAAGGAACTGCATGATTATCATTAATCATTTGTGCATTGATACAAAACTTTGTTTCGTTTTCAAATACTGGATGACCTTCATTCTCTATAGAATGAACCCATAATTCACCTAGTATTCTACCGAATTTACCTTTGTCGTGTGATATAAGAGTTACTTTACCTTGAGCTAGTAATTCTTTTAAATGTTTCTTAGATGCTTTACCAAATTTCTTTTCAACTAAGTCTCTTGTTCTGGATTCAGGAGTGTCAATGCCCATTAGGCGTACTCTCTGCTTTTTGTATGTCATGCCAAATCCCAAATCGATATCTACATCGACTGTATCGCCATCAACAACTTTAGTAATAGTTACGTTATACTCATACATTCTTTTTATTCTCCCAATCTTCGATAGCTTTTTTGATACTATCTTCTGCAAGTACAGAGCAGTGTATTTTAATTGCAGGCAATTCTAATGCCTCTGCGATGTCTTTATCTTTGATCGCTTTTGCTTCTGTAATTGTTTTGCCTTTTAGTAAGTCAACAAACATTGAACTACTAGCAATTGCACTTCCACATCCATATGTTTTAAATTTGACATCAACGATTCGTTCTTCTTCGTCAAGTTTAAGTTGTAGTCGCATTACATCACCACATGCAGGCGCACCTGTCATGCCTGTAGCGACATTGGGATCGTTTGGGTCAAATCTTCCGACTGAGAATTGTTGAGGTGCATTAAGAACACCTTCGAATCTATCAATCACTTTTTTACTATAAGCCATGACTTTATTTATCCCAAATAAAAGGGGACTGACTAGCCCCCTTTTACAGTTCTACATTTCTGTGGGAACTCTGAACAATAGAGCATCATTGCCTCAAGCAACATTGCTGTCGGAATGATATCCTCTACTTTTTTTCAGGTTCGTCCTGTAGTTCATCGGTCTGTCTGTCAACCTCATCTGCAACGGTGTCTACTACACCAATTACAGTATCAGCTGCTACAGTTCCGACTGTAACTACATCGTCCTTCACTGCTGTTGCAATGGTTCTTGTTCCTTGAACTGCACCATCGACAACACCAGTTGTAAACTCTTTACCACCTTCAATTACTGCTCCAACTGAGGCACATGAAGGAAGTAATACCACAGAAAATAGTAACATATACATTACTATTTTCAT
>Ga0181572_10000181_pt1 | contig 41408 bp, 65 predicted proteins | sample 101ome_26_FD_133004 | JGI IMG/M metagenome (GOLD analysis project Ga0181572, IMG submission 133004) | Coastal salt marsh microbial communities from the Groves Creek Marsh, Skidaway Island, Georgia - 101408AT metaG (megahit assembly) | ecosystem: Environmental > Aquatic > Marine > Intertidal... | reverse complement strand
TAGGAGCGCCCCTTGCGGCCGCTCCTCTTTTCAAAAGACTTTTCTCTAAAAGAGGCTTGAAACTATTGGGCGGCCTATTAGGCCTGTGCGTTTTAGAAAAAGCGGGTGAAACGGCTACAAGAGAAGTTGTTGAACAAGCGGGTGAAACCACTACAAAACAAGTTGGTGAACAAGCGGGTGAAAGGGCTTTAAGAGAAGCTGCTACAAACTTCAATGCAAAAGAGCTAATCCGAATAGCCGAAAAAGAAGCAGCAGAAGCAGCGGCAAAAGAAGCAGCAGAAGATGTAGCAAAGAAAACTGCATTAAGAGAAGCAGCAGTAAAAACAGCAAGAGAAGCTTTGGCGAATGCAGGTGATACAAGAGCTGGAAAATATGTTAGTCAAGAAGCGGCTCAAAAAATAGCAGCAGCCGAAGCTGCCGCTGACGCTGCCAGACAGGCTGAAAAAGAAGCTTTAGAAGCATTGGCGAGGCGTAGTGCTGCATTAGATGCTATACAGGCCGCAGATAAACAACTTATTTCAGGCATACCTCCTAGTGTAATGGATGATATTGCAGATATTAGAATAATAACTCAAGAAGGCAAAGCTCCAGTATATACATCTTCAACTGGACAATTTTTGCCAAAAAATCAGACAATAGCGATCCTAGACGCTGCCGGATTGACGCCTGAAGGTTTACCCAAAGTAGCAACCGCACTCCCAAAGCTAGCTGCTGGATCTATTGATAATTTGGCTGATAATTTGGCTGAAGCTGCCATACCCCCAGCTGGTGATGGCGCCGCGGCAAAAGCAGGAGCAAATATTACTGGGGAAGTTTTAGAATCGACCGTATCGAAAAAATTAACTTCACTCGGTTTAAAATCCTTACCTGTTATAGGCGTCGGAGCTGGCGCTGGATTCGGTCTATGGAATCTTATGAAAGGCGATACGTCATCTGCAGCATTAAACTTTGGTGCAGCTAGTGCTGATGCACTCGCTTTAGCGGCTGCTTTGACGGCCCCCGTGACGGGCGGCATCAGTGCACCAGCAGCCGTTGCACTAAATGCTGGATCAATAACTGCTGACGTGGCTTCTGTCGGTACGGAGGTTTTCTACGAGGTGACTAAAAGACCTTTTAGCGGTTCAAAAGAAGATAAAGTCATTATGAAATCCATCATGGAAGCGGTCTACGCTCAGATGCAGGCAGCAAAGATCGAAAGAAATATGCTAAGGGCTCGAGAAGAACTTCAAATGTCTGCATCTTTAATGGGTAGTAGCAGATCTATTTTCGAGGATATAATCCAGGATCAACAAAGTAAAATTGATAGATCTTTAGAAGGCGAAGACGTGTTCTGGGGAGATGAATCTCGAGGAAGATCAAAGGCACAATATGCTATTGATAAGGCAAGAGAAAGGCTTGCCAAGCTTGAGGAAACTGCACGTACAATGGCAGCGGATTACATTGAAAAAACCGGAGACGTCGAAGGTGCTGCACAGATCCTAAACATTGATAACTCCACAAATAACTCCGGCAATGTCACCACTGCCGGAGGTAATAGTTCTTATAATAACGATGTAGTGGTAACTACTGATCCGTTTAACTATTAACCGCCTGAGGCAAGCTTAGCAAAGTAAGACAAAGTATCCTCAGGATCTTCTTCTGCAGAAGAGGTGTCATTCGATTCATTAAAGCGATCGAATGGGATTTCGTCATCCAATTCGACACTCTCTGCACGTAGCTCACGAGGAGCCTGTTCTTCACCAAGCTTGGACTCTTGTGCCATAGTAGGTGTACCACCACCGGCACCTTCTCCGAGTACAGCCATTAGACGTGCTTTCAGTTCATCGTATGACTTATACTTCGAAGGATCAGTAAACTCTCGAAGGTCATGAAGTTTATTGTAGATGCTCTCTAGCTCTTCATCGTCCTCTGAAAGTGCTTTCGGTGAAGCAAACTCCGATTTATCATAGTTCACCCAACCATCGACAATGCGAGCCTTTAGTTTAAAGTCCGCACCTGTCCAAAAGTCAAATGGGTTCAAAGGTTCTTCATCTTGAAACTCTGGCTTCATTGCATCCATAAGTTTGTCGAAGATCTTTTTACCGAACTGATAGATCATGATCTTGCCTTCGTTCTGTGGATTAGCTGGATCACTAATAACAAGAACATTAGCAACATAATGAAGTCGACGCTTCTGCTTACGAGCTTTCTCCTTATCTGCCTCGATACCAGAATTCCATAGCCGACCGTTTAGCTGACCAACTGGATCTTCTTGACCGATAGATGTAAGGGAATTTTCGATGTACCATTGACCAGTTGGTCCTTGGAAGCCGTGATCCCAATAGCGGTTCCACGGAAGCTCGTTACCTTCAGCGGCAGGAAGGAACCGAAGTACGGCGTAACCGTTACCCTGCTTATCCCGCTGCAATTTCCAAATGCGGGCATCACCGTAGCTTTTCTTTTCACCCCCAACAGCTTCAGCAGCTGCGGTAAGTTTCGAGATGGACGATTGACGCCGCTTTTTAAGATCTGCAAATGACATTGTATTCTCCGTATATTGTTGTGTAAATGAGTATTGTATCGTATATTTTAGTATTTGTACATAATAAAATTACTCGAAGATCAAAGTATTTTGACGGGGCAAAAAGTTTAAACGAATTGCTTCCGCTTCGAGCTTATCCTTGATCACAGGAGAAATGAATTTCTTCGAATCTTCTGGATCAATTTCTTGATTCTCACACACGTGCACTACCGCATCGATGTATGACAATTTCTTTTTAAAGACTGCTTCCTCCACCATCTTAGTGAAGGAAGCTCTGTTCATGAATTTCTGTTCAATCATATTCTACTCCCGAGTAATCTGTCCCGAATGCTTTAATCATATTCCCATCCTTATCATAAGACGGATGAGTGCATTTCCACCGGACAATGGAAGTACCTTCTGGACCATAGAACCCAGAAACATATGTGCCATTTTTAAGATAGTAATCTAATTCTCGAATGTATGCTTGGGCATTGGCGAGCTTTGCATCAGCACCCTTTACATTCTGTTTCACCTGCTTCCTCTGGAAAGACACCTCTTCCTTTTGTCTCTTGATCCATTCCATTACATTCTTACGACTAAAAACGTTATCGTCATCGAGAGCAACAACTGAAGGATCGAGGCTTTTATATTGGGGAGGATTTGTTGCAGCTCGTTTCGCTCGAGCTTTTTCAAGTGCTTTAACCGCTTTCTCCTTTTGTTCAGGAGTCATAGGCTTCCGAGGTTTACGTGGCTTTTTCACTACGGGCTTTCTAGTCATTCAGATCATTCCACTTCAAAATCTCAATCTCACCGTTTTCATCGTGCTTATATCGAAGGTAACCTCCACTGATCAAAGAATTGATTGTTTCTTCGATAACGTCTTCCATCTTATCTTGTAGCAGACTTTTTCCGTACCAAACCCCCATTACAAAGATGCCGACCGAGATAAGGATAGTGTATACGAGCGGCTCAGTACCAGTCATGAAATTTCCTTTACAGAATCAACTCGAAAGGACCTCCAACCTTTCTTTTCAACATCCCACACCGCACACACTTCATCATTCTTCTTACGAGAAATATATTCCTCGACATCAGTTTGGTCAGGAAGATGAGAGTCCATAAGCGTGCATTTCATAACGCGCTCAGTTCCATCGGCTTTAGTAAACGTGACTGTGTGCACGTTCTCTCGAAGCATTTGATTGATCTCTTGTTTAGTCATATCAGTCCCAATCATTATCGTATTTCGTGGTATAGTGCAGGGTCTCCCCATAGTATTCTTTTGCATACTTAGAAGAGTCCGTGTAAGCGTAGATATTCGACTCAGTGGGAATATCCATGAATTCACGCTTAACCTTCGTACGCGCGGACCGACGCGCCCGAGAGGAAGAGGCTTTTGCAGCCTTACGCATCTTTGTCCGAGAATTGTACTTCGGAGCAAGAGAATCGATAAGAGCCATACGTTCTTCGTAAGTGGTAGCAATAGTCATTGGGCAGTCCTTTTCGAAATGAAATCTTTCCAGTCAGCGCGTTCGAAGTAGTAAGGATCGTGGTTCAAAATATCCGCGGTAGCCTTAGCTTCTTCTTCCGTTCTACATACAGTGTATCTTATAGTACGACCGATGTAAACGCCCCATAGTGTCACACCCTTCCGCTCATATTCGCGGTAGGAGAAATCTTTCCTTCGAATCATATACCTATCTCCTTATTCGATAGTATCAATATAAGGGTCTTACGTGTAAATGTAAATCCCCTAGTCGCTCTTTTTTGTATTTTTTTCTAGATCATCAATCTCTCGATACTTACGGAGAATCCAATCATGGTATCTTTCTTGATCGCTCATGATTGGTAGATCGATAGTAGGTGAGCTTCGAACTGCTCGACCTTTGCAAGACGATCGGGCCAAAGGATATATTCTTTTTCCGGGTTCTTTTTGAGATTGGTAATCAATCCTTGTATGCTGTTATAGAGCCGATCCAATTTTTCTTGGGTAACTTCTGCAGTCGATGTTACCTCGGTAGCAGTAGCCTTTGCTGCTTGAACCGCTTGGAGTTCATCTTCATCTACAGCTGTGAATCCAAAATCAAAGATATCAGACATATATATTTCCTCTTTAACATTATTTATACGAAAACAAAAAAAGGGACAAGAGCGATAGCACCTGTCCCCTACAGTATTCTAAATTAATCCCAAAGGTTTCCGTAATACTTACCAAAGAGGCGGAAACCATTTATCATACGTTTGTGATGCGCTTTACGACCTTCATCATCTGTATTTTTAAATGAACCGCCAAAAGTCTTATCTTTGTCTGGTACCCAGTCACCGAAATATTGCTCTTCCCAGGAATACGTCTTCTGCTCAAATGCCCAAATCATTTCATCCATAACCCAATCCCAACGTTTCTCAAAATTGCTATCAGGATCCCATTCATTTTTTACAGGAGGGGCTGAAGTGGAACGAAATTCTTCTGGAACATCTTCATCATCTACCATAGGTGAACCATGCCTTGTATCTTTCAGCTGCTTCAGCATAGGCACGATGATATAAGCAAGAGTATGATCCATAGACCAAGTATCATACTTGTCAATACGAATCTTCATCTTCTGACCAGAGCGTCTGTCTAGAATCAGATTGATAGTATGATTGTATATCCATTGAAGAGCTTCCTCTAGCTTACGGAGAACTAATTCTTTGGATGGTTCATGAGTAATGTTCAATCCCCTTTGCCCATACTCGGGCCAATCCCAACCATACTTTTTATTCATATGCTTGTCGTGAACATAACTTACCCATCGGTCACTATAAGGTCCAATATAGATTTTCATTCTTCTCTCTTCAATACTCTTCGCCGCAAATCACTTGAGCTAAATCTGTGGTCCCGTTTGTTAAAATAAATGCCTATCTCTCGACTAGCACATATTGCACGACCCGTAAAGGTTTTTTCTTTATACTCTGCACCGATTATTCTAACATCAATATTGTACATTGTTAGGATATCTTCTAAATCCTGCTCTGTATCATACGGGATAATTTCATCCACATAACGAACAGCTTTTAGTTGTGTATATCTTTCCACTATAGTTTGTATAGGAGAATTCTTTTCAGGTCGATCCTTACTAGGGTCTATCTGTAACCCAACAATAAGATAGTCACATTGTTCTTTCGCTTCACGTAGCATTTGTACGTGACCAGCATGAAGTAAATCAAAGCTACTCGCAGTAAATCCTATTTTCATTCTTCATAATACTCTTCAAAACCGACAGTTTATTTCTTAATATTTAGTTGAATTAGTTCATCGACAATCTGACAAACAAACTCTACATCAGACTTATTCATAGCGGGTAGTTCACCTTTATATACCCCGTCCAGAATACCGTCTTCTACATTTTCTCTGTTACACTGGCCGTCTTTAATCGGACGATGAAGATCGTTGCGGATTACATCAAACGCAATAATTCCAAGTTGATCAGGGGTGTTCCAACATTCCATCACTTTAGTCATAGATATCTCCATTATAAATCTTGTTGCCAGTCTTTCCTGGCAGTCACCGCTTTAGGTATGCATCCCAACGCTGCGGTTTGCGTCTCGAGATGTATTATGGTGCCGCTTGAGGGACTTGAACCCCCGACCCACTGATTACAAATCAGTTGCTCTACCAGCTGAGCTAAAGCGGCGTTATTCTATTTAACTGTTGGAGCGGGCGACCAGGTTCGAACTGGCGACATTTAGCTTGGAAGGCTAACGCTCTACCAACTGAGCTACACCCGCATTTATTTGGAGTTAGCGACTGGACTCGAACCAGCATAGTCCTAAGACACGGATTTGCAATCCGTTGCATAACCAATTCTGCCACGCTAACATTATTTGGCAGAGGTGGAAGGAGTCGAACCCTCTCTGACGCGGTTTTGGAGACCACCGCTCTACCATTGAGCTACACCCCCATTATTTTGGCTCCCAAGGACGGGCTCGAACCGCCGACCCACTGATTAACAGTCAGTTGCTCTACCTACTGAGCTACTTGGGAATAATTTTGTGTCACCTTGAGGCAAATTTATCAGAAGTCCCCCGGGTAGATAGTAGCCATTATTTAGTATCTCAACACTATTGATACCGACTCTATCTTTGAAGCTCTGCTTTCAGATACGCATCAGTCACTGTTTGGTCCCTCACCAGGATTTTACGGGTTCAGCCTCGCGATGCCTACCTACCTGTTACGTTTCTTCACTCGTGATACGTACCTGAAAACAGAGCGAATCTGTTTCCAATCTATTATCGGGTTACCCCTAAGACAAAACCAAATTTTCAAAAAGCTGGAAGAAGTGATCTTCCTTTTGTTGATAGTAGTAATATAATGTATGTACCAAGGTTTGTAAACCCCCTATGTGAACTTTTTTTGAGCTTTTTTCATAAATATTAGTATGAGGTGTCTATTAACAGCGATATGTATCTTTTTTGTAACACCAACTTGGAGTGCCGGACATGTTGACAGTATAATACTTAATGCTGAGAAGTACGTTGGAATGAACGAATTTGATCATACCAATATACTCCAAGAGTTGATGGACGTAGATCCCATAACAACGCCGTGGTGTGCAGCATTTGTCAATTCCGTATTAGAAGAATCTGGCATAAAAGGAACTGATTCTCTATTAGCAAGATCCTTTTTAAAATTTGGCGAACCCGTCGACGAACCGATCTATGGTGATCTTGTAATCTTTCCAAGAAACCTATCCTGGCAAGGACATGTTGGATTCTTCCTCGTCTCTTATACAGAGGATGGCATCGAGTACTATGCTATAATTGGTGGCAATCAGGATGATGAAGTCAGCTACAAATTATTTAGAGCAGACGAAGCAATAGGCATACGTCGCTACTGATTTATCACTCAGTTTTTTCAGTTAGTATAGTGTTTTTTCAATTTCAGTTAGGATAGTGCTTTTTCAACTTCAGTTAGTATAGTATTTTTTCAAAAAATCGTCTATAATATCACAGACGTAATCTACATCCGCTTTATTCATAGCTTCAAGTTCACCTTTATAGACAGCATCAAGAATGCCGTCTTCGATATTTTTTCTATTAGCCTTACCTTTTACCAAAGGCCTATGGAATTCGTTAAAAAGCACATCGTAAGCGATAACCCCAAGTCGAGTTTTGGTGTTCCACCTTTCCATTATTGTGCTTCCTTATCTACCAAACCAATGTGTACAATCATCACAAGGATCATCCCAACGCTCGGGAATGTCTACTTGCATATGTTTTCCTTTTAGTTATTTATCTTCTAACTCTTTTATCCTTTGTCTAAGGTATGCTGCAATTTTGTCCAGGTCTTGTATTTTCGATTTTTGATGTAAGAGATGTGACAAGGTGATTCTCAAACCAGCAAGTTCTACATATTCTATACTCGATTTTGACATACGGACCCCTCTAATCAATTGGTGGTTCCACTAGGACTTGAACCCGGACCTGAAGCGTTATGAGCGCTTTGTGCTAACCATTACACCATAGAACCATATTGGTGCGGGCGGTGGGACTCGAACCCACAGAACCGACATTTTAAGTGTCGTATGTATACCAATTCCATCACGCCCGCTTAAACTTTCATTAAACTTTCACTAATCTTTAGATTCCCCGTGGGAGTGCTTATGACCATGACCTTCATTAAAGATTTGTTGGTTAGCGTAGAAAGATGAGTGAGCTCCAGATAGCTTTAGAATAGTAGTATCATTCTGCTGAATCCTCTTTTCAAGAATAATAATGTTATCCTGTAGCTGTAAGATCTCTTGATCGTTTGCTTTGATTTCTTCACCCATTGCAACGAATGTTAAAAACCATATCAGTATAAGTTCCATATAGAAATCCTCTTTATAATTGGGCTCGGTAGCTGGATTCGAACCAACGACCTCTTGTATCCAAAACAAGCGCACTACCAGACTGTGCTATACCGAGATTGGCGACCCCGGAAGGACTCGAACCCTCGACCTAGTGATTAGAAGTCACTTGCTCTATCCAGCTGAGCTACGGAGTCATTATTGTAGTATATATTACTATTTCGTGAATGTAAACTCGTAAAATTCACCATCAATAGAAAAAGTAATAATAGAGTAATCATATACAACTTCTTCTTCACGGCGATAACGAGTTACATCTGTGCATCGTTCCTCCTGGCGATATCCAGTAACAACCTGTTCGGTTCGAGTGGAGTTTTGTGCACGGTCTGCGCCAATGACTCCACCGATTATAGCACCAGCTGCAGCACCGTCATTTTGTCCGGTGATTGCTTTACCGCCAATTCCACCAATAATCATACCAAGAATAGCACCTTCAGCCGCACTACCTTGTCGCAGATGAGTACCATAAACTGGTACATTCACCATGAAACAACCACGCTCGATGTATGGCACATCTCGAGATGTTGTAGTAAAGATATCTTGTACCTTTGCATCTACGCTTTCAGCGTATGAAGCTGTAGCAAGAATAGATGCTACAATAGAGGTTGTAAATAATTTCATCGACTGATCTTTCTGATTGGTTGTTTTTCTAAATCATACTGTTCATTCCAAAACTTTTTAGTATCTTCTTCTTCATATAACAAATAGCCCTTTTCGATCATGTCATCTGCAACCATGTTTTCAAGGTCACCTAGAACTTGTTTTTCCATAGTGTATCTCCTTTTTTGATACTACTAATATAATGTCTACATAAAAGAAAGTAAACCCCCTTCTGAGGATTTTTTCTTTCTTTTTTCAAATTTCTTAGTATTGGTGTAGATTTTACGAAGACTATCAAGACCACCTGATACTCTCGAGGGATAATTTCCTAGATAGGTACCAGCCTCTAACATGTCTTTAGACAAACGATCTTTGTGGAAGTGATCTATGTCCTCCCAATGGTTCAACATCTTCCTTCCTAGTCGATCGAACACTTGATCTGTAAGTATAGGATTATCTTCAACGTAGTATGCATATGATGCCATAAGGTACCATGGTACCAACATATTGGGATTCATATCACAACAATCCAAACATTCCTCGTCAAGGATTATCTGTTTAGTCATATTGGTTGTCCGTTTAGTTTCGGGTAATATTATTTATATAATAGACCATTTTTAGGAGGATGTAAACCCCATCCTATCTTTTTTTACCCTTTGGCACAACTACAATCTCAACATTTTTCGAGACAGGCGGGGTCTTAATGTTGCTATGGTGATGATACAATATGAACTTAGTGTCAGGAGACTCTTTCCACATCCTATGCCATATGGGTCTCCAGTTACCGCTTAGACGCGTGTTGTTCATAGTACCACGATCAGAATTTAGATAAAAGTCAGTGCAGCTTCTTAGATCCAGGTCAAAGATAGAATCGAACCCGTACATGTGTACCTCTTCCGCCTTTAACTTATGTGCAGCATAGTGAACCGATGTATGACCGCAGTTGAAGTCAGTGTAGCTCCGAACCCAGGTTGGTTTATCTAAATAGAACTCCTTGATCTGTGGTGCATATTTGAGGTAGAATCTAGGATTCACCTCTGTCCATTTCTTCGGTCGGAATCCTAGAATCCATTCTCCTGGAACAGTAACACTTCCATCAGTTATAGCCTTCATCATCTTAAAGTCGACCATAAAGGTTGCCTTTGCTTCAGGAACAGAAAATGGAGGAAGGTTACATGTGTATTTCAATCCTTTTACGGAGGGATTGTAAGTCAGCCCAGCCGAAGTCCCATTTCCAATAATATGAACTACTTTACCCATTCATCATTCTCCGAATTTCATCTTTTCCTTTTGGCCCAGTCCAATGCATAATGCTAATATTATCTGGAGCGGTATCATCTAACAGATCTAGCCTTAGAGTGTTGTACTTTCTTGGTAGATCGTGAATATGTATCATTCTTCGCATGCCCTCGCGTACGAGCCTGTGAAGCACCTCTTGGTCACCAATTTTCGGGTTTATAGCAACAGCTGATGCCCACTCGTCCAATATATTCGGACGATCCTCGAATGCAACTACTCCACTATTGTGCCACTTCTCTCCTCGTCTTTTCGTCCAGGGTTTATCCTCTACCATCATCAACTTATTTGGTTCTGTTAAATCGAAAATATCTTCGATGTTTGCTTTCACGTGACAGTCGGTGTCTAACCAGCATACCTTCTTTGCAATCCTTGATGCAGAGATCATTGCTGCTGGCTTCTTAAACCAACCTTTGTCTTGATTGCCTCGAAGAGACTTACGGAGTTCGGGAAAATGACTACCTTCCATGCCGAAATCGAAGATCATAAGTTTAGCGTTCGGATTATGCTTACGAAAGTTTTCTACAAACCAGGGAAGCATCCATTCAGTGTTAACGTCACATCCAGTAATAAACAAGTTCATATTCTTATCCCTAAAGTATTTCGTATGTCTCGCCATAGTTGTGTTTGGCTAAACATCCTTTTTCATTCTGAATAGTAGTAAAGCTATCATTTGCTATAACCGGCCACGGATAGTATTCTTGCAAAAACGGGAACGTATCTCTATGCAAGAACACGTCAGTCGGCTTCGCTTTAATCTTGGTCTGGTCAATCATCTTCTTTGCGCCAGATGGCGAAACTTTATATGCATGGGCACCTGGAAAGTATGCTTTACTTACCAAAGGTCCTGCACCAAGAGCAGTCGGGGTATTAAACTTTCCATATGAAGGCGTACCATAGGAGATGCATCCAGCAAACGGTACATCTGGTATTTCGGATTTTACTACTGCATCGTGTTCGAAGATTAAAATGTCTTCGTTCGTTTTAACAGATTTTTCCCATAATGTGTAATGAGAAAGGAACGCTGCGATGCAGTTTGGGGTTCGCGAATAAACTTCACGAAAGTCTTGATCAGAGATTCCTCTATCGATCAGCATCTGTGTAAGGTTCGACTTTGGCGTAATAGCATGAAATTTTTTCACATCCAATCCAAACCTTGCTGCAGATCGAATACATCTCTCTGCGGCTTGTACGGACCGCTCGTGGTCCATAATAGTAATAACATAAGCTTTCATAGTGTAGTAGTACTCCGCGTACCTTGTACCTTTGTATAATATCTGGTAGTTACACCCAACTTGGGAACTAACTGTCGACACATGATTGCATCATTTGGCCATAGACCATAATCTTTCACCAGCTGAATCATCTTCTTCGCTCCTGCCGGTTTAATTATATATGCAGAATTTCCAGCAAGACCTTGAGGAATGGTATCATCATCAATCTTTGGAACACGGATAAATCGATCAGGGGATGCCTGTACAATATTATTAAATTTACGGGAAAGACGAGTAGCTCCAATTGGATTATTAATACCGATTATATCAAACGGCGCTTCGCTCGGATCAAAGTCAATCTCCTTTATAAAATAAGAATCATGTTCTAGGATAACGATCGGTTCATCTAAAGTAATACACATCTTCCATAGAACATAGTGACTGAGCGCCGTAGCGATCCGTGCATCGCGGTTTCGTGTCTGATATGGGCTTTTCTTTAATCCTGATTGCATATCAAGTACTGGCTGATTCCATGGATAGTTCCATTTCAAATCAAACATCTTAAGCTTCTCTTGTACCTCATCAGGAGTAATCGCATCAAACACCATAACCTTCTGAGAGGTGCTTGACTGTAATTTCCTATAAGCAGATTCAGAGATCTTATTGTTTTTTATTACGATGGCATAACGTTTCATTTTTTCAACTTATTCAGATTCGGAAATTCTTTCAGATCAGTAGTAACCCCCAGAAACTCAGCAAGCTTCTGCGGAGAATCACCACCTACGATATTTATTATAAACAAGTTATCTCTGTTTGTAAAATAATTTTTTACATCCTGATCGTGTTTATTCCATGCCACTTCAGCCTCGAAGCGGTTCGGAAAATCCGCACCATACACTTTTCTTCGGGTTATAACCTGTGAGCTATTCATCGTCGTCCAATTTCTTTTTCTTTCGAAGTAAGGAACAATCGAATCTAACCATTGTTCCTTGTCTCGAATGGTGTAGATGAACTTCGATCCTGGGAACTCTTTGTCGAGCTCTTTATATACAGGAATAACTGGAATATCATTTGCCCCATCGTTATCTGGATCCCATAACTGACTTGGCTGTGGATAATGTATCGTATTGAATCCCCACTCGCGGAGAACGTGGTTTAGCGTTGTTGTTCCAGTCCGGGATAGACCGATCCCAAAGATTTTCATATGTCATATCCCCATTGATCTCGAGGAAGGTTTACTACTTTCAATAACTGCTCCTCGTTCATATTATCGGCACCAGGAAACTGGCAATGAACAAATTTTGTTTCAGGCGTACGCCAATCCATAATTCTTCTTTTCGGCTGAATCTTATCACGAGTACCATGAACATAACTATTCCAGTTATTATCCATCTCCATCACCTTCATGTTAGTAGCAAACATCATGGCATGTAGATAAGGCTGATCACACGTGTAAAAAGAATCTAGCCCAATACTTCTAACAAGGTTTACATACTCATCGAATGAAGCCCAGTTATTTCGAGCATGTTCCATACCTTTATCACTGTAAAGAACCACACCAGTGTTATAGACTTTTACTAAACCCTCTTCAGTTCTTGGTACCTCCGTTCCCCATTTATCTTTCACCATTCTTGCCCATTGTTCATCGCGGGCGGATGTGATTCTACCGGTGGTGATCTGTCTCTGCTTTGGTTGAAAAGGTTCAGTGCATATACCGATATCAGCTGAATGATCGAAATACTCAAATATATTCTCTTGAAGATTGTCTACAGGAAAGACGTCGGTGTCTGCAAAAAGAATAAAGTCATAGTCACGATACGGTTTTTCAAATACAGGTTTAAAGGCTCCATAATGTGCGGAGTAGTTTCCGAATCTTCTATCACGGATGTACCGCGGATTATCCTCAAAAAGGTAATCAGCACCAATCCTTTCAGCATACGTCCTCATAGCATCGACACCCGCCTTCACAGAAGGCTTAACCGGTCCATCCCAATATTGATATATCAAAGTCTTCATTCTATCAATCCCCTTTCGACCAAGGATCTGTAGTTTTCAATCTTCGGTCTTTTCGGTCCACCTGGTGCAACCTTTGGTCTTATATGAATAATATACGCATCTTCGACACCCTCATCGAAGCTACTGTAGTTCCATTGTTGCCTGTCCATATATGTATTCTCATTCTCTTCCAGCTTCTCCATAGTAGCTAAATGGTGCATGATGCCTTCGTCTACCATGTTGGAGTTAAATTTCAGCATGTTGAAATGTACAATGTGGCGACGTAGTCTCTTCCTCATATCTTTCTCGAATCGGTATATAGATCCGCCCCAGTAAGGATACTTAGGGTTACATAGATCAGGAAGTCGTCTGCCAATGCTTTCTCTTAGATGCGGTTGGACCTTATAATGTCTACCCATACCCTTTTCATCTTTAAAGATATTTTTCGTCATTCCCTTTCGGGTGAACATATCCATATCCATCATAACTACTGTATCGTAGTCGTCGAATTCTTCAGACAACATGTGAACCTTTTGGCATTCACTTTTAAGATTCGGATTGAAGATGAGGCCTCTTAGCAGTTTATATTCAGCGCCACAGAATTCAGCATATCTTTGTATGTTCTCCATGGACAACTTTTCAAGCTCTCCTAGATTACCATTCCAATGTTGTAGTATGATATTCTTCATTTCTTTTTACCTAGTAGGAATCTATTGTTTTTAAAGTAAGGACATTTCGTAATTTTCAATTCATGAGAAGAATCGAGATTATCCATTAGTGTTTCAAAGTAAGGTAAATTATCTACCCCGAAATTTGCATTGTCTTTAAAAGCAATCAACATAAAGTCATACATGTGATAAAAGGATTCGAGCTTACTTCTTTCAGACATTGGCATTTCATTAATACTAAAAGTTCCAATGATTAAACTCTTTTCATTTGATGGTAAAAGATTCTGAGGAGTCATCTCTCCAATGTTATAATCGTGACCTTTTCCCAAAGTGCTATCTAGCCACTTCTTTTGCATCTTACCCATGATAGGGAAGTCTATAGCTTGATATCTACCAGCAAATTCCGTCTTATAGAACGATCGACATAGGTTACCGTATCCTGCTCCTATATCTGTAATATGACTTAGAGTCTCTGGACCATACCCTTCTTTTTTTAGAATATCGATATAGTAGGCAGACTGGATTGTAGAAATGCTGTACTGGTTATCAAATCCTAAATGAGGCTTACCAAATGCAGGATCTTTCAAGTTCTCAAAGAAATCAAGCTTCAACATATCTCGATAAATTGGAGATGACATGACATTACCGGAAAAATTCGGATGAACCGTATATGATATAGTTTTCTGAGATAGGAAATCAACCGGGTGGGATCTTAACTCAATTTCAATCTTTTTTAAAAATTCTTGCCAATCTTTACTCATTTCTTTCTTCCACCAGTTTGGGAGAGAGTGAGAACTCCTCCTAGATATCCTTTATGGTCTTCTCTACCGTTTACCAGAACCTGATACCATCCCCATTCAGCTGGTAGTAGGTTCCCACTTTCATGTAAATCATTTACCCTCTTACAATCCCAATACTCTGGACGATGCATGATCATTGCCTCAGGACTAATCATTTTATACCATCGAACGTTATTCTTGTTCTGTTCACCTAAATGGGGTGTCGGGTTATTCAGTACTTTTTGATTCCAATCCCAATACCCCATTCCTATAGGACCTTCATTATAAGATTTTTCAAACCACCTATTATAATCTAGTTCCCGAGAAAAGTAAACATCCCATCTACAACGAACGATCAGATCATACTCTTTATCGAGTCTGGATACAAGAGTGTTGTGAGCCAGAATTTGTTTTGTCCCTTGGAAAAGCTTAAGGCTTGGTCCACCGTTATTTCTTTTTGTTTGGAAATATTCACCAGCAAATTCAGTCGTATCGAGTACGGGATGATAATGTATCTCTGGCTCAGGCTCTATAATTAGATCCTCATATGCATGTATCACACTGTTGTCCCAAGTGTGTCGAAAGATATCTACGTCGACATTACGGAATGCATAAAGGAGATTATCATCCATCTCACTTCGATCAGCCCAAGGGTTCATCCTTTGCTGTCCGCTTATACAAACCGCAATCTTCATTTATCTTTGTAGGCTTTTGAGATCTTTTCTTTGATAAGAGTCGAACTGATATTCGCAGTATAAGGAAGATAGACTAATATGATATTTCTAATATCCAACCACTCCTGACTGAATCCCATCTGTGCATAGTAATCCTTTGCTGCCCAGTCTGTACCGATTGCAATGATATGAGGAGCAACATTTTCGATTGACTGAGTGCTATCTTGTCCACCAGTATTCGATACTACTCGATCGACATATTTGCATGCCAGGAGGATTTCTCTTCGCTGTTCAAATGTATGGAACGGAGTGAAGCCTTTATAATCTTGAATGAATTCATCTGTATTCAAAGATACTACGACTTCATCAGCAAGCTGTGTACACATTCGAAGAAAATTTACATGCCCAGCATGAAAGAGATCAAAGGTACCGCCTGTGTATAAAACTTTTTTCGTCATTTCGTCAACCTCATATCATATTGATATACTTTATTACGCTTTACATGCTCTTTCTCTATAGTGCTATTCACGAAACCATGACTTCGGAAGAAATCCATATACTCTTCATAGCTCGGTGCACCCTGGTTATAGATCTTACCTGGAGCAGGTACTTCAGTATATATTACTTTACAATTGGTAAGTATTTCGTCACAATCAGATAGTATATCCAACTCTGATCCCTGCGTGTCAATCTTAATAATATCAGGTAGAGGAATATCAAAATCTGTGAGATGCTGTGTGTCTCGTATCTGTAATTCATATGATTGAGGGTTTGTATAGACCCCAGTCATATCAGTTTCTTTATAATAGGAATCTCCTGTACCACCTCTGTAAAAGAAATTAACCACGGACTTATCTTTCGAAGAAAGTACACAATTAAACCAATGGTGATCTTTTAAATCGGTCGGTTTCGATAAACCTCTATTTGCCTCGAACATATAAGAAACTGTTTCCGGGTTTTCTTTTAACATGTTACGGGTGAACACACCCTTATGTGCACCGATATCATATAGAATAGTTTTAGTCATCATTTCTTCCATAGTAATTTCGATACCATTGTAAAAAGTTCTCTACACCCTTCTCGATCGGAGTATCAGCTTTATAACCAAGAGCTTGGAGTTTAGTCGTATCAGACCACGTCTCAAGAGCATCTGCTGGGTGTCGAGGCGCAAATTCTTTCGTTGCAGTTTTACCCAGATTCTTTTCAATGCAAGAGATAAAGTCCATTAGTTGAACTTGTTGGCCGTTGCCAATACAGTACGTTTCACGTTCAGACATATTACGAGATACAATTTCTATTCCACTTACAATATCATCTACGTAGGTGAAATCGCGAATCATGTTACCATTATTGTATACTGTAATTGGCTTATCGTTCATGATATTTTGGGTGAACGAATAAAGAGCCATGTCAGGTCTACCCCAAGGACCATACACTGTAAAGAAGCGAAGGCATACTGCATTTTTAATCTTAGAGATATGGAACTGATTCTCATTCGTTTGTTTACTGAATCCGTAAGGGCTCAGTTGTTTTCCGAGCTTTTCATCAGGAGACCATGGTAATGGATTCCCTTCCATAGTACAAGACGTAGATGCATATATGACGTTATCGATACCAAGACCCTCACACACTTTTATTAGGTTCTGAGTGCCAGAGATGTTATTCGAGATATATTCTCCAGGAATATCCATCGACACTCGTACGCCCGCGTGAGCAGCCAAATGTATTACGAGATCCGGATTCTCAGACTCTATGTACGGTCGAAGCGCTCCGATATACGCCATATCCATATTTCGAACTTTGAGCCCGAACTTCTGTAGATCTCTTGCTCTAGCAAACTTGATCTCTCTATCGTAAACTACAGAATTGTAGTTGTCAAAGCCACATACATCATGGCCTTCCCTCATGAATCGAATAGCGGTATGGTATCCGATGAATCCTGCCATACCCGTAATCATTACTTTCATTGGACTGCCTCCATAAGCTTCTCTACATCTTCTCCAGCATTGGGGAGTTTATCCTTTAAAAAGAAATGTACAAATTTACAGTGCTGGATCTTTCGATTCGCAGTATACAGACCGTTCCACTTCCAATGGAGATTTTGAATATTCATTTCTTCTTTACGAATCCACCAATTTAAAAGAGTTTGATCTGTTGACCATTTCCATGGACCCATACCATCAACAAACGCTTTAAACTCTTGGCGGCTTAAGAACTCTTTTGGTGTCTGACCTTTGAGATACTTTAGGATGGATTTGTTTAGAACCATTACTCCCATATTCATAAACTCATAACCAAGATGATTCGGTTTGAAGTCAACCTTTGGATGTAATGGCTTATATTGCATTGAAGAGTAGTTTAGGATCTTCTTTTGATATTGTTCCGTGATCGGCATCTCACGCTCAACCACAGCAGCAAAATCTACATTTGGATCTACATCATCAAAGATACTACCTGCATCGGGACGAATCCACACATCACTATCAATGATCGCAATCTGATCGTACTGATCAAGATACTCAAACGCATTTTCTTTTTCGAAGATAGGTAAGGGGAGAGGTCGGGACTGACATTCTTGTGATCGATTTGAAACAAATGGATCCGGCCGAATCCATAGCTTGGGGGTTGTTTGCTTTATGTAATCGATACCGTGACGATCAGCATATTCTTTCACACTTGTTGTGCAATGATTATAAAGCTTCGATTGCTTACCGACAGCAACCTGATAGATCAATCTTTTCATTATACACCTTTTAAAATCGTTTCGGCTATATCTATAGCCTTATCAAAGCCAGGACGGAATCGGTTCTTCCTGGCTCCGTTCTTTACGAAATCATCTAGAGAATCAACGGTTCCATTTTGATTAACTCCAACAAAATTCCGAGCGAGATCCTCCCACTCGGTTCTTAGGTTCAATATTCGAAAAATATCCATTTTACTCTCCGGTGATGTATTCATAGACTTCCTTCCAGTTTTTCATAAGGGGAAATTGCTGATTGTTCATATTGTGACCGTGTTCTATTAGAATGGATTCAAGACCGAGACGATCACCCAGTTCAGCGTTTTCTTCCTTATCTTCAATCCAAATATAACCAGAGCCTTTATAAGGTTCTAGAATATCATCCTTATCGGCTCCGGTGTCAGTGAATATAAACTTCTCGAAAGCAGTCTCACCGAAAAGCTTTCGAGTGTTTTGAATTCGAAGCTGTTGGGCAGAACTATCCATCGATAGTGAGGTTAGCATATGGAAGACGTATCCATGCTTACGATGAAGGAGATCTACGTAATACATAGCATCTCGTAGTGGGGGTAGAAACCCGATAGCAGCGGATTCGTTAAACATCTTGATCAAATGCTTCTTCAGATCTTTATCGAGGCCATACCGATCACCGATATCGTAGCAATCCTCACCACCGTCAACTAACTCAGATTTGAAGTTATTCTGAATCCAAACGTTGAAGGCGTATTCCCAATTCATTAGAACGCCATCGCAGTCGGTAAGGATAACCTTTTCAAATTCCATCATATAACAAAACTCCTATTCTTGATGTTGATAGTATACCTCATCAATCCTGGTTTGTAAACCCTCTTTTTCATCTGATTCGAAAAAAGTTTCATCGATCGAATATCGGCGGCGAGCCACTCGCTCCTCTTCTCGAATCTTTTTGTCCTTAAAAAGTGAAAGGGATTTATGACGACCTTTTTTCTTATTGCGCGGATCGTGACGTGCATACTTAGCCATTAGAATGTACCTTGTCCATAGTTGCCAATGTTAGATTCTTCAATTTCCTTAACGAGGTCAGAATAACCCCCAATGTACTTATCATTCCAAAAGATTTGCGGGATAGTCTGAAAGTCTTTAACCTTTTCTTTTAACTCTAGATAAACATCTACATCATCTGCGTTTCTCCATTCATAGGATAAACTATAGTTTTCGCAGAGCTCTTTTGCTGCTAAACAAAAGCCACACCAACCAGCACCGTAAATTGTTACCATGTCTAATATCCTAACATTTCTTTTGTCATGATGTAGTCTCGAACGAAGTCACTTCGAACGATATCTGCCCATCCGAACTCAACTACTCGGAAGGCTCTCATAGTTTCAATGATAGACAGGAACTTTATAATACCTTCTTTGTCATCATTATACTTAAAGTCTGTCTGTTTATGGTCGCCACAGAAGATGATACGACAGTCGTTGCCCACACGAGTAATGACAGAATCCAGTTCATGGAAGTTCATATTCTGCATCTCGTCTATTACAAGAATGGTTTGATCAAAGGTAGCACCTCTGATGTATGAAGTCGTTTCAAATTCTAACCTGCAGGTTGTTGAAAGCTTACCGTATGCACCTTCATATCCAAAGATCTGGGCGCATAGGTTCTTATAAGGAAGTTTATACGGTTCTTCTTTTTCCTCTTTTGTACCAGGTAAATGCCCAGCATCTCTTGTGGGTACAATTGATCGAAGAATCATAACCTTACGATAGGTGGTAGGATTCTCCATCAACTCCTTCAGAGCGAAGTGTAAAGCAAGAAAGGTCTTACCAGTACCAGCGCTTCCAACCATTACAAGGTTATGACCATTGTTCCAATCGTTGAAAGCCTTTTGTTGATTCTCGGTATAAGGTTCGATAGGTTCGATTTCATCTGCCAAGATCAGATGCGAGGAATTTGTTTTTTTCATCAGTCTTTAATTGTGTTGTTTCTACCAGAGGACTTTTTCATTTTAGTTAAGAAGTTTTTCCAGTCCCCACTTGTTCGACTGAGTGTACCTCCAACCATTGTTACGATTTTTGGCGATGAGACCTTTTGCGTGAGGTCGGAGTTTTCTTGGAGGATTTCTTGGAGCTCGTCCCAGCTGCAGACGACGTCCCATTCTTCTTCGGTAATTTTGTTTCTGATTGTATACGATGGCATAATGATTTCCAACTGTTCCAGTTTTCTTCTACTTCATATCTACAGTTTGTGTTCCATTGCTTAGACAAGGATGACCACAATTGTATATATGTTGACTTTCCGCTAGGGGAAGCAACCAACCTCATTTTATTATCACCAAGGGATAATTCTTCGATGATGGTCAGGTCTTGTTCTTTGAATAGTAGATCCTGATTTTGGGCTGTCGCTTTCATTTTCTTCCTAGGCATAGCTTGATTCTTTTACAGTAAACCAATCAGGTACGGAACGCTTGGTCCAATCCATAGAAAAACGATCTTGTTTGGTTTGATAGAATGCACGATAAGAACCTACAGGATCAGACTCATTGATGCACTCTGGTGCAGCACCCATAGCAAGTTTGAATGGGGTTTGACCAATGTCTTGCCGAATATTTTTTGGAGGAATAGACAAAGCATATTCTAGGTCAACATAAGACTTATGTTTTTTGCCATAACGATATTCGTATTCGATGGCCAAAGCTTCGAAGTGATCATAATGCCATGCATAATTAGACAGTGATTCCATAGTCCATTGAGTGCAAGGATGTCCAACGTGTACTGCTTTATATAGAATGTTTTCTCGAGAGTCTGGCAACACCCATGCCTTAACCATAGTCTTACCAGACTTTGATGGAATACGCGTAAGAGTACCGTCAAGAACACGATGGACAGTAGATAGCATCTGTGCTGACTCTAGTACCATTTTAACTACGTGCTTGTCGCATTGCTGCTGTGCAGCCTTGATAGGATTTTCGTCCAATATAAAAATATTCATGTGTGCTCCATTATAAAAGGGTAGAGGCTTGCCCCTACCCAATTATCCTATCATAAGAAATAGGAATAGTAAATCCCCTATGTTGAAAACGTTTCAAGATATTGTTCAAGGTAATCTCTCTTCGACCAGACCTTCTTAGATAGATCCTCCCTCCCTTCTTTTTTTAGCTCTTTTGCAAAAGCCTCGATTTGAGCAAGATCCGATTTCAGACGATCGATTTGAGTTGCCACCATTAGAGCTTCTCCTTGTTTTTATTTTTAACCATGGGTTTAAATCATTACAAAGACCTCAATAGATTTGGAAATGTCTCGTTCACAAGCTTGGCAGTGATACCACCACCAATCGGTTTCTTGTTAATCATAGACACTACCAATTCAGCGTCCTGTGGATGAATTGATTCCAACAGTCCAATGAACATTGTTTCGCGTTTAATTGGCATAGTCACCAGATAAGGACTACCCTTTACGAAATACTTAAATTGTATATTTTTCCTAAGAAGATTTGAGGGAGCATTATGCTCTTCGCTCGCGGTGTACGGGGGTTTACCACCGGGCAAATCCCAAATAATACTTTTATCGAACGTACCCCTTAACACATCACGCAAAGCCGGGGTATCATTCTTTTTCAAGACCTCTATCTTATCTTTCTTGGCCTTAGCTTTTTTTGCTTCTTCAATCACTTCAAATACATACTTAGCCATTAGTCAATAAACTCCTGTACATTTTCTAACAAAAGCCTACAATCTTTAGCAATAAGATACGGGAACACTTTGCCTCGATTGGGATAAGGATCCTGGCTTTCAAAGGTATTTATAATTTCTTTACGGGTTTCTTCGGGGGTTGAGGGATTAACAAGGTCGATCATTTGTCGATTCCGGTGCCAGTTACGATACACATCTTCACCCAAAGCTTTTGGGTCATCGAGCAGGGTTTCTTTTTTCTTCTTCGACAATACGTTCTGACGTTTACCTTCTACTAGAAAAGTATCATCATCAGATAGTACATTAGGTACACCGTCACCAGTGTCACCAGTAAGGATATGCTCTTGAAGATACTTACGAGGATGATCTTCCTTAATTAGTTTTTTAAGCATAGGAGAATACTGGGCAACGTTATCGAAGACCTGAAGCTGACGGAAGTCTTTATCAGCAGACACGATCATAACGTCTTCCCAATTGCCGAAGTCTTGGGTATAATGTACTAACTCCGCGATAGCATCATCAGCTTCACAACCCCACTGGTGAATAACCTTATACGGGAATTCATCCTTGATCTCTTGTAGTACCATGTTGATAATACGGAAAGCTTCATCCCAATCGATCTTAGATTCATCACGTGTAGACTTACGCTTGCCCTTATATTCAGGATAAACATCTTTTCGCCAGTTACCGCCAGCATCAGCTACGATAACAACTTCGCCATACTTCTTTTTGAATTTCTGGCGGTACATACGAATTGAGTTAAGAATCATGTGACGGATAAGATTCTCGTCACCATGATGAGCGTGACCCATGGCCACAGGTGCGATACTAATACCGCTATAGTCGATTAAGATCATCAGTTAATCCATTTTTCAGTTAAGCCGTAGGTATGCTTACACTTACCGTGCATACGCATACCCCAGCAATCACAGGTAAAACCCTTTTCAGTGAACTCTACCGTATATATGTTGTCTTTACTTCCGGGGATTTCCCACTCGGTACCTACTGCCCAGTGACCCCCGAAGTTAATACTATCCGGTTTATAGTAACGAGGTCCATACTTCCGCATTAGAAAATTTCTTTTACTTTTGAGATGTTTTCTAGGGATCCGGAAACGGTGATTTCTGGATTTCCACCGCCGGGACCATCCGCGATGTAAGATTCGAGTTTCAGATTGTATTCGTCGAGAAATTTAAGAAATTCATAGACGGGCCAGTTCCACGCGATATCGAAAGTGTAAGTCATGATATAATCTCCATAGTTGATACTACTAATATAAGCTATTACGAATCGTTTGTAAACCCCTACGATGCATTTTTTTTCAAATTTTTTACGTGGCTTCTGTGTACCCTACAGTTAATGATTCCATTATAAAATCTATCATCAAGAAGCACATTACGATCGAACTGTTCCTTAGCTTCTAAGTATCCAGCTTCGCCTTTTGTCTTACAGAAATGGAGTATTTCACGGTGGAAGTTTTCTTCCCCGTGTTCTAGCAGCAATTGCTTTACAAGATCACTTGAGCCGTAATAGATACGCCAATCCGACTCTACGACCTTTCTTCTTTTTCGAGTTTTTCCCTTCAGGGGAGGAAGAGTCTTCTTTGACCAAAATGTCTTTTTTCCGACATACATCTTACCGTTTGATTTGTCAGTAATGATGTAGACGAAAGCAATCCAGTCTTTTAACTCTTCCTCTGTAGGTTCGAACACCTCTTCTTTATAGTACCATGTCATTCTTCATCGTACCAATAATCGTCTAGATATTCTTCCTCATCATATCCAATCTCTTCTCCGCAGACTACGCAGAATGTTATATTTTCTTCACATTCTACGTAGAATTCTGCTTCACAGTGCGGGCATGTAATATCTTCTTTATTCATTTTAAGCCTCACAGGATGCGCATGTCATAATGTCACGAACAAGTTCTTGTGCAGGGTTCGAAGAACGCTGATAGTAGAACGTTTTAACACCGAGCTTCCACCCTTCGATGATAAGAGCATTCACATCTTTAGCTGGTGCATCTGGCGGAATCATTAGGTTAAGGGAAATGGCTTGATCGACGAACTTTTGACGACCCGCATTTTGCTGAATAATAGTCATAGGACTAATCTCAGAGAATGTACGGAATACCTCACGCTCGTGCTGTGTAAGGAATTCTAAATGCTGTACAGATCCTTTGCGCATTAAAATATTACGCCAGGTGTCATCATCATTTTTGCCATGAGCTTCTAATACTTTTACCAGATACGGGTTTTTATATGTAAACGAACCTTTTGCCAAATCTTTGACAAAATAATTGGAAGCAAGAGGTTCAATAGTAGGCGAAACCTGCCCGAGGATAAAGCTCGATGAAGTAGTCGGAGCGATTGCGGTAACAGTAAGGTTACGGAGACCATAGCCTTTCATTCCTTCTGGTTCGCCATGGAATCGTGCAAGCTCGCCTGATGCCTGAATTGCTCGTTCATAAATGAATTTACTAATTTGAGTACCAAGCATTTGAGCTTCGAATGATTCGAAGGCAATAGATTTAGATTGTAGATATGAGTGCCAACCAAGTTGACCCAGACCAAGTGCCCTCCACATCTTAGCAAAGTTATATGCGGTTTCCATAAACTTCACACCTTTGGTCTTTTTAATATATTCTTCCATAACAGCGTCTAGGAAGTAAATCATGGTCTCTACGGCGTCCGTATCCTTCCACTCGTCGTAAGTAACAAGATTCATAGAGGAAAGGTTACAAACAAAAGTCCAGTCGTCTGACGACGGTAATGCGATCTCTGAGCATAGGTTAGACGCATAAATTGGAATGTTTTTATCTTTAAGAACCTGTGGCTTATTGTTGTTCACAGTGTCAGAGAAGAATAGATATGGGTAACCAGTCTCTTTCCGCTTACGTAGAACCTTAGCCCAAGTCTCACGCTTGTGCTGATCGCCGTCAATCATAGACTGCATCCAGTCGTCCGGAATAGTGACACCAAGAGAAATGTTCTGAATGTGATTACCGGGTTCTCGGATTTCTAGGAACTCATCAATGTCATGGTTATCGATATTAATATAAGCAGCAAAAGCTCCACGACGAACACTTCCCTGAGAGATGACGTCAGTAGCAGTATCATAAAGACGAAGATAGTGGACAGGGCCATCAGCTTTCCCCCCTGTTTTAATTTTAGAGCCACGAGGCCGAATATCACCAAAGTAACCAGACGTACCAGCACCAAGTTTGGTCTGTACACCTACCTCGGCTTGCTTTTGAAGGATCTGCTCAATGCTATCCCCGACATATACCCCATTACAAGAAATAGGTAGTCCACGGTCAACACCGAAGTTTGACCAGACGGGAGAAGACAAGCTATAGAATCCACGACTCATATAGTCATAGAACTTATCCGCAAACCCTTGGATGTGTAATACCTTTTCTGCCGCATCAGCAATCTCGCGGATGCGGTCTTCCGCGCTCACGCCCTCGCGTAGGTACCCGCGGGAAAGAAATAGACGTGATTCTTCATTTAGCCATTCAAAACTCATATTGTTCTCCATTAAAATAGATCGTCTGCTGAAATGCCTTGCCCACGGGCGTAATCGACCGGGCGGCTTTGGAAAAAGTCAACCATGTTTGAACCATAAAGGCCTTCTTCAAACCAGGTTGTTTCTTTTACTAGATTTTCATCATAGCGGATATCATGGGCGAATCCGATCTGATCAAGGGACTCTACCATACGCTTTTTAATAAATTCGATTAGAATGTCGCTGGAAAGACCACGCTCTTCATAGTCGCCCATGATCCAACGAATTACTTCGGATTCGTGCTTAATCGCATCAACAATCTCTTCATTGATACGTGATTCAAACTCTGCATCAAAGAGTTCAGAATACTCTTGACGCATAATGTTAATAAGCTTAATACCACACTGTGCATGTAGCATCTCTTCATTACGGGTGTATTTAACTTGTTGTGCGGTGTCTTTCAGAATCGCTTTATTCTTGTTCATGTGGAGAATGATATAGAACTGCGAAAACAACGAAACGTTTTCAACAAAAAGAGTAAACAATGTAATTGCATAGATGTACTGCTTACGATCATCTTTATAAACTTTTTTAAGATACTTACGAAGATAATCTACGCGACCTGCAATAACCGGGTTCTTTAGATTCTCTTCGAAGACGTGCTGTAGACCGAGAACATCAAGAAGCTTTTCATATGCCATATTATGAATGACTTCAGAGTTAGCCATAGCATAACCAAGGTCACGAATAGAAGGATGCGGTAGGTTATCACCAAGGTTTGCCCAGAAAGTTTTCACAGCAACTTCAATCTGACCAATAGCAGACAGTGCACGTACAAGAACCTGACGCTCTTGATCTGTCATTTCCGTTTTAAATTGTGAGTAATCCGAAGAAAAGTTAAATTCCTCTGGAGTCCAAAATCCGCTCCAAATTGAGTCTATGAACTCCTTTGTCCAAGGGTAAAGGTCTGGTTTTCTAGAAATCTGTTCTTCGAATAGCATCTATGTTTTTCTCCACGAATTTTCGACAAAGGACGTACATCTCAAGTGCACGACACTTAAGCCTAGTTTAAACTATTTCTTTTATGATAGTATTATATATTGAAACTAGAAGTTTGTAAACAGCTATATGCAGTACATTTTGAAAAATATTTAGCATATATGCTAATTATTCTTCTGATGTAACAGAATCGTCATCCGACTTGTAATAGCTTTCGTAAGCAGCAATGATCTGTTGTTGCTGCTGAAGTAGTGCACGAATGTCACTAATATTCAGGCCAAGATTTTCATAACCTTCCCCGGAAAGCACAAAGAGAGCAAACGGTTTGCCAAGTGTGTTCCACTCTTCAAACTTTGCATCCATGTTCTCTTCTGTAATAACTGTCCATTCGACTGGCCGCATAAAGATCTCATCAACCTGTGGAAGTTGAAGATCTGCTCTGTTTGCTGGTTTAGATGTAACAGAGATTTCTCTCGGCGTACTATTCGTCTGACACGCTGACAGTGTCAGGACCAGTCCAAAGCCAAGGACACTCTTTATTAAAAGATTCACCGTCTTCTGCATTCTTTTCTTCCTCTGTTAATTCTGCACCTGCAAGCAATTCAAAACAACGTAGTGCATTCACAGTACCACGATTGATTGCTCTTTCAATGCTGTCTGGTTTCTCGACAGCAATCAATCCTAAATCCATGTCTGCAAGTTTACTTTGTAGACGATTGTTCTGCCTACGAATCTCAGCAAACTGTTCATTCGTTTTGCGAATCTCTTCATTTGCTTTTTGAAGATCTTCTTGCATAGCAGCCATTGCTTGCTCTTGCTGTTCTATCGCAAGAGAGAACTTAGCTTCATTCTCAGCATAGATCTTAAGCTTGTTTTGTGTATCTTGATAGTAATAGTATGCACCACCGAGAAGTGAGCTCGTAAGCATTACTATAGCAATGAAGATGTATATCCTAACCATTTTGATCTTCTATATATTTTCTGAACCGCTTCAGCATTACTGGATGTTTATCCTTCTTAAGACGGCGGTCTGTTACATTTATAGTCTTTAGTCTCGGACCCATGTTTTTAGTATCTTGAGGTATACCGGCATCGGCGGCCGTCATTTCTTCTGCTACATCCATCTTTTCTTGTCCTGGTGTCATATCTCGAGCTTTCTTGGTAGCCTCTGGTGTTCCCCATTCAGGCTGATCTGGATACCACTTATCAGTACCTTTCAGCTCTTTCTTTTTCTTTTCGGTTAATTTAGACATCCATTGGCTCATCCATTGGCTCATTTATAGATCTCCGAAGACGTTATGTAAATTTTCTGATTGGTTCTAAGATGTATTGCTTCATATATGTCTACACCAAAAACCTCTCCTACCGGATAACAATCGAGCGGGATTCGAATCCTATCCTCGCTATTTACCATCTGTTCGATAGTGACATTTAACACCTTAGAACTTTTTATTTTATAGATGCCAGGAGAAATTCTTTTATCATCTACAATAAACCATTCACTATTTTCTACTAAAAGATCTAACGGGTCTAGACCTTGTTCTTTTAAAATTTTATTTAAGGATTTATCACTGAGTTTAAATTTTTCTTTTATAAGAAAAAGAGCTGCTGCAACGGAATTTAATCTATTATTAACGCCAGTTACTCTTTGTAATATTCTTTTTAGATTTATAGCAATTCGAATAAAAGGGGTATAAGCTTCTCTTTTCTTCGTAGTATCAAGCTTTACTGATTTAATTCTTTTACCTTTGTCGTCAATAATGCCAAGCTTATAAGCCTCAAAATCTTCCCAATCCCGAGCTAATAGTTTAATTAGTCGGAAGGTATAAATGGTATCACCAATTTGATTTTCGAATAGCATTATATTTTCCTTAAAAGTTCTACTGCTTTTAGATCGGATTCAATTTCCGGAAAAGCGCTCTCTTCAATATACTTTAGATAAATTAAAAAAGGTTTTAACACCTGCCAAGATTGGGAATCAACCTTAAATTCAAACATTTTTATAGCGCCTGGTATGGTAAATGAATTACAAAATACAATAATATGATTTAATAATAACCGTTCAGATAATCTATCAGTTTCAATATACCGATTGATTAATCTTTTTATATATTTGATTCTATTCAAGTCCTCATAAAAATCCTCTACCTCGCTGCATCGAGGATTATAATATTTCGATGCAGCGAAGAAAAGGAAATTCTCATCATCTAATTTTTCAAGCATTGTTATGGTTTTACTTTTCCATAAAAGCTTTCATAAGCTCGACAAAGGTCTTTGCTTCTTTCACGCTTGTTGGTGATTGGATAATTGCTTTATCACCCTGTGTCTTATCTGCTTCACGGTTCTTGTGAGTTTCACCAGGCTCAGAAGCTTTAATTGAAGCTGCAGTTTGATCAGCAGCTTTCATACCATCAACTTCAGGTGTCTTCGGATCGATACCACCATGACCGTCAACCATCTTTTTATCAGAAGCAGTGAATTTATCCTTCATCATTTCTTTATTCGCTTTATTTGGATCATGCTCTACTTTTTCTTTCATATTTTGTAATTGTGTACGAAGTTTAATCTTACCTTGCATATCGAGATCTGGGTGATGCTGATTAATTTTTTTAGATAAAGTATTCGCGGTTCTTGTAACAGCTCTCTTAGTAGCAGTCGTACCGTACTCTCCATCCTTATGCTCAGCATCTCTAGAATTCTTATAAGCTTTAATTACATCGCGATGGATTTCTTCACCGAGATCAACTTCTTCTTTCTTCATCGCTTTGCCGATTGCTTTACGGCGCTTGTGTAGATATTCGTCAGAAGAATCAACATCACCATCATTGTCGATATCAGCATCTGCTTTACCAACTGGATCTAGCTTCTTTTTCTTTGCTGCTTCCTGGACTTTTTGATAGGCAGCCCAAACCTTTTGAATGTCTTCTTTATCCATTGTTTTATTCCTTACATAAACATTTGGGATGCCACTGCACCGATTGCAGCGACCAAAACAGCCCAGAACAGCTTGTTAATGTTATTTACCGTCTGGGAATTCTTAACTACAGCAGCCTCGAAGCGGTCTAACTTTTCCGAGAACTTATTCATACGATCATATTGTGCAGAATACTTCTGCTCCATCGCTAAAAGCTTTTCTTCTGTACGGGCGATTGCTACCATAGCTTCAGATAGCTTATCAATCTTTTCTTCTATGCGATCCAACCGCTTATTATTAGTTTCCGTTGCCATTTAATATTACCATTTTTCCTTATCGGCCCAGTATGCTGCGCTCATTTTACCTTTTGCAATATTTTTAGCATGACGTGCTTTGAATGACTTACGTCTTGCTTTTTGACGATCAGATTCACCTTTTTTTGGTGCACCAGCAGTAGTAACACCTTGCTGACCAAAGCGAATCGTTTTAACTTTGTCGCCAGACTTAGCAACAACTATATGAGACTTCGTTGGATGACCAGGAGTACGCTTAGGCTTGTTAAATCCAGACACTCCAGCACGAGCTAGTCTCGAATCTTTTTCCTCACTGAATCGCCTAAAGGTTTTCATATTACTTGCCTTTACGCAACAGTTTTAGAGTTTTTCTTCCAGCAAGTCTATCAACCATCTTCTCACCACTACGGCGCTTTGCCATTGTTTTTAGTTCTGGTGAATGATCTGCTCTCTTACCATCTTTATCTGGACCTCTAAAGATCTTAGCTGCTGCAGAATTAGCAGCCTTTTCTTTGCTGCGCTTATTCTTATCTTTATAGCTTTGCATTGCTTGAGGTGTATCAAGAATCTCATCAATCTGTGTTGATTCATTATATTGATTGGCTTTTTGAGTAGCTGCATGTGCTGCTTGGCTAGTTGCACCACCGGCAGCTTGAGGACGAAGATGAGCTGGCTTAGAAAGATGTTTATCGAAATATGATGCAGCTTTCATATGAGCTCTTGCAGCTGCTTTATGTGCAGAAGCTGCCATTTTATCACCAGCTTTATGCGCTTTTTCAGCTTGCGAGTTGTGATGATCAGCTTGATCTTCGTGTGCATCAGCACGGCTCTCAATACTACCTTTCAAGTATGCTCCTTCTGCAACTCTCTTAGCAGTCGCAGTTGCAATAGCCATCTTCTTAGCCATTGGCATGTCAGGATTATCACGCTCCATTGCCTGTGCAATCTCTTCACGCTTTTTCTTCTCGGCGGGGGTAAGGGTCTTTTCTTTTAAAAAAGATTTAAAATTACGCATCGTCTTCTTCCTCGTATTCGTTGCCTTCCATAAAAGCGTGTAGGTCTTTCATGGACTCGTAGGTGCCAGTTAGTTTATTTTGGAACCACTCGGGGAAAGCTGCTCCTTCTTGGATATCTTCCATAATTTCATCTGCTGCATAATTAATAAATTTTAATTGTGATATAGCCATTCCAGCTTCATCTGGTGATGCGGGTTCATCATCTTCATATGATTCTGAAACCGCTCTCTTGGCTTTATAGAAAGTATTTGTATCACCGGTAACAATAGTAGCAAGGTCACCCATAACCTTAACGATCAAATCTTTTTCACGAATATTGAGTTCCTTACCGGAATCCATTTTCTTTAATGCTAGCATGAGCTTTGCGATCTCGGCCTTGTCAACTAATCCGAACTTAGCCAATTGTTTCATTCTGGTTAGATCGATTGCTTCAGATGTAAGTTTACGATCATCTTTATCGTTATCTACTACCTTTTGCTTTACAGGCATCATACGGATTTTTCTTTTACCTGTATTCGGATCTGTGTAGAGTATAGGCTTTTTATCAGATGATTGGTTTTCTTTACTCATAGATTGATTCCCATTTTTTTAGAAGTCGTGGGATCTACGACACCGGTATCGGCTAATCCCTTTCTCTTTTGATATCTTTTAACGGCTTCTTCCATAACATCATCATAAACACCATTAGATTCAATTCCTAGAACTGATTGAACTTGACGAACCTTACCACCTCTTGATCCAGGTCTTAGAGACCTTGGAGCAGGAACGGCAGTTGCTGCAGCGCCTGCATTCTTTTCTCTTCCAAGACCAATATTGATTGCCTGGAAGTATTTTCTTTTTAACTCATTCATATCAACATCGGGTATCAAGGCATCTCTCAGAGATGGAAGATCGCCGACGTCAGCGTAATCGTTGTAATTGTTCTTATCCCAATCTGAAAGCATATAATGAAGGTTGCCAACAGGAGTAGCAAAGTAAGCCTTTGCCTCCGCCGACTTCATGCTAATTGTTTTACCGAAAGCAGTGATCTTAGTCGGGGTCAGAGAAATTAGATTTTGGAACTCATCAGTCTTTTCAGAATATACAGAAATAAAAGCTGCCACTCGATCTAGGTTACGAATTCCAAAATTGGCAAAATGTGTATTAAAAGCTTCTTGCCAATCTTCTGGATTAGGATTATTTGGTAAAAGTTCTTTTACTGCGTTTAATGAAATATTCATGTTCTATCCCCCAATTTATTCAGTTGAAGCTCTTCACCCGCTTCGGCAACATATCTAAAGTCAACTCGGTCGCTTGGCTTTACATTCGGGTACTTACCCTTGTAGATATCAAAGTCTTTACCCTTATGTATATAAAACTTAGCATTTTTCGTGATCCAATCTTTAGCAGATTGTTCTGTTCCTCTATGTACTACTTGTTTAGTTTTAGGAACACCTTTTTGATACACAAAATGTGTTTTTGCACCTTCATCAAGCTCAACGGATTCTTTTACTTTTTTCTTTTTACCAAGCATCGACTTTTGCTTTTTCCAGAGATCAGGATCGCCCTTTACTCGTGTTCTGCCACCAGTAATAAAGCTATTCACTCTTGCCATTCCCCATTGTTGTGGGGTTGTACCTGGCTTATGCCCAACCTTCCAAGCAGCTACACCTCTGCGATATACTTGCTTAAGAATGCTAAGTGAAAAGCCGGACTTATCTGCTTTTTTCTTTAAAGCAGCATCTGCACTCTCTTCAAGATAAGTTTTAAATCCGATCATTTCGTTTCCCTATTTTTTGTTTTGCTGCTCTAATTCTAGCACGATCTAGCATATTGTCATGCTTCTTGGCGTAAATCTTTTTCTCACGGTCGATCCTTTGCTTTGCAACATCGATTGGATCTTTCATTTGTTCGCCATACATTTGCTTATACTTTTTCGTATACTGAGAAGGCTTAGTGCCTTTCTCACGAGCACCTTTATCACCGGGTGCATCCTTATATGCACTCTTGTCATCATCATCTTTCTTCGTCATTCTTTGGAAGTGACGATGACGAGCTGCCTTTGTAGATTTGCTCTTGATACCTTTTTGGAAAGATGCAGGCTGTGATCCTGGAAGTTCATCAATATCTTTATCTTGACTTACTTCGATCTTTTCCTTTACACAATTTGGAACAACCTTACCATTCTTTTCCTTTGTTCCGACCTGTCTATATCCTGGCCAGCAAGGATCTTCTTCTTTCACATCATCTTTGGATTCATAAGCTACACCTTTTTTAGTGTGCTTTTTTTCCATATCCTGTCTTTTCTTCAAGGCTTTTGTTAGATCGGGTACACCACCAACATCACCAAATTCTTTTGCTTTCTTCATACGATCTGCAGCATCGACGTCACCATCGCCATCTACATCAACGTACTGTGTGCCATGCTTTACCTGATGCTTAAAGGAAAGCTTTGGATCTAATCTATGCTTAACCTCAAGTATTTCTACGTCATCCAACCATTTACGGAGTCTAGCACCACCAGCTTCGATTACAAGATAGTTCGACCCACACATAATAACTGTACCGATCTGATCAGTATCTTTAATAACTACTTGTGTACCTTCTTCGAAAAGATTACCTCTTACGTAATTCTCACGGGTCTCAGAGACAGGCTCGAGTTCAATGTGGCGCTTAAAGTTCTTTTCTTCCTTTAAACCCATACCCTTGCGTACATTATTAAAGAGTGCCTTTGCATCCGCATTAGACACTCTTTTTGGAAGACCTTGTGAGAATGAAGCAAAATCATTATTAGATGCAAAGGATCTCATCTTCGATGCAGACATACCTTCAACACCTTCAGCATCGGGATCGCGATCACCTGCAGAGATTACATTAATCTTTTTAAAGTTATAGTGACCGTGTCTACCATCAACGCCATTATATTTTTGCAAAAGGGTTTGGAATTCTTGAACACGATCCGATCCAACGACCATGGTTGCGGACTTGTAACCCTCATTGTAAAGTGCCGTTGCAATATCCATAACGTTCTTAACTTTACGATTCAGCATGATCGATCTAGCATGCTTCGGAAACATCTTACGGATAAACTTTACCTTACTTGTATAATCGAGTGGGTTCTTCTTTGGATCAGTAGATTGGGATACGAATATTCTATAGGGATTGTTACCAGCTTTTTTCGCTAGTGTGTCGATCAACTTACCGTGACCGATAGTCGGAGGATTCATTCTACCAAAGGTAAAATAAACCGTCTTTTCTTCTTCGACTAAAAAATTTCGAAAGGATGATATCATTACTTATCACCCTTTTGTTGACGCTTAGTCATTTCTTTTTTACGGATTTGTGGAAAAAGCTTACGTGCTAACTGATCAACCTTACCCTTCATCTTATCGATTCTTTTCTCGATCGACTGACGGCGAGAGTAATCAAGCTGGTCCTTGCCTTTACCCTTCGTAAGCTTTTTCATAATAGCAGTACGAGCTGCCTTACGTGCTCTTTTAATAAGGCGTTCCTTATTAGCAACTCTCATCTTTGCTCTTTGCTGACCGATGCGGATCTTGCCCTTCATTCTACGCATCTGAATCGCTCTACGACGACGTTGTCCTACGTCAAGAGCTTCTTTTACCAGGTGGTATCCTTTATTATCACAATGGTCACACCCTTCACCTTTACACTCAGGGCATTCGACTTTCTTTGCCTCGCCGAGTGCACCGTGTCTACGCCGCATATTCCGATATTGAATATACTCGTCCCGACCTTCTTCGTAGCCGGTTACAAAATTTTTAAAGGATACTTTTTTATTGTCCATATACGAATCAACTGGATTTTCATTTGATTCCTGGAAATGATAAACATGTTTGTGTTTACCAGTGGTATCATGCATCTGAGTAACATTTTTGTAGCCATGCTGCGCCATTTGCTTTCTTAAAGCATTAACGTCTTTAGGTCTATTAAACGAAACTGCAACACCTTTATCCGATCCTGCCATACCTGTAGCATGATCGCCGTGGGCACCAAGTTCTTTTTTCAGAGCAGGGTGAACTTTTCCAAAGTATTCTTTTTTATTGTCCATTTTAGTTTCTTCCTGGTTTATCCCATCCCTTAAGTATATCACGCGAAAAGTTGTTGTATGAAAATTCCATTCTGTCAACAATCTTTACCGCATCACCACCAAGCCTATCAATAGCTACAAAGCCTTCGTGTCCTGTGACCTTGTAACCATCTTTAGTCTTAACAAATGTATCAACATTGTTCAATCTATTTAAAGTATTTATAAGTTTTAATTTTGCAAGAACAATAACTTTTTGCAAATCGAATATATTTTTTAAACTTTTCTTGTTACCTGGTGAAAAGAATTTCAAGATCTCATCACGCTTTTTTATCTGTGCTGATTTACCTTTCTCGGTACTACGCTTATCTATCTCTTTTTGATAGCGGGCTTTAATCCAGTTGATCAGTCCATTCACGTGAGCCTGCGTGTTCGTAATAACCTGACCTTGACGAACAAAGCTGTTGTTGTATGTTTCGATCAGTCTTGCAAGTTCTTGATTTGATTCAAGTGTACGAAGAGCGTTACCAGCAATCTGATTAAAGATCTTTCCTGCTTGTGAAAGATATTCATTTACCTCTTCGGTATCCTTTTTGGACATAGTGTATCTTGTAAGATCGCGGAGCATAGCATCCTGTGACCAAACATTGTTTGATTTCTTCATACGAGATACGTCTACACCATAACTGGCCTTGAGTGTCGAGAAGTCCTTGCTCGTTCCACTGAACGTATAAGTAGTATGCCAAACGATTCCAATCTTTGCGGCTTTTATCTGCTTCGCCGCATCAGAGTCACTTGGAATAGCATAGACAATCGTATTCGGATGAAAGGTAATATAGCTTTGACCCTTGATATTTTTCCTTTTAATGTCACCAGGGCCAAAAAGGAAGTCACCCTGAACAATACCTTTGATTCCAAGTTCAGGAAGATGCTTGAGAGCCAATTTCAATTTATCTGCAAGATCACCAGAGGTATCAGCATCAACATCTGCATTCGTCTTATACACCTTCGGATTCTTATTAAAGATACCTTTCTTTGCTACAAAGAACTGCCCGTCATTCGGATCTGTACCAGCAAAGATCGCAGGTGCACCGTCCCACTTTACACTAACGGATCCATCATGTAATCCACCAAGCATATCTCTCAGGTCACGTAAGGCAAAGATTGCCTGTCTTGTACCATTTACTCCCCCATATAGCACACGATCCTCGATATGCGTCATATGAGTGTTCTTACTCTCTTTAATATAAGAAGAAAAGTTTTCCATTATACCCTCGAATCCCAGAATGATTTACTTAGTTCACCTGCGTCGGATGTTTCACCGACTCTTCTTACTCGTGTATATACCTGATGACCAGTTGGTTCATATGTACGTACACCATTCGTCTGTTGCAACCACAATGAGCGGAGAGGACTGCCCACACCTGGATCGGGTGGGTCATTATCATATTCCCATTGAGTTGTACCTGGTACTGGAATCCAAGCCATTCTTTTACTCCTCTGGGGTATTCTATCCTGTCCTAAGTGGTGTAATAATATTATACACCCTTTTTCACAGAAGTAAACCCCCTAAATTATTTTTTATTGTCTTACCAAAATGCCTTCTGCAAATACAGATCCGAATACTGAGCCAGATAGAGAACGTAATTGCATTAAGATATCAGTCTTTTCATCGTATTTAAAAGGTGCCTGTCTCATGATTAACATATTATTAAAGAAAGTCGTATCAGCAACTCTAAGTTGTCTACCGTTTGGAGACTGAAGAAAGTTTCTAAATCTTGCAGCTTTACCACCGTTTGCATCGGTACAGAAAGCATCGATGCGTGTTAGAAAGAAGGAATATCCACCTGGTACAGTATATACAGCCTTTTGATCTTTACCTTCACCGGGATCAATCTGCGAGTAAACATTAGCACCGACACTGAGTGTAATCGTTCCAACAGCATTACCAACGGTACACACCATATCATTAATACGTAAATAGCTATTCGTTGTTGTGATAGGAGTCGTACCAGTTAATGTTTGAACCTCACTAATCGGATTGTAGTCTGCATCCAATCCTAAGATTAAAATAGTAACAGCTGTATCAGAAGTACTAGTGCTTACCAAACTCATTTGAGCTGCAGCTGCCGGAAATTCATAGTTGCTTGCTCTTTCCCAAGGTGTTCTGAATTCGGTAGTTACGATATTTGCCGTAGCGCCAGTTGTTCCAAAAATGTTTCGAACTGAGTAGCCATCTACCCGTCCATCTGCAATTGGAATATTTCCGGATGGACCGTGAGTGTTGATGATATTACCGTCTTGGTCCCCGAGTAGAACTACTTCATATAAATCATCATTGTTGGTTAAAAAAGAATTTCTCTTTTTACTATACTGTGTCATGTTACGCCTTTTCTACTTTGACGTAAGCCGAGGATGATGCATCCTTTGCCATAGCGATGTTCATTACCTCTGTAATGAAAGCATCCCTTTGTGCCTTACGTGCCTTTGTTAATCCGTATGCTATATCCGTTACAACCAGCATAGCGTGAATTTTGTCCGCCGATGAATTTTTCAATCCGTCGATCCATTTATCCAAATCGAGCTTAGGATCTACAGCAGAGACTTTCTTCCAGAAAGCCTGTACTTCGCGACCTTCTAGATTCTTTTCCATCTCCCTTGCTTTCATGGTATAGTAAGAATTTTCTTTCAAGACGTGATTCAGATGGTTTTTGGATGAGTACTGAATCTGGCCGTAGCTTACTCGCCCAGCTCTTGCGCCTTTGCCCTGTGCTTCCATTCCCACTGTAGAGAATGCGCTAGAAGGACGGATATCAGCTTTGTATTCGTTACTGAAGTATATCATGCCATTCTTAGAAGACCAAAAGTCTTCCCGGCGAGAATCGGTAGCAAGAAGAACTTTCTCGAAGGTGTGACTTGGTGCTTTCTCTGCAACCAGGTTGATATCAGTACCCTTTGCTTTAGCATTGAGTGAAGAGATCTGTTTAAGAGAGATACCAACGATCTTTCGGGCTTTAAAGTTCTCGAGAATGGTATAGTTCAAGTTTTGAAGGCTGCTTGCGTCAAGAACATTCGATACGTTCAAGCCTCGCTCAACGGCCCAAATATCACCGGGGTTCCATTTATCATTTTGCATAGAAGGTTTCCCCTCGGCTTTTAAAGCAATAGTCTTTGCTGCATAGATTGTGTTCATCGTTCGTGAACCACGGTGAAGGATATGTTTCTGGTTCACGTATCCTTTTTCGATTAAGTACTTTGCAGTGACGTAACCTGAATACCACCAAGGGTCTGCAGCTTGGATGTAGCTTTCATAGTTGATATCGCCTGTATCGGTTCCTCTTAAATACTTTTTGAGGAGTGCAGGCGTAAAGTGAGAGAATGGCTTATCAGTTCCCTCCTTTAACATAGCTGAGATGTAGAGACACTGAAGGCTTTCAGCGTTTGCCGTGGCGCCAGTTGCACCACCACCAGCTCCGGCTCCGCCGAAGAGTGGAGATTTGCCAATCTTGTTCGATTCGATGTACTGACCGTTTGTCTGTTCCAGTATCATATTTTTGGCTTTCACTTCTGAGAAATCTTTTACCTCCTGAAGATTGCTTGGGGTGTTCTTCAGGAAGATATCTTGACCAGTAACACCAGTTACTGGCTCTCCATTCATAATTGTATCTAAAAGGATCCTGAGTCGTGGCTCACCCGTCTTTGAGTTGGGCTTCATCCATTCCGTTCGGCTCATAGCTCCATAAGTAGGCATTTTATAGTCTCCTTGTTTCAAGTTGTATTTATGATATTTCCAAAATACAAAAAACCCGAAGGTTCGTAAACCCCCGGGTTTGATTTTTTTATCGAGTGTAGAGATAAACATCAGCCGAAGTGGCATATTTCAAGGGCAAAGCCTGATGGTAACGTCGGTTACCCATGCGATGACCACGTCCTTGAAGCTTCACGTACATAGTACGTTTGTTCGATTCACGAAGCTTCTGATTCGCCTCCGACACTATCTTACGCATATTTTTAACCATCGTCATATCATACGGATCAGACAGGTTAACGGTTCCAAGGTAGGAATCAGTACGGTTTTCTTTCGTCATCATAACAATGTTCTCCTTTGTTGATAGTAGTAATATAATCGTTATTACAGGAATGTAAACCCCCTTTTTTCATTTTTTTCGAATTTTTCCTAGTAGAGAGCCACGAATTTTTTTCGAATGCCGTTTACTAAAAGATTATAAATAACATTAAGACATAGATTAAGAGGTAGAAAAATGGCTCAGTTTGAAGAATTGGGGATTGATCAGGGTTCTGATGTTGCTATAGAAATTCACTTGACAAATCCTGATGGGAGCACCAAGGATCTATCAAATCACTCCGTTGAATCTAAGATGAAGAAAACTTATAACAGTGATTCTGATCAGACCTATACTTTTAACTCTATTATATCGAGTCCTGCTACCGATGGCATATTGGTCCTATCTCTTACAAACACTGAGACGGATGCGATCAAAGCAGGGAAATATGTATATGATGTAGAAATATCTTTTATTGATAGTGATTCGAATACTATCATTGAAAGGGTTCTCGAAGGAAACATTCACGTAAAACCATCAGCGACACGATAGGGAAGAGATGGCAATTAAGGTTGGCACGTCAGGTACAGTTACTAAAAAGGTAGCAGTTGCTGGTTCAAATACACTGGTTAAAGAAGTAAAGGTTGGTACCCCAGTTAAGAGAGTAACATCCGGTGCATTTACACTGAATTCCCTTGGAGGGGTTAACGTTTCGAATCTACAGGATGGATCTTTATTAGTTTATAATGATGCGACTAAGGAATGGGACGCAGAAATAGAATTACAAAAACAAACACTTAATGGAGGTAGCTACTAATGGCCGCAACAATTAGATTAAAAAGGTCGACGGGTACATCCGCACCGAGCTCTTTGGCTACGGGTGAGGTAGCTTATTCCTATGGTGCAGGTACATCGGCAAACTCTGGAGATCGACTCTTCTTCGGTAAAGGTGATGATGGCAACGGTGTAGCTACATCGGTAGTTACTATCGGCGGTGAATACTTTGCCAATCTACTCGATCATACACCGGGAACACTTACTGCTTCAAGCGCACTGTTAGTAGATGCAAATAGCAAGGTTGATAACTTTAAAGTTGATAATCTAGACCTTAATGGTAATACCATCAGTACAACTAATACGAATGGTAACCTACTTCTCAGTCCAAATGGTAGCGGTAATATCTCCGCAGAGAACAGTAAGATTATTAATGTCACAGATCCGACTGCAGCACAAGATGCAGCGACAAAGGCGTATGTTGATCTACAAGTTGGCGGTGGAGCGCTTTCCATTGTCGGTGATACTGGTACTGATACTATTAACGTTGCTGACTCTGATGTAACATTTGCAGGTGGTACAGCTCTTACCTCTGCAGTTACAAATAATACCGTAACGTTTAATCTAGATAATACTGCTGTAACACCGGGATCATACGGTTCATCTACAGCCATTCCGACGTTTACAGTAGATCAACAAGGTCGTTTGACTGCAGCAGGAACTGCATCAGTATCTTCATCTCTCAGTATTGCAGGAGAGACTGGAACTGGCACAGTATCACTACTAGACTCATCACTTAGCGTTGTTGGTGGAACTGGTATCGTAACTTCTGCATCCGGTAGAGAGTTTACAATTTCAACTGTTGATACTGAAATCGTTCATGATAATCTTTCAGGATTCGTCGCTAACGAGCATATCGATCACAGCGGGGTCTCGATTACTGCTGGTAACGGTCTTACTGGTGGCGGTGATATCACTACATCAAGAACCATTAACGTCGGTGAAGGTACTGGTATTACAGTTGCTGCAGACACAATCAGTACAAACGATGCAGAGATCGTTCATGATAATCTTTCAGGGTTTGTTGCAGATGAGCACGTTGCTCACTCTGGTGTAACATTAACCGCTGGTAACGGTCTTACTGGTGGCGGTGATATTTCCACATCAAGATCCTTTGCAGTAGGTGCTGGTACTGGTATTAGCGTAAATGCAGACGATGTACAGATTGACTCAGCAGAGCTTGCTTCTCTTTACAGTAAAGTTATCGTTCACGACAATACAAATGGATTCGTAGCTAACGAACACATCAACCACTCTAGTGTTTCAATTACAGCTGGTAACGGTCTTAGTGGTGGCGGTGATATCACTACATCAAGAACCATTAACGTCGGTGAAGGTACTGGTATCACAGTCGCGGCTGATACGATCAGTACAAATGATGCTGAGATTGTACACGATAACCTATCTGGCTTCGTCGCGGACGAGCACGTCGCGCACACGAGCGTATCGATTACTGCAGGTGCTGGTCTTACCGGCGGTGGTGATATCTCTACATCAAGAACAATTAACGTTGTTGGCGGTGATGGTATTACAGCTAACGCAGATGAGATTGAAGTTACTGTTGATAATTCTACAATCGAACTTTCTGCATCGAACGGTACAGGTGCGGTTCGAGTAAAAGACGGCGGTATTACAAACGCTAAGCTCGCTAACTCTAGTGTCACAATAGGTTCTACTGCTATCTCACTAGGTGGAACTTCTACAGTTCTTGCTGGACTTACGCAGATTGAT
>Ga0181572_10000180_pt1 | contig 41477 bp, 37 predicted proteins | sample 101ome_26_FD_133004 | JGI IMG/M metagenome (GOLD analysis project Ga0181572, IMG submission 133004) | Coastal salt marsh microbial communities from the Groves Creek Marsh, Skidaway Island, Georgia - 101408AT metaG (megahit assembly) | ecosystem: Environmental > Aquatic > Marine > Intertidal... | reverse complement strand
CTGGTGGGCCATTTCGCGGCCGCGGAAGCGCATCGTGACCTTCACCTTGTCGCCTTCGCCCAGGAATTTCACCATGGACCGCATCTTCACGTCGTAATCGTGGCTGTCGATATTCGGCCGCAGCTTGATTTCCTTGACGTCGATTGTTTTCTGCTTTTTCCGGGCTTCGTTCTTTTTCTTCTGTTCTTCGTATTTGAACTTGCCGTAATCCATGATCTTGCAGACCGGCGGGTCGGCATTATCCGCGACAATGACGAGGTCGAGCCCCAGATTTGCCGCGCGGTCGAGAGCATCGTCCCGGGTCACGACGCCGATCTGCTCTCCTTCGGCGCCGATCAGGCGGACTTCCGCCGCCTGGATCATTTCATTGATGGGCCGGTCGTCCTTAACGGGCGGCTCCATGCTTGTATGTCTTGCGATCGATTTTCTCCTCTAATCGTTTCAGTCTGGTACGAACAACCGGTTCCAGCGGTTTCGGGCGCTCTCCTTCGCCTCAGGCCGCCGGGGCCCGGCACTCCTCCGCAAGTCTAGCGACGGCTTCGTCCAGCGCAAGAAATTCCTGATCCTTGCCGCCCAGACGCCGCAGCGCCACCTTGCGGTCTTCGATTTCGCGCTGACCGACCACCAGCATCGCCGGCACCTTGGCGTGGCTGTGTTCGCGCACCTTGTAATTGATCTTCTCGTTTCGGATGTCCAGCTCGGCGCGGATGCCGGCGGCGTCCAGTGCGTTGCGGACCTCGACGGCATAGGCGTCGGCATCCGACGTAATCGTCGCCACCACCGCCTGGACCGGCGCCATCCACATCGGCATGCGCCCGGCATAGTTTTCGATCAGGATGCCGATAAAGCGTTCGAACGACCCCAGAATCGCGCGGTGCAGCATGACCGGGCGGTGCTTTTCGCCGTCTTCGCCGATATAGGACGCATCGAGCCGTTCGGGCAGGACGAAATCGACCTGCAGCGTGCCGCACTGCCAGTCGCGGCCGATGGCGTCGCGCAGCACGAATTCGAGTTTCGGGCCGTAGAACGCACCCTCGCCGGGGTTCAGCGTATAGTCCAGCCCGGACGCGTTGACCGCATCGGTCAGTGCCGCCTCGGCGCGGTCCCACACGTCGTCCTCGCCGGCGCGCACTTCGGGCCGGTCGGCGAACTTCACCATCACGTCGGTGAAGCCGCAATCCTTGTAGACGCTGAGCAGCAATGCGCAGAACGCCTCGGTCTCCGCCGTGATCTGGTCCTCGGTGCAGAAGATATGTGCGTCGTCCTGGGTGAACGCGCGCACCCGCATCAGCCCGTGCAGCGCGCCCGACGGCTCGTAGCGGTGGCACGATCCGAACTCGGCCATGCGCAGCGGCAGGTCGCGGTAGCTTGTTATCCCCTGGCGGAAAATCTGCACATGGCCGGGGCAGTTCATCGGCTTCAGCGCAAAAATGCGGTCGTCCTCGGTCTCGGCCGTGAACATGTGCTCGCGGAACTTGTCCCAGTGACCCGAGGATTCCCAAAGACCGCGGTCGATCAGCTGCGGCGTCTTGACCTCGACGTAGCCGGCCTTGTCCAGCCGGGCGCGGATATAGGTTTCGAGCGTGCGATACAGCGTCCAGCCCTTGGGGTGCCAGAATACGCTGCCGATGGCCTCTTCCTGGAAATGGAAAAGCTCCATCTCGCGGCCGAGCCGCCGGTGATCGCGCTTTTCGGCCTCTTCCAGCATGTGGAGGTGGGCCTTGAGTTCCTTTTCGTCGCGCCAGGCGGTGCCGTATATACGCTGCAGCATTTCGTTGTTGGAATCGCCGCGCCAATAGGCCCCCGCCAGTTTCTGCAGCTTGAACGCCTTTCCGACATGGCCGGTCGACGGTAGATGCGGGCCGCGGCACAGATCCATCCAGTCGCCCTGACGATAGATCGAAATCGTTTCGTCCATCGGAAGATCGTGGATCAGCTGTGCCTTGTATTTTTCGCCGATGCCGTCGAAATGGCGGGCCGCTTCGTCGCGGTCCCATTCCTCGCGCACGAACGCATCGTCGCGTTTGACGATTTCACGCATCTTGGCCTCGATCTTTTCCAGATCGTCGGGCGTGAACGGCTCGTCGCGGGCGAAATCGTAATAGAAACCGTGTTCGATGGCCGGGCCGATGGTTACCTGCGTGCCGGGATACAGTTCCTGCACGGCTTCCGCCATGACATGGGCGGCATCGTGACGGATGAGTTCGAGCGCTTCGTCGGATTTGCGGGTGATGATTTCGACCGCGCTGTCCTGCTCGATCTTGCGGGAAAGATCGACTACTTCGCCATCGAGTTTTATGGCAAGCGCCGCCTTCGCCAGACCCGGCCCGATATCGGCCGCCAGCTCGGCGCCGGTGACCGGGCCGTCGAACTGTCTCACGCTGCCGTCCGGCAACGTAATCGCTACACTGCTCATGATTTGCTTATCGCGCCCACGCGTTATACATAGAGCCGGGCGTTTAACGCAAAGTTAACGCTGCGGCAACCTCGGAAACGCCCAGATCCGCCAGATTGTCGCGTTGCAGGATGGTTACGTCGTCGCCGCGCGGCGCCGTGATGTCGGGGTTGGAGGCTTTCGAAAACAGCACCACGGACGGGCAACCGCAGATCGCGGCGATATGCATCGGTCCGGTGTCGTTACCGACCGCCCCCGCGGCATGACGCGACATCTCGGCGATATCGGCGAAAGAGGTGTCTCCGGCGATCGATTTCGCCACACCGTTCGCCGCGATTTCCGCCGCCAGGTCAAACTCATCCGGCCCGCCGATCACCAGCGGCAGCACGCCCCTGTCCGATATCGATCCGGCGATTTCACGATACGAGGCGGCCGGCCAGCGCTTTTCGGGCCGGTGGGCGGCGCCGCCCGGAATCAGCAGCGCGAACCGGTCCGGCAGGCCGAAGCGCGAAATATCCGAGGTCAGCCACGACAGATCCGGGAACGGGGTTTCCGGAATGCCCGCCATGGCCAGCTGATCTGCCTGACGCTCGATCGTGTGCATGTTGTTGCGGTTGTGGTTGGCATGCGGGTGGGACGCGCCGAACGCGACGCCCGACCATTGCGGCCGCCCGAAACCGCGCATCAGACGGAAATACCAGGCCGACCGGCCCGACGTCTGCAGGTCGTAGACCCGGGTGAACCGTCCGCCCCGCAGCCGCCGGCGCAGCCTCTGGATCGCAATCAGATTGATGCGCGACGGGCGCTCGTCGATCCACACCTCGTCGAACAGATCGCAGTCGCGCCCCAGTTGGGCGAACGGCGCCGTGGTCAGCAGCACGATCTCGTCATGCGGGTGCGCGGCGCGAATGGCTGAAAACGGGCCGGTGGCGAGAATGAAGTCGCCCAGTGCGCCCAGTTTGATAACCAGTATTCGCCGCTTCGGTGCGGTCATGCGGGGGGAATTAATTCGTCATAGACGGCAAGCGTGGCGGCGCACATCTGCGGCTTGGTGTAATTGTCCCGGATATGGGCAATGGCGCGGCGGGCCACGGTTTCCCGCTCTTCCCCGGTCATGGTCAGCGCAGTGCGAAGTGTCTGGGCCAGGGCGTCGGCATCGCCCGGCGGGACCAGCCAGCCGGTTTCGCCGGCGATAACCGTTTCCCGCGCGCCGCCATGGTCGCTTGCGATGACGGGCCGGCCCATGGCATGGGCCTCGGCGGCGACGCGGCCGAATGCTTCCGGGTCGGTCGAAGCGGAAACCACGACGTCGGCCAGCATATAGGCGGCGGCCATGTCGCGGCAGGGTCCGGTCAGATGAATGATGCCTTCGGCGCCGATACGTCCGATCTGGGATTCCAGCTCTTCCCGGTATCCGGTCCGGCCCTGGTCGTCGCCGACCAGCAGCACCCGCACGTCGGGACGCGCCAGCCGCCTGGCAGCCTCGATCAACACGCTTTGGCCCTTCCACCGGGTCAGGCGTCCCGGCAGCATCACCACCGGCGAATCGTCCGGCAGGCGCCAGGCCTGCGCCAGCTGAATCATCCGTTCGGCCGAGACCGCTTCCGGATTAAACGCGTCCAGATCGATGCCGCGCGGAATGACGCGGATACGGTCTTCCGGGACATCGTATTGTTCCGCGACATGGCGGCCGATGAACTCGGATATCGCTATTACCCGCTCTCCCTTGGCCATGATCGCGTTGTAGGCCTTCTTGGCCGGGTTGCTGAAATTATAGGTTCCGTGAAAGGTGGTGATGAACGGCACGTTTGACCGCTCGGCCGCCGGTCGTGCGCTCCACGCCGGGGCGCGGCTGCGGGCATGCACCAGCCCGACATTGTTGTCCGCGATGACTTCCGTCAGCGCCGCGACGTTCTTGCGCATGGTCAGCGGATTCTTGCTGTCGACCGGCAGCGTGATGTGCACACCGCCGGCGCGTTCGATCTCCCGCACCATCGGCCCGCCCGCCGAGACGACGATCGCGCGGCGCCCCGCCGCTGTCAGCGCGGTGGTGATATCGACGGTGCCGCGCTCGACCCCGCCGGTTTCCAGGCGTGGCAGCACCTGCATCACCGCCGGCGCTTTCGCATCCGGTTCGGGCGCGCTATGACTGGATTGTGTTTCCGCGTCGGCGGGGGTCATGACAGGTATCGAATATCCATGAACGAGTCGAACGAACGGCCGCCTGAAATTCTACCACGAGACGGTGGCGTCACAATCGCTTACAGACGCATCGACGGCAAGGTCCCCGGCGTGGTCTTTCTGGGCGGCTTCATGTCCGATATGCAGGGCACCAAGGCGGTGGAGCTGGAACGATATTGCCGTGCCGCGGGTCGCGCGTTTACGCGGCTCGATTACCGCGGCCACGGCGAATCGTCGGGCGCCTTCAGGGACGGCACCATCAGCGACTGGCTGGCGGACGCGCTGGCGGTGATCGACGACTGCACCGACGGTCCGCTGGTGCTGGTCGGCTCGTCCATGGGCGGCTGGATCATGCTGCTGGCGGCACTGGCCCGGCCGGAACGGGTGGCCGGCCTGATCGGTATCGCCGCCGCGCCCGATTTCACACGCGATCTGATGTGGGATCGTTTCAGCGACGAGATCAAAAACACGCTGGAAACGGAAGGCGTCTATTACGAGCCGTCGGAATACGGCGACGAGCCCTATACGATCACGATGAAACTGATCGAGGACGGGATAAACCATCTTCTTCTCGACCGGCCGATCCCGCTGCACTGTCCGGTGCGCCTGCTGCACGGGATGCGCGACGATTCGGTGCCGTGGATGACGACCAGCCGCATCGCCGAGAAGATCCTGTCCGAAGACGTGCGGATTTTCCTGGTGAAGGACGGCGATCACCGATTGTCCCGCGATCAGGACATCGCCCGGCTGAAACTGACGCTCGAAGAGCTGCTGGAAGAGATTTAATTATCGTTTCGCGGCGTGACGCCAGCGAAAACTATATTCCCAATACTGCCCGCATGCCGACCCTGTAATCGGGGAACGCCAGCTCTACGCCGAGATCCTTCTTGATCCGGTCGTTGCGGACGCGGCGGTTGTCGGCCCAGAAGGTTTTGCCCATCGGCGACAGTTCGGCGTCTTCGAATGGAATAAGCGGCGGCGGCGCGATGCTCAGCAACTCGCACACATAGGCGGTGACATCGGCGGGCGCGGCGGGTTCGTCATCGCACACATTGTAGATGCCGCCGGGGTCCGGGTTTGCGATCGACGCCGCCAGGACCGTCGCGATATCTTCGACGTGGATGCGGGAAAAGACATGTCCGGGTTTGGAAATGCGCCGTGCCGTTTCGGCTTTTATCTGATCGGCGACCGACCGGCCGGGGCCATATATGCCGGCCAGCCGGAATATCTGCGTCGCGATCCCGTTGCGGTCGCCCCAATCCAGCCAGGCGCGCTCGGCATCGACGCGGCGCTGGCTGCGCGGACTGCCGGGCCGCAGGTCCGATGTCTCGTCGACCCAGCCGCCGTCGCGGTTGCCGTACACGCCGGTGGTGGACAGGTATCCGACCCATTCGACCGAGCCCGTTTCGGCGATCGTTTCGGCATGGTGGAGGAACGCCGGATCACCGTCTTCGCCTGGCGGGATCGACAGCAGAACATGTGTCGCACCTTCCAGTACTTCCGGCGAGTCCATCGGGGCGGTCCCGTCGAAACCCGCCGCCCTGATGCCCAGCGCGCCCAGCGCCCGCTGCCGGTCGGAGTCGCGGCACGTGCCGCGAATTTCCCAGCCGGCCGTGTCCAGCCGCCGCGACAGCGCCATAGCAGAATACCCGAGACCGAAACTGAACAGCACGCCGGGTGCGGAATGAGGGGGCGGTTGAGTCAGGGAGCTTGCCTTCTGCGTCGGGGGTCGCGCCTGTAGGCGTTATGGCTTGGTCTCGGCAAGGTTTGTGCATCGGCACGCTGTATGCCGTCGTTCTGGCGGCGGCAACCTGGGTGTCCGGTCGTCCGGCCCTGGCTCAGCAGACGCAGGCGCCCGGCACGACGGATGCTCTCGCCACCCATGCGATCGCCTATGCGGACTGCATGTCGCAGGCCCGCCGCGCGCCGGAAAAAGCACTGACGATCGCGAATCGCTGGGAACGCGAAGGCGGCGACGAAGGCGCCCGGCACTGCCGTGCCGTCGCCCTGATGAACACGGGCGCTTATGCAGAGGCCGCGCGTCAGCTTGAATCGCTGGCGGCAACCACGAACCGTCCCGGCAAGCGCCTGAAGGGCGAGCTGCTCGCACAGGCTGGACAGGCCTGGCTGATCGCCGGTCGAACCGAGAGCGCGCTGTCGGCCCAGACCAGGGCGCTGGCCCTGGTCGGGCCGGAGCTGGAACTGCTGCTGGACCGGGCGATCACATTGGCCAGTGCCGGCGCGTACTGGAAGGCAATCGACGATCTGAACGACGCCATCGACCAGGATTCTCGGCATGCCGGTGCGCTGGTGTTGCGCGCGACCGCCTGGCGCAAGCTGAAGAACCTCGACCTTGCCCGGGACGATATCGAACGCGCTATCGCGGTGTCGCCGGACCGCGCGGATGCATTACTGGAACGCGGCAACATCAGGTCCCTGCGCGGAGATAAGGGAGGTGCCGTCGCCGACTGGGAAGCGGTGATCGCCGGCCACCCGACATCGCCGGCCGCGGACGCCGCGCGCGAGAACCTCGAAAAACTGAAAGTGAATTAAGGACGGGATAAGCGGCGCGTCTCCGCGCCGGCGGAGGCTCAGTCCTAGCCTTTGGAAAGCTTTGCAACAGCGGCCGACGTCGCGATGACTCCGTCTCGCACATAGGCCTCGTGGTTCGAAACGATCCGGTCCCGGTCGTAGAGGTAATTGACCATCATGCCAGCCGACTGATCGATACCCTTTGACGAAAGATCGGCAGCCCAGTTGATGCGTTCCACGCTGGCGCCGTTGCCGAGATGGAAACGGGCGACCGGATCGAGCGGCCGGCCGTTTCTCTTCTCCTCGACGAGATAGGTGGCGCACAGGCGCATCAGCGCGGATTTCAGCGGCTGACGGATCAGTTCGTTTTCGCGCCAGTCGCTGCGGTTCAGCAGGTCGATTTCATCCTCGGTCAGAAATTCCGGCGTCTGTTTGACCAGCTCGTCGTCGAGCCAGCGCCGGAATCCGGGAATCGGCGACAGCGTGGCGTACTGCGTGATCTGCGGCAGTTCTTTCTGAATTTCGTCGGCCACCTGCTTGATCAGGAAATTGCCAAAGCTGATTCCCGCAAGTCCCGCCTGGCAGTTGCTGATCGAATAGAAGATCGCGGTATCCGCGGTCGTCGCGGCATTCCCCTCGGGTTCGGAATCGATCAGGTCGTGGATCTGGCCGGCAAGTCCCTGTGTCAAAGCGACCTCGACGAAGATCAGCGGTTCGTCCGGCAGGGCCGGATGGAAAAACCCGAAACAGCGCCGGTCGTCCGCCAGCCGCCGGCGCAGATCTTCCCAGCCCTGGATTTCGTGCACCGCCTCGTAAGCGATCAGTTTTTCGAGGATCACCGCCGGCGTCCGCCAGTCGATCTTTTCGAACTGCAGGAACCCCCGGTTGAACCACGACGACAGAAGGTGCTTCAGATCGCGTTCGAAGTTTTTCAGTTCGGGGTGGTTTTTCAGACGCGACAGGATCAGGTCGCGCATGCCGACGATCGCGGCGGTGCCGCCCGGCGCCATATTGAGACGGCGGAACAGCTCCTGGCGCGGCGCTTCGATCGCTTTGGAGAGCGCGCGGAGCGAATCTTCACCCGGCGTATCCGCATAGCTGCGCGCGGCTTCGGCCAGGGCTTCGGCATCGACGCCGAAAACGTCATTCAGGCGGCAGAGCAGATCGATGCGCTGGTCGTCGTCCAGGGCGCGGTATTCGTTCAGAATACGGCTTGCAAGCGCTGTCCCCGATGCCTCGCCGTGGGCGGAGACCAGGTCGTGGCATTGCGAGACCAGACCGGCCACCTTGTCGCCGGATTCGGGCCGGTCGAGATATTGGCGCGCCATATCGACCAGGGCGTGTAACATTTGACTGACGCTGACGCGGGCCATGTTCGGTACCTGTCCAGTTGCGGCGATGCGGGTGCCGGCGCTCCAGTGTAACCGCCGGGGGTTACCGTTCGGTTGCGCTGCGCCCGTCGGCGGCGGGCAACAGCATAGGACCGGGGAAATTAACCGGTCAACAAAATATCGATATTATTGGTGAAATCATAAAAATATTAGATATTCATCCATAGCCTCGCCGTTTATACTGCCTCAACCCAAATTATCGAGATTCAATAAGGACAGTCGAAAACGTGGCGAGTCTATCAGATCGGACCGAAGGGACGCGCGCCGGTACGCTGGCCAGCTCTGTCTACGACAAGATGCGCAACGATATCCTGTCGGGCGAATTGCCGCCGGGCGAAAAGCTGCGGGTCGAGTATCTGCGTACGCGCTACGGCGTTGGGGCCAGCCCGATCCGCGAGGCGCTCAACCGGCTGTCGGTCGACGGCGTCGTCATGCGGGTCGATCAGAAGGGGTTCCGTGTCGCCGAGGTGAGCGGCGCCGAACTGGACGAACTGATCAAGACGCGCTGCTGGCTCGAAGAAACCGCCATCCGGGAGTCCATCGCCGCCGGCGACGACGCCTGGGAAGAGCAGCTGGTGCTCGCCTTTCACCGTCTGTCCAAGACGCCGCGATCCGCCGACCAGCAGGCATATGCCATCAATCCCGAATGGGAAACGCTGCACCGGGCGTTTCATCTGGCGCTGATCGGCGCGTGCGGATCGCGCTGGCTGGTGGCTTATTGCGAACAGCTTAACGACCTTGCCGACCGGTACCGCCGGCTCGCCATTCGCGTCGCCTATCCGCGGCGCAACGAGCTGGACGAACACCAGACGATCATGAACGCCGCCGTTGCCCGCGACGCGGATACAGCGGTCGAGGCGCTGCTGGATCACTACCGCCGTACGGCGGGCATCATCCGGGATTCGGTGGACCGGATTGCCTGAAGGTTATTTTTCCCCACGCCGGTCCGACGTCTTGAGAAATCCAGATCTGCGTAATGCTTCGGCGGCGGTTCGCCGGGAATGTGATCGGCCAGGATCGCCCGGAAAGACGGGCGCGACTTCAGACGGGCGTACCATTCGCGGGCCGGTTCGTGATCGGCCCAGGGAACGTCGTTGATGTAATCCAGACAGGACAGATGCGCGCCTGCGGCGATGTCCGCCATTGAAAAATCGTCGCCGCCCAGCCAGTTGCGGCGTTCGGTCAGCCAGGCGATGTAATCCATATGAATGTGAAAATTCTCGCGCCCGGCGCGGATGGCGCGCGAATCCGGCGCGCCCTTGCGCATCAGCCGTTTCATCAGTTTTTCGCCGACCAGGTTTTCGGTCACTTCGACATTGAATTTGATATCGAACCAGGCGATCAGGCGGCGGATCTCCGCCCGCTCGGACGGCCCGCCCGGATAGAGCGGCGGGTCGGGACAGATTTCTTCCAGGTATTCTCCGATCGCGCCCGAGTTCGCGATCACCGGGCCGCCGTCTTCGACCAGGACGGGAATGTCGCAGGCGGGATTAAGCGCCAGGAACTCTGCCCGGCGTTCGTTCGGGTTTTCCGATTTCAGCTCGAAATCCAGTTTCTTTTCCGCAAGCGCAATACGCACCTTGCGGCAGAACGGCGAGAGCCAGAGATGGTACAGCGTGCGCATCGGGTGGCAGTCTAACCAATGCGCTGAATCGCGGAAACGGCTAAGTGCCTGAAACTGCACCGGCCCTTTGTCCGCTTCACGGCCTCAGCCCCTTTCTGCCGTTCACGAGGATCGTTCCGCGGGCGGCCGGGCGGCGGAGCGGACCGGAAACGCGACAGGAAATCAGGCTCTCAGCTCGTCGCCTTCATCGGACGTAACAGGCTGTTCGTAGCGGTGTATCATCTCCGTCGGGATAACCTGCCAGAATTTTTCGCGCTCGGTGTTCCAGTGGTTCAGCATCCGCTCGGCGAAAGCAGATTGGGTCTCCCGATGGTGTTCCTCGACGGCGCGTTTCAGCACGTTTTCCCAATACGATGTCTGTATCCGCTGATAGATGATGGTGTCGTCGTTGGCGTGATCGACGAAGCTGTCGTCGGAATCGTATACGAACGCCATGCCCCCCGTCATGCCGGCGCCGAAATTGTCACCGACCGGGCCCAGGATCACGACGATCCCGTTGGTCATGTATTCGCAGCCGTTCGACCCGCAGCCCTCGACCACAACCTCGGCGCCGGAATTGCGCACCGCGAAGCGTTCGCCCGCCTGGCCGGCGGCGAACAGCTTGCCGCCGGTTGCGCCGTACAGAACGGTGTTGCCGATGATCGTGTTTTCGTTCGACTTGCGCGGCGCTGCGGTCGGCGGACGCACCACGATGGTACCGCCCGACAGGCCCTTGCCGACGTAATCGTTGGCGTCGCCGAACACTTCCAGCTTCAGGCCCTGCACCGCGAATGCACCCAGCGACTGGCCGGCGGAGCCGCGCAGCCGCACCGTAACGTGTCCTGGCTGCAGACCATTCATGCCGAACCGGCGCGTGATCAGCGACGAGATCTTGGTGCCGATCGCACGCTGCGTGTTGCGGACGTTGTACTGCAGCTGCATCTTTTCGCCGCCTTCCAGGGCGGGTCGTGCGTCTTCGATCATCTGGGCGTCAAGCGTTTCGGGCACCTCGTTGCGGCCCTCGAGTGTGCAGTAATGGGCGCTGTCGCCGGGATCGGCCTGCACCAGCAACGGATTGAGGTCGAGATCGTCGAGATGCGGACTGCCACGACTGACCTGGGTCAGCAGTTCGGTGTGCCCGATGACTTCTTCCAGCGACCGCGCGCCGAGCGAAGCGAGAATTTCGCGTACTTCCTCGGCGATGAAGCTGAACAGGTTGACGACTTTCTCCGGCGTGCCGGTGAATTTTTCGCGTAGCTTGTCGTGCTGGGTGCAGACGCCGACCGGGCAGGTATTCGAATGGCACTGGCGCACCATGATACAGCCCATGGCGATCAGCGACGCGGTGCCGATGCCGAATTCCTCCGCGCCCAGAATGGCGGCGATGACGACATCGCGACCGGTGCGGAAGCCGCCGTCGGTGCGCAGCACCACCCGGTGGCGAAGCTGATTCAGCGTCAGCACCTGATGGACTTCCGACAGCCCCATTTCCCATGGAAGACCGGCATACTTGATCGACGATTGCGGGCTGGCGCCGGTGCCGCCCGAATGACCGGACACCAGGATGGTGTCGGCGTGCGCCTTGGCGACGCCGGCGGCGATGGTGCCGATGCCTGTCTGCGCCACCAGTTTGACGCAGACCTTTGCGTCGGGATTGATCTGCTTCAGATCGTAGATCAGCTGCGCCAGGTCCTCGATCGAATAGATGTCGTGATGCGGCGGCGGCGAAATCAGCGTGACGCCGGGCGTCGAATGCCGCAGCCTGGCGATCATCTCTGAAACCTTGATGCCGGGAAGCTGGCCGCCCTCGCCGGGCTTTGCGCCCTGGGCGACCTTGATTTCGATCTCGCGGCAGTTGTTCAGATATTCCGCGGTGACGCCGAACCGGCCCGACGCGACCTGTTTGATCGCGCTGGACGCGTTGTCGCCGTTGGGCCGCGGCTTGTAGCGGGACGAATCCTCGCCGCCCTCGCCCGAATCCGACTTGGCGCCGATCCGGTTCATGGCGATCGACAGCGTCTCGTGCGCTTCCGGGCTCAGCGCGCCGAGCGAAATGCCGGGCGAAACGAGACGCTTGCGGATCTCGGTGATCGATTCCACTTCCTCGATCGGCACGGGATCGCGCTTGGGATCGAATTCCATCAGATCGCGCAGGCTGATCGGCGCCGACTGGCGCACCGCTTCGGCGTATTTCTTGAAGGTAGCGAAGGAATCCGTTGCGACTGCTTCCTGCAGGGTATGCATCTGCGTGCCTTCGAACCCATGCGTTTCTCCGCTGCGCCGGTAGCGGTAGAGACCTCCCACGGGCAGCGCCGTGACGTCCTGGTCGAAGGCGCGTTCATGCAGTTCGCTGACCTTGCGCTGCAATCCCGATAGTCCGATGCCTGAAATTCGCGACGTCATGCCCGGGAAATAGCTCGACACCAGCCAGCGGCTGAGGCCCACGGCTTCGAACTTGTAGGCGCCGCGGTAGCTCGACAGGATCGAGATACCCATTTTCGACATGATCTTCAGAAGTCCCTGGTCGACGGCCTCGCGATAGCGCTGGACGCAGTCGAACAGCGGCATGTCGCCAAACAGGCCGCGCCGGTGACGGTCGATAATGGTTTCCTGCGCGAGATAGGCGTTCACCGTGGAGGCGCCGACGCCGATCAGGACGGCGAAGTAGTGCGTATCCAGACATTCGGCGGACTGCACGTTGATCGACGTATAGGTCCGCAGCGCCTGCTCTATCAGGTGCGTGTGCACCGCCGCGGTCGCCAGGATCATCGGCATGGCGGCCCGTTCCGTCCCGATATTGCGGTCGGACAGGATCAGGTGCGCGGCGCCGCCGCGCACCGCGTCCTCGGCGACGCGCTGAAGCTTGTAGATTGCCCGGCGCAGCGCGTTGTCGCCTTTTCCCGGCCGGAACGTGCAGTCCAGTTCGACGGCGGTGTCGCCCATGTATTCGCGCATCGCCGCGAAGCCGGCGTTCGACAGCACGGGGCTGTCCAGCTGCAGCAGCCGCGTCTGGCTTTCGTCCTCGTCGAGGATATTGCCCAGATTGCCGAGCCTGGTTTTAAGGCTCATCACCCGGTATTCGCGCAAGGAATCGATCGGCGGGTTGGTGACCTGGCTGAACGACTGGCGGAAGAAGTGATGCAGCCCGCGATACTGGTCCGACAGTACGGCCAGCGGCGTGTCGTCGCCCATGGAGCCCGTGGCTTCCTTGGCGTCCTCGACCATCGGCTGAAGAAGCAGTTCCAGTTCTTCCAGCGTGTAGCCGGCCGCGACCTGGCGGCGGCGCAGCTCGTCGCCGGTGAATTCCGCGGATGCCGCCTGGTCCGGGCGGATGACGTCGTCGATGGGCGTCATGTTCTTCGCCCACTCGCCGTACGGCCGGGAGTTCGCCAGTTGCCGTTTCAATTCGGTGTCGTGATAGAGCTTTCCTTCGGCCAGATCGACGGCGATCATCTGCCCCGGCCCGAGCCGGCCCTTTTCGATGATCTCGGTTTCGCGGATCGGAACCATGCCGGACTCCGACCCCATGATCAGCAGCCCGTCGACGGTGATGGTATAGCGCATCGGCCGCAATCCGTTCCGGTCGACGCCGCCGAGCACCCAACGGCCGTCGGTCGCGGTGATCGCCGCCGGCCCGTCCCAGGGTTCCATCACGCAATTGCAGTAGCTGTAGAAGTCCCGCAGTTCCTGGCTCATCGTTGTCTTGTGCGACCAGGCATCGGGAATCAGAAGGCATTTGGACATCGGCGCGGTACGCCCGCCGCGCACCAGAAGTTCGAACGCATTGTCGAGCGAGGCGGAATCCGAATTCCCGGGTGAGACGATCGGTTTTATGTCGTCGACATGCTTGCCGAAGATGTCGCTCGCAAGCCGCGTTTCGTGGCTTCGCATCCAGTTGACGTTGCCTGACAGCGTGTTGATTTCGCCATTATGGGCAAGCATGCGGAACGGCTGTGCCAGGCGCCACGTCGGAAAGGTATTGGTCGAATAGCGCTGGTGATACAGCGCAAAGCGCGACACGAAGCGTTCGTCCAGAAGGTCGGGATAAAACGCCGACAGCTGTTCGGCCAGGAACATGCCCTTGTAGATCAGCGAGCGGCAGGACAGCGAACAGATGTAGAAGTCGCGGATGTTTTCCTCCCGCGCGCGGTTCTCGATCCGCTTGCGGATGATGAACAGGTCGCGTTCGAATTTTTCCATGTCCGCGTCGGCGGGGCCTTCGATCATGATCTGTTCGATTTCCGGCCGGGTGGCGGTGGCCTTTTCGCCCAGCGCCGACAGATCGATGGGCACCTGCCGCCAGCCGTAGATCGGATAGCCGAATTTCAGAATTTCCGCTTCGACGATGAAGCGGCAGCGTTCCTGATCGGCCAGATCGGTGCGGGGCAGGAACGTCATGCCGACGGCGATGGGGCCTTCGCTGGCGGTGTGGCCGGTGCGTCCGACATGGTCGCGGAAAAAATCCTGGGGGATTTCGACCAGGATGCCGGCACCGTCGCCGGTCATGTCGTCCGCGTCCACCGCGCCGCGATGCCACAGTGCCTTAAGGGCCTCGATACCGGCTTCGACGACCTGACGGCTCGGTTCGCCGTCAATGGCGGCGACCAGACCGACGCCGCAGGCGTCCCGGCCGTCCGTGTCGATGACGGCCTCGTTCTTCAGCCTTCCGGCGTCGCGTTCGAAGCGCTCGACGAATTTCCGGCCCGCGGCGTTCTGGTTCGTATCGTTATGTGCGGTCATGCTTCCTACTCCGCGGCCACGGCCGCGTGGGCCGCTGCGTTTGCTTTTATATAGGCATGGATGCCTTCCGCGGCGTCGCGTCCGTCGCGAATGCCCCAGACGACGAGCGATGCGCCGCGCACGATGTCGCCGGCGGCGAACACGCCGTCCAGGTTCGTCATCATCGTGCGGTGGTTGATCCGCACCGTGCCCCACTTGGTAACCTGCAGTTCCGGCGCATCGAACAGCGTCGGCAGATCTTCCGGGTCGAAGCCAAGCGCTTTGATCGCCAGGTCGGCTTCGGCATTGAAGCTGGACCCGGGAATAAGTTCCGGCGTTTGACGTCCCGACGCATCGGGAATGCCGAGATGGATCCGCTGGGCACGGACGGCGGTGACGTTGTCGTCGCCGATGAAGGCCTCGGGCGCGGCCAGCCAGGTGAACTTCACGCCTTCTTCTTCCGCGTACTGCACCTCGCGCCGCGAGCCCGGCATGTTGGCGCGGTCGCGGCGGTAGAGACAGGTCACCGTTTTAGCGCCCTGGCGGATGGACGTGCGCACGCAATCCATCGCGGTGTCGCCGCCGCCTATGACCACGATGTTCTTGTTCTCGGCATCGAGGCTGCCGTTGTCGAAAGCCGGCACGGAATCGCCCAGTCCCTTGCGGTTTGACGCCACCAGGAAATCAAGCGCCGGGACCACGTTGCCCAGGCCGACGCCGGGCACCTGGATATCTCGGGCCTTGTAGACGCCGGTTGCGATCAACACCGCATCGTGGCGGTCGCGGATTTCCTGCAGCGTCGCGTCGCGCCCGACCTCGAAATTCCGGTGGAATTCCACGCCGCCCTGTTCCAGCAGATCGACGCGGCGCTGAACCACGTCCTTTTCCAGCTTGAAATTCGGAATGCCATAGATCAGCAAGCCGCCGATGCGGTCGTGCCGGTCGTAGACGTGGACCTTGTAGCCTTTGCGCCGCAGCTGTTCGGCGGCGGCCATTCCGGCGGGCCCGCCGCCGATGATCCCGACCGAGGCATTGAGTTCACGCGGCGGCGAGACGGGCTTGACCCAGCCGCGCTCGAAAGCCGTATCGGTGATGTATTTTTCGACCGAGCCGATGGTCACTGTGCCGTGACCGGACTGTTCGATCACGCAATTGCCTTCGCACAGCCGGTCCTGCGGGCAGATGCGGCCGCAGATTTCAGGCAGGTTGTTGGTGGCAGACGATACTTCGAAGGCTTCTTCCAGGCGGCCTTCCGCCGTCAGCATCAGCCAGTCGGGAATGTTGTTGTGAACCGGGCAGTGGACCTGACAGAACGGCACGCCGCACTGCGAACACCGGCTCGCCTGTTCGGCGGCGGCATCGGGGTTGTAGCGCTGATAGATTTCGTCGAAGTCCCCGCGTCGCTGTTCGGCAGCGCGTTTCTCCGGCATCTTCTGCGAGATATCGACGAATTTGAGCATTTTATTGGCCATATTGTCCCATCGCGTGTCACAGGTCGGTGACCGCGCCCAGTATTTTCTATTTCCGCTATAGGGTTATTCTACCCAATCTTCCGAGAGGAGGCGAGCGAAAAGTGCTTATTGCGTCATATATGCTGACCCAATAAGGTTTTGCATCAAATAGGTCAACCCCGATTAACAATATGTTTCCATGTGTTTCGATATAGATGGTACCGTATTGAGACTAATACTTTGCGTGGAGTCGACTCAGGCATTGTTGTATAGGCCTTGGACACGCCGACCCCGCGCCGGAGAATGCCGTGACCCTCATTCAGCTCGCCGTCATCGCCCTGATACAGGGCATAACCGAGTTTCTGCCCATCAGTTCGTCAGGACATCTGATCCTTATTCCCAGCTTTACCGGCTGGGAGGATCAGGGCCTTGTGATCGACGTTGCGGTGCATGTCGGCACGCTGGGCGCTGTGATGACTTACCTGTGGCGGGATATCTGGAAGATGATCGCCGGCGTGCTCAAGCCTGGCAACATCCGGCGTAATCCCGGTCTGCGGCTGATCGCCCAGCTGATCGTCGCCACCATCCCGCTGGTGATCGTCGGGGCGTTTGTCTACAAGTATCTGGGCGATACGCTGCGCAGCGCGGCGGTTGTCGGATGGGCGACGCTGGGTTTCGGCGTGCTGCTTTATCTCGCCGACCGATATACCGTGACTATCAACCGCATCGAACACATGACCTGGGGACGGGCCTTCACGATCGGAATCGCCCAGATCTTCGCGCTGATCCCCGGCGCCAGCCGCGCCGGCACCACGATCACCATGGCCAGATGGCTCGGCTTCGAACGTACCGAAGCCGCCCGGTTTTCCATGCTGCTGTCGATTCCGGCGATCCTCGCTGCCGGTTCGGCCGCAACCCTCGATCTCATCGAATCAGACGCGCAGCATGTCCTCACCGATGCCATCGTTGCCGGCGCCATGGCGTTTGTCGCCGCCTTTGTCGCGGTGATCCTGATGATGGGCTGGCTCAGGCGCGCCAGCTTCACGCCGTTCGTGATTTACCGGCTGTTTCTTGGCGTCGGCATTCTGGTCTGGGCGTATACGTAAATCGTCGGCTCGGCTCTGCCGGCGTTTCATTCCCTCAGCGCCGCTACCCGTAAGGGTCGCCCCTCGGGTCGCCGAGATGGGGGAAGAGTACCGTCGCGCGACAAATCAGGAATGCCACACGCCGCGGCGATAGCGCCTCAGATAGGTCGGCACTATCGATTCCAGCGCGGTCGCCTCGATCCCCAGATCCTCGAGACCGGGCAGTTCGCCGGAGACGATATTGTCTGTGCGCAGCAGTTTGACCTGGTCGCGGGTGATCGGTGCGGTCGGTCCCAGGTTGAGCGCCGTGGGCACCGCGAACGCAAGTTCTGCAAGGGCGGCCTGTGCGTGGGCGATCGGGAACGGCACCGGCACCAGCAGCCGCTTGCGACCGATTTCGTCCAGCGTGATTTCCATCAGCTCCCTGAACGTATAGACGTTCGGCCCGCCAAGCTCGTAGGTGCGGCCCGTCCTGGCTGAATCCGACGCAACGGCGGCGACCGCGTCCGCCACATCGCCGACATAGACCGGCTGAAATTTCGTGTGTCCGCCGCCGATAAGCGGCAGCGCCGGGGCCAGGCGTGCCATTGCCGCAAACTTGTTGAAGAAATCGTCTTCAGGTCCGAAGACGACGCTTGGCCGCAGGATCGCGGCGCCCGGAAACGCATCCTGTACGCCTTGTTCGCCGGCGCCCTTGGTTGACGCATACGCCGAATCCGATTCGGGGTCGGCCCCGATGGCGGACATTTGCACGAAGGTATGCGCGCCCGCCGATTTTGCGGCGGTCGCGACTCTTACGGCGCCGTCGGCCTGCAGGTTGACAAAATTCTGCGGTCCGTTGGGCTGCAGTATGCCGACCAGATTGATCACCGTGTCCGCGCCGTCGACGGCGGCGGCGACCGATGCGTCGTCGCGGATATTGGCGGCAAGCGGAACGATCTGTCCGACATCGCCCATCGGCTTGAGAAAGCCCGCACGTTCGGGGCGGCGGACCGCGGCGCGCACCCGCGCACCCGTTCTGGCGATTTCCCGCACCACATAACGACCGATAAAACCCGACGCGCCGAAGACGGTGACGACATTCATGTGAGACCTGCTCAAGCGGTTTGCTGTAGGTCAGGGCTAATAAAGAGTGGTTAATATGGCGTCAACAGAAACGGCAAAAGCGGTTGACATTGGCGAAGGCCGATTGCATACCCTCGCTTCGTTTCGCGGGTAACCGCCGAACGAATGCCCAGGTGGCGGAATTGGTAGACGCGCTGGCTTCAGGTGCCAGTGGCCGCAAGGTCGTGGAAGTTCGAGTCTTCTCCTGGGCACCATTTTCCGCATGGACCGTAAAAGCGCCCGGCATCCGTGACCGGATACCCGGGCCGGAACGGAGACGATTTGGCGATTGAGCTTTATCACGGCGACCTGCCGGACGGCCTCGACCTCGGCCCGTCGGTTGCGATCGACACCGAAACAATGGGGCTGAACCCCAACCGCGATCGGCTGTGTCTCGCCCAGTTGTCGTCGGGCGACGGCAACGCCCACCTGGTCAAGTTCGGTCCCGGTCCGTTCGATGCTCCCAATCTCTGTCGTCTTCTTGCCGATCCCGACGTCGAAATACTGTTTCACTTCGGCCGCTTCGATATCGCCGTCATGCGGAATTTTCTGGGCGTGACGGCGCGCCCCGTATACTGCACGAAGATCGCGTCGAAGCTGGTCCGCACATACACCGACCGGCACGGCCTCAAGGATCTCTGCCGGGAACTGATCGGCGTCGAGATTTCCAAGGAACAGCAGTCTTCCGACTGGGGCGCAGCCGACCTGTCGGAGCAGCAGATGAAATACGCGGCCTCCGATGTCCTGTATCTTCACGCGTTGCGCGAGAAGCTGAACGAAATGCTTTCCCGCGAAGGGCGCATGGACATGGCGCAGGCGTGTTTCGATTTTCTGCCTCAACGCGCGGAGCTGGATCTCGCGGGCTGGCCGGAAGTGGACATCTTCGCTCACTGAGGCCGGAAAAGGCGTTTGGGACGGATCACGTCTAAGGGGTCGCCGGATTCGCCGGATTCGGATAGGATGCCTGAAAGACACGATGTCGATAAGCGATTGATATTGCTGGATCAAAAATGGCGGATACCGACGATACACTGGTAGAGAACCTGTCTCCCGACGCGACGTCAGCGCTGGAGTCCGCGCGCCGCGTTCTTGAAACCGAAATTGCCGGTCTGCAGGATCTGTCGCGCGCGCTCGACGAGCGGTTCACCCAGGCGGTCGATCTTCTGAACAAGGTGCGTGGCAGGGTCATCGTCACCGGCATGGGAAAAAGCGGTCACATCGCGCGAAAGATCGCGGCGACGCTGGCCTCGACCGGTTCTCCCGCACAGTACGTCCACCCGGGCGAGGCCAGTCACGGCGATCTCGGGATGATCACCGCCGCCGACGCCGTCATTGCCATGTCGAATTCCGGCGAAACGGCGGAGCTTTCCGATATCGTCGCCTATGTGAAACTGAAACGTATTCCCTTCATATCGATCACCGGCAGGGCGGACAGCGTGCTGGCCAAAGCCGCCGATGTGTCGCTGGTTGTGCCGGACAGCCCGGAAGCCTGTCCTCTCAGCCTGGCGCCGACCACCTCGACCACCGTGATGCTTGCGCTGGGCGACGCGATCGCCGTAACGCTGCTGGAACGCCGCGGCTTTTCGCCGGACGATTTCCGGCTGCTGCATCCGGGCGGCCAGCTTGGCTCCCGTCTTATCCGGGCGGTAGACATCATGCGCAGCGGTACGGAATTGCCGCTTGTCTCGGTTGACACGCCGATGACGGAGACCATTCTGGAAATGACGGCGAAGCAGCTCGGCTGTGTGGGCGTCAAGGCGGCCGACGGCAGACTGTCCGGCATCATTACCGACGGCGATCTGCGGCGGCACATGGAAGACGACATTCTCGCCATGACCGCGTCGGAAGTCATGACGCCCAATCCCAAAACGGTCGGTGACGACGCGCTGGCCGCCCAGGTGCTGGCCATGATGAACGAGAACAAGATCACGACTTTCTTTGTCGTCGTCGACGGCGAGCCCCGCGGCATCGTTCATATCCACGATATCCTGAGAACCGGTCTCTCGTGACGCATGGTGGCGACGCTGCGACAACCTGACATCAAACCTTCAGGCACTGCCGCACCCCCGCCCGCGACGCCGCCGATGCCGCGATTCAGGTCGCGCTACAGCCGTTTCGTCACGTTGATGAAATATGCGTTGCCGGTGGTTGCGGGCAGCGTGATGCTCCTGGTCGTCGTCTGGCCCGAGCTCAAACCCAAGCCGGAGAGATTCGCGGTCGGCATTTCCGAACTGAAAGTAGATATCGAGGGCGGTCAGCGGGTGATGAATGCGCGCTTCACCGGGGTCGACAGCGAAAACCGGCCGTTTTCCGTGACTGCCGACGCGGTCGTCCAGGAAGCCGATTCGGATGATGGCGTCCGGCTCACGCAGCCGAAGGCCGATGTGACGCTGGCCAGCAATTCCTGGGTCGCCATCGCCGCACCGCAGGGCACGTTCTGGCGCAAACAGGAAGTGCTGAATCTGGTTGGCGGGGTCGATCTGTTTCATGACGACGGATACGAATTCCAGACCCAGGAGGCGCGGATAGACTTTCGGAACGGGGCCGCGTCCGGCGACACGCCGGTAAAGGGTCAGGGCCCGTCCGGAACCGTCAACGCCGAAGGATTTCGAATCGTCGATAACGGCGACCGCATCATTTTCAGCGGCAAGTCCCGGTTGGTGATCTTTCCTGCGGCTACGAAGCCGGGGGACGCCAAGTGATATCCGTCTTGCGCACGCTGCCGGCGTTTTCGCTAATCTTGGCCTTACTGGTTCTGCCCGGCATGGTGCAGGCTCAGGGAATCGGTCTGCCGGGGCAGTCCGGCGACAAACCGATCGAAATAAACGCCGACCAGGGCATCGAGTGGCAACAGAACAACAAGGCTTACATCGCGCGCGGCAATGCCCGGGCCGCGCAGGGCGACGTCGCGGTGCTGGCCGATACGCTGACCGCCTATTACCGCGAGACCGAAACCGGCGGCACCGATATCTGGCGGATCGACGCCGTCGGCAGCGTGCGGATCGTCACCCCTACACAGCGGGCATTCGGCGACAAGGCGGTGTACGACGTCGGCCGGGGGATCCTGATCCTGACGGGCGGCACCCGGCTGGAAACCGAAACCGACCGGATCACGGCGCGTGACAGCCTGGAGTACTGGGAAAAGCGGAACCTCGCCGTTGCCCGCGGGAATGCGATCGCGACCCGCGGCGAGAACCGGTTGCGCGCGGACGTGCTGACCGCGCATTTCGCGAAGGACGCCGACGGAAAATCGCGGGTCCGACAGGTCGATGCCTTCGACAACATCGTGATTACGACGCCTGATGAAATCGTGCGGTCGACCCGCGGCATCTACGATGTTGAAACCGGTATCGCCACGCTGACCGGATCGGTTAAGATTACACGGGGGCAAAATCAGTTGAACGGGGAATACGCGGAAGTGAATCTGAACACCGGAGTCAGCAAACTGTTCGGCAGCGGCCGGGGCGGTGTCCAGGGCATCTTCACGCCGGATAAGAATATTGGGCGTCCCGGAAACGGCGCGCCGGCAGGCGGAGGTACGCAGTGAGCAGCGAAGATTTCGGCAGGAACGTGGGCGATGCGGAAAAACCGCGGCTCGTTTCGCAGAACGACGGGCTGCAGGTCCTCAAGATCGGCAAGCGCTATAAAAAGCGCCCGGTATTGCGCGAAGTCAGTATAACCCTGAAGCGGGGCGAGGTCGTCGGCCTGCTGGGGCCGAACGGCGCCGGCAAAACGACCTGTTTCTATATCGTCACCGGCCTGATCGCCGCCGATTACGGCTCCATTGCGTTGGACGGTCAGGATGTGACGGGATTGCCCATGTACCGGCGGTCGCGTCTCGGCATCGGGTATCTGCCGCAGGAAGCGTCGATCTTCCGGGGGATGACGGTCGAAAACAACATTCGCGCGGTGCTCGAGGTGACCGACGATAATCCGTCGCGGCGCGAAGCCCGGCTGGAAGAACTGCTGGCGGAATTTTCGGTCAGCCACCTGCGACGCACGCCGGCGCTGGCGCTTTCGGGCGGCGAGCGGCGGCGCGTCGAAATCGCCCGCGCGCTTGCGTCGAATCCCAGCTTCATGCTGCTGGACGAACCCTTCGCGGGGATCGACCCGATCGCCGTCGACGATATCCGGGGTCTGGTCACGCATCTGAAGGACCATGGCATCGGCGTGCTGATCACCGACCATAATGTGCGTGAGACGCTTGATATCGTCGACCGCGCTTACATCCTGCACGACGGGGCGGTTCTGATGGAAGGCGCGCCATCCGAGATCGTCGCCCACAAGGATGTCCGGCGCGTTTACCTTGGTGAAAGATTCAGCCTGTAAGACTTTGTCTAAGTGTATGTAGGATAACCATAAATGGTGCTCGGACCACGATTGGATCTGCGTCAGAGCCAATCTCTGGTAATGACGCCGCAACTGCAGCAGGCCATCAAGCTGCTGCAGATGTCCAATGTCGAGCTGACGGAATTTATCGAACAGGAAATCGAACAGAATCCGCTGCTGGAGCGCGAAGATGCGGAGGGCGGATTCGAAGGCGATTCGCCGGACGCGCCGGCGGACGATGCAGCGCCGGACAGTGCCGATGCCGGCGACATGGGGGGCGATGCGGATTTCGACGCCGACGCGGAGGTCCTGTCGCCCGACGATCCCGCCTATGACGACGAGGAGACGCTGCCCGATTCGGCCGACCACGCAACGTCCGAAAGCATGGGCGAAGACGACCGGTCTCTCGATACCGATTTCGAAAACGTTTACGAACCGGAATCCGCATCCGACGGCGCGGCGCCCGAGGCGGGCGACGAAGAGGGCGACGGACTGAACTGGAGCACCGCCGTCGCCGGCGGCGGCGGTTTCGACGACGATCTGTCGGGTCTGGAAAACGTCGCCGCGGAAGAAACGACATTGCGCGATCATCTTATCGGCCAGGTGAACATCGATTTCGACGATCCGGTCGAGGTCATGATCGCCGACCGGCTGATCGACATGCTGGATGACAACGGATGGCTGTCAGGCGAACTTGAAACCGTTGCCGTCGCGCTCGGCTGCACGATCGACCGCGTGGAAGAAACCCTGGCCCGCTGTCAGCAGCTCGATCCTCCCGGCATATTCGGACGTTCCCTCGCCGAGTGCCTGGCACTGCAGTTGCGGGAAAAGGATCGGCTGGATCCGGCCATGCAAGCACTGCTCGATCATCTGGAACTTCTGGGCAAGCGGGAATTCGCACAGCTGCGCCGGATCTGCGGTGTCGACAACGAAGACCTGCTGCAGATGGTCACCGAAATCAAGGAGCTCAATCCCCGCCCGGCGTCGGACTTCAATCACGAAGTCGCCCAGCCGGTCGTGCCCGACGTGTTCGTCCGGCGCACCAAGGAAGGCTGGGCGGTCGAACTGAACAGCGAGACCATGCCCCGGGTGCTGGTGAACAACCGTTACTATGCCACCGTCCGGCGACATGCCCGGTCGAAGGAAGACAAGGAATTTCTCTCCGACCGTTTCCAGTCGGCCAACTGGCTGGTACGGGCGCTGCACCAGCGGCAGGAAACGATCCTGAAAGTCGCATCCGAACTGGTGACGCAACAGGAAGCGTTTTTCGAGAACGGCGTGGAATTTCTGAAGCCGTTGACGCTGCGCGATGTCGCCGAAGAGGTGAGCGTTCACGAAAGCACCGTCAGCCGGGTGACGGCCAACAAGTATCTGGGCATGAGCCGCGGCATCTTCGAGATGAAGTATTTCTTCAATTCGGCGATCGGCCAGAACGAGGCCGGCGAATCCCGGTCGGCCGAGGCCATCCGGTTCAGGATCAAATCCCTCATCGACCGCGAAGAGCCCGAGAGCATTCTGTCGGACGACCGCATCGTCGATATCCTGCGAGATGAAGGCATCGATATCGCGCGCCGGACCGTCGCCAAGTACCGCGATGCGATGCACATACCGTCGTCGGTCCAGCGCCGGCGCGAAAAGGCGCTGCACGTATAAACCACGGGCTGCTTTTGCAGACCGGCTCCGGACTGTCTCCATCCAAGCCAGGCTATTGACTAACCTTTCGGCAGTGCTAGTTTCCGCCGCCTTGAGTAACGGATAAGGACGTTGCTCGGACTATCCAAATAATTAATGGGAAACGCGGAAAACTTTCCGCTCATAATCGTGCATGAAAGTTACAGTTTCAGGTAAACAGGTCGATATCGGCGGTGCGTTCCCCGAATACGCCGAGGACCGCCTCGAAGAGGTCGTCGACAAGTATTTCGACAGCGGTCTCGATTCCAGCGTGACGGTCTCCAGGGCCGGTAGCGGTCTGCGCATCGATATCACCGTTCACCCCGGACGCGGGATTATCGTGCAGTCCCACGGCGAGGCGGAAACCGCCCATCTCGCCTTTGACATCGCGCTGGAAAAAATTGCGAAACGCCTGCGCCGTCACAAACGGCGTCTCCGGGATCACCACCGCAAGGAAAAATCCGAAGCCAAGCAGAATCCCGTCAACATGCAGCGCTACGTGATTGCACAGCCGGAAGATCCGGGTACAGCCGATGACGGAGACGATGACGGCCTGCCCGAAGGCGAGGACAATCCCGTGGTGATCGCGGAAACCACCTCCGAGATGGATACGCTTTCGGTCAGCGAGGCGGTGATGCGTCTCGATCTGTCTGAACGGTCGGCGCTCGTGTTTCTGAATGCCGGCAACGGCAGAATGAACGTGATTTATCGGCGCCGGGATGGAAATATCGGCTGGGTCGATCCAGAACCGGAAAACGCGACTGCCTGACACCGCTGGAGACGGGTATGGAAATCGAAGACATTCTCAGCGCCGATCGTATCGTCACCTCCCTCGAGGCCGGCAGCAAGAAACATGCGCTCCAGGAACTCGCCGGCGCAGCGGCAAGGCAAACAGGACTGGGAGAGCGGGAAATCTTCGACGTACTTCTCGAACGCGAACGCCTGGGCACCACCGGCGTCGGCAGCGGCATCGCCATCCCGCATGGAAAGATGCCCGATCTGGACAAATTGTTCGGATGTTTCGCGAAGCTCGACAATCCGGTCGATTTCGACGCCGTCGACGGCGAGCCGGTCGATCTGATCTTTTTGCTGCTGGCCCCTGAATCCGCAGGTGCCGATCACCTGAAGGCGCTGGCACGTATTTCCCGGGTGCTGCGCAATGCCGGCAAGTGCGACAAGCTGCGCACGGCGACGACGCCGGAAAAGATATTCAGCCTGCTGACCCAGGATGCCCAGACTCACGCGGCCTGAGGGTTGCGTTCCCTATTCAAGTTGCCGGATTCAGATTGCCGGACAGGGCCGGTGAGATCCCGCGTAAGCGGCTTCAGACGAATCAGTGGACGCTGACGGGTTCCATGTCGTGCTGGCGGACGGTCGCGAAGGCAACGTCGCGGTCGACGTCCATCAGCGCGATTTCCGCGCCGTTGGCGGCGTAGACGCCGAACCGCGTACAGTCGTTTCCGCCGATTTTCTTCACATAGGCGACATGATGCATGCCCAGCATCTCGAAATCCGCCGGCGACATGATCTTTTCCGCTATTTCACTCTGCTGCATCTTTCTTCTCCACTCTGCCGCCCGTCCGGGCCGGCAACGCGCATCCTCGATCAGGATGCTTTTTCTTCCGGTTCGATATCGATCGCCGTCAGATTGGGGCGTTTCGACTTCCCGCCGGTCCTGATTTCGATCGTCCGCGAATGGGTTTCCACTACCGGCCGCTTCAGGCTGACATGCAGCAGCCCGTTGTCGAGATCCGCGCCCAGAACCTCGATACCCTCCGCAAGGAGGAATGAGCGCTGGAACTGGCGGGCCGCGATGCCCCGGTGCAGGAATTCGCGATCAGGGTCGTCGTCCTGCTTGCCACGGATGACAAGCTGCGTGTCCTCGATCGTCACCGACAATTCTTCCGGTGCGAATCCCGCGACGGCGAGCGAAATACGGATATCGTCTTCGCCGGTGCGTTCGATGTTATAGGGCGGGTAGCCGTCCGACGATGACTTGCTGACGCGATCCAGTGCGCGTTCGAGTTCGTCGAAACCAAGCAGAAAGGGGCTGTTAAACAGCGAAAGGCGTGCCATCGGGATCCTCCTCATCTGAGCGAGCAATCATTGCCGCGGACCCTGAACAGGCGTCCGCTCTCCCGGAGATGGGGGTTTTAGCGGCGTGTTTCAAGCCTTGCCCTTCTTCGGTTGGCTCCTACTTGCTGCTTCGGTGTCCCAGCAGCATCGCTGCGGCCTTGTGCGTTTCCTCGGCCTGTTCCTTCAGGGATTTTTCCGCCGTCAGCATTTAGGACATCAGGGGTTTGACCGACCATTCGCGCTCGACGCGTTCGCAGAATTCGGCGTCGAGCATCAGGCCGCGGACCTTGACGTGTTCGGTGAACTCCAAAAGCTTCGTATATCCTTCGACGAGCCCCTGGAGATCGCCCGACCCGCCGGCGGATTCCGGAGCCGCTTCGGTATTCCGGACACCGGTTCCCGTGGCGACGTTTTCCGCACCGTCCGGCGTTTCTCCCCGGGCGATCGCCCGGAACTGCATTTCGAGCAGGGCCACCTTTTCGGCCCATTCGGGCCGTTGCGACAGCATCTTGTCGACGACGGACACCGTCAGCGACAGGGTCGCGGCGACAACCATGCAGACAAACTGGCGGGCAAGCTCGTAAAAATCGGGCACCTTGTAACGCCGGCAAACAGAATACGCTGGCCGTATTAAAGCGCCGGGGTCTGAATTTTGTCTTAATAAGCGTGTAACCAATCTGTCTTCCGGAAACAATAAAAATTTAGATAATAATTGAACAAATTCAATGACAATCCAATAGTAAATTATATTTATATAAGTAATTATAACATATTTATGTATTCAATATTAAATGCAGAGAGAGGCTGTCTTGTTAAATGTAAGCCGTACAATATCCCGGCCCGATCCGAAATTCGTGATCTGGGCATTGATGTCCTACACAGCGGCGATGGCCTTCCTTTTATTCGGTCTCTAGCTGCTTCGAACCGGTGACCGAAAACAGCGGGTCGCTTCGTCCCGGGTCGGGCGACAGATCGAATACGCGGATATCGGAAAAGCAACCCGACTTCTTCATGCATGCCGCCACATATTGCTGATGCCCGGCGTCGTCGAGCGACCGCCAGATGGCGACGGCCTTTGTCGGAAACATGCGGTTGGAAAACGACACGATCAGGATCCCGCCGGGTTTCAGAACGCGGCCGATTTCCGCGAAAACCCGTACCGGATCGATCAGATACTGGACGGAAACGGCGATCAGACAGGCATCGAAGCAGGCATCGTCCAGCGGCAATACCGGGTTTTTGTTCAGATTCTGCACGAAATAGCTGTGGAGCTGCGGATTCGCGGCCAGTTCCCGGGTGTTCATCCCGTGCCCGACGACGGCATCCGGCGTCAGCCCGGCCGGCAGGTGCGACACGCAGCTCGACATCATATCCAGGATACGGCACCCGTCTTTCAGATGCGCGGCGTAGTGGGCAGCAAGCGTCTCGCAGGCTGCCTCGTCGATATGGGTGACCAGCCGCGCCATGCCGTAGAACATCTCGTCCGGCGTCTCGTCCAGCCGGGCGAAATGCCGGGCGTCGAATTCGACATTGTCCAAGGGATTCTCGGGCCGGTCCGCCGTCAGAACGAATCCCCCACGGCGCGGCGGGCGAAATATTCCCAGGCCCTCTCCATCGCCAGCGGCCCGACCAGCGTTTCCGGCGTCAGTTCCAGCTCTTCCGCGCTCAGATACCTGACCTCGCCGAGGGGCATCGCCTGCAGCTGCAGTTTGGCGTTCACCTGCGTATAGATCGCCGTCAGAACCGCCGCCTTGATCGACGCCGCCGCGACTGCGCAGCCGTGTCCCCGCATCAGCACGACCCGGGCGTCGCCCATTTTTTCGGCCAGATCGCGCCCCTGTTCCATATTCGTCACCAGCAGATTGGTGCCGCCGAACCTGTCCGCGATATCCCACACGGGAACGTGTTCGCCGATCACGCCGGTCACATGCATCAGGGGACGCAGGGGCGTTTGCGTCACGCTGAACGGGATGATTTCATGGGAATGGTTGTGGACGACCGACACGATGTCGGCGCGGCGCTCCAGAATGCCTCCGTGGATATGACGCTCGGCATAGGGTTTGCGGTCGTTCTCACCGACGATTTCGCCTTCCAGCGTGAATTCCATGATGTCGTCCAGCGTCACGAGTTCCGGACTGCGCGAACACGACATCAGATAGTGACCGGGATTGTCCGGGTGCCGCACGCTGATGTGGCCGAACGCATCGACGACGCCCTCGTTGGCGAGAATCCGGTTGGCGACGACGATCTCGCGCAACACCTCCACCAGTCCAGACATTCCATACCCCGCCGTGCGATGATTCCAGGGTGGAATACTAGCACGCAGCGGCGCCAGCCGCGACCCGGCGGCCGTTGATCGCCCGGCGGCGTCAGTCCAGCGCGGCGACGAGCTCGCGGAGCGTGCGGTTCTCCGACTGCAGCGCCGAAATATGGAAACGCACGATGTCCCGGATGCTGACGATATCCACCGGGGCCCCCTTTTTTACGATAGGGACGTGCCGGATGTTGCTTTCGGACATGATTTCCGCGATCTCGCCCACATCGTGTTCGGCGGAACAGGTGATCACGTCGATCGTCATGACGCTGGCGACCGTCGTCTCCGACGCGCCGCCGTTCCGGGCGAAATGGCGCGCGATATCGCGCTCGGTCAGTATGCCCGCCAGCAACCCGTCGGCGGACCGGACGACGAGCGCGCTGATCGCATTCTCCGACATCAACACGGCTGCTTCCCGAAGTTCTGTCTCCGGCCGGACGCTTAAAAGCTCGCCGTTGCGATTTTCCAGAATATCTTTGACCCGCATCGGATCAGCTCCTAGCTGTCATCGTCTTCAAAGAGAGAATCGAGCGCGTCCAGTACGTCCTCGACATCTTCTTTCGAAATATCGGTGGTCTCCACAACGCCGCCTCCGGAGTCGGCGATCGCCCCGGCGACTGAATGCCGACCGCTCTGACGCGTCAGGACGGCAGACAGGTGATTGGGGTCGATCGGTTTCGAGACGTAGTCGTCCATGCCGGCCTCGAGATAGGTTTCGCGGTCGCCCACCATGGCATTGGCGGTCATGGCGACAATGGGGGTTTCGGCGACGGGTCCCTGCAGGCGGCGGATTTTTTTCGTCGCGTCGATGCCGCTCATATTCGGCATCTGCACGTCCATCAGGATGACATCGTATTGTTTTTTAGACGCCATCATCAGCGCCTCAATACCGTCATTCGCGATGTCGATCCGGTGGCCGCCTTTCGACAGCATCGCGATCGCGACCTGCTGATTGACCAGATTGTCCTCGGCGAGAAGAATGTCCAGACCCACAGGTCTGGACGCCGTAACCTCGCCCGGTGCGCATGTCTTTTCGCCGTCGGAGTTTTCCGCATGCCCGTGCGGGTCGATCGCCGCAAGCAGCCGGGACGGCCGTGCCGGCTTGGCGACGAAATTCTTTATATCGGGGTTCGCGCGTTTCGCGGCCTCGCCGGCAAGACCGCGATTGATGAAAAGAACTACTTGCGTATCGGCGTCGGGTTGGGCCTGCGCGTATTTGGCGCAGGCAATCGCCCCGCTCGCGCCGTCTATGTCCTGGTCGATCAGGACGGCATCGAAGGGCGCGGTTCCGGTGCCCGTCGCGTTGTCGACGAGGCCGCCAACTTCCGAAACCGAGGTCACTTCAAGGCCGAAGGCCTGCAACTGCCGGGCGATGATTTCGCGGCTCTCGTCGTGCTTGTAGGCCAGCAGCACGTGCGTGCCGGGCGCTGCGGCCGCGGGCTGATTTACGCCTTTCTGAAGGCGGTCGAAATCGAGTTCGATCCAGAACGTGCTGCCGACGCCTTCCTCGCTGTCGACGCCGATTTTGCCGCCCATCAGTTCGACGATCTGTTTGCAGATGGCAAGACCCAGCCCCGTGCCGCCAAACCGCCGGGTCGTCGACGCATCCGCCTGTACGAACTTCTCGAACAGCCTGGATTGCGCTTCCGGGCTTAAGCCAATGCCGGTATCCCGGACCTCGATCCGCACCGATATGCGGTCGTCCGTTTCCCGAACCGCGTCGGCCACCAGCGACACGATGCCTTTTGGCGTAAACTTCACCGCATTCGACGCTAGATTGAGAATCACCTGACGCCGCCGGCCGCAATCGCCGTAAACGCCGTTCATCAGCGCCGGATGGATGAATGTCGCGAGATGCAGCCCCTTGTCGCTCGCCTGCGTATCCAGAAGTTCGACGACGCCTTCCATCGTGTGCGCCAGCGAAATCTCGACATGTTCGAGTTCCAGCTTGCCGGCTTCGAGTTTGGAAAAATCCAGGATGTCGTGGATGATCGTCAGCAGCGCGTCGCCCGATGTCGAGATGATTTCGACCCGATCCCGCTGCTCCTGCGGCATATCCGTATCCAGCAGCAGCCGGGCCATGCCCTGGATGCCGTTCATGGGCGTCCGGATTTCGTGGCTCATCGTGGCCAGGAACTCGGATTTGGCCCGGTTGGCTGTTTCCGCTTCCCGCGACGCCAATTCCGCTAGTTCCTTGGCGATCTTCAGCGAAAATTCGAACTGTTTCCGTTCGGTGATGTCCTGGACGATCGCGGCGAATTGCGGCGGGTTTTCGTTCTGCATCAGCTGCAGGTTCACGGCGACGTCGTAATAGGTGCCGTTTTTGCGCCGATGCACGGTCTCGAAGCGTACCGATGCGCTTTCGCCCGACCGCAACGGGGCGAGAAGTTTCTCGAACCCCTCAGGGTCGAATTCCGGCGTGAGATCGAGCGGCGTCATCTCCGACAGCTCGTCGGCGCTATAGCCGACGTTCTCGCGGGTGCCCCGGTTCACCCGGGTGAACTTCAAAGTCTCCGCGTCGAACACGTATATTTCGTTCGAAGATTCGTCGACGATGCGGCTGAGCCGCACGTTGATCAGCTCCGCTTCCTTGCGCGCGGTGATGTCGCGATTGATGATCAGATGACCGATCCGTCCGTCCCAGTCGACCGGCATGGCGGCTGCCTCGACCTGGACGAGGGAGCCGTCGATCCGGCGGCGCGTCGCTTCTATCCAGTCATTCGCCTGGCCGCTGTTCATCTGGTCTCGGCGGGATTCGATACCGGCGGCGTCTTCTTCCAGATTGAATTTCGAGCTTTCAAGGCCGACCAGATCTTCCGGCTTCGCGAAACCGAGCAGGTTTGCTGCCGCCGAATTGGCAAACACGATCTTGCCGTCGATATGTACCCGGATGGCGTCGGGCGAGGCTTCGATCAGCCCCTGGTACCGGGCCCGGCTTTCCTCCAGCTTGCGGGTCGCCTCGATCTTTTCCGTCAAGTCACGTGTCACCAGCATGTAGCTGGTATCGCCGTTCCAGTTGATCGGGATGCTGATGGATTCGACCGGCACGATCTTTCCGTCCAGCCGGACACGCGTGGTTTCGCGCCATGTGTTCGGCTGTCCGCTCTTCAGCATCTTCTTTCGTTTTTCGATGGTTTCCAGCTCGTGCGGTTCCGCAAACCGGGTCTCCATTCCGACCAGTTCGTCCGCGGAAGACGCACCCAGAAGCTCTGCTTCCGCTTGGTTTGCGTATACGACTTTTCCGTCGTGATTGATGCGGACCCCCTCGGGGAGAAAGTTCAGCAGCGTGCGGTATCTTTCTTCGCTCTGACATACCGCTTCTTCCGCTTTCAAACGTTCGGTCAGATCCACGATGCCGACGATCGCGGCCTGTTTTCCTTCCCACGTCACGGGTGCGGCGGCGGTTTCGCCGAGCAGTTCCGTGCCGTCGCGGCGCACGAACCGGAATTCTTCCGGTTTATTGGGCGCGCCGGCCGCGATGCGTTTCTTTCTGCGCTCCTCGACCAGCGCGTGCTGGCTTTCGTGCACGAGGATACGCGAATCCTTGCCGTAGAGTTCGTCGATGTCGTCGTAGCCGAATTTCTCCAGCGCCGCTTCGTTGCAATAGGCGATCCGGCCGTCGATATGAACGAACAGAGGATAGGGCATGAACTCGAAAAGGCGCCGGTGGTTTTCCTCGCGGGCGCGCACGGCATCCAGCAGGTTTCTCTGACTGCGGGCATGGCGCGCGTACACGATGCCCAGCGCGGTGCCGAAGACGATAAACACCGCGATGAGGCCGATCAGGGCGAGAAACGTCTTGCGGTCGATGTCCCGCGCGAGCTCGGTTACGTCGATATAGGTTTCGATTGCGCCGACGAAACGTCCGCCGCGCATGACCGGCAGATAGGCTTCGATATAAACGTCGGGAACGTCTTTATACCCGCCTTCTCCAAGGCGGGTGAACGTTTCACCCGCGGCAACGATGTTGCGGAAATAATCCGCACGTTTGACCAGGCCGAGATCTCCCGGGTTGGACGCCTGCGTCACCGTGCCGTCGGCACGATAGATTTTGTAGCTGAATACGTTGCCGAAATTTTTCGCCGTGTTCAGCAGTTGGTAATCGGCTTCCAACGCCGCGCTGCCGTCCAGGAACCCATCGAAGTTTTCGATATGCCGGCCGATATGGTTCGCCCAGCTTCGGGCCTGTGTAGTGGCGTCGCGATCCAGGGTTTCCCCCGCAGAAAGGCGCATGGCGAACCACGCGCCCGCAATCGCAAATATCGCGAGGATAGCAACCGTGACCAGAAGGCTTTTCTCGGTCCGGTTTCCGGCGACTTTCGCCGGGTCCGCTGACGGGGTGTGCATTCGCCTGTACCGCAAATTTTAACAGGCGCATCGTAGCGACCACCGCTTAAACCCCGGTGAAGGAGTTTGGTTAAGAATAAATTACCCGGCCTGTTGCGGTCCGCCGAGGTCAGGGCAACCGGAAACGGAAAAGGGTCCGGAAAGTCCGGACCCTTTATCTCGTCTTGGTGGAGCCAGGCGGAATCGAACCGCCGACCTCTTGAATGCCATTCAAGCGCTCTCCCAACTGAGCTATGGCCCCGAATTCTCTGTTCGGCGGCGCGCACTCTATTTAGACCGGCGCGGCGCCGCAACATCTAATTTTCAGGTTTCGCGATCTCCGTCGTCGTCCTTCGCGTTCTCCAGCGCTTCCGACACATCCGGATCGCCCTCGATATCGGAATCGTCGTCGTCATCGGGCAGAAGATCGTCATCGTCATCGTCGTCGTCGCCGAGATCGAGATCGTCATTGACCTCCAGCGCGTCGTCGTCATCTGCAAGGAGATCGTCTTCCTCTGCCACGGCTTCTTCCGGCACCGCGGCTTTTTCTTCCGCTTTCGCTTTGGCCTGGCTTGCCGCCGCCGCGCGTGCCCGTCGAGGCCTGACAAGCGCAAGCGGATCGAATTCCGCCTCGCAGGACGGGCAGACGATCGGATCCTTCTTCATATCGTAGAAACGCGTGCCACAGCCAAGGCACGTCCGTTTCAGCCCCCATTCCGGCTTCGCCAAGTCGGTCTCCATTCAGAATTTGAAATCGAAGCGCAGCCTTTGCCATGTTCGGCGGGGTCTGTCAAAAGCTAAATCGACCCAACCGCGTTTCCCCGGGTTGCGTCCGCCGCGCAGTATGGTACAGACGCCGTCGCGGCAATATCGCCGCACCGGCAATCAGGACGATGTTTTGACCAAACTCGCAGCCCGTCCCGGCAGCGCGTTGACCGGCCGAACCGGGGTTCCCGGCGACAAGTCGATCTCGCACCGGGCACTGATGATCGGCGCTCTCGCGGTCGGCCGAAGCCGTATTGAGGGTCTGCTGGAAGCCGAGGATGTGCTGTGCACTGCGGCGGCGCTGCGGGCACTCGGCGCGCATGTCGAAAAAGCGGGCGCTGACTGGATCGTCGACGGCGTCGGCGTGGGCGGACTGACTTCGCCCGAAGATATTGTCGATCTCGGCAATTCCGGCACCGCCGCCCGGCTTCTGCTCGGGTTGATGGCGACGCACGATCTGAAAGCGCACATTACGGGCGACCATTCCCTGCGCTCGAGGCCGATGAACCGGGTGATAGAGCCCCTGTCGCAATTCGGAGCGGTGTTCGACGCGCGGGACGGCGGACGCATGCCGCTTGTCGTTCAGGGCGCGGCGGAGCCCATTCCGGTTGAATACGACGTGCCCGTGCCGTCGGCGCAGGTGAAGTCATCGGTTCTGTTCGCCGGGCTGAACACGCCCGGCATCACGACGGTGACGGAGCGCGAGGCGACCCGCGATCACACCGAAAACATGCTGAAAGCCTTCGGCGCCGATCTCGACGTCCAAACGGCCACGGACGGCGGGCGCCGGATCTCGGTCCGGGGCTACGCCGAGCTGACGGCGCGCGACGTCGTCGTGCCCGGCGATCCTTCTTCCGCCGCCTTTCCCGGCGTGGCCGCGTTGATGGTGCCCGGGTCGGAGGTCGTCATCGAAAACATCGGCATCAACCCGCTGCGTGCCGGCCTGTTCGATACGCTGCGTGACATGGGCGCCGATCTGGACATCGCGAATCTGCGCGACGCGTCGGGCGAGCCGGTGGCCGATATCACGTTCCGCCATGGCCCGCTGTCGGGCGCCGACATTCCTGCGGCGCGGGCGCCGTCGATGATTGACGAATATCCGATCGCGGCCATGGCCGCGGCCGTTGCGACCGGGGAAACCCGCTTCCGCGGGCTCGCCGAGTTGCGGGTGAAGGAAAGCGACAGGTTCGCCGCCATTGTCGACGGGCTGGGCGCCTGCGGCGTACCGGTCCGCGTCGACGGCGACGACATCGTCGTGACCGGTCTGGGCGGTCCGCCGCCCGGCGGCGCGGAGATCCCGGTCAATCTCGATCATCGGATCGCAATGGCGTATCTGGTGCTCGGCCTGGCTGCCCGGAAACCGGTGGCGATCGACGATGCCGCCGCCATCGGGACCAGCTTCCCCGGTTTTCTCGACCTGATGACGGGTCTCGGCGCCGATATCGCGCCGGCCGGGGATTGACCGTGCCCGTCGTCATCGCGGTCGACGGCCCGGCGGCGAGCGGCAAGGGCACCCTGGCGCGGCGCCTGGCAGCGGAACTCGGCTACGCCTATCTCGACACAGGTCTGCTGTACCGGGCTGTCGGACTGTCCCTGATAAGAGCCGGCGCGGACCCGGCGGACGAAACTGCGGCGTCGGATGCCGCCCGTTGTCTCGACGTTTCGAAAACGGATTTTGCCGATCCCGCCCTGCGCGACGAAGCGACTGGCCAGGCCGCCGGCATCGTCGCAGCCAACCCGCAGGTCCGGGCGGCGCTCGTCGACCTTCAGCGCACCTTCGCCGCCGCGCCGCCGGACAATGCGCCGGGCGTCGTCCTCGACGGGCGGGACATCGGCACCGTCATCTGCCCTGACGCGGATCACAAGTTCTTTATAGATGCCGATATAGAGGTGCGCGCCGAGCGCCGGGTAAAAGAGTTGCAGGAAAAGGGCGATCCGAGTATACCTTCGCGCGTTCTGCAGGATATGAAGGAACGCGACCACCGGGATCGCACCCGCGCCGTCGCACCTCTGGCACCCGCAGCCGACGCGTCTGTCATCGATACGACAAATCTAAACGCCGACGCCGCATTCGCCTTAGCAATGTCCTTTATCCGCTAACAGGACAAATGGAACAGTTTATCGGGCTACCCGGGCTGACGCCTATTCAGGCGCCTGTCCCGTTTGCGCCGTTTCTGTTCCGGGAAAGGGAAAACCAGGATTAAACATGGCTACTGACACCGCAACCGCTGCTGGCGCAGCACCCAAAGAAGATTTCGCCGCCCTCCTCGAAGAAAGCTTCGGCGACGGCGAGCTGACCGAAGGCTCGGTCATCAAAGGCACCGTTCTGTCGATCGAAGGCGACAACGTTCTCATCGACGTCGGGCTCAAATCCGAAGGCCGCGTGCCGCTGAAGGAATTCGGCCAGCCGGGTCAGGATTCGGAAATCGGCGTCGGCGACGTCGTCGATGTCTATCTCGAACGCATGGAGAACACGAACGGCGAAGCCGTCCTCAGCCGCGAGCGCGCGCGCCGCGAAGAAGCGTGGACGCAGCTTGAAATCGCGTTCGAAAAAACCGAACGCGTCACCGGCACGATCTTCGGCCGGGTCAAGGGCGGGTTTACCGTCGATCTTTCCGGCGCCGTGGCCTTCCTGCCGGGCAGCCAGGTCGATGTGCGCCCGATCCGCGATGTCGGTCCGCTGATGGGTACGCCGCAGCCGTTCCAGATTCTGAAAATGGATCGCCGCCGCGGCAATATCGTCGTTTCGCGCCGCGCCGTTCTCGAGGAATCGCGGGCCGAACAGCGCAACGAGCTGCTCGCCAACCTCAAGGAAGGCCAGATCCTCGAAGGCATGGTCAAGAACATCACCGATTACGGCGCGTTCGTCGATCTCGGCGGTGTCGACGGGCTGCTGCACGTCACCGATATCGCGTGGCGCCGCATCAACCATCCGACCGAAGCCCTGTCGATCGGCCAGACCGTCAAGGTCCAGGTCATCCGCTACAATTCCGAAACCCAGCGTATCTCGCTCGGCATGAAACAGCTGGATGCGGATCCGTGGGAAGGCGTGGAGCTGAAATATCCTGTCGGCACCAAGTTTACCGGCCGTGTCAGCAACATCACCGATTACGGTGCGTTCGTCGAACTGGAGCCGGGCGTCGAAGGCCTGGTTCATGTCTCGGAGATGAGCTGGACCAAAAAGAACGTCCATCCCGGCAAGATCGTGTCGACCAGTCAGGAAGTCGACGTCATGGTGCTGGAGGTCGATTCCCAGAAACGGCGTATAAGCCTCGGTCTCAAGCAGTGCCACGACAATCCGTGGGACGCTTTCGCGGCCGCGCATCCGGTCGGCGGCGATATCGAAGGCGAGATCAAGAACATCACCGAGTTCGGTCTGTTTGTCGGTCTCCCCGGCGAAATCGACGGCATGGTGCATCTGTCCGACCTCTCGTGGGACGTGAACGGCGAAGAAGCCGTGAAGGACTACGACAAGGGCCAGATGGTGACGGCGCGCATTCTCGACATCGACGTCGAGAAGGAACGCATCAGCCTTGGCGTCAAACAGCTGTCCGAAGACCCGCTCGCCGGTGCCATCGAAGGCATCAACAAGGGCGACACCGTCACCTGCACCGTCACGGCCGTTACAGATGGCGGCCTGGAAGTAACGGTGTCCGGCTCGTTGCCGGGCTTCATCCGCCGCGCCGATCTGTCGCGCGAACGCAGCGAACAGCGTCCCGACCGGTATGCGGTCGGTGACCGTGTGGACGCCCGCGTCAACAATATCGACAAGCGGGATCGCAAGCTCAGCCTCTCGATCAAGGCCCATGAAATGGCCGAAGAGAAGCAGGCCATGGCCGATTTCGGCTCGTCCGATTCCGGCGCCAGCCTCGGCGACATCCTCGGAGCGGCCCTGAACAAGGCCCGCGAAGAGGGCGACGACGCGGCGCCGGCCGAAGAAGCCGCCGCACCGGAAGAAGCGCCGGCCGAGGAAGCTGCCGCCGAGACGGAAGAAACCGCCGAGGACGATCAGGAGAAATCCTGATCGTCCCCGCGCGATTCCGGTCGCGGGCAATCATTGAGGCTGCGTGAGGCGCGATGGCCTACGATTCCGACTATCTGGTGGACCGCCGCCGGCTCAAGCGCCGGCTGACGTTCTGGCGCATCGCGACGGTCGTGGCCGTCGTCGCGGCGGTCCTTGTCGGTTATGGGCGTTTCAGCGGGCCGCTTGGCGGCGGCGACTTTATCGCCCGGGTCGAGGTCAAGGGCGTCATCGTTCACGATGACGACCGGCTCCGCAAAATCCGCAAGCTTGCGAAGAACGACGCCGTGAAGGCCGTCATCGTCCGCATCGACAGCCCCGGCGGAACGGTGGTGGGCGGCGAGACCCTGCATAATGCGCTTCTCGAACTCGGCGAAGAGAAACCGTTGGTAGCAGTGATGGACGGGATCGCAACGTCCGCCGCCTATATGACGGCGATCGCGACCGACCGCCTGTTCGCGCGCGAAGGCACGCTGACGGGGTCGATCGGCGTCATCCTCCAGACCACTGAAATTACAAAGCTGCTGGAAATGGTGGGCGTGTCGGCCCGGTCGTTCAAAAGCGGTTCGCTGAAAGCGGTGCCGTCGCCGCTGGAACCCGTCACGCCCGAGGTCGCCGCGGCGACGCAATCGCTGGTCGCCGACATGTACCGCATGTTCCGGGACATGGTGCTGCGCCGCCGGGGCATGGCGCCGGCGGACGCGGCGAAGTTTGCCGACGGCCGCGTCTTCACGGGCCTGCAGGCGTTGAAAGCAGGGCTGATCGATCAGATCGGCGGCGAAGAAGACGCAAAGGCCTGGCTGGTGGAACAGAGAAACGTGCCTTCGGACCTCAAAATCCGTACCGTCCGGCTGAAACCCGATGCCGGCAGTCTGCTTGTTCAGCTCGACAGTCTGGCGCGAAAAACGATTTTGTCAGAACGACTTACACTTGACGGGCTGATTTCCGTCTGGCAAACTCATCAGCGTTGATACGGGAAATTCGGAACGTTCGGCGGCGGACGCTACGCCGACATTTCGAACAAAAAATTTCCGGTCATCAGGGGTACGGGACGCTGCCAGAAACCGGAATGAATATTCTCCGGATTACGGAGGGGGACGCCAAAAAATGACAAAATCCGAACTGATTTTGAGGCTGGCGGAAGACAACCCACATCTCTATCAGCGGGATGTGGAGCGTATCGTTTCGACGATCTTCGATGAAATATCCTCGGCCCTCGCGCGCGGTGACCGGGTCGAGCTTCGCGGGTTCGGCGCGTTTTCCGTGAAGACGCGCGAGGCGCGTACCGGGCGCAATCCGCGCACCGGCGAATCCGTCAGCGTTGCGAAAAAATTCGTGCCGTTTTTCAAATCCGGCAAGGACCTTCGCGACCGGCTGAACGGCCGGAAGTAGTGTGGCGCGCCGGAAGGCAGTCCCACTTCGCCACCAGCTCCCAGCCGGCGGTACTCCGGTACGCGCGGGAAAACCCTGACAAATGCGCCTGATAATCGGCATCGTTGTATTCGTCCCCTGCGCCGTCATTCTCGGCGTCTTTGCCGTTGAAAACCGTGCGCCCCTGACGCTCAACATATGGCCGCTTGCCGGCCCGTTCGAAATGTGGGCGTCGGTATGGGTGCTGACGTTGCTGGGGATCGGCATAATCGTCGGTCTTGGCATCGGCTGGTTTTCCACCATGAGCTGGCGCCGCCGGGCGTGGAAGGCTGAACGTCTGAACCGGACGTTGGAGCGCAAGCTCGACGAGCGCGCCGAATTGCCGCCCGAGGTTCCGGGGCCGGTCACCGGCGGAGCGCTGCCGGCGCCGGCCTCGCGACCCGCGCGGACTGCGTTGATCGACGATTAGGGCGGTATCGTTTCGGCGAAGCTTCCGCGTCGGCGGATTATGATCTATTAAGCGTCCATGACCGATATTTCACCCATCGACCGTATTTTCTGCGCCATCGACACGCCCAAGCTGGACGATGCGTTGCTCCTTGCCGATCTGCTGTCGGGCGAGGTCGGCGCGATTAAACTGGGCAAGGAATTCTTCACCGCTCACGGTCCCGACGGCGTGCGCCAGGTCGCCGCGCTGGGCCACAAAATCTTTCTCGACCTCAAATACCACGATATTCCCAACACCGTGGCGGGCGCCGTCCGCTCCGCCAACCGGCTGGATTGCGCGGTGCTGACGGTTCATGCGTCGGGCGGTCCCGCCATGCTGAAAGCGGCTGCTGAAGCCGCGGCAGAGGCCGGACCGAAGCGTCCCAGGATCGTCGCCGTCACCGTGCTGACCAGCCTCGACGACGACGATCTCGCCGCCGTCGGACAGACCGGTCCGGCGTCGGAACAGGTTCTGCGGCTGGCCCGGCTGGCCGAAGCCTCCGGCATCGACGGGGTCGTCTGCTCGCCGCAGGAAGTGGCCCTGCTGCGCGGCGAGATCGGCGACGGGTTTGCGCTGGTGGTCCCCGGCGTGCGGCCGGACTGGGCGGGCGCCGACGATCAGAAACGCGTCATGACGCCGGGCGAGGCCGTTGCCGCCGGGGCCGATCACCTGGTCATCGGCCGTCCCATCACCCGGTCCGACGATCCGGTCGGTGCCGCACGGCGCATCGCCGACGAAATCTCAAAATCATCGGCGTGACCGTTGCCTCGAAAATCTGCGGCGTCAGCGATGTGGCCGCGATCGAAGCGGCGGCGGACGGCGGCGCGGCCTATGTGGGATTCGTTTTTTTTCCGCGCTCGCCCCGCAACGTGACGCCGGACCGGGCGGCGGAACTCGTGCCGCTGGTGCCCGATCGCATCGAGGCGGTGGCGTTGGCGGTCGATCCCGACGACGAACTGGTCGATGCGATCGCCGCGATCCCCGGTATCTCCATGTTCCAGCTGCACGGCGCGGAAACGCCGGAACGGGTCGTGGACATCAGGGCGCGTACCGGAAGACGGGTCATGAAGGCGATTAAGGTGTCCGACAAGGCGGATCTGGATGCCGCGGAAGCCTATTTCGGGGCGGCCGACATGCTGTTGTTCGATGCCAAGACCCCCGCCGACATGAAGAACGCGCTGCCCGGCGGCAACGCGGTCTCGTTCGACTGGACGATCCTGGCGGGACGCGGCTGGCCGCTGCCCTGGATGCTGTCGGGCGGACTCGACCCCGACAACGTCGCCGAGGCGATCCGCATCAGCGGTGCGCCCGCGGTCGACGTATCGTCCGGTGTCGAAAGCGCGCCGGGGGTCAAGGACCCGGCCCTGATCCGCGCCTTTTTGATGGCTGTGCAGGGTTAGATATAAGGCAGGGTTAGATATAAGACTGTGCCTCTGCGCGCGGTTGCGCTAAATACTTCGTTCAGACCATGACAGATTCCCCCAACACCTATCGCGCCGGTCCCGACGAGGACGGGCATTTCGGCATCTTCGGCGGACGCTATGTCGCCGAAACCCTCATGCCGCTGCTGCTGCAGGTCGAACAGGCCTATGAAGACGCCAAGGCCGATCCGGCGTTCCAGGCGGAATTCGACGATCTGCTGGAACACTATGTCGG
>Ga0181572_10000177_pt1 | contig 41630 bp, 35 predicted proteins | sample 101ome_26_FD_133004 | JGI IMG/M metagenome (GOLD analysis project Ga0181572, IMG submission 133004) | Coastal salt marsh microbial communities from the Groves Creek Marsh, Skidaway Island, Georgia - 101408AT metaG (megahit assembly) | ecosystem: Environmental > Aquatic > Marine > Intertidal... | reverse complement strand
TTTTGTCAGCAGCCATCCAGGTTGGTTGCCTGCATGCCACGAACTCAGCCCATCAAGCCTGAACTCATACCGGTGCAAATGAGCGGTGGGTTGCCCGTAGTCTTGATTGGTATAGAGCGACATGGTCGTGTCCGAAGTCTGGACAATCCCCAACACTGGATAATTAGATCTGGAAACCCAATTGCCAGGTCCCATCCCCGGTCGCAGCAAAGCTTCCATGTGAGTCCTGTCATAGACCAGCCCCCCCCTTGAAGTCATCAGTCCAGCGTCGGAGGTGTCGTTGTAATACTTGGGATGCACTTGAACCTCACGTGCCTCGGCCTCACTTAGCACCTGCCTACCTGGGAAGAAACGGGCCGGAGTGGCCAAATAGACATGCGGGGCTCTGAAATAAGGATGGGTTTGGCTGGTGTAGAGATGATGGCTAGGCACAATCGTACCTGTATCGCTGAACACCATCTGCCCCTCTGCCTGCCAATGGATAAAATCTCCAGAGGAAGCTCTGGCGATGCTCCGCACCCCATTGACCGAAGAACGATAGTAGCAGAGATATTTTCCCTCGGAAACTGACCAGAATGAGACATTCTGCGAATCCAAAACCCAGCCATCAGGCTTAAAAACCGGCTCATCTCCAAGAGGGGCCCAAACCATACCATCGGTTGAGCCAAATGCCTTCAAGCCCGAAGAAGCGATACCAGCCAACGCCTTGAACCGATAAAGGCCGGGCTCTGGGTTTCGATCCAGAAAAGGAGAGAAGTTGTGACTGTATGGGGCCTGATGGGCAAGGACGACATTGTTGGTTGGATAACCCTCGAGAGGAAAGAGATTAAGCTCTGGCTTGCGCCACACAAGCCCGTCATCAGAAGTGGCATAGCAGGTTACTTCGGCAGTACTCCCATCCTGACCAGCACTTGGCAACCCTCGGTAATACAGATGGAACTGCCCCTCATCCTCAATCAAGGTAGCGTAGCCGCTGAAAGCACCCTCCCAAGGTTGATCAAAAGCCATGACACGACCTCGGTCAATAGGAGTGTGGAGACGCATGCTCACCCCCCCATTGGATTTTTCAATCAGATAGCTGTCGACCATGGGCTCAAGCCGCCCGGACAGATCAAGAGGCATGCTTGAGTCAGCTTCCAACCTGAGCATGATCAGCAGACCTGTTACAATCAGCATTGGAAGCGGGGAGTGCATGCAATTAATAACATTTTTATGCATCAGACAAGTGATCCACTCAAGCCCCGAATCCTACACAGCTATGATTTGGTGACACCAGTCACTGGGATATGCTGCCCATTCTGAGAACTCAATAATTCCCTCAAGAGAACCGGATCAGGCCTGTCATGGCGGCCTAATGCATCAAGGTGCTTGAAGCATCGGCCACTGGTCACCTACGACCATCACTCGTTCCATTCGATGACACGGCAAATCCGTTGCTACCGGTCTTCTGCTTGCCAAGCAGAGGGGGTTTCCTTGCTGCATCAAAGACCTGATGTGGCAAGCAGCATTCTCAAAAGTCATCCAGGCACCGGCATCGCCCAGGGTTGCTGGGTAGTGAAGCCAATAAGGCTTGGGATGCAGGGCCCATTGCCAGCAAAGGGATGGGGAGTCTAAAGAATCCAGTTCAGACACACGCACCCAGGTGCCACGCTCATGTTCGGGATGGGCTCCAACTGGCAAGCCGATCGAAGCCGGATGAGTTGGATGATAGAAGAGCACCCCTCGAGCAAGCGGAAGAGCCAGGTCACATGAGGGATGCCTTGGGCTTCTCAAGGGGAGCTGAACTGTCATCATTCGACGGCGTTTTCTCTCGAGCGAATCGCGAGGATCTGGGCCAATGAAGGTCCACTTGCCCGGCGAGGATGAATCAGGATAGCTTAGATAACATTTGTAGCAGCATTCAACTTGGATCATCAGGCCATCGTCGAAAGTCATTAAAAAGTCGATTTCGCCCAAGGTTCGCCCACCCTCACGCACCATGATATTGCGATGAATGTTGCGCAGCCCCTTCAGTGATGAAAGCCCAGCGTGAACAATATGCTCAAAATAACGTCCCACCACAGGGATCGGTCGCCAAGGTGTTCTGCCCAATTCAGGGGATCCAGAAAAACCAACTGACGCACCGTATCGGCGCATAAGATATTGCAGCGCATCTGCGCCCTCAAATAATGGACTGGCCCGAAACAACCACTCGATATCCCAAGGAATCGCTTCGAGTAATTTCCGGGGTGCTAGGTTTGATTCAGATTCGAGCATCCAAATCCAATGGGCTGTCGGCATCACCGAAAGAAGTGATGGTCATCCCCATTTTTTGCATCAGGGTGAGGTAGAGCCCACATGCACGGCGTTCTTCAACCGGACGCGAACCAAGATCCAACACTCGGCCACCAGGCAATTGAGACCCTCCACCTGCGAGAATCATAGGCATTTCATCGGCTTGATGCTTATCCCCATCAAAAAGATTGGAACAAAAAAGGAGCAGACAGTTATCAAGCAGTTTGGAATCACCCTCTTCAATGGAGCGCAGACGCTCCATGAGGTATACCAACTGCTGAACGTGAAACTGATTGGTCCTGAGATACATGGCCTCAAGAGCCGGATCCCTCCCATTATGGGTTAAGTCTAGGTGAAGGCTTCCTGAAACACCTTCAAGAAAGCCAAAATTCATCTGGGAAAGATCATTGTTAAGCATGTAGGTAGCCACCCGTGTGCGGTCCATTTGAAAAGCCATAACCAGAAGGTCCGACATAAGTTTCATATGCCTTGGAATGTCCTGTGGAAGGCCTTCGGCTGGTGGTGGCAGATTGGGTTCGGTGAGGGTGGGCTGCCAGCCTTCCAAGGATTCCTCTTCGGAAGCCATTTCAATGCGGCGTTCAATGCTGCGGATGGATTCCAGATACTCATCTAGCTTGATTCTGTCCCGGTGATTCAGGCGATTTCGAATCGACCTGGCATCCTGAAGAGTCTCATCAAGCACGCTACGATCGAGTTGACGCTGAGTCCCATCACCCACCAACGCCTCAAAGACGCGTGAAGGATATATCTCCTTCATGGCTGGCTTGGTGTCACTTTCCCAAGAAATGCACGAGCCATAGAGCATCGACAATCCATCCTCAAGACGCATCTCGGTGGGCTCGATACCGAGGACCAAGCTGGGAAGCCTGGTTCGCATCCCTAGATGCTTGGCCAGACGTTGATCCATGGTTTCACCCACCTTGATCAGATCTTGATCATCACTCACCCATGCTCCCGAGAGCAGGTTGGGGACTCTTCCAAGATGGGGGCTTGGGTGCTTCACCGCTTGCTGATTAAATAAACCTTTGAGGAAAACAATATCTTGGGAGAACGAACGAAGCGGCGCTAACCCCGGCCCCATGACCATCCCTCCCTTGTCTTCTCTGGCCCACCAGTGCTCTGGCTCGACACCGTTACTGAAGTAGAGGCAAGCAAATCGCGTAGGAGGGCTGAGCGGGGACACTGAATACGAGAGTTTACCGGTGGCTTCACTCCGCAACCCCAACGAAGGCATCCAAGGCAAGGCAAGGCTGATTCCCATGGAGCGCAGAAAAGTCCGGCGGGATAGATTCTGATCGAACGCGTTGGATTTCGGAATAATAGATTTAGAATGGGCCATTTATTTTGATTCCTGAGTGCGTTGATTTTGAAACTGAGGGCTGAGAATCATCAATTTGAGTTGCGCAGAAAGAGGGTCGCCCGCACGGAGTGACTGCATCAGAGCCTCAACCAAGGCATGGTCGGTTAATTGTTCAGCTCTCCCCAGCGAATAGCCGATGAGTTTGCGACAAAAGGTGCGGTAAAACAACTCGATGTGGTCACTCATATAATCCCGCAAGCCTTGATACCCATCAATCAGCCTCCCATCAGCCATCGTTCCGGTTTGTTCTACCGGCAGACCCTCCTCATAGACCAGTCGAGGTTGTCCCAACACCCCAAAACCTTCCAAGGCAAACCCAAGTGGATCCATGCGAGCATGACAACTCACGCATGAGGCGTCACGTTGGTGGGATGCCAACAAATCCTTAATCGAGGTGGCCTCACCCTCGCGACGGGATTCCTGAAGACTGCCTGCATCATCAGGTGGCGGAGGAACAGGTGTCCCGAGCACGCGGCGCAAAATCCAATCCCCACGCTTCACGACACTGGTTCTTGCTGGGGCCGAGGTCAATGCATGGATGGCACCTAAGGCCAGAAGCCCCCCGCGCCCATGCTCACCAAGTGAAGAAATCTTAACAAAGCCAGCCCCTTCCAACTCAGCTGCTTCAGGCAGGGCATAGTGTTGGGCCAATCGCTGATTGATAAATCCAGCATCGGAAAAGAGAATTTCCGATACACGCCCATCCCGCATGACAAGATCTTCAAAGAAGAGAGTCGCCTCAATCTGGAGATCTTGCCTCAAAGCATCTTCCCAGTTGGGAAAGCGGCTGGCATCCACGCCCCGGAATTCAACAAACCGGTAAAAACCAAACCATTGCCCAAAAAATTCTGAAGCGAAACGACGCATCCTTGGATCGATGCGCATCCGATTGAAATGGCTGAGTAAATGCTCAGATTCCACAATGTTTTGATTTCGACCATCATTCAGCAGTGTCAGATCGGGCATTGACCCCCAAAGCATGAAAGACAACCGGGTCGCAAGGGATTCACCTGTCAGGGCGATGACCTCCCGACTCTCCAGCGGCGACTTCTGGGGAGGTTCCAATCGATATAAAAATTTGGGAGAAACTAGAATGCGGACTAAAAGGGACTGGAGAGCTTCGCGGTGACTGAGCTGATCCATTTCGCGTCTTGTGCGGTAAAATTCGAGCAATTGCTGCCTATCACCCTCAGTCAAGTCATGGCGCCAAGCCAAGCGGGCCATTTCCAAGCACTGATCCAGATGCCCAGGATAAGCCAGTCTGTGAGCCTCTCCAACCTCGCGCCAGTGGGCATGCAAAGCCCTCACCCATCCTCGAAGATCATCTTCCAAGAGATCGATCGATTGGGCATCAAGCTCCTCAATGCGAGGAATCCCGTCCTCGGCAATTGGTTGAAAATGCTCATAGAGTAAGTTGAGATTGGCCTGGTGATAGTCAAATGCCGATAAAAGGTCATCCCAGGCCTGATCCAGCTGCTCTCGCTCCTTGGGACCAAGGAGGTAGCGAACCAAATAATCATCTTGGCGGTGATATTTTACCTGATAGTGGAAGGCATTGCGCTCCGGGTGATTGTATTGGCTCGTGAAGGGTCTGGGAATCGGATCACGATCCGATGGAGCTGGCTCTCGGTGAGATACAGTTGGGAAGGCCAAGGCAAACTGCATAGCGGCTGGACTTGGTGAGGCTTGCCCCATCAGAGCCACAGCATCCAATAAATCGGTTTCCTCACGATCTGCTTTGGCTCGGGCAAGCTTTTGCTGCCATTGTCTGACCTGGGCCACCACAGGATCCATGAGGGCTGAGGAAGACTCAAAAGAGGGAGCACTCAGGGGGTCGTGCGCGGGAAGCTCCTTGAAAGCCTTTGATACAGCCTGAAGGGGTTCGAAAGCATCGGCTCGCTGGAGTTGATAATAAATGTGTTCAGCGAAGGCAGGGGATATCTCCAGCCGACGACTTAGGGAAACGATGGCCTCTGACTCTGCCTCCTCGTCCTCATGAGTCTGATTGGCAAGCCTCCAACACAGATAAAATACCCTCGGCCAAAGATCTAAACCATAGGGCTCAGCCCCCTCTCCAGCTCCGTTTCGAAAGCCATGATGACGATATACTTCGTTGATGCGCGTAATCGCCGACCATTCCTGCCCTAGCATGCCGGGGTCCTGATAAAAAAATAACGGACCGGCACCAATCACCATGCGAGCGGCTATAGCTTTGGCCGCATCTAAATATCTTTCCAGATCGCTGGACTGAACAAATTGCACCTGGCCATGACTGGCAAAACCCTCCCCACCTACCGCATCACCTGGTAGCAAATCCCAGAAATCAAGTGTTAAACCTGTCAGGTCCTTGATGACGTGGTGGTATTCCCCACGAGTCAGACGCCTCATGATCACCGCACCGGGGTCCCCACTGCCTTGAGCCGACTCATCGCGAATTGTCTCAGCTATGAGTTCAGTCAGCTCGAGTTTCTCTTGAGGAGAGGGTTGATCCGCCTCCGCGGGGGGCATCTCCCCTTGAGCAACCCTATCGAGCACCGAGGACCATTCTGGATAATAACGCTGAAACTGCCCTGGGGTGAGCATGATCTCAAGGTCAAGCTCACCTTTAGGCATTTGGCTTGAATGACATTCAAGGCAGTGATCTCGAATGAAGGCCCCTGCACGCACCTCAAATGACTCGAGAGCGAAACCTTGTGAGATGCTTCCCAATGCTACAAGGCAAGCCATGCCAATCAACCGTGCGTCGATAGCCAAGGGCCTATCCTGTTTTGCCTGGAACGGTAACAGGGGGAGCATGATTGAGCCTAGTCCGCTAACCTAGAGGGAACAAGCCATTCTTGATTGAAAGCAGCCCCTAATGAGCAGCTTTGAGCACGCAGCAGGGTCCTCAAGTCATGCCTACAAATGCCGAATGTGATGGCGATATTTTTCAGCCAGCCGGGCGTTATGGGCATCACCATCACTATTGCTGCTGATATAGATTTCAGGCTCCCCTCCTCCAGCCTGGACGGTGGCAACGGCAGTGACCACCAGCAGATTCACAAGGAATGCTCCAGTAATCGTGGATGTCGCAGCAACTCTACCAGGGATGCCCTCCATTTTGATCGCAGCATCCCCCTCAATGCCGGCGTTGTCCAACACAAGGTCCGCCACGTCGCCCAAATTTTTCCCTGATGGATGCCTTGAAGGCCAGGCTGCCGCGTGATTTGCATTCAACAGGGCAATGACTTTCATGCCTTTCTCGCGAGCATGCAGGGCCATTTCAATGGGCAGCGGGTTTCTCCCTGAGTTGGATGCGACCAGAATCACATCCCCCTTCCCAACTGGGTAATCCTCTAAGAGTTTGAGTGCAGCACCCTCTTGCCGTTCAAAGTCGGTCGCATTTTGAGCGCCGGCACTGAAATAAATCATTGGATCCAGAATAGGCACCGCGCGAGTCAATCCTCCAGCACGGTGGAAAACTTCTTCCGCCAGCAGACGAGAGTGCCCCGTGCCGAATGTATAAAACCAACGGTCATTGAGCAGTGCCTCACCAATCCACTGACCACCCATGCGGATATTTTCCCACTGGCTTTGCCTGATACTGCCGAGTTGCTGATGCACGATTTCAACATAACGCTCGGCTTGCTGCATGATTGGATCCATGCCCTCATTGGTGAGATTATTCATGACTCAATCAAGCTTTTTCCAAGGTAAAGAATTTGTTCTGTAGGGAGATCGGCTAACTCTAAGAACTCGTAGCCCAGAGCTTCAAAAAAAAGTCTGGCTCTATGATTATCGGGGTTCAGCCCCACATGGACACCCTGACTGGCTTTTGAGCGCAACCAAGCCTCTGCCTGTTGAAGGATTTTGCTCCCTAGGCCCAACCGCTGCAACCTCGGAAGGATTGATAAATGGAGTTCGCTTGGGTAAGTATCCATCCAAGGTGGTTGGTACGATTCCTCTTCATCCCAAAGAAAATCCAGGAGACTTTCGTCCAGATGCTTGGCTTGCCCCTTGTCCAACTGAGCGCCTCTGGAGGTTCTAAGCTGGGGTAGCCATTGCTTCCTGAACCAAACCTGGTAAGCCCTAGCATCGAGCGTCATGAGGCGATAACCAGCCATTCCCTGAGCATCTTCAATGATATCGGCCCATCCCCCTGAAAAGGCCAAATAACCGCCTACGTAAAGGTCACCTAAGAGGGTCACGTCACCGAATAAATGCGAGGCATCACCGCCAGCATCCGCCGTCCTGAGGCAGACATCATAAAGTGCCTCAAGATCTTGAAAACAAGCAGGTCTAAGCGTGTGGGGCGCAGGTTTTTTCATGTTCTTGGCCTCATACCGAGACAAAAACTGTGCTCACTCAGTGAGGTAAAAACGCGAGGTTGATCGATCCCTACCCGGGAGGACAAGTAGAATGTGGATCCATGGTTGCATCGACCTATTTCCAGGTGTAATGTCGTGCGAGTCGAGATGTCAAAAAACACTCCAAACAACCAAAAAAACGGCGATAAGCCAAGCGGTGGGGACATGAAAGTGCCACCCAAGACCCTGCTAGTATGGATGGCCATCCTGGGGCTCATTCCGCTGATCCTCTTCCTGCAGCGCCAAACTCCCATCGGCAATCCGGAAACAATAGACTACGCACAGCTTAAATTTTTTGCGGATAACGATCTGATCGATAAGGCAGTGATCAATTACGATCCACAAAGCCATCTTCAGGAAATCACAGGTCTCTATCGCAAGCATACCCTGAGTAGTGGGGGCGACATTAGCTTGTCGCTGGATGAAGCAAATGAGCCAGAACTTCAGCCTTTCGTGATCAAGACAGTCTTGATGGACACTTTTCGATCGCAATTGCTGGAGAGCGGTCGCTTTCGGGAAACTGAACCTAATACCATGCTGACGAGTTTCCTGTTTTCCATCCTTCCTTTTCTGCTCATTGCGGCCCTTATTTATTTCTTTTTGATTCGTCAGATACGTATGGCGGGCAAAGGGGCATTGAGTTTTGGCAAAAGCAAAGCCCGGATGCTCAGCAAAGAGAAGAACCGAACAACCTTCAAGGATGTCGCTGGGGTCGACGAAGCGAAGGAAGAGGTTTCCGAATTGGTAGAATTCCTGAAGGATCCAAAGAAATTCCAAAAGCTGGGGGGGCGCATCCCCAAGGGCATCCTGATGATTGGCTCCCCCGGAACGGGTAAAACACTACTGGCAAAGGCCATAGCTGGTGAAGCCGATGCCTCTTTTTTCAGCATCAGTGGATCGGATTTCGTCGAAATGTTCGTGGGTGTCGGGGCCAGCCGTGTGCGAGACATGTTCGACCAGGCTCGTAAGAGCACCCCCTGCCTGATTTTCATCGACGAAATCGATGCAGTAGGCCGAAGCCGAGGACATGGCCTCGGCGGCGGGAATGATGAGCGGGAACAGACCCTGAACGCTTTGTTGGTGGAGATGGATGGTTTTGACACCCAAGATGGCATCATCATCATAGCTGCCACAAACCGTCCAGATGTCCTAGACCCAGCACTCCTGAGACCTGGTCGTTTCGACCGGCAAATCACAGTCAACTTGCCCGATATCAATGGTCGTGAGCAAATTCTCAAGGTGCACGCCAAAAATGTCAAATTGGGCCCTGAGGTTGACTTGAGCGTGATTGCCAGAGGAACGCCTGGCTACTCAGGCGCTGAACTGGCTAACCTGCTCAACGAAGCAGCGTTGATAGCAGCCCGAGCCAACCTCAAATCCATAGGCATGAAGGAGCTTGAGGAGGCTCGCGACAAGGTTCGCTGGGGTCGTGAACGCCGCAGCCTGGCCATGACCGACGAGGACAAGAAGATTACCGCCTGGCATGAGGCGGGACATGCGTTGGTTAACGTGATGCTTGACCACACCCACCCACTCCACAAGGTCACAATTATCCCTCGAGGCCAATCATTGGGTTCCACCATGTCGCTTCCCAAGCAGGACGTCCTGAACCGCCAAAAGAAGGAGATGGAAGACATGATTGCCGTGATGATGGCGGGTAGGATTGCCGAGCAGATCGTGACTGAAGACATATCCACGGGAGCGGCAGGAGATATTCAGCAGGCAACACAACTGGCCAAGGCCATGGTTTGCCAATATGGTATGAGTGACCGGCTGGGTATGGTGCAATACGGAGAGGACAACGATTACGTCTTCCTCGGACGCGATATGGCTCGTAGCAAGGCTTACAGCGAACACACTTCTCAGGAAATCGATACCGAAGTGAAGCGATTGATTGACGAAGGTTACCAGACCGCTAACAAACTCATCGAAGATAACCGTCAGAAATTAGAGCTCATTGCCACGAGCCTGCTTGAGGTAGAAACCCTCGATGGTTCCCAAGTCGAAACCATTGTTCGAACGGGTCGCTGGGATCCCCCAGCCAAACCACAGGAACCCCAGCAGCCCGAGCCCCCAACCGAGACAAAGCTACCCTCTGCTGAACCAGCCTCAGATGAGTCCGAATTGGATCCTGGATTTGGAGGGGCCTCACCCGCTACGGCCTGATATCTACCAGCCAGCCCATGAGGCAACAGCTCAAACCTCATCCGGAGATCATTGTAGCCCCGTCCCTTTTGGCTGCCGATTTTGGCTTTTTCAGGAGAGAATGTGAACGTGTCGATCGATCAGGGACTCCTTGGTTACATCTGGATATCATGGATGGCCATTTTGTGCCCAACCTGAGTTTTGGGAGTGATGTGGTGAATGCTCTGCGGCCTCACACCAATCTTTTTTTCGATGTGCATCTCATGTGCTCCAAACCAGATATCCTTCTGCAATCTTTTGCCACCTCAGGAGCTGACTCGATAACCATCCACGTAGAGCTTGGGCGCCGTGTTGAGGACCTCATCTGGCAGATCAGATCACTCAAGAAAAAAGTCGGCTTGGCCATCAACCCGCCCACTCACATTGAAGATGTCGAGCCCTATCTCGACAAGGTTGATCTCCTGCTCATCATGACGGTTAACCCCGGATTCGGTGGGCAGTCTTTCATTGAGGAAACCCTCCCAAAAATCCAACAGGTCTCTCGTTGGAAATCTGAACGGCAGCTACCTTTAAGGATTCAAGTCGATGGTGGCATCAATGAGCGCACCGGTGCGCTCTGCGCCAGAGAAGGTGCGGATACATTTGTGAGCGGATCCCATTTATTTCGCCAAAGAAACATGAAACTTGCGGTGCGCCGCCTACGCATCGCGTGTGAGGAAGCGGCTTGTTATGGGCAAAGCCTCCAGACATCTGAGGGCACCTTTCAGGACACACTACTTTAAAGCGCCTCAGGAAAAAGCTTTCTAATGGTTTTCAGATTGGATTTGAGCCTTAGGTCGGAGATGGCTCAGAAAGGCTACAAGATCATCAATGTCTGACTTTTCGAGCCCTTGAGCTGCCTCCCTCATGATGATCCCTCCCAGATCGGCTTGGTGATGCCCTCTGGCACCTTGCTTAAATTTCACCATCTGCTCGCGCAAATACCAATCTTCCTGAACATTCAGAGGTGGCCCTCCAAGCTGCGCCTGACCTTCACCTAGAGCGCCATGACAACTGGCGCACGCAGCATAAAGCTGCCTCCCTTTTTCACGATCACCTCGAATGACTCGAGGCCCTGGCGTAGGGGGCTGCCTGCTGATCCATTGAGCCAAATTCGACCATGCGTTGGTTTGGGAAAACTGCTGAATGGCTGAGCCCATAAGCCATTCACTTTTGTTATCTGGATCTTTTCCCCTGACGCCCTTTCGGAATTTCTCAAGCTGAGCCAGCACATACCATGAAGGAAGGCCTTCAAGCATTGGGCCACGTTGCATTTCGACGGTTGAATGACAAATCCTGCACCCAGACCACAAGGCTTGTGCCTCATCCTGCAATGCCCCAGCATTTCCAGTCACGGAATCCACCGCAGCGACAGCGCCCGCTACCTTAAGGACCAAGAGGCCTGATAGCAGAAGCCAGCCAAGAGAAACCTGAAGTGTTGCAATAGACCTCACATGACCTAGCATAATACGGTCCCCGTTGTCGGATCAAATCCTTCCATGCCATGAAGAGCCCAAGAACAGGATTCACACTCATTGAACTGCTGGTAGTGATTGCAATCATTGCCATCCTCGCTTCGATGCTTCTTCCAGCGCTGAGCAAAGCCAAGGAACAAAGCAAGCGGGCTGTGTGCAAATCGAATCAACGGCAGATTGTGCTGACCATGCTCATGTATGCCAATGATCACGAACAGCGATTCCCGGAAGGACTCAGGGACAATGGGATTGAGCATTTTTCATTCATTCATTCTCGGATTTTTGACTACATGCATACCCAAGGAGGCATGTCCACCAACTCTTTCAATTGCCCGAATAAGCGTGACTGGTTTAGGGTTCAACCTGGTGTCGGGTATCGCTTGGGCTATTATTTCCTATGGGGACACCGCACTTCTCAGGATAAGCGGGATCGTTTTGCTGATTATGGCAACGACCCGTGGCCATGGGATTCTCCACAAAAAGCGACTGATGACCCCACATGGCCCATGATTGGTGATGTCATCGAAAAAGGCACAGTGAATCCACCGATTACCTCGGGCCCTCATGGCCCAACTGGCCCGGTCAAAAGCGCTGAGAGGGTCTTCCCAGAACCTTCCGAACTCCGATCCCAAGGGGGCAACGTAGGCCTGGTAGACGGTTCTGTCAATTTCCGCAAGCAAGGACAGATGCATCCAAGGAACGCGACCATTCCATTCGGGAGTATCATAGGATACTGGTAAAGCCATACTCTCTGCCTTAACCCACACACAAACCAAAGATGTCCAAGACGACCAACTATACCCTGGGCCTGGATTACGGAACCGCCTCGGTCCGAGCCCTTATCGTGCGCTGTGAAGATGGCGAAAGCCTATCCGAGGCCACCATCCCCTATCCTAGCGGCGATGATGGGGTGATACTCGATGGGCATCAGCCCGATCTGGCGAGACAAAGTCCAAGTGATTATTTGAGCTGTCTCAGCCTTGCAGTCCAGCAAGCAATCCAAGATGCCAAAGAAAACGATGCGGGGTTCAGCCCCATGGGTATCGTCGGCATTGGAGTTGACACGACCGGAAGCACTCCCCTGCCCATTGATGAGCAAGGAAATAGTTTAACCGAACACGAGGCCTTGAAGGACCACGTGGGTGCTCAGGCATGGCTCTGGAAAGACCATACCGCTGCGGCTGAGGCTCAAGAGATCACTCAGCGAGCCAGTGAGCAGGAGCCGGCCTATCTTGAAAAATGTGGTGGAGTCTATTCCTCAGAATGGTTCTGGGCGAAGTTACTGAAATTGGCCAGGGAACACCCTGAGGTCATGAAAAAAACCTACGACTGGGTAGAGCTTTGTGACTGGATCCCTGCCATACTAACTGGATGTGACAAGCACCCCGTGCGCAGCAAGTGTGCGGCTGGTCATAAGGGCCTGTATCATGATGCATGGGGTGGATTCCCCTCAAGAGCCTTCCTGGATTCGCTACATCCTAGCTTGGCAATCCTTAGAAATAGGATAGCAAAAGGTCCGGTTCAAGTGATCGATCAACCTGCAGGCAAGCTCAACGCTCCTTGGGCTGAGCGTCTAGGACTCAGGCAAGGCATACCCGTTGCAACAGGAGCGCTGGATGCCCACATGGGCGCAGTCGGCAGTGGGATTAAGCCTGGGGTCATGGTGAAAATCATGGGTACCTCGACCTGTGATATTGTGGTCGCCCCACTTGCTGATGCCCTCCCTTATGTCCCTGGCCTCTGTGGCATGGCCAGCGAATCAGTTCTTCCTGGTTGTCATGGCCTGGAGGCAGGGCAGTCTGCGGTTGGAGATTTGTTCCACTGGTGGACTGCAAGCGTGCTGGGAGGTTCTGGGCATTCACACGCCAGCCTCACTCAACAAGCTCAGGAGCTCAAACCAGGGCAATCCGGACTCTTGGCCTTGGATTGGAATCATGGCAATCGCAGTTTGCTTTGTGACCCTAAGCTAAGCGGTTTAATTCTGGGGCAAACCCTCCACACGCGCCCACATGAGATTTACAGGGCATTGATTGAGGCCACTGCATTTGGAGCTCGCATGATCACTGATCAACTTCACCGCCATGGAGTTGTCATCGAATCCATCCTTGCCTGTGGAGGCCTGGCTGAAAAGAACCCCATGCTGATGCAGATTTACGCCGATGTGTTGAACAAACCTGTAAGCTGCTCGGCCTCCGAGCAAACCTGTGCCCTAGGATCAGCCATTGCAGGGAGTGTGGTGGCAGGCGTCCATCCAGATATAGCCAGTGCCCAGCAGGCCATGATCAGGGAAAATAGAACCACCTTCGTTCCCTGCCCCGATTCAGCACAGGTATACGCATCACTCTTTGAACTTTACCGGCGCTTGCATGATGCCTTTGGCAAAGAATCCACAGGTGGAGGTGATGGACTCGGCCGACTGATGAAGGAGCTTAACCAACTCAGACAACAGGCAGTCATCGCCAGGCTTTGATCCTACTGCTTGCTCCTTAAGCGTTGATGAGCAGGGACACGAACTGTTGACGTCTGCTGAGCAAGTGGACTTGAATGGGCTTCTATGACGACATCGATGACAGGTTATGGTCAAGGTCAGGCACAGTCCGGGAGCCTCAAGCTCACGGTAGAAATGAACTCTGTCAACCGTAAGCAGCTCGAGTTTGCCATCTCGCTGCCACGTGAATTGGAATCTCTTGAAGGTTTGGTAAGATCAAAGCTGAGTCAACGCCTCTCAAGGGGAAGGATTCAATGTCGTGTGCGCATGTCCGATCTGGAAGGGCATGATAAGATCCGTCCCCGAATCAACCAGAGTCTGGCCAATGCTTGCATCCAGGCCCTAACCACACTCGCAAACGAAAACCAACTAGCCTCCCAACCCTCCCTGGAGTTATTGCTGCGCCTGCCGGGAGTCGTCAGCATGGAGTCAGACCTACCGGATCCGGGCGCGGTCGAATCCCTCCTGAACCATGCCGTTGATACAGCACTCGATGGCTTGCTCAAGATGCGACAAACCGAAGGGGAACTCCTTCTCGTCGATTTGCGGCAACGCATCAAGCATATCGGGGAATTGGTCGACAAAATCCGGCCTCTGACCTCAGACTTAACCCAGCGCCACAGAGAAATTCTATTGAAACGGCTCGAAGAAGCAGGCTTGGAGCAAATCGAGCCCCATGACGAAAGACTTCTTAAGGAAATCGTATTGCATGCAGATCGCTGCGATATCAGTGAGGAGATCACACGCCTTGAGAGTCATCTGGTTCATTTTGAAAAGATCATAGCAAGTCAGCAAGCGGTTGGTAGAAGCTTAGATTTCCTGTCTCAGGAGATTTTTCGAGAAATCAACACCATTGGTAGCAAGGCCTCCAATCATGAGATTGCTCACTTGGTAGTGGAGATGAAAACCACACTGGAAAAATTTCGCGAGCAAGTACAGAATTTGGAATGACGGTTTGCCCAACTCAAACCAAACCATGGATATTGCTTATCTCTGCACCCTCTGGTGCGGGCAAGACGACCCTGTGCGATCAGCTATTGCGGAACAACGATTGCTTCGAACGGGTTATCACCTGTACGACGCGCAGCCCTCGCTCTGGTGAGCACGATGGTAGCGATTATCACTTCCTTTCCCACGAGATCTTCACCGAACAACTGAAACAAGGCGCTTTCATGGAGCACGCTGTGGTCTACGACCAGCTGTATGGCACACGAAAAGCCGATATTCAAGCGGTTCTCAACAAAGGTAAAAACCCTCTGCTCAACCTCGATGTGCAAGGAGCTGCAAACCTAAGGGAACAAGCCTCGACCCACCCACAAGCTCGCCTGGTCAGCGTATTCCTATGTCCTGGTTCGATGGATGAGCTGGAACGACGACTTCGAGGACGCCAGACAGAATCCGAATCCATGATCACGAAACGGCTCGAAGCGGCGCGGCGAGAGATCGAACAGTGGGGAAGTTTCGACTACTTCCTCGAGTCAAGCTCCCGGGAACAAGACCTGCAAAGATTGCAAGCCATCACCTACGCAGAGAGCATGCGCACATCGGGTGTTGGTTCGCCTAATGCCCTACTCCATTAAACCCTCAATGGAAACGCACCCCCATAGGAAAATCATAGCCCTGGGAGTGACAGGCTCCATCGCTGCCCATAGAGCCATCGATCTGACCAGTGAGTTCACCAAGCTCGGGTATCAGGTTCATGTGATCATGACTGAGGAAGCGAGAAAGTTTGTGACTCCTCTGGCTTTCAAGACTCTCTCTAGGAACCCTGTCATCACCAGTCTCCACGATGAAGAAGAAGGCCGGAAGCCCGCTCACATCGAACTAGCGGACAAGGCAGATGCCATCCTGATTGCACCCTGCTCAGCCCAAACCATAGCCAGGTTGGCATGGGGGTTTGCGGATGATCCACTCAGCGCGGTTGCTTTGGCGCTTGAACCTCACATAACCCGAATCATTGCACCTGCCATGAACGGTAAAATGTGGCTCAATTCACTGACCCAGGACAATGTTCGCCGCCTCAAGGATCACGGTTGGCAATTCATTGGACCAGCCAGCGGCATGCTTTCTTGCGGCTATGAAGGAATCGGTCGTCTTTGGGAAACTCAGGGCATTGTGGAAACCACCCACCAATGGCTCACTAACGAGTGACCTGCCTCATGAGAAGGACTCTTCAAGCCCTGGCCGACTTTTTTGCCAAGCGCTGGCCTCACCTGAACGCTGAAAGCGACTTCCAACGAAAGATCGTCAGCAGACTTTGCATGGTGGAGCGGAATATCATGCTCCCAATCAAACTCGGATTGATTCTAGTCGTGCTTCGGTTTTTGTTCTTTTCTGCCGAAGTATACCCTTCGCCTCATTCACGAGCCGTTGCACTGGATACAGTCCGATTCTTTTTTGTGATCTACCTACTCATCACAGTGGGTTGTTCAATCATGATAGCCGGCATTCGCACCCTGCCCCTTTGGTATGTTGAACTTGTCGTACTGATTGCCGCCATCCTGGATATCATCCTCCTCTCAGCGCTGACCATGATTACCGGAGGACTTAATAGCCCATTGTTTTGGTTTTATCTCCTGCTGAGCATGCGTAATTCACTGAGCATATACTCTCCAACGACGCAAATTACCGTCAATTCACTAACCATCTTGGCCTACCTTTTTGCAGGACTGACAGACATTCGCATTGCTCAAATTGAAGGCGAGTCCATCATTGCCAACACCGATTCCCTTGCTTTAAGGCTCGTGATTCTCGGGGCCATGACGCTCTTCTCTTACTACTTTCAAACCCTTTTCGACAAGCTGCGTAGGGCGGAAGGTGATGCCCGAGAATTCCAAATACGTCAGGAACAACTCCAAGCAACAGGGCGGTTGGCTGCTGAAATAGCCCACCAGCTAAAAAACCCGTTGGGTATTATCAACAATGCGGCCTTCACCCTTCAAAGAACCGTCAAGGAGGGTAAAACCATCACCCAGCAAATTCACCTCATCAGAGAAGAAGTCCATCGTAGCGATCGCATCCTGACCGATTTGATGGGCTTTGCCCAGCTGGCTGAGGGTACAGTCCAACCTCTGCACCTGGCTTCTGAGTTGGATGAAGCAATTGAGCAGGTGTTCCCTGAGGCTCTCCGCGGCGAGGTCACCATCAAGCGGCAATACGATACGGCGCTCCCGAGTGTCATGATGCAAAAAGGGCACTTCAGCGAGATCATCGTGAACATCCTTCACAATGCCAGAGACGCCATGCAGGGAAAGGGAGAAATAAGCATCAAGGCGCGGCTTGCGGAAGGTTTTGCGGTCAATATAGCCCTCAGTGACACAGGACCTGGGATGTCTCAAGAACTCCTTGATCAGGTGTTCGAAGCCTACTTCACCACCAAAGAAAAAGGGACAGGGCTGGGGCTTGCCATCGTGAAACACAATGTTGAAATTTATGGTGGCAAATTAATGGTGGAATCCCAACTTGGCGCAGGAACCACCTTTACGATACAATTACCAGCACGAGCTTTGATCAAACTTAGGAAAGCCCAAGAATGAAGGTTGTACTGCCACCATTGCTGATCGTCGATGATGAGAAAAACATGCGTGCGTCGCTGGAAACAGTGATGCAGGACGAAGGCTATGATGTCTCCTCAGCCGAATCCGCCGAGTTGGCCTTAGAACTGGTAGGTCAAAATGCCTATTTCATGGTCATTACTGATGCTCGTTTGGGTGGGATGAGTGGGTATGAATTCCTCAAAGAAATGGCCAAGCGGCATCCAGATCTCCCTGTCTTGATGATCACCGCCTACGCGACACCCAAGTTAGCCGTTGAGGCCATCAAATCAGGGGCCATTGACTATCTAGCAAAACCTTTTGCTCCGGAAGAACTTCTTCATGCCGTTTCCCGATGCGCTGAGCGTTACCAGCTGATTCAGGAAAATCAGGCCCTGAAGAATGCATCGATGCCTCAATTTGGATTAGACCGCATCATCGGCCAATCCGAAGGTATCACCCAGGTTAAAGATCTCATTGCCACGGTTGCCAAAACTCACGCTACGGTTTTGATTCTCGGCGAGAGTGGCACAGGCAAAGAACTCATCGCCGGGGCTATCCATGCACTGAGTGATCGAAGGGACGCCAGTTACACTCGCATCAATTGTGCAGCCATTCCTGACCAATTACTTGAAAGTGAGCTTTTTGGGCATGAGAAAGGGGCCTTCACTGGTGCCATACGCAGCAAGTCTGGGCGCATGCAGGAGGCCGACGGCGGAACCGTTTTCCTAGATGAAATCGGCGATATGAGCCGCCCTCTCCAGGCAAAACTTCTTCGTTTTCTGGAAGATGGCACCTTCACACGCGTCGGAGGAAACACCGAACTCAAAGTAGATGTGAGACTGATTGCTGCCACCAATCGAGATATCGTCAGCGCCATTCGTAATCATCAATTTAGAGAGGACTTGTTTCATCGCCTCAATGTCGTGCAGTTCACCCCCCCTGCGCTCAGGGAACGTGGGGAGGACACCCTCATTCTGGCCAAGCATTTTCTTGAGCATTTCAGCGCATCTATGGGCAAAGCCATCCAGGGCTTCTCACCCGCTGCCACCGAAGTGCTACAAGCCCACCATTGGCCAGGTAATGTTCGGGAGCTACGAAACGCCATTGAGCGATCAGTCATTCTTGAAACCACCGATCACATTCAGCCTAGCAGTCTCCCTAATTTCAAAGTCGAATCCCAGCTCGGTAGCAGCGAAGCCAATGAAAACCTGTCGCAGGGAACCTATCAGGAGCAAATGCATTTTCATGAGCGTCAGGTTTTCCTGCGAAAACTCTCTGAGCACGATTTCCAACTAGAATCGACTGCCAAAGCCTTAGATCTCCCTCTGCATGAATTACAATACCGATTGCACCAACTTAGAATCAATCTAAGCCAAGCCCCAGATACCCCTGAGTCATGACCGCAACGATGAATTCAATACCCTGTAAAGCCTAATGAAGTTCCATGAACTCCATCTACCTCTGCTAGCCCAGTCAGACCCACATCGAACCACTAGCTCGGGCGTTCCCAACAACGATCACGGCACCAAGCCGGTCTGGTATTTTGATGATATGGCTTTAGTGGCGGGAACAGGACTCACCATCATGATTCTCTTGGCTCTGGCGGCCTACTGGCGGCGAGGGAAACATGGTGAATCACGCGATTCAAGATCATTCAGATCCATCCCTGATGCCAGGAGCATGGCAACTCCTCTATCAGAAGATGATTCACGAAAAAAACGAAGGCGACGTCGAAAGCGCGATCATCGACCGAGGAATCCGTCCCTCTCAGAGACCGGCGGGTTTCCTTCCTCAGAGGAGTTGAACTAGCAGTCGCCGTGACAACCCCCTCCGTACAGCACAGCCAACGCATTACCCAAGCAAGCGCCTCCAACCTGGCATTGGCATTCTTCCATCTCTCGCCAGAGAAGCAGGCTGCCATGAATGCTCTCTATGCCTTTTGCCGGAAAGTGGATGACATAGCCGATGAGTCCCAAAAACCGGTTGATGAGCGCAGGTTTCACCTTGAAAACTGGCGAAGACAAATCCAAGCAGTCTGCCTGGGTGAAATGCCTGAAAAGCCACACCCAATCATTGTCGAGCTAGCACCATGGGTAGCCAAATACAACCTGCCACAGGAACATTTTGAAAGCCTCATACAAGGCATGGAGATGTACCTTTCCATCGATCGCTACGATACCTGGAAAGCACTCAGTGAATATTGCTATCGAGTTGCCTCTGCGGTCGGACTACTAAGCATTGAAATCTTTGGTTATCAACATGCATCAGCCCATAACTATGCCTACCATTTGGGGCAGGCCCTGCAGCTTACTAATATCCTCAGGGACGTGCGCCATGATGCTGAACTAGGCCGTATCTATGTTCCCAGCGAACTACTGGAAAGACTCAGTATCAGCGACAAAGCCATACTGTCCATGACCCTCTCCACTGAAAAGCTCAAAGAATTGGTTCATGCGATGGTTCAGGAGGCGACCAACCATTACTCCAAGGCCAGCCAGTGCCTGCACAGAGAAGATCGCCCCAGCATGGTTGCGGCTGACTTGATGGGGCAAATATATTGGCACTTACTTCAAAAAATCAGCCGTTGCCCCGAAGCGTTGCGGAGCTCGAAGAAAATAAAGCTTCACAAGGCTTACAAGGGATTACTTGTCATCAAATCAGGACTCCGTCACCGATGTGGATGGCATGCCCCACTTTATGGCTAAGTCACTGGCAATTTGCCACCTGGCTATTAAGATCAGTGGATCACGACCCAGATCGGCCCCTCATCCATCGCCCGGTTTTCCCTGCAGATGCTTACGACATGGATGAACCATTAGCCGACGTCCCATAGCTTCTCTACCGATCAGCATCACATGCTTCATGTCGCCCCTTGAGGTCGTCAGACTTAGGTCAATCAACCAGGTGCGCTTGCCTAGCTGTAGACTTGTACGGATAAAAAGACGCATTTCCGTGTGTCCATTAGATGATCGGATGCGTCGCCTAGCAACCACAGGGTGGGCATGCATGACTTGAATTGACTCATCAATGCGCGAGCTGAGCTTAAAAAGCACCCACAACTTCTGCTCGCGAATTTCGGTTCGCATGTCTTGAACCAATAATGCTGATGAGCGCGCTCCTGTATCAATTTTGGCTTCGATCGGCGCTTCAATCAGGCCTGGGAGCCTGACCCATTCACGCCACCCAACCAGCATGGTCCCCGCACTCATATCAGATTGCTTTCCATTGATGAACTCACTACCTTGTGCCAGCTTTTTTGAGTGGGCCAGGGGCTTCACTCAATCAAGATCGATGCATGAAAATAGCTATTCTATCGCGTAGCCCAAGCCTTTATTCAACAAATCGGCTAGTCGAGGCGGCAAGATTCAAAGGACATGAGGCCAGGGTCATCAACCCTTTGAAATGCTATATGAATATCACCGCACATCGCCCCGAGATCTACTATCGGCAGGAAAAACTCGAAGGCTTTGATGCTGTGATTCCTCGCATTGGTGCGTCCATTACATTTTATGGGCTAGCTGTATTGAGGCAATTTGAAATGATGGGTGTTTACTGTCTCAACGAATCGGTCGCTATTGGGCGGTCTCGCGACAAGCTTCGTAGCCTCCAGCTCCTCTCCCGAAAGGGAATTGGCATGCCAATCACAGCATTTGCACACAGCCCAGATGACACGCGCAATGTGATCGACCTGGTGAAGGGCGCTCCTCTGGTTCTGAAGCTTCTGGAGGGGACTCAAGGGGTCGGCGTGGTCATGGCTGAAACCAACAAGGCGGCCGAAAGCGTGATCGAAGCATTCAGGGGGCTGCACGCCAACATCCTTGTTCAGGAATTTATCGCGGAGGCCGGAGGTACGGATATAAGGTGTCTGGTTGTTGGAGACCGAGTCATGGCAGCAATGAAACGGACAGCCAAGGACGGGGAATTCCGCTCTAACTTACATCGTGGTGGAAGTGCTGCGGCTATCAAGTTGACTCCAGAGGAACGTTCAACTGCCATCCGCTCAGCGCGTATTCTCGGATTGAATTGCGCCGGTGTTGACATCCTTCGATCCAATCATGGGCCCGTGGTTATGGAGGTAAATTCCTCACCAGGCCTGCGCGGCATAGAGGAATGCACCTCTAAGGATGTGGCTGGCCGCATCATCGAATTCATCGAAAAAAATGCCAAACCAGGCAAAACCAAGACCAAGGGCAAAGGTTAGACTGTGGCTATTGCTTGAGCTGCAGCCATTCTATTTCCAACAGCCCCTCAGGCAACTCGATCTGGTCAGGCAAAATCAGGTAAACAGTGCGATGTGAGGCATTCCATGCCCGGACAAATGCCTCAACTGGGTAAGAGGTGTTCACTTGGGGACAGCGAGCCGGATCATTGACCAAGATGCGACCCTCCTGATCCCACCCCGTCATCACGATCAAATGACCGTCATTGTTGCCCTTAACTGCCTTGCCCTTCAGCAGGTCGTAGGAGACGGAGATTGCCACCGGAATACCTTTTTCGATGAGCGAGAAGAGGGACTCCATTGACCTCAATCTGCAGACCCAGCTGCGAAGGCCAGTATGCGCTCCGGCATAAGCAACATTGAAAGACCAGTTCCCTGTACCTGGCCATCCTGGATCAAAAATACCAGCCGCTACCTGTGGGACAGTATGCGACCACTGGGTTCGCTGCATTTGATCCGCCCAGTATTGCATGATCATTGTGACCGAAGTAGGGCTGCACCAAACCTTACCTCCAATATAGTCAAATTGACATCGCGCTGGCACTTCCAGCATGACCGCTGAGGCAGGAGCTTTGACTGCCACCTCATTGGCCCCAACAGCTGGCTTCCCCACACAAAGACCGAGCAAGCTGACGACCTCAGCGGCAGAACGATCACCTTCGACACGCAGACGGAGTCGTGCGCTCAAAGCACTCTGACGCAGGATCAGTGTGTCGGTATAGACGACCCCGTATGGGTCATCCTGGTGATTGATGCTGGTCCTTGTTCCTTCTTGTCCTCGCTCCTGAGCTTCTGAGTGCCAGCATCCAAACTGGTAAGTTTTCCGTATGTCATGCTCAAACTGGATTTCTAGATCAACCCAGACTCGTTGGTCCGGTTGAGTTGCCACATTCCACGAGGGAATCCAATGCGTCCCCGAAGGCCATGCCCCGTCAATCCTTGCCTCATAGATAGTTGAACCGTCTGAAGATTGAGACTTTACTGGGCTAAGTTGAGTCCAACCGATGAAACGGAATCCATGTTCATCAGTTTCAGCTCTTGCAGGCTTCATGATCGGACTGAGCAACATGAGCATCAATACCGTGTAAAAGGTTAATCGGGTGTTCACTTGGGATTTCTTTAGGAGTCCACTGCCTTGGCCCATGAAGGATTGGGTAGATCTTGTATGAAGTCTAGCTCCTGATCTGCCACTTCGCGATATCCAAATTGCCTGACGAAGTTAGCACCTTTGATACCTTCGTGCCTTGCGCTCTGCGGATCCTCTAGCAAATGAATGATTTTCATAGCAGCCTCTTGTGGGAATCTAGAAGGGACTAACTGAATAACCGATTCGAACAGCTCACGGAAAACGGGTAATTCATAGGCCACCACCGGCAAACCACTTGCGAGCATTTCTGTCACGCTTAGTCCCCAACCCTCCTCGAATGACAAACTCAGGCCTACCCGAGCCTTACGCAGATACCCGTTCTTAACAGCCTCGGATACACCCCCAGCGAACGTGACGTGACGAGATAAACCTGCCTCTGCAAATTGTGCCATCAACGCTTTGCGATGGGGGCCTTCCCCCACAACAATCAAGGTTGAATTGGGACGTTGAGAACACACATGACGCCAGCACGCAAGGAGGTCAAACACGCCCTTCTGCTCGTGGACCCTACCAAGCAGGATCACATCGTATTGTTTGGCCTCTTCTAAGGTTCGATCGATCGCAGAAAAATCCAAGCCGCAACCAACCACTTGGACCTCATGCCTCGGCCATCCCCAGCGCTGACGCCAAAGGGCATAGGCTTTGGCGACAGTCTGGCTTAGGCACATTGTTCCTGAAGCATACTTTCCGATCAGACGCATGCACCATCTCTCTGACAAAAGAAACATTTTGTCGAAGAAGCTGATTCTTCCTGAGTGCCCATGCAGTAAATGTTGAATTTTAACCACACATTTGGCGCCAAGGCGTCTACTCAGAATCAGGGCAGGCACGACTTCAAAAAAGAGGAGGTTCGAAGCGTAGACAACATCGTATTGTTTGGGAATTTGCAGCCAGATGGCAGAAAGCATGCGCCAAGCGTAAGCTGGCAAATACCGCCAAGTCTGATCTAGGTAGCTGGTGGCATCAAAAAAAGCATCCGAACAAACAAGCCCACACTCAGGAACATTGGCTCGAATTTGTGGGTAGGCTGCCCTGGCAACCAGGAAATCGACTTCATGCCCTTGAGCAAGCCAAGCTCGCGCCATCAGCAGATAATGCCTCAGCACTCCAGACATGGAATGCCCATCGTTCAGAGAATTATGGACAATAAGAATCTTCACACTCAGTCCAACGCATGACCCGTGGCTGCCAGATGACTCAGCGCCTTTGAGGCACTCAACCTACTGTCGTCCCTGGGGCCCTTTCACGCCCACATCCTTGGACTCTTCAGGACTCCCATCCACTGGTTTTGCTTTATATTGGATGCACAACCAACAGCCGACGAAACCAAGCGGCAGAAGCAACCATACCGAAACGCCCAAACCGGATGGCAGGAAGCCAATCAAGGCAGCTATGCCACCAGCAATCAAAGCATAAGGAAGCTGTGACCGAACGTGATCCATAGGATCACAGCCACTGGCAAAAGAAGAAACAATGGTGGTATCGCTGATAGGTGAGCAATGATCTCCGAAAACAGAACCAGCGAGCACTGAGCCGATCGTTGCGATAACAAGGGTGCTGAGGTTTTCTCCCGGAGACCATTGAGTCAGGCTCAGTGCCACCGGTATAGCAAGCGGCATCACCACCCCCATGGTTCCCCAGGAAGTTCCCGTGCTAAAGGACATCAGAGCTGAGAGCAGGAAGACCAAAACCGGGAGTAGGAAAACCGGAAGCCACTGTCCAAGCAATGCAACCAACCATTGTGCAGTTTCGAGGTCTTTGACGACATGGCTTAGCGTGAATGCCAGCACAAGGATGAGCATTGGCATAAACATGGTGCGCATTCCCTCCAGATAGACTTGGATGAGCGGTTCCTTGGTCACGCCAGGCAGGGCCAAACGCGTGAGCCAAATGGCAATGACTGACACCAAGCCACTCACACATAAAAAGACCACGTCAGCTCGAGCTCTACCAAATGTTGCTATGAGGCTACGGATGGATATTGAATCGGATTGCCCCCCTCCTCCATCAGCCCAAAGTCCAGCAAAAACGCCCACTACCAGTACAATCAGGCAGCTTAAGCCAACCCAGGCTGATCGCGCTTTTGGCTTGCGCAGAGTGGCACGTTGATTAAGCCCAGATGAACGCGCCTTGGATTCGTAGTGCCACATGGGCCCAAGTTCTCTGCCCTTCCAGATGGTCAGGAAAACAATGGCCAACATGAAATAGTTGTAAAAGCGAAAAGGCAGGCTTTCGATCAGTAGCTTGTACGGTGCCAAATCACCAGTAGGTTGAGCCACTCCAGCGTTCTGAAACCCAGCCAAAATCAGTCCCATTTCTGTGGCGATCCACGTACTGATCAAAGCAAACGAGGCAATCGGTGAAGCGGTCGAATCCACAATGAAGGCGAGTTTCTCTCTGGAAATGCCAGCTCGATCAGTCACCGACCGCATGGTTTTCCCCACCAACATGCAGTTAGCTAGGCCATCGAAGAAAACCACCCACCCCATGGCGAAAGTCCCCAGCCCGGCCCTCCGCCGATCCATGGATTGCCCCAGAAAGTATTGGGAGAGTGCCAACATGCTTCCATTGCGATTAAGCACCTCGACCAAGCCACCCATCATGAACGAGAAGAGAATCACACTCACGTTCCACGGGTCGGCCAGCACAGCGACCAAATGATCATCAAAAAAACCTATGAAGGCGCGGATTGGGTTGCCACCAGCCAGCAACAGACAGCCGGAAAATGCCCCAGCAAATAGCGCCACATAGATGTCCCGGGTCAGGTAGGCCAACAATAATGCCAATAGGCTGGGCCAAAGGGACGAAGGACCCTTTAGACTCTCAGGAAACAAGACCCATAAAAAGGTCAAACCAAAGAGTCCCAGGCTGACTTGGTTAGATGAAAGCTTGGTAATAAACCGCATCATAGGTTTGGTCTGGTCAAAGCCTAGGGTTCTAAGGACGGCTTGAAAAGCTTCCATCCAACATGATGGCAAGCAGCTGAATCATATCAACCCAAGTCTTTGTGATTCAGCAACAACAAATCGATCTGTCATCCCTGCAATGTAATTACAAACTGCCCTGGCCTTGCCGTCTTCCCTTTCATATTGACCAAATTGGGATCCCATTTGCTCGGGATGTGTCATAAAATGTTCAAACAATGGAACCAGCAGACTAACGGCCTGCTGATTGGGTTCGTGGACATCGGGATGGTAATAAAGGTTCTGGTAGAGGTATTGCCGTAATTCCAGATTCAGCTTTGCCTGCATCTGGCTATAGGTCACTAAAGACCTGTCGGTCTGCCTGACTTGGCTCACATGGGTCAGATTCAGGGCTTCAATCGTGGTGGCGGTCGTCAACACCACATCTTTGACCATATCATCAATCAGACACCTGATGATATAGAACCTCCTGGCTTCAGAATCGAGTTTTCCAAAGCGCCGGTCCACCTTTTCCGCAGCCATAGCCCAAACCCCAACTGATTGCGCCAACAGCTGTTCATCCAACAATCCAGATTCCATCCCATCATCAAGGTCATGATTATAATAGGCCACTTCATCGGCTAGGTTCGCAACCTGAGCTTCCAGTGATGGACGTTTGAGTTGAACTCGCTGAGACGCAGTTACTCCCTCAACAAAAACATGATGCTTAGCAAGCCCTTCGCGTGTTTCCCAGGTTAGATTAAGACCGGGAAAATCTGGATATTTCCGCTCAAGGGATTCAACAATACGCAGACTTTGTAGATTGTGTTCAAAACCTCCATGGGCCTCCATGAGCTGATTTAAGGTTTCTTCCCCCTTGTGCCCGAAAGGAGCGTGCCCGAGGTCATGGGCAAGAGCAATGGTTTCACAGAGGTCTTCATTCAAACGCAGGGCTCGCGCCATGTTGCGGGCTATCCCTGCGACCTCGACGGTGTGTGTCAGACGGGTTCGAAGATGATCCCCTGTTCCATTGAGGAACACTTGAGTCTTGTATTCAAGTCGGCGAAAAGCCCGCGAGTGGATGACTCGGTCGCGATCTCTTTGATAATGGGTTCTCCATTCAGGCGGGGGTTCATCATGGACCCTACCTTGGGACTCCTGACTCAACTGAGCGTAACTGGCAAGGCGCTGCTTTTCCCCAGCCTCCAGTTCCTCACGACCTCGAATAAAATCATGATTCATCAGCCCAAATTCAACAGTTCCCGTGGGAATGCATCTTCCAGAGCAATGGATTTTAGTGCAAACAATCTGCGAATGGTGTCCTCAATGAGATTATTGGGGCAACTGGCTCCTGCCGTAATACCGATGGTCAGATCGCCGGGGGGCAGCCAATGATCGGTATGCACTTCGACTTGTTCATGCTGATTGAAATGATGGATTCTCTCGATCGATGCCATTTTTTGAGCATTCTTGATGAAATAAGTTGGCAAGACGGTTTCACCCATTTCGGCAAGGTGCGAGGTATTACTTGAATTATATCCTCCAACTACCAGAAGCAAATCCATGGGCTCTTGTAGCAAACCCTGAAGGGCATCTTGCCGGTCTTGAGTGGCACTGCAAATGGTGTCAAAAACCCTGAAGTGCTCATCGATCTTATCCTGACCATACCGCTCTATCATGGCTTTCCTCAGGCGATTTTGCACCTCCTCTGTTTCACCTCGGAGCATGGTCGTCTGATTGGCCACCCCTATGGTTTTGAGGTGCACATCTGGATCAAACCCCTCAGAGTAAGCCCCCTTGAATTGCTCGAGGAAAGCAGCCTTATCTCCGCCGCGCAGGATGTAATCACATATTGAATCTGTTTCATCCAAGGTGAAGGCGACCAGGTAATGCCCTCGGGAAGCCGTTGCTTGAGAACTAGTCGCCTTGGTTTCCTCGTGCCAGGCCTTGCCATGAATGATGCTGGTAACACCATCACGCGAATACTGCTTGACGCGTTTCCAAACACTCATCACATCACCACACGTGGTGTCCACCATCACGCACCCCCTTTCCTTAATGGCAGATCGGGTATGAACTTCCGTCCCAAATGCAGGGATGATCACAACGTCCTGTGCGTTGAGTTGGGCAAGTTCGGCTTCAGTTGGCCGGCTGGAAAGTGCTTTGATGCCCATAGCATCAATTTGCTCATTCACTTCGGGGTTGTGGATGATTTCACCTAGCAAAAAGATCCGCTTGGGAAGCGGGTAAACTTTTCTGGCGGCATAAGCCAGATCAATGGCTCTCTCCACGCCGTAGCAAAATCCAAATTGCTTGGCCAATCGGATAGTCAAACGACCGGGAATGTGGAGTCGATTACCAATGGATCGAATATATTCGACCAGTTGGCTACGGTAGTGGGTGACCACCTCCGCCTGCACCTCCTTCATGACATCAGGGCGCCGCAGATTGATCTTGCCTCCTTTGATTGAGGTGGAATCACTCATGGCCGGTTAGATTAGTCAGCCCCGATCCCGATGGGAAGAGTCAATTCACCATGCGCAGCACTGGGTGGCTCCAGGGTGTGGTACCTGTCTACCTGCGGAGCATCCAAGTGCCTCATCCGCCCGTCGGGCCAAATAACACGAATGCCTTGGACCTTGGAGCGTTCTCCTAAGCCAAATTGTATTTGGTAGGGAGACTGGCTGCGAAAGCCATCCCCAGAAACAACTGCATGCGGGATAATATGGTCGTCAACCTCAAGCTCTATGCGACAACCCATAAATGACCCCCTGGTTTTGCCCTCAAGCAAGTGAAAACCAATCCAATGGTTGGAGTTTTCGAGAAAATTGGGGAAGATGTGCAGTTGCTGACGCTCGTTTGGCCAAAGTTCAAAAGTCGTCACGACCATATCGCTGCGTCCATTCCCATCCAAATCAGCAATCACCACATTGCGTGAATCCTCCTTGAGAGCAACCCCAAACAAATAGCCTACCTCAACCCACTTCATGTGCCCGAGATTGAGAAAAAAACGATTGCGCTCGTGCCCCCCGAATGAGGCACCAGATCGACGCCATTCGTCCTGCTTTGATTCAAAAAAGGCATCAAGCTGAGGGTCATCATCTGAATCTCCCAACCAGGTATCTTCACGCCAAAATTCCGACTCGTAGTCCCTGACCTGAGGCCCGGTGATATGACCGTTAGCGATGTAAAGATCCCTGTCACCATCGCGATCCACATCCAAAACACCACATCCCCATGACCAACCAGTTCGGTGCAGAGGCAGGTCAAAAACCTGCTGAAAACCTTGCCCAACTTGCCCCAAGAGCAGTCGATTGCCCTGATTCATCTGTGCGATATGGTTCAGGATATCCCCATCAACAAGGGGCTGATGGTTATAGCTCATAAATCTGTCAGCAACAGGCGAGTGCATGCCAATCATGAGCACATCAAGGACCCCATTTCCGTCAAAATCCGATACCAGATGCCCCATCCCAAACCCCCCTGCCTGCCCCGCCCAATCGGCGGTAAGATCCGTGAACTGGTTCGACCCAATGTTTTGGTGCACATCGACCCCAGCAAAATCACTCACCACCAGCAGATCCAGATCAGCGTCACCATCCAAATCCACCAGTGAGCCGCTGTAGCTGCGTCGGTATCGCTTTGAACCAAACCCAGCCATGGCAGTATGGTCACTAAAGAAACCATGCCCATCATTGAGCAAAAGGTATGCTGGGTGACCATCTCGGGCATCATGAAAAGGCGTCGGCATTTGCCCCCCTCGGTAAGGCACTTTATATTGACCGACCCACAGATCCAGATCGCCATCTCCATCGGTGTCACCCGCACTCATGGTGAAGGGGTTAGGAAGCACATCCTCAAAAAGAGCCTGATGCACCGGTGGCTTGGGAAAACCCTTTTTACCATCGCCCACATAGAGGTAGAGACCACCTGATCCCATTGCCAGGAAATCGATGAATTCATCGCCATTGAATTCAGCAAACACTCCCTGATGAAATCCGGGAGGCAAAAAGCTAACCAGGTTGGAACGCTTAAATTGCCCGCGTCCTTGATTCCAGAAAACTTGGTTGACCCTGGTAAGAATCAGTTCTGGTCGTTGATCCCCATTGAGATCGACTACCTGCAGATTGGGCTCCAGCACGCGGGCTTCTTCTGAGGGTGACACATCAGCCGCTATCACGTGTTCGAAAGGAGGTAAACCCTCACGCTCCAACCACTCGAGTTTAAGAAGCTTCACTTCGCTAGGTATGACTTCTTTCCGCTCAAGCGACCAGGCTACTTCCAATGTTCCTCTCAGGATGCTGCGTTTCTGGGATCGAGATAGATTGGCAAAGCATTCAAAGTCAATCGTTGAGCGCAGGGTGTCCGACTCCGGAGTCACCATCAGGCCTACATGGCGCCACTGAGTGGCATCGATCCTCCAGCCCTCATGTTGTAGCTGAGAGAGAAGCAAGGCCCATTGAGATGCATCCACGCTTCGGTCAAAGGACTCCACCACGCGTCGACGGATCCCATGATCAAGCACTTCTACCTCTCCCCAATGCCCCAGTTGCCATGTATGAACCCCCAAAGCACCCACCCAATCCCACACCTCTGATGATTCATTAAGGTGATCCCAAAAACCCTCCAAATAGCGACTGAACGGATCCCCAATTTCATCCCATTCAATCATCTCCACGGGTGGGATTAACTTTTCACCCCTTAATGGCGTTATGATCCGAGGCTGGGTTTCGGAAACATCCAAATCAGCGTGATCAAGGCATGCTGTCAACGAAACCCCCAACCCAAGAGTCAGAAAACAAGACTGCCACCGTGCCAAGCGATCGATAAGAGACTTGCCATAACTCAGGTAAAGTTTCATGTTATTACCATCCTTTCTCTCAATTCATTGCTCTCTGGGCGTGAATGCTCGGTGCCCTTCACGCATGCAAAGCAGCCTTGATCTCAAAAGTTCTCAACCCAAAGCCTAACTTCACATGACAGATCGCATCAAAGACTACAAATTGGTCCAATGTCAATTAGCCGAGGACCTCGAAAAAGACGTCATGGAACACCTAAAGGCCGGTTACGAGCTGTTGGGTGAACCCCAGATGATTCGAAACGGCGAGATCATCCTATACACACAGCCCATGGTGCTGAAAGGGAACTTCTGAGCATCAAACAGGCTTGATGGGAGAATTGGACTTTACCATGATGAGGCTCAGCGGAACTTAGACTCATGAAATATTCTACCTTACTCATCACTGGATTGTATTTAGCTGCCATCGACTTGGCATCAAGCAGCCTATCAGCTGATATCGGAGTCGGCGCGAGTCCCATTGATGGGGCTGATATTTACTTTGATGGAACGCGCGCCATGTTGGATCAAAAATGGACTTATTGGGAAGGCCCCAGATTCGGCTCATCCCTACCCATCAAGTGGAAAATCGTGAAAGATCCTGTCGATGAAGGGGGTGCCATGATTACCGATGATCCAGCTGCTGCCGGCGGCCTCTATGGCGCTGCTGATATCATCACTAAAAAAACCTTTCGAGATTTCAGACTGCATATCGAGTTTTTGATTCCAGATGCTGGAGGCAACAGTGGGGTCTACCTTCAAAACCGCTACGAAATCCAAATCCTGGATGGTGACAAGACCCAACACGGGATGGGGGCTGTGATCAATGAAAGCCAGTCACCTTATCATGCCTACCGAGGCCTTGGAAAATGGAATGCCTATGATATGACTTTCCGCGCTGCCCGATTCCAGGACGGCAAACGCACTGAAAAGGCCCGACTGACCATGTATTTCAATGGCGTTAAGGTCCACCATCACTTCCCCATCAACCAGGTATGGGGTGGGCCCAACTCAGGCATGGACGGTGGTAATCAGGGTGGCCTTGGCATCACAGACCAGCCCGGCGGACTCAAACTTCAATGTGAAGGGCATGCGGTTCATTATCGCAACATCTGGATCAAGGAGCTCGATCTCGATGAGTCTGACACCGATTTTTCGGAAACGATCATCGCGGAAAATCCATGATGGGAATCAGCCGAATGCGTCAAAATTTTGCCTCGGACTGCCTTCTGCAAAAAACTCGCGCAACCTAAGTGTCATCAGGTTGGAAAATCATCATCGGCTATTTATTCCTCATGGCCTGGGGCATCCCTTGGTATTGGCCTCAGGATAGTCAGTGGGTGATAGCAGGGCTGCCGCTTTGGGTGCTCACTTCGCTCGTCAGCTCTGGTTTGGCATCTGCCTGGACAGCTTGGACTATCATGCACTATTGGCCACCAGACACGAGTCATGATGCTGCGCCTAGCGCTGAGCGCAAATCGTAATGGACACCCAGCCTATCCCATTTGGTAGCGGTGGCCTGCTCTTCCTCCTCTGTTATTTTCTCGGGATGATTGCCATTGGCTGGTTCAGCCAACGCGCTCGAGAGCAAAACACCTTACGAGACTTCTACCTTGGCGGTAGTGGCGTCGGTTGGTGGGTGCTTCTACTCACACTCTTTGCCACGCAATACAGTGGCAACACGATGTTCGGCTTCAGCGGGAAAGCATATCGTGTGGGTTTTTCGTGGATTACATCGGTTCATTTCATGACCGCCATCATCGTGGGTTATCTCTTGTATGCTCCGATCCTTCACCCTCTCAGTAAGCAACATGGGTTTATCACGCCCACTGATTTCCTTCATCACCGGTTTGGGCATACTGGGGTCAACATTCTGGCCCCACTGGTCATGATCTTGGCATTGGGCAATTTTTTACTAGCTCAACTCATGGCCATGGGTAGAGCCCTGCAGGGACTGACCACGTTACCGCCCAGTCAGGCATATATCCTGGGTGTTTTACTGCTCGCCGCCATCATGTTGATCTACGAAACCATGGGTGGCTTTCGGGCCGTAGCGTGGACCGACGTCATTCAGGGCCTCATCCTCATGACTGGATTCGCCGCATTGTTGTACATGATCTGGGACAAATACGGCGGAATCGCTGAGGCAACCCACGCACTTCAGGCGTCTGTTCACAAAGGAGACCTGGCTAAAATTCGTCCTCCAGAAACCCTGGGTGTCATTCGCTGGCTCAGCTATCTGATACTTTTTGGCCTGGGAGCCTCACTCTACCCACAGGCTATTCAGCGAATTTACGCAGCTCGCACCCATCAGGCGCTGCGTATCAGTTTGGCGGTCATGGCATTTTTACCCTTGTTCACTGCCCTGGTCGTCGTCCTGGTCGGTGTGACCGGGGCCGCTTTCAAACCCGGCCTTAGCGACATCCAAAGTGATCAAATCCTGACGCTACTTTTGAGGGACGTGCAGGAGTCGTCTCTTTTGGGAGCCTCACTGGTGGTGGTTCTTTTTTCAGCCATCTTGGGGGCCTTGATGTCGACCGCCGACTCATGCCTGTTAACCATTTCATCCATTGTGACTAAGGATGTTTATCTACGGTTTGTTTCCCCTGGAGCGAGCGAATCAAGCCTCACTTTACTGGGTAAGTGGCTCTCTTGGATTGTGGTCGGCCTTCTTGCAGCTCTAGCCATCTACCTCAACACTTTGCCAGGCAAGCCGACGTTGGTTAAATTGCTTGACCTCAAATTCGATATGCTGGTTCAGCTCGCACCAGCTTTCATGCTGAGTCTGTATTGGAAAGGGCTGACGGGCCGGGGTGTGTTTACAGGAATACTAGGCGGCTTGGGAGTCACCTTTGGACTTTACAGCACTGGCTGGGGTGCGGCCTATGGCATCCACTATGGACTCTATGGCCTGGTTGTTAACGTCGTGATCGCCACATGGATTAGCCTTGCTTGGAATGAGGGCTCTGGGAGATTGTGTCAATCACCGCATCACCGGAGTTGAACTCAAGTCCCATGCGCAAGCATCACGCAGGAAAAACCGCCTCTTTCCTCTCTACCTTCTCTAGGCGGATTCAGGCCGATTCCGTTCGCAGCTCGGCAGTTGCCTGGATTTTGAGGTGTATGCTGCCCCTTATGATGGGCAGTATCCAGGCAGACCAGATCCTCATCACCGAAATCATGCGAGCGCCCCAAAAACCCTCGCAACCAACCTGGATTGAGTTATCCAACCTGACTGCCACCCCCTTGGATTGTGCGCAGTGGCTTCTTCGGGGCAAGGCGTTTCAATTCGAGTTCCCCTCCTACAATCCGAAGAAGCCAGAGCAAAGCTTTATCAAACCCTTCGAGCGCTTAATCATCTGTGACCAAGATGGCGTAAGCTTCCGAAAGCATCATGCGGTTGAGCCAGGCATACGCATTCTGGGCCCATGGCAGGGGACTATTGGGACTCAGCGGGAAAAGCTTAGGCTCTTGGATAAGAACGGGCTCGAATTGACTCGCGTGGACTGGCATGACCTACCACCTTGGCCCACCTTCATCAACAAGACCGGGCATACGATGGAACTCATCAACCCGGACAGCGATCCGGATGACTGGCGCAACTGGACCCGGAGTCAAACCCAGGGCGGCACCCCCGGGAAGCTTGGGGTCCCAGTGCCTGGTTTGCGGGTTGGTCCCACGAAGGGAGAAAAAAGTTCGCCGGGAGCCTCGTCACATCATGCGGGATTACACCTTAGCCAGATCGTTGTCACCCCACAACATGATAGGCCTCCATCTATTGCCCTAACCAATGCGGGTGCTGTTGCCATTGATCTGAGCGCATGGCAAATCACAGAGCATCGCCAAATGCAACCTGCGGTGATGCTAGATGGCCACATCGCTGCAGGACAAACCCGATGGTTTCCTCTTCTAAAAGGTAAGGATACTTTGAGCTCAGGTTGGTATCTTCACGGGAAAACCAATGGGGTCTTGATCGATGAGGCGTTCCCCCCACAGCGGTCCTTTCAATTTGATTTAATGCGTGTTGGCGTGGCGAAAGATCAATGGAGGACCTTGTCCACAGAATCCACTGGCTCCAGCCCGACCCCACTGGATTGCCCAAAGGTCATGATCAACGAAATGATGTTTGATCCGCCACACGGTAATGAGGCATTGGAGTTTATTGAGCTCCACAACGCATCGAAACAGCCCGTTGACTTGACGGACTGGCGATTAAGCGAAGCAGTTGATTTCACTTTTCCCCAAAACACCGAAATCCCTCCAGGGGCTTTCGTCGTGATAGCTCAGGATCCGAAGGCCTTCTCGCTTGCTTACCCCGGAAGAGGTCCGATCGGGGCTTACCAAGGCAAACTCGCCAATCGAGGGGAACGCATCACTTTGCAGGATGCCTCAGGAAATATAGTCGATGCAGTGGATTTTGGCGCCGAAGGCCGTTGGCCAGATGGAGCAGCAGGGCTGGGAAGCAGCATGGAATTGATCCATCCAAGCCTGGATAACGATCTACCTTCAGCTTGGGCTGCCAGCCGTCAGTCAAGGAGCGCCAAATTCCGCACTCACACCCTGAACTTCGTCTATCAAGACCGGATCCCAATATGGGGCATCCATGATCGCAAAGAGTTACACGCTTATCTGACAGGCCAAGGACATGTGGCAATACGTCACCTCAGGCTCACAGCAGAGGCACATCCAGAAAAAAATTTACTCAAAAATCAGCAGAGAAAATCCATCGAAGGTGATGGGGCGACAGGTTGGCTCATGCAAGGCAACCATTCTGACAGTTTTATAGCCAATGAGCAATTACATCTTGTTTCAACAGGCCATGGAGACAACAAGGCCAACCGCATAGAAATCGATGTATTGAATCTTGAAGAAGGAGAGCGTTATCAGCTCCAGTTTGAGGCAAGATGGATTCAGGGCACACCGAGATTCATTCTCAGGACCTGGGATGATAGCCTTTCAGCCTCGATTGGTTTGGAAATCCCCTCTTCGCTTGGTAGCCCAGGCAGGCCCAACACCCAGTTTAAAACCGCCCCTCCTCCACAGCTAGATGCGCCATACCATCATCCCGTGGTTCCTTCACCCGGAGAACCTATCACTTTCCAAGTGCAGGCTCGGTGGCCAAAAGAAGTCGGACAGCTCGAATTGGTTTATCGCCTGGATGCTTTGGATCAGGAACCGTGGCGACGCAGGAGCATGCAAGCAGCCGAGACCAAAGCACCTTTAGAGACGGCCAAGCCCCTGATTTACAGCACGACGTTGAAGGAACCGTTTAAACAAGGTGACCTCCTAGAATACTACTTTGAAGCCACCACCCCTTCAGAGGAGCGAGCCACCCTTCCTGCCAAACCTCAGACCCATGCCTCGCTTTGTATCATCGACCAAAGAGGCATCCCAAATGATCTGAGGGTATGCCGGTTCCTGATAAGAGCTCGAGACCTTGAGGCCATCGAGCGAGGTGAAAGCCAAGCCTATCAGTATCGATACCCTCGGCTTTCAAACCAGTATTTCAACGCAACCTTTATTTCAAACGAACAGCAGGTCTTCCACGGCGCAAAGCTCCGAGCCAGCGGGAGTGCATGGACGCGCCAATCAAATATGGAACGCGGCAAATGGAAACTCCCGACAGACAGCCCTTTCAGGAATCACTCAAAATTTACCTACGACGATGACCCTACTCGTCAGGGTGGGATGTTCCGCCACCACAACCGCCTGGTCAGGTATCTCCTTTATCTGCTGGGACACCCCAGCGGACAAAACGAGTTCATTCACGTCATCATCAACGATGGACCTTTTATGCTTCGCGAGGATGTCGAACCGGTGGATTCGGATTTCCTCAAGCGTCATTTCGAGGATGGCAACCAGGGAGAGCTTTATCGCGTGGATGATGAATGGTGGATGTCAGACCATTGGAGTCAACGTCACAGGGATGCGAGTTGGGATCTCCAAGAAACCGTGCAAAAAGGTTTCTATCGTCATGCCTGGATGAAACGATCGCGCGAGGAGGAGGATAATTACAGCGCGCTCCTGGATTTTTTCACCTTAGTCAATCAGTCGCCAGAAGCGGTTCAGGCAATTGGGTCAAAACTCGATACCCGTGCCTCGTTGCAGCTGACAGCCGTTTTGGGGTTTGTTGCCGACTGGGACACTTTCACGCAATCCCGAGGAAAGAATGCTTATTTCTACCGAAGAGCTCATGATGGACGCTTTCAGTGGCTTCAATGGGATTCCGACCTTGCGTTCGGCAACCGAAGTCGAGGTAGCTTTTATGGCGGATCTGATGCCTTCGTACGCTGGATGGAACAGCCCGAACAACAAGCGGCCTTTCGTGACATGTTAGACCAATTGGTGTCACTCACCAGTGGATCAAAGAGCCGCGTTGAGGCATGGATGGCTCAGGAAGCTTCAGCGAATGCAAAAACGGCCATCAACATACCCTTTTACCGATCCTTTTTTAAACAAAGGCGAGAGGATGTTGCCAATAGTCGCTAAATCCTTATGGTCGTCCTGAGTTGTTGAGCACATGCAGGATGATACAGAGCATATTCGGTCCCGACGCAGGACGCGCAAACGACGCAAGTCCAGAAGAGGTGATTCCAAGGCATTTGGGTTCAAGGAAAGCGCCATCATTGGCATCCTGATCACCGCCTTCTTGATTGCCATTGGCTTTTGCTTGTGGGTGCTGCTACCGCCACTGTTGCGCTATCTGAGCGAATCCCCAGTCTGGTAGGGACCCTACAAGTAGCTCTGAGCATACCGGTGAGGCCTGCTCATGGTTAAGGCATTCAGAAAATGTTTTGAACCAGGCCGAGCCCCGAGCCCCGCCTTGGAGCTCGAGTCGAACAACTCGTGTCTATGGATACTTGAGGCTACCGCCTCGTTAGACTACATCGCCTTCAACAAGACATCTGCCATTTCCGAAGGTGTTTGGGCTACGTGAATGCCAGCCTCCCTGAATGCCTCGATCTTGGCCTCCGCTGTGCCCTTACCACCGCTGACAATCGCCCCAGCATGTCCCATACGACGTCCGGGAGGTGCTGTGGTACCAGCGATAAATCCTGCAACAGGTTTCTGGCAATGTTCCTTGATCCAGGCTGCCGCTTCCTCTTCTGCAGAACCACCAATTTCTCCGATCATGATGATCCCATGCGTTTCAGGATCATCATTAAACATCTTGATCACATCTAGATGGGAAGTCCCGTTGACGGGATCACCACCAATGCCGACGCAGGTTGACTGTCCGACGCCTCGGCTGGTCAATTGCCAAACGGCCTCATAGGTCAAGGTGCCGCTGCGGGAGACAACACCTATGTTTCCCTTCTTGTGAATGTAGCCCGGAGCGATGCCAATACGACATCCCCCCTTAGAATCCTCGCCCTCACCTGGTGTCACAATTCCTGGACAATTGGGTCCAATTAATCTGGTTGAACTACCTTTCATGGCATCCTTTACCTGAATCATGTCCTTAACGGGAATACCCTCAGTGATACAGATAACAAGCTCGAGGCCAGCATCAACGCCCTCAAGGATAGCATCCGCAGCAAATGGAGGCGGAACGAAAATGGCTGAAGTGGTAGCACCGGTAGCTTCCACAGCCTGCTGGACCGTGTCAAAAACAGGCACTTTGTCCTGAAAACGTTGGCCGCCTTTACCGGGAGTCACTCCGGCAACGATCTGACTTCCATAATCAAGGCTGAGGCTTGCATGGCGCCCACCGAAAGAACCGGTGATGCCCTGAACCAATACTTTGGTATTTGAATCAACTAGGATGGACATGAATCTTTAAAAGGGGGTGATGGGTAAAAAATCAAAATGGCAGGGTATCATCCAACAGCAGCGACGATTTTCTGGGCAGCATCAGCCATGGAATCGCCGCTGACCAGTTCAAGCCCTGAGTTTTGAAGGATCTCCTTCCCAAGGGCGACATTGTTTCCCTCAAGGCGGACCACCAATGGCAGGGATAGATTGGTCTCCTTGGCTGCCGTCACCACACCTTGGGCAATGACATCGCATTGCATGATACCGCCAAAAATATTCACCAAGATCCCTTTGACGTTGGGATCGCTCAGGATGATACGAAAGGCAGCCGTGACCTGTTCTGTGGTGGCGCCGCCCCCCACATCCAAAAAGTTTGCAGGCGAACCTCCGTAATGCTTGATGATATCCATCGTCGCCATGGCTAGGCCCGCTCCATTCACCAAACAAGCAATGTTCCCATCAAGTTTGATGTAATTGAGATCATGCTTACTTGCCTCGATTTCCAGCGGAGCTTCTTCACCCAAATCTCGCATGGATTGAATCGAAGTATGCCGATAGAGAGCATTATCATCGATGGATATCTTGGCGTCGACTGCAGCCACTGCCTGGCTACCATCGGATTTTTCAACCACGCAAAGAGGGTTGATCTCCACCAGAGAAGCATCACACTGCCAGAATGTCTGATAAACTCCCATGAGCAACTTAGAAGCTTGACCTATGAGTTCAGAAGGCAACCCCAAGGAAGCTGCGATCCGTCTGGCTTGGTGAGGCATTAGGCCAGTCGCCGGATCAACCTGAAGTTTGACAATCTTTTCGGGTGTTTTTTCAGCTACCTCTTCGATGTCCATCCCCCCTTCGGTGCTGGCCATGATCAGGGGCTTTGAGGTTTCGCGATCAAGCAGGACAGCGAGGTAAAGCTCATTCAAAATATTTTCGGCACTCGCAACGAGCAAAGTTTTCACTTCCCTGCCTTCAGGCCCAGTCTGCTTTGTGACCAAAGTTCCGCCCAACATGGAACTCCCCTTGGAAATGGCATCTTCCAAGCTTCGGCAGAGATGAACACCACCCTGAAAACCACTTTGAAAGGTCCCTTTGCCACGACCGCCTGCATGGATTTGGGATTTGATGACAATGAGGGATTCCCCTTTGTCGAAAAGCTCTTTGGCTGCTTCAGTGACCTGTTCCATGGTTTGGCAGGCTTTACCTGAAGGGACTGCAACCCCATGTTTGGCAAGTAGTTCCTTGGCTTGATACTCGTGTATGTTCATTGAAATCTGTTCGGCACGCCAGCGCGGCCGCTAAGTCAGTGTCGATGGAGCAAATGTCATGTGAAGGGGATTCAGCGATCCTGAATAGGAGTTGCTTTGAGTCCCTCGGGTCCGATGTAGTCACTTTGCGGCCGGATGAGCCGGTTGTCCGCTAATTGCTCAAGAATATGGGCTGACCAGCCAGAAGTCCTGGCAATGGCGAAGATAGGGGTAAAGAGGTCTATTGGAACGTTAAGAGAGTAGTAGACACTGGCTGAGTAGAAGTCCACGTTAGCATGCAAACCCTTTTTCTCCTGCATGATTCCAGCGATCTTATCGCTCATTTGAATCCACTTTGGCTCGGCAATTTTCTCACCCATTTTGCGCACCATACCCCGGAGTTTGACAGCGCGGGGATCTAACACTTTGTAGACACGATGACCAATGCCCATGATCTTCTTTTTGGTGGCAAGACAGTCATCGATATAGGCATCTACATTTTCCAAGGAACCAATCTCCTGAAGCATTCGGATAACCGCTTCGTTGGCCCCACCGTGTAGAGGACCTTTCAAGGTGCCGATCGCGCTGGTGATGCCAGAATAAATATCAGAAAGAGTGGCCACGGTCACCCGAGAGGCGAAAGTCGAAGCGTTCATCCCATGATCAGCATGCAGCACGTAACACATGTCCAACGTATCCACACTCTCCTGATCGGCCTCCACACCCCCATTGATGAGGTAAAGAAAATTAGCAGCCTCGGACAAGTCCTTGCGTGACTCCACCAGTGCTTTGCCCTGACGATGGAGGTGGAAGTAGGCAGTGACAACAGGGATTTGAGCAATAATCTTGAGCGCCTTGTCTCGAAGCGCTTGGGGATCATTGTTTTCGGCATCAGCGTCAAAACAGCCCAAAGCAGAAATCCCTGTACGTAGGGCATTCATGGGAACCGTCTCCTTCGGCAGTGAAGTGATCAGATCAATCACGCCTTGAGGGAGTTGTCGATAACCAGCCAGTTTGGCTTTGAGCGCTCCCAATTCCTGCTCGTTGGGAAGTCTCCCTTCATGAAGGAGGTGGACTGTTTCTTCGTACCCTACATTACCAGCAAGTTCGTTAATGTCATAACCACGGTAGATGAGAACCCCAACATCTCCCCTGACGTCGCTTAAATAAGTCTTGGCTGCGACGATACCCTCTAAACCTTTCGATCCTGAACTACTCATATGGCGTTGCTTGATCCTGTCTATAATTTCTCGAACTTTACTGGTCTTGTGACGTGTCGAATTTAGGTAAGCACAACTCTCAGCGTCAAATATTTTCAACTTTACACGCAAAAAAGAACTTAGAACCGAGCTCGATCAACTATTTTGGGCAAAAATCGGCGTCAGTTGTGCAGATGAACCTAAAACAATCAATGCCTCATTCAAAGACAAATGCAAGGGGGCAGAATTTGGAATCGCTTTCTTGCTCGCGGCGGCATGAATGTTTGCGACTAACCTGCGAAGTAAACTTTGTGAAGGGGTTTCATGCCCTGAGTTCATAGCCCTAAGTCACCAAGCAGCGGAGATTTGTTTAAGAAGTGTCTAAAAAAAAACATCTCGCATGATCATCAACCAAAACAAGCCAGGTCGGACTGTCTGTTTTTGATCATCAGAATCAAGTGAATGGTAATGTCACTTTTTTTAAGACCCCTTTCCGCTTAATCATGAACATCTTGCGAGCCTATATATTTTTTTCCCACCGATTGGCATCCTGGTTGCTTGAGGCCAACCCGAACACAATTAGTGTCAAAGACAAGCAACAAACCATGAAGAAAATTGAAGCCATTATCAAACCCTTCA